>Ga0208991_1000032_pt1 | contig 20219 bp, 18 predicted proteins | sample MedBloCAOM3_M2_FD_187855 | JGI IMG/M metagenome (GOLD analysis project Ga0208991, IMG submission 187855) | Forest soil microbial communities from El Dorado National Forest, California, USA - Mediterranean Blodgett CA OM3_M2 (SPAdes) (version 2) | ecosystem: Environmental > Terrestrial > Soil >...
CCCCGCCACTACGCCAAGCGGCAATTCACCTGGTTCCGGCACCAACTGCCGGAATTCGAATGGATGAGGCCGGAGCAGGCGAGGGGGTGGCTCAAGGCAAAAGCGTTGTAGCCCGGATGGAGCCAACGGGTCGGCGCAAAGCGCCGCCCGACGACAGGCTCCGCGAAATCCGGGAGCGGAGGTGAGGCCGGCCCCGGATTGCGCTGCACGCCATCCGAGCTACGGGACCCCTGCGCGCCCCGGAATGACGACCGCGGCGGCCGCCGCGCATGGCTGCAAGGAGCATTTTCGCTCTCGCCGAACGCCGGGAACCCCGCTAAGCTCTGAATCGAGCGCGTCTGGGCACCTTCCCTTGACTTCTGGGGTTTGGGCGCTATGTTTCGCGCAACCTTTGGGAAGTCTGAGCCGCCATATGCGTAATAAAATTACCAAACTCCTTATCGTCGTCGTACCCAGGCGCACCGCCGGGGGTGGCTGAGGCCATCCACATTCGGGCGGTGTGCATGGGGCCTCTTGGGCCCCTTTTCATTTTCTCAAACGTCCAACTGAAGAAGCCGCGCAACAGCAGCGCATCCGGAGCAAGCCATGAGCGACAAGAGCCACGATCCGAACCAGATGACCGGCGCAGCCATGATCGTGCGGGCGCTGATCGATCATGGCGTCAAGCACATCTTCGGCTATCCCGGCGGCGCGGTGCTCCCGATCTATGACGAGCTGTTCCAGCAGGAAGAAGTCGAGCACATCCTGGTGCGGCACGAGCAGGGCGCCGGCCATGCCGCAGAGGGCTATGCGCGCTCCACCGGCAAGCCCGGCGTGGTGCTGGTGACGTCGGGACCCGGCGCCACCAACATGGTGACGCCGCTGACCGACGCGCTGATGGATTCGATCCCGCTGGTGTGCATCACCGGGCAGGTGCCGACGCATCTGATCGGCAACGACGCGTTCCAGGAATGCGACACCGTCGGCATCACCCGGCCCTGCACCAAGCACAATTGGCTGGTGCGCGACGTCAATGATCTGGCCAAGGTGCTGCACGAGGCGTTCTATGTCGCGAGAACCGGACGACCCGGTCCCGTCGTGGTCGACGTGCCCAAGGACGTGCAGTTCGCGGTCGGCACCTATCACCCGCCGCGCAAGTCCGACGTACACGTTTCGTACACGCCGCGGGTCAAGGGCGACGCGGCGCAGATCCGGAAAGCCGTGGCGCTGTTGGCCTCCGCCAAGCGCCCGGTGATCTATACCGGCGGCGGCGTCATCAATTCTGGGCTCGAAGCTTCAAAATTGCTGCGCGAGCTGGTCGAAGCGACTGGATTTCCGATCACCTCCACCTTGATGGGTCTTGGCGCCTATCCGGCGTCGGGCAAGAACTGGCTCGGCATGCTCGGGATGCACGGCACTTACGAAGCCAACATGGCGATGCATGGCTGCGACGTGATGCTGTGCGTCGGCGCGCGCTTCGACGACCGCATCACCGGACGCACCGATGCGTTCTCGCCGGGTTCGAAGAAGATCCACATCGACATCGATCCGTCCTCGATCAACAAGAACATCCGTGTCGATATTCCTATTATCGGCGACGCCGGCAATGTGCTGGGCGATCTGTTGCAGGTATTCAAGGCCGAGGCGAAGAAGCCGGATATCCGCAGCTGGTGGCAGGAGATCGCGAAATGGCGCGCGCGCAATTCGCTGTCGTACCAAAAGAACAGCGATATCATCCTGCCGCAATTCGCGATTCAACGGCTGTTCGAGGCGACGCGCGGCCGCGACGTCTACATCACCACCGAAGTCGGCCAGCATCAGATGTGGGCGGCGCAGTTCTTCGGCTTCGAGGAGCCGCACCGCTGGATGACCTCGGGCGGTTTGGGCACCATGGGCTATGGCCTGCCGGCGGCGGTCGGCGTCCAGGTCGCGCACCGGAACAGCCTCGTGATCGACATCGCCGGCGACGCGTCGGTGCAGATGACGATGCAGGAGATGTCGACGGCGATACAATATGAATTGCCGATCAAGATCTTCATCCTGAACAACCAGTATATGGGCATGGTGCGGCAGTGGCAGCAGCTGCTGCACGGCAACCGGCTGTCGCACACTTATTCCGAAGCGCTGCCGGATTTCGTCAAGCTCGCGGACGCCTTCGGTTGTGTCGGTATCCGGGCGATCAAGCCCGGCGATCTCGACGGCGCGATCAAGGAGATGATCACCGTCAAGCGCCCGGTGCTGTTCGATTGCCGGGTGGCGGCGCTGGAGAATTGTTTCCCGATGATCCCCTCCGGCAAGGCGCATAACGAAATGCTGCTGCCGGCGGAAGCCAACGACGAAGCCACTGCCGCGGCCTTCGCCGGCGGCAAGGCGCTGGTGTGAGAATGATCGAGATCATCGCGAACCGTCGGCCGCAATTTCCACTGTCATCGTCCGGCTTGACCGGACGATCCAGTACGCCGCGGCGGCCCTGCTTTACATCAGGCGCCTGCGATTACTGGATACCCGCTTTCAGCGGGCATGACGAAGAGAAGCGGGCATGACGAACGAGAGAAGATAGGAAATTAAGATGAACCAGCCCGCATCCGCCTACTTCATGGAAGAGCGCCACGATCCGATCGAGTCCCACACGCTCTCTGTGCTCGTACAGAATGAGCCGGGTGTGCTCGCGCGCGTGATCGGGCTGTTCTCCGGCCGCGGCTACAACATCGAAAGTCTCACCGTCTCCGAGACCGAGAACCAGAAGCACGTCTCCCGCATCACCATCGTCACCACCGGTACGCCGATGGTGATCGAGCAGATCAAGCACCAACTCGACCGCATGGTTCCGGTGTACCGCGTCGTCGATATGACATTGTCGGGCCGCTCGATCGAGCGCGAACTGGCGATGGTGAAACTGCGCGGCACCGGCGATCATCGCGTCGAGGCGCTGCGGCTGGCGGAGGCGTTTCGTGCACGCGTGATCGACGCCACCACCGAAAGCTTCGTATTCGAGATCACCGGCAACTCCGCCAAGATCAACCAGTTCATCGACCTGATGCGCCCGCTGGGCCTGGTCGAGGTCTCGCGCACCGGGGTTGCCGCGATCGGGCGCGGGCCAGAGGGGATGTGAGCCATGCTGGCGCGCGACTGGTACTACAATGAGCGGCGGCAGACCGGCCTCGGTTCCGCCGTCGCTTCGGTCTACGACCGCCATGACGACAGCGACATCCGCGCCCGCGCGGCGCTGACCATGCTCGGCGTGCAGCGCGGATGGCGGGTGGCCGATATCGGTTGCGGCAATGGCGTACTGGCTTGCGAGGCGGCGCTGATGGGCGCTGAGGTCGACGCCATCGATATCTCGCCGGCCATGCTGGCGTTGGCGGAAATCCAGGCGCGCGACCGGAAAGTCGCGATCCGGACCCAGTCGGCGGGGTTACTGAGTTTCGCCTATCAGCCTGACACGTACGATCTTGTTGTCAGCGAGTTCGCGCTGCATCATCTGCCGGATTTCTGGAAGGCGGTGGCGCTGTCGCGGATCCATGGCGCGCTGAAGCCAGGCAGCAGCTTTTACCTGCGCGATATCGTATTCGTCAGCATGCCTGATGGGCCCGAGCGCGACGTCGAGCAGTGGGCGGACTTCAACATCAAGAACCACGGCTTCTCGCGCGACAGCGTCGTCACCCATATGCGCGACGAATATTCGACCTTCGGCTGGGTGATCGAGCGCATGCTGACCGATGCCGGCTTCACGCTGGTCTCGGCCGACTATCACGCGCCGCTGCACGGCACTTACCTGTTGCGGAAACCGAAACCCGGCGAGCAGGGCTAGCGACGTCGATGAAGCCAGCCGACGTCTTTCTGGCCGTCATGGTGGCGGTGATCTGGGGCCTTGGCTTCGTGGGGGCTCGGCTGGCGCTCGACGAACTCTCGCCCGCGCTGATGACGGCGATGCGCTTTTCGATCGCGGCGGTGCCGTGCCTGTTCGTGCGCCGCCCGAATGTTTCCTGGACGGTGCTGATCGCGATCAGCGGCACGCTGTTTCTTGGACAGTTTCTGTCGCAGTCATGGGCGATCGCGCACGATGTGCCGGTCGGCCTTGCCAGCGTCGTCGTGCAGAGCCAGGCGCTGTTCACGGTGGCATTTGCAGCAGCGGCGTTTCGCGAAATTCCAACGCGCGTGCAAATCGCAGGGATTGCTGTCGCAGCGGTCGGCCTGTTGATGATTTGCGGCACCGTCGGTTTCGATTTCAGCGCCGGCGCCTTCGCCGTGCTGATGATTTCACCCGTCAGTTTTGCAATCGGCAATCTGTTGCTGCGGCAGGCGAGGGACGTTCCGATGTTCGATCTGTTCGCATGGCTCTGTCTGGTGCCGCCGCTGCCGGTGTTGGCGCTGGCGCTGGTCGCGGATGGACCGCAGGCGACCTGGCGCTCGCTGTGGCAGATGTCGCTGACCGGTTGGGCCAGTATGCTTTTCGTCGGTGCGATCTCCACCTCTATCGCCTATTGGCTGTGGGGACGCTTGCTGCGGGATCATACAGCGGCGCAGGTGGTGCCGTTCGCGCTGCTGGTGCCATTCGTCGGCGCGGCGGCATCGAGCGTCGTGTTCGGCGAGAAGTTTGGGCCGCTACGGCTGGCCGGAATGGTCACGGTGGTCGCCGGCATCGCCATCATGCTGCTGTCGAAGCGGCCGCAAGCCCTGCCGAAGATCGCGTGAGTGCAACATGTCGCAATCGCTTCTGCTCGCTTTTGTTGTGTTCGCCGTCGTGATGTTCTTCACGCCGGGGCCGAACAACATCATGCTGCTGTCGTCGGGCGTGACTTATGGCTTCCGCCGTACTCTGCCGCATATCGCGGGCATTACTATCGGCTTTGCGTTCATGGTCGGCGCGGTGGGCCTTGGTCTCGGCACCATCTTCATCACCTATCCGGTGCTGCAGTCCATCCTCAAATATGCCGGGGTGGCCTATCTGGTCTATCTCGCGGCCGCCATTGCGATGTCCGGGCCGGTGGCGCCGGACCGGGACAACCGGCGTGGACCGATGACGTTCTTGGGCGCGGCGATGTTTCAGTGGATCAATGTCAAGGGCTGGGTGATGGTGATCGGCACCATCACTGCTTATGCCGGCATCGCGGGTTTTCCCTGGAATATCACTATCCAGGTCGCGCTCAGCCTGCTGCTCGGGGCGTTGTCGTGTTCGGCCTGGGCACTGTTCGGCACCGCGCTGCGGCCCATCCTGACCTCGCCGAAGGCGGTGCGCGCCTTCAACATCGTGATGGCGGTGCTGCTGCTGGCCTCGCTCTATCCGGTCTTCATTGACGCATGATGTCGCAGCGCGCCATGCAGAAACGGGTTTCCCCTGACGGGGAAAATGCTCTAGACAACGCCGGAAATTCGCGCGGGCGACCGGCGGGCCTACCCACCTAAAAGCCTGATTAACCGGCCGATTTTGGCCACCGATGAGGGAACGACCATGCGTGTTTATTACGATCGCGACGCCGACCTGAACCTGATCAAGGGCAAGAAAGTCGTCATCGTCGGCTATGGCAGCCAGGGCCATGCCCATGCGCTGAATCTGAAGGATTCCGGCGTCAAGGACGTCGCCATCGCGCTGCGCAAGGGCTCCGCCTCCGCCAAGAAGGCCGAGACCGCCGGCTTCAAGGTGATGGAAGTCGCCGACGCCGCGAAGTGGGCGGACCTCGTGATGATGCTCACTCCCGATGAATTGCAGGGCGACATCTACCGCGAGCATCTGCACGACAACATGAAGAAGGGCGCCGCTCTGGTGTTCGCCCACGGCCTCAACGTGCATTTCAACCTGCTCGACCCGCGTCCTGATCTCGACGTGCTGATGATCGCGCCGAAGGGCCCCGGCCACACCGTGCGCTCGGAATATCAGCGCGGCGGCGGCGTGCCCTGCCTGATCGCGATCCATAAGGACCCTTCCGGCAACGCCCACGATCTCGGCCTGAGCTATGCCTCGGCGATCGGCGGCGGCCGCGCCGGCATCATCGAGACCTCGTTCAAGGAAGAATGCGAGACCGATCTGTTCGGCGAGCAGGTGGTGCTGTGCGGCGGCCTGGTCGAATTGATCAAGGGCGGGTTCGAGACGCTGGTGGAAGCCGGCTACGCGCCGGAGATGGCCTATTTCGAATGCCTGCACGAGGTGAAGCTGATCGTCGACCTGATCTATGAAGGTGGCATCGCCAACATGAACTATTCGATCTCCAACACCGCCGAATATGGCGAATACGTCACCGGACCGCGCATCGTCACCGAAGAGACGAAGAAGGAGATGAAGCGCGTGCTGGATGACATCCAGTCCGGCAAGTTCGCGCGCGACTGGATGCTGGAGAACAAGGTCAACCAGACTTCGTTCAAGGCGACCCGCGCCAAGCTCGCCGCCCACCCGATCGAGGACGTCGGCGCCAAGCTCCGCGACATGATGCCGTGGATCAAGAAGGGCGCGCTGGTCGATAAGTCCAAAAATTGATTTTTCTTGACCTCTCCCCGCTTGCGGGGAGAGGTCGGATCGGCCTCGTTCTCTATTTCTCGAGTTTGTTGTGAACCTGCCAGAACCGCACGGTGCGCTGTGCGCTTTCCGTGGACAGCTTGCGGTAATCCCTCAAGGCGAGCTTCAGCGTTTCTTCTGATATCGGCTGCTTGAGCGGCCGGTTACGCAGGATCGATTCGACCGCCGGCCAGCTCAACCCGCCTGATTTGCAGGGAATAAGGATCAGGTCGGACCGGAGACCCTCCAACAACCGTGCCATCATTTCAGTGGGCACGTCGTTGAGAATGGCAAGCGACGCTGCCATTTCCTCGAACTTCTTTGTTTCTGCAAACTTGATGACGGCCGCGTCGTCCAGTTCGTTGAGGTCCTTCAACAGCTTGACGAGCTTTTCGGCGCGGCTGAAATCCCGCGCGGACGTCGTCTCTGCTCCCGCCGCGCCTGCGATAGTCTTCAGTATCCGCTTGATCTCTTCCTGGAGCTCAGGAGGTGCGATGGCTACCAGCCGGCCACGTACTTCGTTCGTCGCGCGTCGCAACAGATCGCGGAGGAGCTTGAGGGGCAGGTCGATACGAAGCCCAAGGATCTCGACGAGCTCATCATCTGTGTCCGCGCGCGCGACGATGTTGGAATAGCCGGCATCGGAAAAGCGCGCGCTCGCGTTATTTGCAAGCTTTCGAATGACCTTGCGTTCGCCACGATCGACGATCACGTCGGTGACAGCTTCCGGGAGGTTTATCCGCGCCGAAATTGCGAGCAGATGATCCTGCCCCTTTGTGCTTGCGATCTCCACCAGAGTGCTTGTCCCCAGGCGGCTGGAGTTGGTCAGCACGTTGCCGGCCACGGCGATTTCATCATCCCAGGCAAGGTGCTGAATGACTTCAAATGGAGCGTAGTCGATCCTTGCCAGGCGCTTGCTGAGTTCGGCCCGGGCCCGGCTTTCAACGCGGTCAATAAGAACGCACAGCACGTCGTCAAAGACTTTGACTTGATCCTCGCTGAGGCGCTCCCCGTCATGCAGGAAAAGATCTGTCACCTGTCGAAGGGTCTCAACCCGCTTCTGCGACGAGCCACCACTTAGGGCGTCTTCGAGTTCGGCGATAATGGAATGATCCAGCTGTTGCAAGATAATGCCCCATATTTCTCTTTCGAGCTCCCGCAAGGCCCGAGCCCGGTTAAGGGAAAGTCGAGAAAGTTGCGGGAATTCAGGCAGGACAATGCCCGTCGCAGCCCTACGCCTCCGTTAAATTGAGCCCGGTAGAAATGCAGGATTCGGAAACAGCGTGTGATTTGAGTGAATACTTGTTTAAAATTCGCTAGCTTGCCGGAGAGGTCACGCGCCCGGCAGCGCTAGGGGGCGCCTTCCGCAGGGTGCGCCCCTCCTCATCTCTTCCTCTCTCTCTCTCGCCGGAAAAAACTGGAACCGTTAGCTTGCTTGCCAATTCCATACAGAGCAGTCGGCAGCAAGGAATAATGGTTAAGTTTTGCCTCCGGCTGGATTGCAAGAATGATTTCATCGACAAAAACTTAGGCATGAAGCTGGTCGCGAATATGGATTTCGAGATCAACACCTACATTCCGGGCATCCGCATCAAGACCTCGCCGACGGATTTTTATCCGATCGAACAGGTGCAGATGATGAAATTCCCCGGCGAGAAATGGCAGCTGTTCGGCCCGATCATCGACCAGCATGCGGAGTAGGATTCCTGCCGCGGAGGCGGGACGACGGCATCCGTGTCCCGCTATTGTCGGGGGTCAGCGATGAGCCCGCTGCACCGGGCGCGGTTTGATGGTCCGGGCCGGTGCAAGCGCCGGAGACCTTGTGTCGCATTTCGCGCCGCGCTTCATGCGCGCCTTGAGTTCTTCACTGGCGCAGACCAAGCGCGCGCGCAGCTCTTGCGCCTGCGCGATGTGACGGTCGAGCTCATTCAGTTTCAGCGTGATCCGCCCGATCAAATAGTCGCGACGCAGGCCGTGATCCTTGGTCTCCGCCAGCGCTCCCTTGATCTCGTCGAGCGTAAAGCCGAGCGATTGTGCCTGCAGGATCATCTTCAGCGCGTCGGCCGAACTCTCGTCATATTCGCGGTAGCCGGCCTTAGTCCTGCGCACCGGCCGCACCAGGCCTTCGTCCTCCAGGAAGCGGATTTTCGACGGTGCCACGGCGAACCGCCGCGCCAGTTCACCGATCTGCATGGCCGTCTCCTTCGATTAAAGCCTTGACCTTCAAGTTAGGTTGAAGGTGTAGGGTGCCCTCATCCGTCCCCGAATTCAAGGTCAATCCATGCACGCGTCCATCCCGCCATTGTCGCTGTTCGCTCCGCTGACGTTGCCCAATAGAGCGGTCGTTCCCAATCGTATTGCGAAAGCGGCGATGGAGGAGAACATGGCGGACGGCGGCCAGCTTCCGGGCGAAAACCTGCGGCGGCTCTATGCGAGCTGGGCCGGTGGCGGTGTCGGCCTGATTCTATCAGGCAATGTGATGATTGATCCGGCCGCGCTGACCGGACCGGGAGGCGTGGTGCTCGATGAGCGCCAGCCGATCGAACCATTCAGGGCCTGGGCGCGCGCAGCGAAAAGCGGCGGCAACCAAGCCTGGCTGCAGATCAACCATCCTGGCCGGCAGATGTTCGCCGCGATGGGACAAGAGGCGGTGGCGCCGTCGGCCATCGGCGTCGACATGGGCTCCTATTCGCATCTGTTTCCCGTGCCGCGCGCGCTGGATGAAGCGGGCATTGCGGTGATCGTCGCGCGTTTCGTCACCACCGCCAGACTGGCCGAGGCCGCCGGCTTTTCCGGCGTGCAGATCCATGCCGCCCACGGCTATCTGATCAGCCAGTTTCTTTCGCCGCTGACCAACCGCCGCACCGATGCGTGGGGCGGCGAGTTGCACAACCGCGCGCGGCTGCTGCTCGACGTGGTCAAGGCGGTGCGCGCCGCGGTCTCGCCGGGCTTCTGTGTCGCGGTAAAGCTCAACTCGGCCGATTTCCAGAAGGGCGGCTTCGAGGCGTCGGACGCCGTGCAGGTGGTGCGCTGGCTCAACGAGTTGCCGGTCGATCTCGTGGAATTGTCCGGTGGCAGCTACGAAAGCCCGGCCATGCAAGGCGCGCCGCAGGCCGGCAGCACCGCCGTGCGCGAAGCTTATTTTCTCGATTTCGCGCGCGACATCAGCGCAGTTGCGCGGATGCCGGTCATGGTCACGGGCGGTATCCGCCGGCGCGCCGTCGCCGAGCAGGCGCTGAAGCCAGACGAGGGCAGGCCGGGGGTCGCCATGGTCGGCATCGCCAGCGCCATGGCGTTCGAGCCAAAGCTGCCCGAACGGTGGAAGGGCGGCGAAGCACTCGATATCGAAATGCCGAGCGTCGGCTGGCGCAACAAGGCCTATGCAAGCCTTGCGAGGATGGCGCTGGTGAAGCTGCAACTGCGCCGCCTCGGCAAAGGCAAGCGGCCGAAACCTGACGCCAGTCCACTGTTGGCATTGATCCGCCAGCAGATCCTCACCAAGCGGCGCACCCGGCTTTACCGGACCTGGGTGTCACAAGCACGGGTAGAACCCGCCGGCGCGTGATATCATGCGCAGCCGAGCAAGCGGGGGATCAGCGTTTTCCGCGCTGAGCGCAAAAAAATCGTTCGGAGAGGAATTTCAACCATGCAATCTGTTGTCATCACCGGGGCGTCCACCGGCATCGGCTGGGCCACCGCGAAGCTACTGCTCGATCGCGGTTTCCGTGTGTTCGGCAGCGTGCGCAAGCAGGCTGATGCCGACCGCCTGAAGAGCGAATTCGGCGCGAATTTTACGCCGCTGCTGTTCGATGTCACCGATGAGGCCGCGGTGCTCGCAGCCGCTCGCGAGGTCCGCGCCGCGCTGGGTGGCGAGGCGCTCTTTGGCCTCGTCAACAATGCCGGCATCGCGGTCGCCGGGCCGGTGCTCGAGCTCGCGGCCGACGAATTCCGTCGCCAGATGGATGTGAACGTCGTCGGGCCGATCATCGCCACCCAAGCCTTCGGTCCGCTGCTCGGATCCGATCCGTCGCTGAAGGGACCACGGGGGCGGATCGTGATGATCAGTTCGGTGGCCGGCAAAAACGGCAACCCCCTGATGTCGGCCTATTCGGCATCGAAGCACGCGATCGAGGGACTTTCGGAAAGCCTGCGCCGCGAAATGATGCTGTTCGGCATCGATGTCATCGTCATCGCGCCGGGCGCGGTGAAGACGCCGATCTGGAGCAAGGCCGAGGAAGTCGACATTTCCGCCTACAAGAACTCGCCGTTTTTCCCGGCGCTGGAACGAATCCGCAAATTCATGCTGCATCTCGGCGAAACCGGATTGCCGGCGGAGAAGATTGCCGAGCGGATCGCTGACGCTCTGACTTCGGCCAGCCCAAAGGTGCGCTACCAGATCACGCCGGATCCGATGCGGCACCTGGTCACGGCCGTGCTGCCGAAGCGCATGGTCGACAAGATCATTGCCAAACGTCTCGGGCTGTTGCCGCCGGCATGAGCCAAAAATGCGCGCCATGCCGCCGAGAAGGTTAGTCGCGGCCGTATCGATCTGCCTTCTGGCGCCGGCTGCCCATGCCGCCCATCAGTGACCGGCACGGCTATCCCGCCCGGACCGTCCGCGCTGACGCCATGGCGATCAGCCGCGGCGGCATTACCGCCCGTAAACCGGGGCCGAGCGCACCGCGGAGGCGATCATCGATCTCTTCATCGAAGGCATCGCAAAGCATCCCCGGACGGCCTCACCCCCGCTCCCGGTAAGGTTGCTGCGCCAAATTAGCTCAGGCGGCGGCCCTGCTTGCCGATTCTGTTGCGTTGCGATGACGGTTCCACTACATTTTTATGACACGAGGCAGGTTCCGGCTGCGTCGTCCGTCTCCTGGTCATCGCCAGCCAAGGCTGCAAGGCAGTGCCGGGTGTAGTTGCGTCCAGCCCCATGGCGCCCGCGCCAAATCCAGGTCCAGGTCCGTCCGCTGCTGTCACCGCCGGGGGCATCGCCTCGGTTGGCATCTGGCGGCTCCTTGCCCTCGTGGCGCCACATCTGGCGGCGCTGGCCGTCATGCTTCAGACCGAAACCGACTTCGGTTCGCGCACAGGCTTTCTGCTGTCGTGGGGGATCCTGAACTTCTTCTGGATCGCCTTGTTGAGGCGTCCCGCATTGTCGGGCGCGCTGTCGCTCACGTTGGTGGTGGTGTTGATCCTGCTGTCGCGGCTCAAGCACGACATCGTGCAGATGACCGCGAACTTCGTCGATCTGATGGTGATCGACCGCGATACCGCAGCGTTCCTGTTTACGATCTTTCCCAATTTGCGCTGGTCTGTCATCGGTGCAGCCATCGTCATCATCCCTTTGATGTACGCGCTATGGTGGCTCGATCCGTTCCGTATCCGCCGCTTGCCGGCGTTGGCCTGCAAGCTGGCGTGTCTTGCAGCACTGGTCGGATATTCCTTTGCGTGGCCGGATGAAGCCTGGCGCGGCTATTACGACGACGGCTATCTGTCGAAATTCTCCCGCTCCGGCGTGACAGCTGTTTCGGATTTCATCAATTACGGTTTCATGGAATCCGACGCGGTCGCCGCCGAGCGTCTCAAGGTGCCGCTCCTGGATTCCTGCCATCCCGCCGGGCGGCGGCCGAACATCATCATGATCCATGACGAGTCCAGCTTCGACATTCGTCAGGCCGCGGGCGTCAAGGTGCCGGCGGGCTATGGCAGCCATTTCAAATCGTTCGACGGCAACGAGCGCAAGTTCCTGGCCGAGAGCAATGGCGGCCCGAGCTGGTTTACCGAATACAATGTGCTCGCCGGGCTCTCGTCGCGCTCGTTCGGCCGGTTTTCCTATTTCGTGACCCGCATCGCCTCCGGCCGCGTCGAGCGCGGCCTGCCGTTGGCGCTGCGCCGCTGCGGCTACAGCACGATCTCGCTCTATCCGGCCTATGGCGCGTTCATGAGCGCGCGCAGCTTCCAGACCACCACCGGCATCCAGCATTTCTACGACGCGCGCGATCTCGGCGCCAAGGACGTCGAGCCCGACAGCTTCTTTTACGATAAGGCCTTGAAGCTGATGTCGCAGGAAGCGCCGACCACGCCGCTGTTCATGTTCGTTTATCTCGCCGCCAATCATTTTCCCTGGGAAAACCGGTTTCGCCCGGACCTGATGCCGTTCTGGCGCAAGCTTGGCAACGAGCCCGTGGTCGATGAATATTTGCGCCGGCAGGCGATGAGCGCCGACGATTACGCTGCGTTCATCGCGGGATTGAAAAAGAAATTTCCGGCACAGCCGTTTTTGATTGTGCGTTACGGCGATCATCAGCCGGAATTCTCGCCGCACCTTCTCGATCCTGACCTCGACGAGGCCGGTGTGGGCAAGAAGCTGATGAATTACGACCCGCGCTACTACGCGACTTATTACGCCATCGACGCGATCAACTTCGAGCCGGTTAAAAGCCCCGCCGTGATGGAGACGATCGATGCGGCCTATCTGCCGCTGGTGATCCAGGAGGCCGCCGGCATTCCGCTCGATCCCTCGTTCGAGGAGCAGAAAAAGATCATGCTGCGCTGCAAGGGCCTGTTCTATGCCTGCAAGGACGGCGCGGAATCCCGCCGGTTCAACCGGCTATTGATCGACGCCGGCCTGGTGCGCGGACTGTAGGTTATCGAACTTAAGCTTCCCGGCGCAGCAGGGCGCGACGGTCGCCTTGAGTGTGGTGGCGTGGGGCTGCTAATAAAGCTGCGCCAGAAGGCTTTTTTCGGGTTTTCTCAGCCATGCTGATGCGTCTGTTCGCGCCGCAGTTTCTTGTGGTTTGGGCCTTCCTCGGCTCCGCCGTCGCGGTACATTGCCGCGGTAAGGTACGGCTCAGGTCTTGCCCAGAGCTTGACCTGGGGCGCCCACCTCATACCAGATGAATCCATGAACCCGATCCGAACAATGTTTCTTATTCTTCCAATCGCCGCCTGGTCGTCGGCGTCGGCAGAGACCATGAGGTTTGAGGACTCAGCAGGGAAACTGGGTACAAGCTGTGCCACGGATATCGGTGCAAGCTGCCGCGGTGTAAATTTCGATTCGATCCGTCTGAAAGACTGTCTTCTGCGGAACGAAGACAGTATGTCGGCCCAGTGCAAGACTGACTATGTCCGAGCTTTCGACGCTACCCAGAAACGTGTGGCCGCTCGCGCTGCCGTCCGCAAGCTATGTGAGCGCGAGCTAGTCAAGCTGTGCGGCGGCGCTCAAAAGGACGACAGCAACGCTCTCGAATGCATCTTGACGGCGACGCGTGGAGTAAGCGCAAAATGCAACCAGGCTATTAGTGAGGCGGGGTTTGGCTCCATGGCGCCCTCGGCTGAGGCTCAAGCTCAGCCGGGTGCGACAACGCAAGGTTGGGTCAATGAGCTTGTCGGCCTTGAAACCGCGCCGGACATGGATGTCGCCGCACTGCGGCAACAGGCTTTGGAGAGAGTTAAGTCGAAAGTAGATGGGGTCCCGCTAAAGCGACCGCCGGTCGCAGCTCAGCTGCTTAAGTTGCCGAAACTTGTCGTCGAGATTCAGTTCGATGAGGACTCTCCGATCGTTCGCCCTGAATCCTATCGAGCGCTCGGGCGCATCGCCGATACGCTCTACCATCCCACGCTGCTGCCATACAAATTCTTGATTGTCGGCCATACCGCGGCGACCGGTAAACGCGAATATAATCTCACCTTAAGCCAAAGGAGGGCGGACGCTGTTCGCGACGTGCTGGTGACCACGTTCAAGATTTCGCCAAAACGCCTTCAGGCGATCGGTCTGGGCGAGGAGCAATTGCTGGACGCCGCCCATCCGACAGCGACGACCAACCACCGGATCCAGGTTGCGACGGTGGGAAAGGCGCTTTAGCGCCGGGGCTCACCCGGCAATTCCGGGAAGCGAAAATGAAACAGGTCAGGATCGGTGACATCACCATCGATGCGGTGATTGAACGCGGTTTGGTCAGGACGGAAGAGAATCGATTCAACTTCCGGTTTAAGCGTGATTAGCAGCCCGCACTCTCCCGGGCATGAAGGTTCCTGCCCCTTGCGTGCAAGAGAACGAGTGGCTTGGCGTTTGGCAGCACTCTTCCGCAGGCGCGCCACATGGCATAAGAGCGGCCGCAACTGTTCCAGGCTCGTGTGCACATGATTCGTCTCGACAACATCAGCAAGCAAAATGGCCACCAGATCCTCTTCATCGAGGCCTCTGCGGCGCTCCAGAAGGGGGAGAAGGTCGGCCTTGTCGGTCCTAACGGGGCCGGCAAGACGACGCTGTTCCGGATGATCACGGGCCAGGAGCATCCCGACGAGGGTCAAGTGGCCGTCGATCGGGGTGTCACCATCGGCTACTTCAGCCAGGACGTGGGCGAGATGTCGGGCCGCAGCGCCGTGTCCGAGGTGATGGACGGCGCCGGCCCTGTCAGCGCCGTGGCTACCGAGCTGAAGGAGCTGGAGGCTGCGATGGGAGATCCGGACCGGGCGGACGACATCGAGACCATCATCGAGCGCTACGGTGAGGTGCAAGGGCGCTTCGAGGAGCTGGACGGATACGCCCTGGAGGGCCGGGCGCGCGAGGTCCTCGCGGGCCTGAGCTTCAGCCAGGAGATGATGGACGGTGACGTGGGCGCACTGTCGGGCGGGTGGAAGATGCGCGTGGCGTTGGCCCGGATCCTCCTCATGCGCCCCGACGCCATGCTGCTGGATGAGCCGAGCAACCACCTCGACCTGGAGAGCCTGATCTGGCTGGAGGAGTTCCTCAAAGGCTATGAGGGCGCGCTGCTGATGACCTCGCACGACCGGGAGTTCATGAACCGCATCATCACCAAGGTGGTGGAGATCGATGGCGGTGCGCTGACGGCGTATTCGGGCAACTATGAATTCTACGAGCAGCAACGCGCGCTGAGCGAGAAGCAGCAGCAGGCCCAGTTCGAACGTCAGCAGGCGATGCTTGCCAAGGAAATCAACTTCATCGAGCGCTTCAAGGCGCGCGCCTCGCACGCCGCGCAGGTGCAGAGCCGCGTGAAGAAACTGGAGAAGATCGACCGAGTGGAGCCGCCAAAGCGTCGTCAGACTGTGGAGTTCGATTTTATGCCGGCGCCGCGCTCCGGCGAGGACGTGGTGAGCCTGAAGAAGGTGCACAAAGGCTATGGCAATCGAAGTATCTACGAGGGCCTCGACTTCCAGGTGCGCCGTAGGGAGCGCTGGTGTGTCATGGGTATCAACGGCGCCGGCAAGTCCACACTGCTGAAACTGGTGGCGGGCTCGACGCAGCCGGACGATGGCACGGTGGCGGTCGGTGGCAGCGTGAAGATGGGCTACTTCGCGCAGCACGCCATGGATCTCCTGGATGGCGAGCGCACGGTGTTCCAGTCGCTGGAAGACTCGTTCCCGCAAGCCGGGCAGGGCTCGCTGCGCGCGCTGGCCGGCTGCTTCGGGTTCTCCGGCGACGACGTGGAGAAGAAATGCCGGGTGCTATCGGGCGGTGAGAAGGCACGGCTGGTGATGGCGAAGATGCTCTACGACCCGCCAAACTTCCTGGTGCTTGACGAGCCCACGAACCACCTCGACATGGCGACGAAGGAGATGCTGATCGCAGCGCTGTCGCAGTACGAGGGTACCATGCTGTTCGTCTCGCACGACCGGCACTTCCTGGCCGCGCTGTCCAATCGCGTGTTGGAACTGACGTCCGAGGGCATTCACCAGTATGGTGGCGGCTACACGGAGTATGTGGCGCGCACGGGCCACGAGGCTCCCGGTCTGCGTGGCTGAGCCGGCAAGCGCCGCGCCCGGTTGCCAAGCTAACGCTTCTCGATCTTCTCCCACAGCCAGCGCGCCACCGTACCGGGCGACGACGCGCCGTCACCCCCGGCGGCGCGCAAGTTCGCCTCGCGCATCGCTAATATATCGATTTTTCCGAGCAGCGGCTGCAGCGCCGCCCGCAGCGCCTGATCGCCGGCTCGTTTCGGCGCAATCAAGACAATCGCGTCGTAGGGTGGAATCGCGTGTTTGGGATCGTCCAGCACCACCAGATCGTATTTCGCAATCAGCCCGTCGCTGGTATAGCCCGCGATCACATCGACCTCGCCGGAGGCGACGGCTGCATACATGAAGTCCGGCTGCATCTGCCGCTGCGCGCGAAGCGACAGCCCATAGGCTTCTCGCAGCCCGGCCCATTCCGGCCGCGAAAAGAACTCATAATCGGCCGCCATCGATAGCGCCTGCGCATGCGATGCAAGATCGGCAATGGAGTGAATGCCGAGCGCATCGGCGCGCTTTCGGGGCATCACCAGCGCATAGGCATTCTCAAAACCGAGTTCGCCGAGCAGTGTGACTTTCCGTTGTGCCAGTGTCGCTTTCAATTCGCCGAGCAATTGCTCGCGCGGCTTGATATCGGTGTGGTGAAACTGGTTGGCCCACAGCGTGCCGGAGTAATCGACATAGACGTCGATATCGTTGGACGCGAGCGCATCGAAAATCACATTGGAACCGAGGCCCTCGCGCGAACTGGCCGACAGGGCCGCCGCCCGCAGCCGCTGCGCGATCAGCGCCGACAACACATATTGTTCGGCAAAGGTTTTGGCGCCGACGATATATGTCGATTGTGAGCGCGCCATCGATGGCACCAGTGTCGCTGCGACCAGCGCCGCGATGCCGATGCCGCCGAGCGTCGCGCGCACGCGGCTGCGTTGGCGAATGCCGGTCTCGATCAACGCCAGCAATAGATCGACCGCAAGCGCCAGCACTGCCGCGGCGAGGCAGCCGAACAGCACGAACACCCAGTTCTGGGTCTGCAACCCCGCGAAGATGTAGTTGCCGAGGCTGGTCTGGCCGATCGGGGTGGACAGTGTCGCGGTGCCGATCACCCAGACCGCCGCGGTGCGGATGCCCGCCATCATGACAGGCAGCGCCAGCGGCAACTCCACCGTCAATAGCGACTGCCGCTCCGTCATGCCGACGCCTTGCGCGGCCTCGAGGATCGCGGCATCGACGCCTCTTAGGCCGGTGATGGTGTTGCGCAGCACCGGCAGCATGGAATAGAGCGCCAGCGCCAGCACTGCGGGGAGGAATCCGAACGCGGAAAAGTCAAATCCGAACCACGATAACGACAATGCCGCGAGCGCCAGCAGCACCGGATAGAACAGCGCCAGCAGCGCCAGGCCCGGCACCGTCTGCACGATGCTTGCGAGACCAAGCAGCCCGCCGCGCATCACCGGGTGGTTGCGCGCAGCAATCGCCAGCGGCAGGCTGACCAGTAGTCCCAGCGCCAGCGCGGTGACGCTGACACGCACATGATTGCCGAGATAATCCGGCAGATGCGCCAGCGCCTCGCTCCAGCGTGGGTCGGAGAAAAAGCTCATGCCGCGCCATCCCGCGGCAGCAGCACCTTGAGTCGCTCGGCCTGCCGCCGCGGCGTGCGCAGCAGTTCGCCGACGTAAGCATCGTCGCTGTTCGCTAGCTCTGATGGCGTGCCCTGTGCCAGCAGCCGTCCGGCGCGCATGACGGCGACGCGGTCGGCGAGCAGAATGGCCTCGGTCATGTCGTGGGTGATCATGACCGTGGTCAGCCCGAGCTTGCGTTGCAAGGCGCGGTAGTCGTCGCCGAGCGCATCGCGGGTGAGGGGATCGAGCGCGCCGAACGGCTCGTCCATCAGCACGATCCGCGGCCTCGCTGCCAGCGCGCGAGCGACGCCGACACGCTGGCGCTGGCCGCCCGACAGCTCATGGGGAAAGCGATCGCGATGTTGTGCGCGGTCGAGCCGCACCAGATCGAGTAGCTCATCCACCCGCGCGGAAATCTCCGCCGCCGCCGTGCCAAGCAGTTTTGGCGTGATCCCGATATTGTCGGCGACGCTCATATGCGGAAACAGTCCGCCGCTCTGGAACACATAGCCGATGCGGCGGCGCAATCGAATAGGGTCGACCGAGCGCACGTCCTCGCCTTCGATCGTGATGCTGCCGCTGTCGGCGTCGATCAACCGGTTCGCAAGCCGCAGCAGCGTGGTCTTGCCGGAGCCGGAGCCGCCGACGATGGCGAGGAACTCACCCTCGGCGACATCGAGCGAGACGTCGTTCACGGCCTTCACGCGGCCGCCGTCGAAGCTTTTGCCGACGTGCGCAAATGCGATCAGTGGCGGGGCGGCGGTCATTTCTTGGGACTATCACACCGCGTTCAAGTCACCAAGCCAGCGCGGCACTTGCATATTACCGCTATCAGTTGAATTGTCGCAGCGGGCACGTTAATCAATGCGCCACAACATAACACATCGGGGAAGCGCGCGTGCAGGCAGGTGAGACCGCAGGATCGACGGCGGTCGCGCTTGACGACGCGACGGTGGCGTTTCGTTTGGCCGATATGCGTATCTACACCGCGGTCGAGCAGGCCCGGCTTTCCATAGGGCATGGCGAGTTTGTCGCCATCGTCGGGCCCACCGGATGCGGAAAATCGACGCTGCTCAATGTCGCCGCCGGCCTGCTCAGGCCGGTATCGGGAACGGTAAGAATCTTCGATCAGCCGCTGACGGGGCTGAACCGGGAGGCCGGCTATCTGTTTCAGGCGGATGCGCTGTTTCCCTGGAAGACCGCGATCGACAACGTCGCCATCGGCCTGGAGATCCAGGGCGCCCCGCGCACATTAGCGCTTGAACGCGCGCAAGGCTGGCTCACTTCAGTCGGTCTCGGGGCGTTCGGCAATCGTTATCCGCATATGCTCTCGGGCGGTCAGCGCAAGCGCGTTGGCCTCGCGCAGGTGTTGATCCGTGATCCCAAGATCCTGCTGATGGACGAGCCGTTCGGGCCGCTCGATGCCCAAACCAGACAAATCATGGGCAACCTCCTGCTGGAATTGTGGAATGCCGACCGCAAGGCGGTGCTGTTCGTCACCCACGATCTCGAAGAGGCGATCGCGCTGGCGGATCGCGTCGTGATCATGTCGGCGGGGCCGAGTGCGCGCATCATCGGCGACTGGCGCGTGCCGCTGGCGCGGCCGCGCGACATTTCGGAAGTCCGGATGGAGAAGGATTTTCACGCGCTGCATCGGGAAATCTGGAGCGTGCTGAAGGACGAGGTAATGAAGGGCTACGCGCAATCGTCGCAAGCGGTGGAGGCTGTATGATGAGCCGAGCCGGGTTGCTTCTCTGTCAGCTTCTGGTCGCGGTCGTCGCGTTGGGTCTGTGGCAGTTGCTCGCCACCGTGCCGATCTTCGGACGCACCCTGCTGCCGCCGTTCTTCTTTTCCAATCCAGTGGATGTGGGCAGCCAGATCTTCGACTGGTTCTCAAGCGGCGTGATCTGGAAACATCTGCTGATCACTCTATGGGAATCGATTCTGGCTTTCGCGATCGGCTCGCTTGGCGGCGTCATGGTCGGCTTCTGGTTTGCGCGCCAGCCCCGGGTCGCAGCAATATTCGATCCCTACGTGAAGATGGCCAACGCGCTGCCGCGCGTCGTTCTTGCGCCAATCTTTACGCTGTGGCTTGGCCTCGGCATCTGGTCGAAGGTCGCGCTCGGCGTCACGCTGGTGTTCTTCATCGTGTTCTTCAACGTCTATCAGGGCGTCAAGGAGGTCAGCAGCACTGTGCTTGCCAATGGCCGCATGCTCGGCATGAGCGAACGCCAGCTGATGCGGCACGTCTACTGGCCATCGGCGCTGTCGTGGATGTTCTCTTCGCTGCATACGTCGGTCGGCTTCGCCGTGGTCGGCGCCGTGGTCGGCGAATATCTCGGCTCGGCGGCGGGGCTCGGCTATCTGATCCA
>Ga0208991_1000033_pt1 | contig 20148 bp, 16 predicted proteins | sample MedBloCAOM3_M2_FD_187855 | JGI IMG/M metagenome (GOLD analysis project Ga0208991, IMG submission 187855) | Forest soil microbial communities from El Dorado National Forest, California, USA - Mediterranean Blodgett CA OM3_M2 (SPAdes) (version 2) | ecosystem: Environmental > Terrestrial > Soil >...
AGTCTTGACAGCGATTTTTTTGACGACCGCGGCCGGATGGTGTAGGAGAAAATCCACAGTTGGAATTGCGCGCCGATCTTGGGCTCGCCCGCGATCGGTTTTTCAATGCGCAGACCGGGTAACCCGACCCGCGTGGCCGGAAACGACCGCCGGGTTTTTTTGCCGGCGCCCCCGATGCGGCGCCGCGGCGGCGGCCCTGCAGATTCCCTGTATTTGGCCTGTATTATCAGGAAAATACAGGGCCGGACGCCTGTAAATGCGCAGCCGTCCGCCTGTTCTTTGCGCAGGATTCGCCTGTTTCCGTGTCTGTTTACAGGGCTGCGCGCGCAGGCTGGGCAAAGCGAAGCGCGGCGTCCTGATCGCGCGGCGCGTCAATTACTCCGCCTATGGGTGCGCGGAGGATGGCGCCAATATGCCGGTCACCCCGAACCTGGCGTTTTGCAGGCCGGCCAATCCGGCGCAACGCGTGCGCTGCCAGACACGAGGACTTTGACCGGCCACGCGCCCGAATGTGCGGGTGAAGTGGGCTTGATCCGCGAATCCGATATCGACGGCGATCTGCGCGAGCGGAAGATCGCTTTCCAGCAGAAGCTGCTTCGCCTTGCCGATCCGTGCCTGCAGCAGCCACTGATGGGGGGCGAGCCCCGTCGACGTCTTGAAAGCACGGCTGAAATACGATCGCGACAGCTTCACCAGGTCGCACACCGTCTGCAGTTGGACGTCTTCGGCCAGATGGGCGGCGAAATACTCGGTGACACGGCGGATCTGCCAGGGCGCCAGTTGACCGCGCTTGTTCGACTGGTTCTTGGATGTGTTCAGACGCGAAAGCGCGAGCACAAGCGCAATCGACAGGGTATCGCCATAGAGCTGAGACTTCGGTTCCCCGCTGGCGCACTCCTCGGCGAATAGGTGAGCCAAATGCATGATTCCCGGATGGGAGAACATCAGCCGCGGCGTGAAGGCGTCGCTCAAGTCGACCTCGTCTTCCAGCATGCGCGTCAGGGCCGCGCCGTCGAATTGGAGCATGAGGTGACGAATGAAGCGCACACCCCTGGCCTTTCCATGAGCCCCCCAGCCAGCCGGAATGAGACTCAGGGGCCGTGAGGCAGTCCGGGATGTCGATTGACCGCGCCAAGGTTTCGGCCGGATTTCGACGCGTCCGCCGACTTCTTCGAGCATGACCGACAGCCGCGTCCACTCAGATCTGAAGTCCACGCGGACGCATTCATCGCAGCGCACCTCCGTGATATTTGCACTCACACCCGTCCATGATTTCTGCTGGCACCTGACCACCTGGCCGCCTTGGTAGACCAGGGCCGTCGCGTCCGGCATGGGCGTTTCGGAAGGGCGTGCCAACGATGAGCCGATTGGGCTCCATTGGAGGCCGGAGAAGCGCCTCGTAGGGAACTCCGCCGGATTTCGAACCACTGCTGCGGTGTGCATGGTCTCTGCCTGTCTGGACGGTACGCTCGACGCGCTAAGCGTTTGAGCTTTCAGTCTTCCAATGCTCCAACCCCGGTGCGCATTCCATCGGACGTAGGTTGGTGCCGACGCTGCGTTCGTTTGCTGCGCTCATACGAAGGTTTGCTGTTGGTGACAGGGCGGCCCTCCCTCGGCTGATGGCGGGCGGAGTCGACGATTGGACCGATCTTGCTCGCTATGTTCGGGCCCCGGCGCACGGCCTTGTCAATACGTTGGCCGTCCTGTCGGGATCATGCGCTAGCCACACGAATTGTCTTTCAGTGCGGCGTCGAGGCAGCGCAGAAGCGCCTCGCCCTCAAAAGGCTTGTTCAAAAATCCGATGGCGCCTCGAACCAGCGCCTGAGCGCGGGCCTTTTCGTTGGGAAACGCAGTTATGAAAATAATCGGTATATTATGGCCGCGCGCACGCAAAGCGTCGTGTAACTGGATTCCGCTCATCTCCGGCATTTGGATGTCCGAAATCAAACATGAGGTTCCAATCAATTTGTCCGACTGCAAGAACGCTCGTGCGGATGGAAAGGCGTGAGCGACGAAGCCGCGCGACCGCACCAGCCGCATCGTTCCGATACGAATCGACTCGTCGTCGTCGATGATTGAAACAATGGGGATATCGTCCAAGCGATTGGTCCATCTGCGTGCATTGCAAAAACGTCATCCAGTCGCTTCCAGCCGGCACAATAGTACGAGCCGTCTGTGTATGAAAAGCATACTTAGATATGTGGCTATGAGGGTTTTTGTCGATTAATGCCGAGCGCTTGCGCCATTGTGATCAGGTCCGCAAGCGACCTTGCCCGCATCTTCTTCATCATATGGCCGCGATGAATCTTGACCGTAATCTCCCTGAGGCCCATCTCGGCCGCAATCTGCTTGTTCAGCAGGCCGGTGGTGACGAGGGCCATCACCTCCCGCTGACGCGACGTCAAACCGTCGAACAGGTTCTGGACGTCGAGCTTCCAGCTCTCGGCCTCCAGCCTGCCGCGGTCGCGGGCAATCGCCGTAGCCACGGCATCCAACATATCCTGGTCGCGAAATGGCTTGGTCAGGAAATCGATCGCGCCGGCCTTCATGGCGCGCACCGACATCGGGATATCGCCATGGGCGGTAACGAAGATGATTGGAATATGGATATCAGCCTTGGTCAGCTCGGCATGAAGCTCGAAGCCGCTCAATCCGGGCAAGCGAACGTCGAGAACAAGGCAGCTCGGAACCAGAGGCAGCTTGCTCTGCATGAGCTCGTTCGCGGAAGTGAATAGCTCGACGCGCAAGTCGACCGAGCGGAATAGCCGGCCGAGAGCCTGGCGGACCCCGGCATCGTCATCGATCACGTAGACGACCGGCTCGAGGCCGGTCGTTGGCTGCGACCCTTTCGATGCTGCTTCAATCACAACGAAGCTCCGTTATGTGGAGGCAGAGGGAGTTGAGCTAAAATGAAATACGGCGCCGCGCGGCGTGTTCGGGGCAACCCACAACCGCCCCTCGTGAGCTTCGATGATCGACCGGCAGATCGACAGGCCCATCCCCATACCGTTGGATTTTGTCGTGAAGAGCGGGTTGAATATTCGATTGGCGTCCCGCGAATCTACGCCTGCCCCGGTGTCCGCAACCGATACCCTTACGTCGCCATCGTCATGCATCGCGGATTTTACCGACAGGACGCGCGACCCGCCCACGCTGGCCATCGAATCGATGGCGTTGGTGATCAGGTTGACAAGCACCTGCTGCAGCTGAATTCGATCGCCTGTTACCTGTGGTACCTGCTCATCGAGCTCGGATTCGACCCGTATCCGGTGCTTCTCCAAATCCTCTCGCACCAGGGCAAGCGTTTTCCCGATGAGATCGTTGAGGTCCACCGAGGCTCTTTTCCGGTCATCCTTCTTGAAGAACGTCCGAATACTTTCAATCACCTCGCCCGCGCGATGGCCGTCAGCGACAACCTGTTTGAATGCCTCCTTCGCTTCGTCCAGATCGGGCTTCGACCGATCGAGGAAGCGCAAGCCTGCATCGGCGCTCGTTATCATCCCGGACAAGGGCTGCTTGACCTCGTGGGCAATCGTGGCCGCGACGGCGTCGCCAGTCATCAGCCGCGCCTCGCGCTCGTGACGGTGGGCGCGGACCGCCCGGAGCATCCGGGCATAAAGGGTCGTTATCTCGTACAGCAGGACGATCAGCACGAGACTGCTGGATACGATCCCGATGACCCGGACGGCATACCAGCCGACACTAAAGCGGATCGGAGCCGGGTAATAGCTGAGAGGTACCTCCACCAGGTAAAGGCACATCACCACCATCAACCAAAGACCGAGCACCGTGCGTCGCCGCACCCAGAGCATGATGAGGGCGGCGATGCACAGCAACGCGATCGGCGCCCCAACAAGATAAGGCCACTGCGGGCCAAAACGGAGGGGATCGAGCATGATGGCGGGCAATGATGCTTCACCCGCTATGCATAAGAATGCCGCGGCCGAGGCGAGTGCCGCCGTCAAGGCGACACTCACGGCGATCACCGAAAGCACCGGGCCCGGCCAGAACGGCTTGCCGAGGTCCCAATCCTTCAGCAAGGCAAAGCCGAAAACGAACAGGGCAAAACCGCAGTGCCAGAGAACGTAGAACCATGCCGAACTCTGCAGACCGCCAAGCAGGCCCCTGCCGGGTTCAAACACTCCCGGAAACGTCAGGATAAACGGGATGATGATCAGCGCCGTGAAGACATATCCACACGCGATCACCAGGAGGGCGCGCGTGCGCAGAATGGTAAACTGAGCGAACAGGAGCACCGCGGTGATCGAGTCGTTCACGAACATCGACGTCATATAAATCGGGACGAAGGATTCGACCGGTCGCAGCTGCAATCCCGCGAGCGGCCCCATCACGATGAACACGACGGCCAATAAGCCGGCCAGGATACCAACAGCCAGTCGCTTCTGCGCCGGGCCTGGCGACATCCTTGAGAGCACGAAGGAATCGTCCTCCGGGACGATTACGGCGGCTCGCTCCATCGGAATGCTCTTCGCAGCATCTGCACGCACGGTACGACAGTCATGATGGTTAGGGTGTCACACCTGCTTCCGCCCACAGGGACTTTAGCACCCCGGCCGGGGAGCACAACGAACCGGGAAGGGAATCGGGTGACCCTGTTCACCGGCCCCCTCCCCTGACATGGGGACCTGACCGGCGCGTGACCAGCCGACGGGCGGCGGCTCCGCTTCTTCCGGCCGGCGCTTGTGTTGTCATCCGGAACCGGGCGCAAGCGGGTCGTACGGGTGTTCGGCCCGACGGCCGTCGATGTGCCGCCGGCTATCGGGCCTATCCATGCGGCCGTGGACGCCGTGGCACCGAGCCACCGCGCGCCGAACCCCTCGCGCTCGCCAGCAGGAAACGACAAAGCAGCGCAAATCGAAACAATACGGCAGGGGCCGGCAGTGCCAGACAGGCAGCGGTCGTCAAAAGCTGTTCAGCCTCACAGGAGAGTTCAATGTCAGCCCCCCGGTCCAGGTCAGCGATCATTGCTGCCGCTACGGTCGCTTTGATGTCGAGCGTGTCGCTGTCGGCGCTCGCCCAGGCGCAAGACGCACCGCGCACCATCGCCAGCAACGGCAGTATCCTGATCGACGGAAGGACGTTCACTGTCACGCAGGGAGCGGCGAGGGGTGATGTGTCCCCCCTGATCAGAAACCTGGGCGCGCGCGAGCTCGGGCCCGGGGCCATCATTTTCCGCTCGGATGACAAGCTCTATATGGTCGATGCCGCGCCGCTCGTGCAAAGGTCCACCATGGTGTACGACCCGGCGATCGAGCGCCAACGGCCGCTCGGGTTGCGGGATTCCGACATCGAGCGCCAGCGCCCCTATGGGCTGCGTGACGAATGCGTCCGGCCCTATGCGATGCTCGATCAAGAGCGCCAGCGCGCCTACGGATTGCGGGACACGGACATCGAGCGCCAGCGGCCTTACGGGCTGCGCGATCTCGACGTCGAGCGTCAGCGGCCTTATGGGCTGCGGGATTCCGACGTCGAGCGGCAGCGGGCTTACGGGTTGCGTGATCTCGACGTCGAGCGCCAGCGGCCATATGGGTTGCGGGATCCCGACATCGATCGCCAGCGGGCTTATGGGCTGCGTGATCTCGATGCCGACCGCCAGCGGCCTTACGGGCTACGGGATCCCGACGTCGACCGGCAGCGGGCTTATGGGTTGCGTGATCTCGATGCCGACCGTCAGCGGCCCCAAGGTTTGCGTGATCTCGATGCCGACCGTCAGCGGGCTTACGGGCTGCGCGATCTCGATGTCGAGCGTCAGCGGCCTTATGGGCTGCGTGATCTCGATGCCGAGCGTCAGCGGCCTCAGGGCCTGCGGGATCCCGACATCGAGCGCAAGGGCCCCCAAGGCCTGCGCGATGCCGAGGTCGAGCGTCAGCGGCCCCAAGGTTTGCGTGATCTCGAGGTCGAGCGCCAGCGGCCCCAAGGCCTGCGCGACGCCGAGGTGGAGCGCCAGCGACCTCAAGGTCTGCGCGATGCCGAGGTCGAGCGCCAGCGGCCCCAAGGCCTGCGCGATGCCGAGGTCGAGCGCCAGCGGCCCCAAGGCTTGCGCGATGGCGAAGTCGAGCGTCAGCGCGCGTACATCAATGATCCCGATTACGCCTACTACAAGCTGAAGAAGACATTCGACGAAAACTGGAGCACGGGCGACAAGAAATAAGGCACGTTCGATCGGGGCAGACACCGACCAGAACGAAGCTCGCCGATCGGCTCATCTGCTCCGCTCGTCTCTTCGAAACCGGACCCGTCACGTTCAGGGCACATCGCCCTGAACGCGCGGCCGGCCGATCCGCCCGCACGGGAGCACCCAATGACAGCAATGCGCCGCAAATCGCCGAGCGCCGTCGTCGCCGCCATCCTCCTGCTCGCCTCCAGCTGGACCTTGGCACGGGCGGAAGACACGCCCGGCAGCATCGCCGACAAGGATGGTATTTTCGTCGACGGTCAGACATTCGAGATTATTTTTGGGAAGGCCAGGGGTGACGTCTCGGCCCAGGTCAAGAACCTGAATGCCCTGGAGCTGGGGCCGGCCGCGATCGTGTTCCGGTCGGGCGACAGGCTGTATGTCGCCGGCGTGCCGCTGCGCCTCGAGGGCACGAGCGGCCCCGAGGGCCAGGACCTTTATGTGACCGCGGACGAAGCTCCCACGCCCATCCACGTCGAATACGTCCCGCCCAAGAACCCCGAGCATCAGAAAATCTACGACATGGTCAAGCAGCGCCGTACGCTGGAGACCGTGCAGAAGATATTCAGCCCGTTCCGCCTGCCGGTCGATCTGATCATCAAGACGGTCGAATGCGACGGCGTCGCGAACGCCTGGTATCAGCGTGAAGGCAAGCAGCCGACGGTGAGCGTCTGCTACGAATATCTGCAGGAAATATGGAAAAGCATGCCGAAGGAGATGATGGAGGCGGGGGTCACGCAGACCGACGCGATCTGCGGGCAGCTGTTCTTTGCCGTCGCGCATGAGCTCGGGCATGCCATGTTCGACATTTTCGATGTCCCCGTGTTCGGCCGCCAGGAAGACGCGGCTGATCAATTCGCGGCATTCATCATGCTGCAGTTCGGCGGGGAGCAGTCGCGTCGACTGATCAAGGGCGCCGCCTATGCGTACTACGACTACGTCAAGAATTTCAAAGAAAAGCCCAAAGTGACCTTGCCGCTCGCGGCTTTTTCGAGCGACCATGGCACCCCGGAAGAGCGCTACTTCAGTCTTCTCTGCACCGCCTATGGCTACGACGACAAGCTGTTCGCCGCCGTGGTCGAGAAGGAGTATCTTCCGCAGTCCCGCGCCAAGAAATGCAAATTCGAATACGACGACCTCAAGTTCGCGTTCCATCAGGTCTTCAGCCCGCATCTCGATATGGGGATGGTGAGGACCATCCTGGCCAAGAATTGGCTCATCGAGGCCAGCGATTAGGAAGCCGAGTCGTACGGCGTCGGCGTGGACTGCGGACTAACGCATCGAAGGAAGGGCAACGGCGCGCCACAGCCCCTACGTCAGCGTATCGTCAAGGTTTCAGGCCGATCTCCTTGAGCGCCTTCGCCCACTGGCCGGTCTCCTCACGCAGCATCCGGGTGAATTCCGCAGGCGAGTTGGCAACCGCCACCGAGCCGATATCGGACAGGTTTTTCTGGATCGCCCCGTCCTTCGCCATCTGTGCGATCACGCCAGCAAGCTGATCGATGATGGGCTGGGGCGTGCCGGCCGGCGCGAACAGCGCATTCCATGATTCGACCGGGTAATCGACCAGATTCTGCTCGTGAAGCGTCGGCACGTCGGGCGCGAGCGGACTGCGCTGCGCGGTCGTAATGGCGAGCGGCCTCACCGTGCCGGCTGCGATCTGGGCGATCGCGTCCGACATGTTCGAAAATGCCAGTTGCACTTCGCCGGACACCACCGCCATCGTCGCAATGGCGCCGCCGCGGTAGGGCACGGAAGTGAATTTCGACCCTGTCTTCACGCGGAAGATCTCCGCGGCGAATTGCATGAGGCCGCCCGCGCCGACGGTGCCGTAGGAGAGCCCTCCGGGCGTGCTCTTGCTCAACGCCGCGAGCTCGGCGCCGCTGCGCGCCTCGACCTTGGGATTGACGATCAAGATCAGCGGATTGGTGTTGATCAGGCTGATCGGGGCGAGATCGGTCAGCGGCTCGTAAGGCAGCTTCTCGGTCGCCGGCGACACGGTGATGGGACCGATGCCGCATATGCACAAAGTATAGCCGTCGGGCGCCGCCTTGGCGACCGCGTCGGTGCCGGTGATCCCGCCGGCGCCGGGGCGGTTCTCGACCACCACGTTCACATGCAGCGCCTTCTGCATGTAATTGGCCGTGACCCGGCCCACGACGTCGGTGTTGCCGCCGGCCGCGAACGGCACGATCAGCTTGATGAGCCGGTTCGGATAGGCCTCCTGCGCGGCTGCCGCGTGGAGGCTCGCCAGCGTCGCGAGCATCGCCAGAACAACCATCAATTTTTTCATTCTTCGCCTCCGTCGATTCGCAGCGTCGCCGCGCGTCCGCTTCACCGGCCTGCGCCTCGCCCCATCATGTTCCAGACATGCGTAGGCGACAGCGGCAGGTCGCGCAGTTCTACACCCAGCGGCGCGAGGGCGGCGGCGACCGCGTTCGCGGCCGTCGCCGCGACTGCGACCATTCCGCCCTCGCCGGCACCCTTGGCGCCGAGAGGATTGGTCTTGGACCGGCGCAGCTCCATCGTGATCGCGCGCACATTCGGAAAATCGGACGCGAGCGGCACCAGGTAATCGGCCAGCGACGCGTTGAGGATCTGCGCATCCTGATCGTAGACAAGGTGCTCGAGAAACACGCCGCCCAGTCCCTGAACCAACGCGCCGATAGCCTGGCCGTGCACGATATGCGGATTGATGGCCCGGCCGACGTCCTCTATGGCGACGTAATCGAGAATTTCCACGCGTCCCGTGCGCGCATCGACCGCCACGTGGCACGCATGGGCGCCATAGCTGTAGGTCCGGATGGTCGTGGAGAAGGTGCCGTCCGCTTCGAGACCCGCGAAGTCGGTCAGATCGGCCTGCTTCTCGCCGGCACTTACCACGCCGTTCGTGATCGTAATCTCCTCGTTCGGAAACCCGAGGCGCTCGGTTGCCGCCGTGCGGATCGCGGCGAGCAGGTTTTTGCAGCCATCCATGACCGCCGACCCGCCGACCACCATCGAGCGCGACGCGAAGGTGCCGAAACCCTCGCGCAGATAGGTGGTCGAGCCGTGCAGAATCCGGATGCGCTCCAAGGGCAGCCGCAAGGTGTCGGCCGCGACCTGCGCCAAGGTCGTCTCCAGCCCCTGCCCGAGCACGGACGACCCGACATAGACCGTGACGGATCCATCCTTCTCGATCGCGACGCGCGCGTTCTCCTTGCCCGACCCGCTGCTCTCCACGAACGGCACCGCCGCCAAGCCGTGATAACGCCCGTCGATCATGCGGCCCTGCAGCGCCTTTTTTTCCGCCCAGCCGATTTCGTCGAGCGCGCGCTCGAAGGTGACGTGATAGTCGCCGGTATCGAATTCGGTCTCGGCCTCATAGGGCACCAGCTTGCCGGTCGCGAAGGGCAGCTCGGCTTCGGTGATCAGATTCCTGCGGCGGAAATCCATCGGATCGAGGCCGAGGTCGCGCGCCACGATGTCGAGAAGCCGCTCGCGGAAGAAATTCGCCTCGAACCGCCCGGGCGCCCGCATGGTGCCGACCGGCGTCTTGCTGGTCATCAGCGCCTCGACCGTGATCGCAACGTCGCGAATCCGATACGGGCCGGGAAGGAATTGCGCCGCCTTCGCGGGGACGACGCCGCCATTGGTGCGGATATAGGCGCCCATGTCGCCGTAGATATGCCCGCGCAAGCCCAGGATGACCCCGTCGCGCGTGCACGCGATCTCGAGATCGCAGTCCACCTCGCGCGAATGGTTGGTGGCCATCAGATGCTCGCGGCGGTCCTCGATCCATTTGATCGGCCGGCCGGTGCGCAACGCCGCGAACGGAATGAGGAAGTCCTCCGGATAAAACTCCCCGCGCACGCCGAAACCGCCGCCGACGTCGACCTCGATCATGTCGATGGAGTCCTCGGAGAGCCCGAGCATGGGCGCAAGCAGCCGGCGGTTGAAGAACAGGACTTTCGAGGCCCCGGATATGACGAGCCTGCCTTTCTTCGCGTCCCACTCGGCGAGAAGCCCCCGCGTCTCCAGCGGCAGGCCGGTGAGACGGTGGCAACGGAAGCTCTCGCGCCGCGTGTAGTCCGCCTTGGCGAAGGCCGCATCGGCATCGCCGAAGCGCACCGCATAACGTACCGCCAGGTTGCTGCCGGTCTCCTCGAACAGGAGCGCGCCGCCGGTTGCCGCGTGCCGGTCCGGCACCGCCGGCAAGGTTTCGATGTCGAGGGCGATCGCCTCGAGCGCGTCCTCGGCGATCGCCGGGGAGTCGGCGACGACCACCGCGATCGGCTCTCCGACGTAGCGCACCTTGTCCCGGGCAATCACCGGCTGCAGATAATCCTTGAACTCGGGCAAATTCGCGAGCCGCAGCGGAATGACCGGAATTTTCTCGCCGATATCCGTCGCGGTGATTACGGCGCGCACCCCGTCGATCGCGCGCGCCGCGGAAGTGTCGATGCTGCGAATGCGTCCGTGGGCCACGCCGCTGCGAAAAATGACCGCGTGCAACATTCCGTCGCGGTTGATATCGGCGATGAAGTTGCCGGTCCCCGCAAGGAAACGCCGGTCTTCCGCTCGATCGACCGGCTGTCCGATCAGCGATTCTGCGGTCACGTTCATGGTTGAGACTTCATGGAGGCAACGAGGCGGGCGAACGAAACCGTATTCGTGGACCCGCCGGACTGCAAGCCTGCGTCTTGACGAGCATCCGCTTTCACCAGCACTCTGCCGCGCGACGCGGCAAGAAAAATACCGGACCCGCGGGGACAAGAAGTTGCCCGGCCCACCGAGAAGGACATCGAATGAAGATCGTCGACATGAGCCATGTGATGAACGTCCATACGCCCGGCTGGGTCGGCTATGCCGGCAACAAGATGTACTACGCGCAGAACCTGCAGACGCAGATGATCGTCGCCCAGCGCATCGACACGGCACTTCACGTCGGCACCCACTTCGACGGCGCCATGCATGCGACCGACAACCGCAAGGGCGATATGGCGTCGCTGCCGCTCGATTATCTGGTCAATCGCGGCGTCATCGTCGACATCTCGGCCAAGGTCTCGGACTGGTCGGTCATCACGCCCGAGATCATCGAGGGCGCCGGCGCCGATATCCGCGAGGGCGATATCCTGATCCTGCATACCGGCTGGCACCGCCACTACGAGGGCCAGCCCAAACAGGATCTCGTGAAGTACTTCTGCTACCACCCGGGGCCGAACCTCGACACCCTGCATTGGATGCTGAAGAAGAAGATCAAGTGGTGGGGCATGGATACGGGCTCCTGCGACCACGCCATGAACACGTCCATCCGCAACATGCGGCCCGACCTCACCGCGCAATTCACCAAGCTGCACGGCAAGACCCCGGCGGAGTTCTTCGGCAGTTTCGAATACGCGCACAAGAAATCCGGACGCAAGGTGATTGCCGATGTGTTCCCGTTCCACAGTTGGGCATTCCAGGAAGGGCTGCTTCATGCCGAGAATATCGGCGGCGACATCGAGCTCATGCTGAACAAGCGCTGCCTCATCGGCGCTTTTCCGTGGCGCTACGAGGGCCTGGAGGGCTGCCCGTGCCGCATCGTCGCCTTCCTTGACGTCGGAGAGAACGTCGAGGCGGTGGGAAATGCCGCCAAGGCGATCCTCGGCATCTAGCCTTCCTCGAGTGCGAGCGGCGCGACGTAAGGGGCGGCGACCGCGGCAGGGCTGCGGCAGGGCGCGCAACCCGCACCGCACGCCTTGCGCAGCCGGCATGACTTGATTAGCCTTTCGTTTGTACGCAAACGAATATGCGGGCTTGTTTGGGCCGAAAAGCATGCCAAGCGTTGTGACCGCGGACGGGACTGAGCTCTACGTCGAGGAAACCGGTCTGGGGACGCCGGTCGTCTTCATCCACGAATATGCCGGCGATTACCGCAGCTGGGAACCGCAGATGCGCTATCTGGGCCGGCAGCACCGCTGCGTGACCTACAGCCAGCGCGGCTATCCGCCGTCCGGAGTGCCCTCCGATCCGGCCCGCTACTCGCAGGATATCGCCCGCGACGACGTGATCGCGGTGATGGATGCCCTCGGCATCGGCAAGGCTCATGTGGTCGGCCACTCGATGGGCGCCTACACGGCGCTGCATGTCGGCATCCGCTACCCGCAGCGCTGCCTGTCGGTGACGGCCGCCGGATGTGGCTGGGGCTCGACCGCGGACGCGGCGAAACGCGATGCCATGAAGGCGCTTGCCGCGGAGACCGGAAGGATGTTCGCCGACGTAGGCATTGCGTCGGCCGCCGCGAAATACGCCGATGCGCCGATGCGTCAATCATTCAAGAACAAGAATCCACGCGGCTGGGCCGAGTTCGCCCGCATGCTGGCCGAGCATTCGGCCGAGGGCCATGCCCACACCATGCTCAATCTCCAGCTCAAGCGGCCGACGCTGTGGGAGATGGAAACGCAACTGAAGAAATTCTCGGTGCCGCTCCTGGTGATCGTCGGCGACGAGGACGACTTGTGCCTCGATGGCAGCGTTTTCCTCAAGCGCACGGTCCCCACGGCCGCGCTTTTGGTGCTGCCGCGTGCTGGCCACACCATCAACAGCGAGGAGCCGGCCGCCGTGAATGCGGCGCTCGCCGAGCTCTTCGCCGCCGCCGAGGCCGGCCGCTGGCTGGCCCATAAGCCGGCTTGAGCAGCGGCCATGCGCGCGCGCACATCGCCCTCGGAACGCCAGCCGCGACGTCGCACCGCACCGGCCCCTGGTCCGATTGCTTGATCACGACACACAAACGGGAGACCGACATGGACCTTCAACTCACAGGCAAGACCGCGCTGGTGACCGGCGGTAGCGAAGGAATCGGCAAGGGCATCACCCGCGCCCTGGCACGGGAAGGCGTCGACGTGGCGATCTGTGCGCGGCGCAAGGAGCCGCTGGAGGCGGCCGCGGCCGCGATCGCCAAGGAGACCGGCCGCAAGATCATCGCGATTCCGGCCGATCTCACCAAAGACGCGGATGCCAGGAATTTCATCGAGCAGGGACACAAGGCGCTCGGACGGGTCGACATCATGGTCAACAACGCCGGCGCCGCGCCCGGCGGCATCATCGAGCATCTCTCCGAAGACGACTGGGAAAAAGGGATGCAGCTCAAATTCATGGGCTATGTGCGTTGTCTGCGTTACGTGCTGCCGATCATGGTGAAACAGGGGGGCGGGCGGGTCGTGAACCTGATCGGCAACGACGGCGTCAAACCTTCCTATTGGGAAATCGTGCCGGGCGCGGCGAACGCCGCCGGCCAGAACCTCACCAAATCGCTCTCCGGCCAGTACGGCCGGCACAACATCAGTTTCTGCGCCGTCAATCCGGGTCCGGTGCGCACCGAGCGTTGGGCCGGCCTGGTCGCCGCCATGTCGCGCGATATGAAGCTTTCCTACGAGGAGGCGGACAAGCTGGCGCCCGCGTCGATCCCCATGGGCCGCATCGCCGAGGTCGAGGAGTGCGCAAACCTGGTCACCATGCTGGCCTCGCCGCTGATGCACATGGTCAACGGGACCATGATCGAGATCGATGGCGGCCAGGAGAAGGCGCTGATGGACCGGATGCGCGACCGCAAGTAACCCCAAGCGCGGCGCCGGGGACAGCCGAGTATCCGACTCGCTCGGAGCGTCTGCCGCGGTGCCGCAACTTTCCGCACGAGCGCCCGGGGAGCAAGCTTGACAAGCCCGCAGGCCAAACGGACTATTTGCGTACAAACGAATTGGCCACGAATTCGGCGTTTGGCCACGGGTTTCTCCGAGGGCAACGCCATCGTTACATGTAATCCACTCGTTATGGCGGATCAGCAAAACGGAGCGATAACATGATAACCAGATTTCATCTGCTTCGGTTGGCGGCGGCGAGCGCCACGGTCGCATGTCTTGGCCTCCCGGCTCACGCGCAGGGCACCATCAAGATCGGCGAGCTGAACAGCTACAAGTCCCAGCCCGCCTTTCTGGATCCCTACAAGAAGGGTTGGGAGCTCGCGATCGAAGAGGTCAATGCCAAAGGCGGTGTGCTCGGCAGGAAGCTCGAGGTCATTTCGCGCGACGACGGCGCCAACCCGGGCGATGCCGTGCGGGTGGCCGACGAGCTGGTCACGCGCGAGGGCGTCAACATCCTGGCCGGCACCTTCTTGTCCCATATCGGTCTCGCCGTGACGGAGTTCGCCGGCAAGAAGCAGGTCTTCTTTCTCGCCGCCGAGCCGCTGACCGACAAGATCACCTGGCAGAATGGCAACAAATACACGTTCCGTCTGCGCGCGACGACCTACATGCAGGTCGCGATGCTCATGCCGGCCGCGATCGCCGCCAAGAAGAAACGTTGGGCATTGGTGTATCCGAACTTCGAATACGGGCAATCCGCGGTCGAGAATTTCAAGGAGCTGCTCAAAAAGGCGCAGCCGGATGTCGAATTCGTCACCGAACAGGCGCCGCCGCTTGGCCGGGTGGACGCCGGCGCGGTCGTGCAGGCGATCGACGACGCCAAGCCGGACGCGATCTTCAACGTGCTGTTTGGCCCCGATCTCTCGAAGCTGGTGCGCGAAGGCAATACGCGCGGCGTGTTCAAGAACCGCACCGTCGTGAGCCTGCTGTCCGGCGAGCCGGAATATCTCGACCCGCTCAAGGACGACGCGCCGGTGGGTTGGGTCGTGACCGGCTATCCCTGGGACAAGATCAAGACGCCGGAGCACAAGGCCTTCGTCGACGCCTATCAGAAGAAATACAACGACTATCCGCGATTGGGCTCGGTCGTCGGCTACGTCACCATGAAATCGCTGGCCGCCGGCATTACCGCGGCCGGCTCGACCGATACCGAGAAGCTGGTCGGGGCCTTCAAGGGCCTGAAAGTCGACAGCCCGTTCGGCCCCTTCACCTACCGCGCCAGCGACCATCAGGCCACCATGGGCGCCTATGTGGGGACGATCGCGCTCGAGAAGGGCGCCGGCACCATGGCCGACTTCAAGTACGTGGACGGCGCTTCGGTGCTTCCGTCCGATGCCGAGGTGAAAAAACTGCGGCCGGTGGCAGACTAAGATATTGCCACCTTTCCCTGTCGCGGGAGATCCGTCGACGACGGCTGGCGGGTGAGATCGTGATAGATCGAAACGCGCGATCCATTTCCTCGCTGCGCGCGGAGCCGCCCTCCCCACGAAACCCGGGCTTGCCCGGGTTCCGCATGAATGGTGCGCAAGCCGGGCAGGCCCGACTTGCGGGGGCGGGATCAGGGCTCCTGCGATGACCCACAGCGCCATCCTGTTCCAGGCGCTCAATGGGCTCTCCGCGGCCTCCGGACTTTTCTTTGTCGCCGCCGGCCTGTCGCTCCTCTTCGGCGTGACGCGCATCGTGAACATCGCGCACGGGTCCCTCTATATGCTCGGGACCTACATCGCTTACACGTTTGCGACCCGCATCGGCGGCGGGCTCGGATTTTGGGGCGGCATCGTCGCGACCGCCATGATCGTCGGCATCCTGGGAGCGCTGATCGAAGTCGTCATCCTGCGGCCGATCTACCGTGCGCCCGAACTGTTCCAGCTGCTCGCCACCTTTGCGCTGGTGCTCGTCATCAACGACGCCGCCTTGTGGCTGTGGGGACCGGAGGACCTGCTCGGACCGCGGGCGCCCGGGCTGCGCGGCGCGGTGGAGATCCTCGGGCGCAACTTGCCAAGCTACGACCTGTTCTTGATCTTCCTGGGGCCTTTGACCCTGGCGGTGCTGCACGTCGTCCTGGCGCATACACGCTTTGGCCGTCTGATACGCGCGGCCACCCAGGACCGCGAAATGGTGGGCGCGCTCGGCGTCAATCAGGCGCTGCTGTTCACGGCCGTATTTGCGCTCGGCGCCTTCCTGGCCGGCATGGGCGGTGCGCTGCAGATCGCGCGCGAGCCGGCGAACCTGGCGATGGATCTCACCGTTCTGGGGGACGCGTTCGTGGTGGTGGTCGTCGGCGGAATGGGCTCGATCACCGGAGCCTATCTGGCGGCCGTGATCATCGCCGAGGTGAAGGCCCTGTGTATCGGGATCGGCCTCGTGGATTTCGGGCTTTTCACGGTGAATTTTTCCAAGCTTACCTTGGTGGCGGAATTCCTGGTCATGGCGGTGGTGTTGATCGCGCGGCCCTATGGCCTGCTCGGGCGCGAGCAGGGCGCGGTGCGCGGCGTCGCGGATGCCGAGGACCCTCTCCGTCCGGCCACGCCGGCGCTGAAGATCGCCGGCCTCGCGGTTCTGGCCGCTCTCATATGCCTCCCGCTGATCGCCCAGAGCTCGCCCTATGCGCTCGTGCTCGGGATCGACGTCCTGATTGCGGTGCTGTTCGCGGCCAGCCTGCATTTCATCATGGGGCCGGGCGGGATGCATTCCTTCGGGCACGCGGCCTATTTCGGGCTGGGGGCTTATGGGGCGGCGCTGCTGGCAAAATGGCTGGCGGCGCCGATGCTCGTCTCGCTCGTTGCGGCACCGGTCGTGGCGTGCCTCGGCGCCTTGCTGTTCGGATGGTTCGCGGTCCGTCTGTCCGGCGTCTATCTCGCCATGCTGACCCTGGCCTTTGCCCAGATCGTGTGGGCAGCGGTGTTTCAATGGGAAGGCCTGACGGGCGGCTCCAACGGCGTCGTGGGCGTGTGGCCGACCGCGCCGTTCGACACCCGCGCGACCTATTTCCTGCTCACATTGGGGCTCGCCGTCGCCGGCGTTCTGCTATTGCGACGGTTTTTGTTCGCGCCATTCGGCTACGCCATGCGGGCCGGACGCGATTCGCCCTTGCGCGCCGAGGCGATCGGCATCGATGTGAAGCGCGTGCATTGGCTCGCCTTCGCGATCGCCGGCGGGATATGCGGGATCGCGGGCGGCATCTTCGCCTTCGCCAAAGGCTCGATCTCGCCCGAAACCATTCATGTCGGCCGCTCGATCGACGGTCTGGTGATGGTCCTGCTCGGCGGCATCCAGAATTTGACTGGCCCGATCGTCGGCGCATCGGTTTTCTCCTTGTTGCAGGATACGATCATGCGGCAGACCGAGTATTGGCGGGCGCTGCTCGGCGGCATCATCCTGCTCCTCGTGCTGGCCTTTCCTGGCGGCATCGTCGGCGCCATCGCCAGCATGGCGGCGCGGCGGAGAGCGGCGGCGTGAGCGAGCTCTCGGTGCGTTCGCTATCCAAATCGTTCGGCGGCGTGCGCGCCGTCAACGATGTGAGTTTCGAGGTCAAGCGCGGCGAGTTCCTCGCCATGATCGGTCCGAACGGCGCCGGCAAGTCCACCTGCTTCAACATGATCAACGGCCAGCTTGCGCCGAATTCCGGAGAGATCTGGTTCGAGCAGAAAAATCTCGCCGGGCTCAAGCCACGCCAGATCTGGCGGCTGGGCGTCGGGCGCACGTTCCAGGTCGCGGCGACGTTCGGATCGATGACCGTGGTCGAGAACGTACAGATGGCGCTGATTTCCCATGCGCGCGAAACCTACGCGCTATGGCGGCCTGCCGCGTCCCGGTACCGCGCGCCCGCGCTCGAGCTCCTGGCGCAGGTCGGGATGCGCGAGGCAGCCGATCGCTCGAGCCGCGAACTGGCCTATGGCGACGTCAAGCGCGTCGAGCTCGCCATCGCGCTTGCCAACGAGCCGCGCCTGCTCCTCATGGACGAGCCGACCGCCGGCATGGCGCCGCGGGAGCGAAAGGACCTGATCGCATTGGTGAAGCGCCTGGTCGTTGAGCGCGGCATTTCCGTGCTGTTCACGGAGCACTCCATGGACGTCGTGTTCGCCTTCGCGGATCGCATCATCGTGCTCGCGCGCGGGCGGCTGATCGCAGACGGCGACGCGACCGCTATCCGTGACGATCCGCATGTTCAGGAGGTCTATTTCGGCAGCGGCAGCACCTTTGGCCGAACGGCGGAGCCGGCCCCATGACGGCGGAGGTCATGCTCGAGGTCCAAGACCTGAGCGCCTGGTACGGCGCTGCACAGATCCTTTACGACCTGAGCTTCGAGGTGCGCCGCGGCGAGGTGGTCGCCTTCATGGGGCGCAACGGCGCCGGCAAGTCGACGACCATGAAGGCGATCATGGGCCTGATGGCACGTCGTTCCGGCGTCGTGCGCTTTGGCGGCCGCGATATCTCCCGCCTCAAGCCGTTCGAGATCGCGCGGCTGGGCCTGGGTTTCACCCCCGAGGATCGGCGCATCTTCTCCGATCTCACGGTGCTCGAAAACCTCGACATCGGCCGCCAGCCGGCGCGCATCGCGGCAGACGGCACGCCGGGACCGACCTGGACACCGGAAAAGCTGTTTGCGCTTTTTCCCAATCTCGCCGCCATGCCGAATCGCCTCGGCGGCCGCATGAGCGGCGGCGAACAGCAGATGCTGACCGTCGCCCGCACCCTGATGGGCAACCCGCTCCTGGTGCTGCTCGACGAGCCGTCGGAGGGAGTCGCGCCCATCATCGTCGAGCAGATGGCGCGCACCATCGTGGAGCTCAAGAAGGAAGGCCTTTCGGTCCTGCTGTCCGAGCAAAACCTCCATTTTGCGAAGATCGTGGCCGACCGGGTGTATGTGCTGGAGAAAGGTCAGATCCAGTGGGAGGGAAGCATGGCCGCCCTCGCGGGCGACGTCGCGGTCCAGCGCAACTTCCTCACGGTATGACGCAGATGAGCAAGTCGCCGCGGCGCAGATCGAAGGCGGCCGCCGGCGGCGCAAAGGCAGCGCCGCGGCCGCGCTATGTGCTCGAGCAGCAAATCGGCTTCGTGATGCGGGTCGCCATGCAGCGCCATACCGTCATCTTCATGTCCCGGATGATCGCCGGCCTGACCCAGACCCAATTCGCGGCGCTTGCCAAGCTCGCCGACGTCGGGCCGTGCTCGCAGAATCAACTAGGGCGCCTGATCTATCTCGACGCGGCGACGACCAAGGGCGTGGTCGATCGCCTCCAGGTGCGCCGTTTGATCAGCGTCTGTCCGGATCCGCATGATCGCCGCCGCCGCGCCATCGCGCTCACGCCGGCGGGCCGCGCGATCGCAGGCGACGCAGCCCAAGTGGCGCTGCAGATCACGCGCCAGACGCTGGCGCCGCTGACCGCCGCAGAGCAGAAAAGCGCTCTGCGCCTGTTGAAGAAGCTGATCTGACACCGAAGCATTTTCCGGCGAAAGCCCGCCGCGCCTACTGACCCGCCTTGCGCAAGATTTCCCGCAACCGCTGCGGGGTCACCGGCAGGCGGGCGATCGCGCCGGGGATTCCGATCGCGTCGTCGATGGCGGAGGCAATCGCCGCACCGACCGCATTCGCGCCGCCCTCCCCCGCCCCCTTCAGGCCGAGCGGATTGAGGGGGCTCGGCGCATCCTCGGTGATCACGACGTCGAGCAGCGGCACCTCCCGTGCGGTCGGCATCAGATAGTCGGCGAAGTTGACCGACAAGGGCTCGCCGCGCTCGTCGTAAAGAAACTCCTCGAGCAGCGTGCCGCCCAACCCCTGCGCGAAGCCGCCGGCGATCTGCCCCTCGACCAGCATCGGGTTGACGGCGCGGCCGACGTCATAGGCGACGAGATAGCGCTCGATCGTCACGCCTCCGGTCTCGCGGTCCACCCTGGCGACCGCGACATGCACCCCATAGGGATAGTTCATGTGATCCGTGTAGAACCAGCCGTCGGCCGCAAGACCGGGCGCTCGCGCGCCGCGCAGCCGCGAGGTCGGCTCCAGCGCCTTGGCGATCTCGCCCAGCGCCACCGAGGGTCCGGTCGCGGAGGCGCGGCGCACCACGTTGCCGTCGACGATATCGAGCGCGTCGGCGGGCAGCTGCAGCAATTCGGCCGCGACCTCGATCGCCTTGGCCCGAACGTCGATCGCGGCAAGCCTGGTTGCCTCTCCGGTCATGACCGTCACGCGGGAGGCGAAAGCGCCCAACCCGAAGGCGATCCGGTCGGTGCGTCCATGAACCACGCGTACGCGCCGGTAATCCACGCCGAGCGCGTCGGCGCAGATCT
>Ga0208991_1000034_pt1 | contig 20001 bp, 17 predicted proteins | sample MedBloCAOM3_M2_FD_187855 | JGI IMG/M metagenome (GOLD analysis project Ga0208991, IMG submission 187855) | Forest soil microbial communities from El Dorado National Forest, California, USA - Mediterranean Blodgett CA OM3_M2 (SPAdes) (version 2) | ecosystem: Environmental > Terrestrial > Soil >...
CGCCGCGCCAACGGCTCTGGGGCATGATCCTCGGAGCCGGGGTCGCGGTCGTGTTGCGCATCATCTTCACCGTGGTGATCGCGCAACTGATGCTGCTGCCCTACCTCAAGATCGTCGGCGGCCTCGCGCTGTTCTATATCGCGGCCAAGCTCCTGGTTCCCGAGGATCCGGACGAAGACGAAGTGGAGGCGGTCGAGCATCTGTGGCGCGCCGTGCGGATCATCGCGGTGGCCGACATCGTCATGAGCCTCGACAACGTGATCGCGATCGCGGCGGCCGCGCAGGGCAACTTTGCGCTCATCCTGATCGGTCTCGCGGTCAGCATCCCGTTGATCGTGGCGGGCGCGGCCCTGATCATGTCCGTGCTGCAACGCTACCCGATCCTGGTATGGGCCGGCGCCGGGCTCCTGGGCTGGATCGTGGGTGAGGTGATTGCGACCGATCCGGCGGTCGAGGCCTATCTGCTGCCGAAGCTCGGCCAGGATGGCTTCCACTACGCCACGCTGTTCTCGGCGCTGGTCGGCGCGATCCTGGTCCTGCTGGTCGGCGGCATGTGGCGGCGCTCCAAGGAGCGCGCCCAGGAGAAGAGCGAGCAGGAGAAGCGTCAACTGGCGGCGGAGTGACCCCAGAGGCGCGCAGCGAGGATCTGTTGTTGGCGTTTGGTCCCTGACATCGGAGGCGACGCCGCAGTGAACAAGCCGATCCGATCTCTTCCCGACGCGACGCGGATCGGGGCGTCCGCCTGCCCGCATGATTGTCCATCGACCTGCGCGCTCGAGGTCGAGGTTCTCGACGAGCGCACCATCGGACGCGTGCGCGGCGCTCCCGACAACAGCTACACGGCGGGCGTGATCTGCGCCAAGGTGGCGCGCTACGCCGAGCGCGTGCATCACCCCGATCGCCTGCTTCATCCGCTGCGGCGCAAGGGCCCCAAGGGCACCGGCGAGTTCGTCCCGATCTCATGGGACGACGCGCTCGACCTGGTCGCCGAGCGGCTGCTGGCGGCCGAAGCGCGTCACGGCGCGCAGGCGGTTTGGCCCTATTACTACGCCGGCACCATGGGGCTGGTGATGCGCGACGGCATCCACCGGCTGCGCCACGCCAAGAAATATTCCGGCTTCCATTCGACCATCTGCGTGAACACCGCCTATGCGGGCTTTGCGGCCGGCACCGGCAAGATCGCCGGCCCGGATCCGCGCGAGATGGCCAGGTCCGATCTGGTCGTGATCTGGGGCACCAACGCGGTCAACACCCAGGTCAACGTCATGACCCACGCGATCCGCGCCCGCAAGGAGCGCGGCGCCAAGATCGTCGCGGTCGACGTCTATATGAACGCCACCATGGAGCAGGCGGATCTCGCCGTGCTGGTGCGGCCCGGCACCGACGGAGCGCTCGCCTGCGCGGTGATGCATTGCCTGTTTCGCGACCACAAGGCCGATCGCGCCTATCTCGACCGTCACACCGATGCGCCGCGCGAGCTCGAGGAGCATCTGCGCACGCGCTCGCCGCAATGGGCCTCGGCCATCACGGGATGCGACGTCGCGACCATCGAAGAATTCGCCCGCCTGGTGGGCGACACCAAGCGCGCCTATTTCCGCCTCGGCTACGGCTTCGCGCGCTCGCGCAACGGCGCTGCCAACATGCATGCGGCGAGCTGCATCGCGGCGGTTTCCGGCGCGTGGCAATACGAAGGGGGCGGGGCGTTCCACAACAACGCCGACATCTATCACTGGAACAAGACGATGATCGAAGGGTCGGACGTCCGCGACCGGTCGGTGCGGATGCTCGATCAGTCGCGCATCGGCGCGGTCCTGTGCGGCGATGCCGATGCGCTGGCCGGCGGTCCGCCGGTCACGGCGCTGTTCATCCAGAACACCAATCCGGTCTCGGTCGCGCCCGACCAGAACCGGGTCAAGCGCGGGTTCGCGCGCGACGACCTGTTCGTCTGCGTGCACGAGCAATTCCTGACCGAGACCGCCCGGATGGCCGACGTCGTGCTGCCGGCCACCATGTTCCTGGAGCACGACGACGTCTACCAGGCCGGCGGCAACCAGCACATCCTGCTGGGCCCCAAGCTGATCGAGCCGCCGGGAGAATGCCGATCGAACCATGAGGTCGTCGCCGCATTGGCCGGCCGTCTCGGCGCGCGTCATCCGGGCTTCGCCATGAGCCCGCGCGAGCTGATCGACTGGACCTTGCAAAAATCCGGATGGGGCACGCTCGCGCAGCTCGAGACCGATCGCTGGATCGACTGCCAGCCCGATTTCGACACGTCGCATTACCTGCGCGGCTTCAACTGGCCGGACGGAAAATTCCGCTTCAAGCCGGATTGGCCGAACGTTCCGTTTCGCCATCCCTATCATGCGGGGCCGATCGACCGCATGCCGGCCTTGCCCGACCATTGGGAGGTGATCGAGGAGGCCGATGACGTCCATCCGTTCCGGCTCGCGACCTCGCCGTCGCGCAATTTCCTCAACTCGACCTTCAACGAGACCACGACCTCGCGCGCCAAGGAGGGCGGCCGGCCCGAAGTGATGATCCATCCGGCCGACGCGGCGGCGCTCGCGATCCAGGATGGCGAGGAGGTCGTGCTCGGCAATGGCCGCGGCGAAGTCCGGCTGCATGCGCGGCTGTTCGCGGGGGTGCGGCGCGGCGTGGTGATCGCCGAATCGATCTGGCCGAACCATGCCTATCCGGACGGCCGCGGCATCAACTCGCTCACCGGGGCCGATGCGGTCGCGCCCTATGGCGGGGCGGCTTTCCACGACAATAAAGTCTGGATCCGGCGTTATCGGCTTATTGTTGGAGCATGATCTTTTCCGAAAACCGGTCTCCGCTTTTCGGGATCATGTTCGAAGAGCTACCAGCGCAGCTCCAGCCCGAGCGTGCCGCCGTTGGATTGGAAGCCGTGGCGGAAGCGGCCGTCATAGGTCGCATAGAGGCGCGCGATCGGGGAGAGCCGCAGCGACGCCACGACGCCGGTGTCGAGGCCGTATTTTCCTTCCGCCACCCCGAACACGGTGATCGGCGTCGCCGGTCCGCTCACGGCGCTCACGGTCAAGACCGGGACGCGCTGCGACAGGATGTCGACCGCTTTGGCGTAACCCGAGAGATCGAACACGCTCGCGCCGGCGACCCAGGTGTTGCCGATCTCGGCGCCCGCAAAGATGCGGGTCCGCTCGGCGGTGGCGTGCGGCACCATGACGGCATCGATGCCGCCCGCCTCCGAATAGGCCTTGGTGTGGGTCTGCGTCCAGTCGGCGCCGAATTTCGGCACGATGCGGGCGGACCCGAGCGCCACATAGTAGCTGGCCTCGCCGATCACGCCCCATAGCCCGGCCCCGTAGGACGCGGTCGCGCCACCCGAGGGGGTATCGCGGCTCGTATCGACGCCGGCGAAACCGGCGACGCCGGCCGCCGAAAACGTCCACGCGCCAAGCTCATAGGCGCCGTTGACGCCGACCTGGGTGAGGTCGAGCGCGGCGCTCTGCGGCAGGCCGGTGATATCGATCTTGCTGTGGCTCTGATCGACCGACAGGCCGAGCATCGCGCCCGGCGCCACGTTGATGGCGAGGCCAGCCACCCCGCCAAAAGTGCGGCGCGAGTCGCCGGGAAAATCGGTTTGCGCGCCGGTATGCGCGCTCAGCCCGTAGGCTTCGGCCCAGGCGCGAAATCTGGGCGGCGCGGGCGCCGCCGGCGCGCCGCCGCCGCCCGGATTGGGACCGGTGCCGAACAGGCTGCTGTGCGCGCTCGGTCCGCCGAGGCCGCCGAGAAGCTGCAGATAACGGGAGCCGAGCCCGAACAGCGCATAGGACGCGGAGTTGCCGACGGCGGCTGACGTATCGGACACCGGCAGCGCGAGCGGAACGGGTGGGGGCGCAGGCGGCGGAGGGCCTGGAGGTGGCGGGGGCGGCCCGGAGCTCTGGGCGGCGCTCGCCGTCATGGCGGCCGCAAGCATGGCGGCGGCCAGCGCGCCGCTGCGCAAGGCGCCGCATACGCGCTCGCCCAGGCGCGGGGCTTTTGCTGCGCCGGAGGCGCGATCGAACCGCACGGTTGAAATCCTATCCCCGGCGGCCGCGACAAACCGGCCGTCCCTTGGCAGTGCCTACGCCCGACCGCCGATACTCCGGGTTTTCCACCCCAGGTCAACGCTCGTGGAGGCCGGAGCCTGTCGCATTCCGGCGCCTGTGGTCATCACGCAACAGCCCGCAGGCGGGGCTCAGGTCTTGACGGAAGGCACCCCCGGTTTGGCGCCGGCCGCATCGGCTCCGTCGATACGGCAGCGCCCATCCACGATCCGCACGCGGCCCTCCGCGACCAGCCGCAGCGCCCGCGGATAGATCTCATGCTCGACCGCGAGCACGCGTGCCGCCAGCGTGTCGGCGGTATCGTCGTCGCGCACCGCGACCTCGCCCTGCGCGATGATCGGGCCCGAATCCATCTCCGGGGTGACGAAATGAACCGTCGCGCCGTGGATCTTCACGCCGGCCGCCAGCGCGCGCGCATGGGTGTCGAGGCCTTTGAACGACGGCAGCAGGGCCGGGTGGACGTTGAGCATGCGTCCCTCCCAGCGCGACACCAACCCGGGCGTGAGCAATCGCATGAAGCCGGCGAGGCACACGATGTCGATCCGCCGGGCCTGGAACTCGTGCTCCAGCGCAACTTCGAACGCCTCCCGATCCTTGCCGAAGCGGGTGTGGTCGACGATCGCGGTCGCAATGCCGGCCGCGCGCGCCGCCGCGATGCCCTGGGCGTCCGGCCGATTGGACAACACGAGCGCGATCTCGGCCGGGTAATCCGGCGCCTGCGCGGCCGCGATCAGCGCCGTCATGTTGGAGCCGCGTCCGGAAATCAGGATGGCGACGCGGCGTTTTGGCGCGCGCTCGGAGGAGGTCACGGCCTCACCCAAGATCGAGGCCGCCCACGTAAGTCACCGGCGCCTCGCCGGCGGCGGTGACCTCGCCCAGCCGGGCGACGCTTTCGCCGGCGCGCGTGAGCTCGGCCGCGACCGCGTCGGCTTTCGCCGGCTCGACCACCACGATCATGCCGATTCCGCAGTTGAAGGTGCGCAGCATCTCGGGCTGCGCGATCCCGCCCGCCGCCGCCAGCCAGCGGAACACCGGCAGCACCGGCACGCGCGCAAGGTCGAGGCGCACGCCCAGCCCCGGCGGCAGCGCGCGCGGAATGTTGTCGGGAAATCCGCCGCCCGTGATATGGGCGAGCGCCTTCACGGCGCCGGTCTTGCGGATCGCGGCGAGGCACGCCGCGACATAGATCCGGGTCGGCGCCAGCAGGGCTTCGCCGAGCGAGCGCGCGCGGTCGAAGGGGGCCGGGTCGCTCCAGGCGAGGCCGCTTTTGGCCACCACCTTGCGGACCAGCGAATAGCCGTTGGAGTGCACGCCCGACGACGCGATCCCGAGCACCGCATCGCCGATCGCCACGTCGCGCCGCGGCAACAGCGTGCCGCGTTCGGCCGCTCCGACCGCGAAGCCGGCGAGGTCGTAGTCGCCGGCCTGATAGAGGCCCGGCATCTCGGCGGTCTCGCCGCCGATCAGCGCACAATTGGCGGTCTTGCAGCCGGCCGCGACGCCGGCGACGATCGCCGCCCCGGTTTCCGGATCGAGCTTGCCGCAGGCAAAATAATCGAGGAAGAACAACGGCTCCGCCCCCTGGACCACGAGGTCGTTGACCGACATGGCGACCAGGTCGATGCCGATGGTGCCGTGGTGGCCGGTCTCGATCGCGATCTTGACCTTGGTGCCCACGCCGTCGGTCGCCGCCACCAACACGGGGTCCTTGAATCCGGCGCCCTTGAGGTCGAACAGCCCGCCGAAGCCGCCGATTTCCGCATCCGCGCCGGCCCGCGCGGTCGCCCGCACCAGCGGCTTGATCAGGTCGACCATCCGATTGCCGGCGTCGATGTCGACGCCCGCCTGGGCGTAAGTCAGCCCGGCTTTCGGACCTTGGGTCAGGCCTTTGCGGCCGCTCTCGTTCATGGCTCGGGTCCCGCTGCCCGGGCGTGGTACGGCGGAATCAACGCCGGTGCAATGCCTGCCCCGCGCCGCGGGACCTTGGCAAGCGCGCGTGGCAGGCTACATATCGCAGGCACGCGCAGGATTTCTGTGCGTGCCGGACCGGGGCCCGCCTTTGAATCTTCCTAACCTGATTACGCTTGCCCGCATCCTCATGGTGCCGATCGTGGTATGGGCGATCGCGTCGCGCCAGATGCAGATCGCGTTCCTCTTGTTCCTGGCGGCGGGGGTGAGCGACGCCGTCGACGGCTTTATCGCCAAGCGCTTCAACATGGCGAGCGAGCTCGGCGCCCATCTCGACCCGCTCGCCGACAAGACCCTGATCGTGTCGATCTATGTGGCGCTCGGGGTCACCGACGCGATCCCGCGCTGGCTCGTGATCCTGGTGGTGTCGCGCGACATCCTGATCATCGGCGGCGTCATGCTGGCCTGGTTCCTGGGCGAGCCGATGCGGCTCAAGCCCTTGCTGGTCTCCAAGCTCAATACCGTGGCGCAGATCGTGTTCGCCTGCCTGGTGCTGGCCTCGCTCGCCTTCGGATTCGACGCCGAACCCGCGCTCACGGCGCTGATGTGGGTCGTCGCCGCATTGACGCTGATATCGGTCGGCTTCTACATGCGCGAGTGGGTGCGCCACATGAATGCCGGAGGCACCGGCGCCTGAACGGGTTCTCGTCGATGGACATGCGGCCAAAACGGCAGGCGGCGTTTTGCGCAGCGGCGCCGGCAGGCCCGCTGGCGCGGTTGGGCCGGTGGCGACATCCCGCCCGCCCGCGCCCTACCGGCGCCTGTCTGTCTTGAGCGACACGGACCAATGGCCCGGCCAGCTACCGCGTCAGCTCGCGCTGGCGCTCGGCTTCCGCGAGAGTTTCGCCCGCGACGATTTCCTGCCCGGGCCGTCGAACGCGGCCGCTCTCGGTCTCATCGAACGCTGGCCGGACTGGCCGGCCCGGACGGTGGCGCTGGTCGGGCCCGAAGGCTCGGGCAAAAGCCACCTCGCGGCGATCTGGGCAAAGGCGGCGGGCGCGCGCTTGATCGCAGGCCACGCGATCGAGCCGGCCGGCGTCCCCATGGCGGTCGCCACCGGCGCGCTCGTGATCGAGGATCTACGCGCGGGCGCCTGCGAGGAATCCGCGCTGTTCCATCTGCTCAATCTGGCGCGCGAGGAGGGCGCCTTCGTGCTGATCACGGCGCGCACGGCGCCGGCCGGATGGACCATCGGGCTGCGCGACCTCGGCTCGCGCCTGCGCGCCTTGCCGTCCGTCATCCTGGCGCCGCCCGACGACGCGCTGCTGCGCGCCGTCCTGATCAAGCTGTTCGCGGATCGCCAGCTTGCGGTCGACGAGGGCCTGATCGGCTATCTGGCGAGCCGGATCGAGCGCTCCTTTGCGTCGGCGCGCGCGGTGGTGGCCGAGCTCGATCGCGAGGCCCTACGGCAGCACCGGGAGGTAAACCGGGCGCTGGCGGCGGAACTTTTACGCAATCGTTGAACATTTGTGGAACAATGATTGAACCTGCACGGGTCCGAACCCCAGGTGCGCCCCGCAAGGTTATTGTGCAATAATAATGGCCATAGGGCCGTCATTATGGCCCGCAACAATGCCCGAAAGAGGCAGTATTCTCCATGAATGAACGCGCACAAGCCATTGTTTCCCCAGTCGAATTAAGGGCCGACTCACGTGCGCACGAGGCCCCGGCGCGCGCCGTCGCGGCGGCCGCGCGACCGCCGGTCGCCGATATTGCCGACCGTTTCATCAACCGCGAGCTGTCGTGGCTCCATTTCAACCGGCGTGTCCTGGAAGAGGCGGAAAACCCCACCACTCCGCTGCTGGAGCGGGTGCGCTTCCTGTCGATTTCGGCCAATAACCTTGATGAATTCTTCATGGTCCGCGTCGCCGGCCTCAAGGGCCAAGTGCGCGCCGGCATCACCACCAAGAGCCCGGACGGGCTGAGCCCGTCCGAGCAGCTCGCCCGCATCGGCGAGGCGGTCTCGAGCCTCGCGAGCGACCAGCAGGCGCGCTGGCGCGTGCTCCGCAAGGAGCTCGAGGAGCAGAACATCGTGCTGGTGGAGGGCGACAGCCTCAAGAAGCCCGACCGCAGCTGGCTCGAGGACTACTTCCTGCGGCACATTTTCCCGGTGCTCACGCCGCTCGCGATCGACCCGGCCCATCCGTTCCCCTTCATCCCCAATCTCGGCTTTTCGATCGCCCTGCACCTGACGCGCCAGAGCGACGGCAAGGCGATGAATGCGCTCATCCGCGTGCCGCAGAAGGTCGAAAGATTCATCCGCCTGCCGTCGCCGCCCGAGGGCGGTCCGGTGCGGCTGGTGACGCTCGAGCAGGCGACCGGCCTGTTCATTCCGCGCCTCTTCCCGGGCTACACCGTCAAAGGGCAGGGCGCGTTCCGGATCATCCGCGACTCCGAGATCGAAATCGAGGAAGAAGCCGAGGATCTGGTTCGCCAGTTCGAGCGCGTGCTCAAGCGGCGCCGCCGCGGCTCGGTCATCCGCCTCGAGATGGACGCCGCCATGCCGGTGGAGCTGCGCCATTCGGTGCAGCGCGCGCTCGCGGCGGCCGACGACGAGGTATTCCTGGTCGACGGCGTGCTCGCCTTGAGCGAGCTCAACCAGCTCATGGCGGTCGACCGCCCCGACCTCGAATTCGTGCCCTACAATCCGCGCTTCCCCGAGCGCATCCGCGATCACGCCGGCGACTGCTTTGCGGCGATCCGGCAAAAGGACCTGATCGTTCACCACCCTTACGAATCCTTCGACGTCGTGGTGCAGTTCCTCCAGCAGGCGGCGCGCGATCCGGACGTCATCGCGATCAAGCAGACGCTCTACCGCACGTCCAACGACAGCCCGATCGTGCGCGCGCTGGTGGAGGCGGCCGAGGCCGGCAAGTCGGTGACCGCGGTGGTCGAGCTCAAGGCGCGCTTCGACGAGGAAGCCAATATCCGCTGGGCGCGCGACCTCGAGCGCGCCGGCGCGCAGGTGGTCTACGGCTTCATCGAATTGAAGACCCACGCCAAGCTCTCGATGGTGGTGCGGCGCGAGGGCAGCTCCCCGCTCTGCTACGTGCATGTCGGCACCGGCAACTATCACTCGGTCACGGCGCGCATCTACACCGACCTGTCGTTTTTCACGGCCGATCCGGTCATCGCGCGCGACGTCGCGCGGGTATTCAATTTCATCACCGGCTATGCCGAGCCCGACCAGCTCGACCGGCTGGCGGTGTCGCCGCTCAATCTCAAGAAGCGCATTCTCGATCACATCGCGCAGGAAATCACCCATGCGCAGGCCGGACGCCCGGCCGCGATCTGGATGAAGATGAACGCGCTCGTCGACCCGGACGTCATCGACGCGCTCTACGAGGCTTCGCGCGCCGGGGTGAAGATCGATCTCGTGGTGCGCGGGATCTGCTGCCTGCGGCCGGGCGTGCCCGGCCTGTCGGAGAATATCCGGGTCAAATCGATCATCGGACGCTTCCTCGAGCATGGCCGCGTCTATTGCTTCGGCGCCGGTCACGGGCTGCCGCACGCCAAGGCGGCGGTCTACATCTCGTCGGCCGACATGATGACGCGCAATCTCGACCGGCGGGTCGAGGCGCTGTGCCCGATCCTCAATCCGACCGTGCACGAGCAGGTGCTCGATCAGATCATGATCGCCAACTTCAAGGACAACGAACAGAGCTGGACGCTCTTGCCCGACGGGACGTCCACGCGTATCAAGGCGGCCGACGGCGAGGAGCCGTTCAACGTGCACAAATATTTCATGACCAATCCAAGCCTGTCCGGCCGCGGCAAATCGCTCAAGGAATCTCCGCCCCGCAGCCTGTCGCGGCGGGCGGACCGCGCGGATCGTGCCTAAGGGCCGGAGCGCAAAGCGGTCGGCGCAGGGGCGTCTCGATCATGGACCGCCGGTCGCGGTCTTCGACATCGGCTCGAACTCGGTGCGCCTGGTCGTCTATGAGGGGCTGACGCGCAGCCCGACGCCGATCTTCAACGAAAAGGTGCTCGCCGGTCTCGGCCGCGAGGTCCAGACCACCGGCCTGCTCGCGCCCGACGCGGTCGACAAGGCGTTGGGCGCGCTCAAGCGCTTTCGCGGGCTGTGCGACACGATGGGCGTGGAACGCATGTGGGCGATCGCCACGGCGGCCTGCCGCGATGCCCGCAACGGGCGGCCCTTCATCGCCGACGCGCGCAGAATCTGCGGCGTTCCGATCGACGTGCTGTCCGGCCGGCGCGAGGCGGAGCTCTCCGCGCTCGGCGTCGTCTCCGGAATCCACAAGCCCGACGGAATCGTCGGCGACCTCGGCGGCGGCTCGCTCGAGCTCGTCGACGTAAAGGGCCAGCACATCCGGCCGGGGGTGACGCTGCCGCTGGGCGGGCTGGCGCTGCAGGATATTTCCGCCCGCTCGCTCAAGAATGCCGAAAAGATCGTCGAACGCTCGCTCGCCGACATGCCGGTGCTCAAGGCCGGCCGCGGACGGAATTTCTACGCGGTCGGCGGCACGTGGCGCGCGCTGGGACGCCTGCATATGTGGCAGACCGGGTATCCGCTGCATGTCATGCATGGCTACGTCATCCCGGCACGGGAAGCGCTCGAGTTCTCCCGTCTGGTGCAGCGCGTCGATCCCGAGACGCTCTCGCAGATCGACATCGTCACCGACGCCCGCCGCCCGCTGCTGGCTTATGCGGCGCTGGTGCTGGAGGAGATCGTGCGCTTCGCCAAGCCCAAGCAGGTCGTGATCTCGGCCCTGGGCGTGCGCGAGGGATTGCTCTATTCGTTTCTGAGCGAGAAGGAGCGCAAGCGCGACGCGCTCTTCGCCGCCGCCCAGGAACTCAACGTGCTGCGCTCGCGCTCCCCGCGCCACGGCGAGGAGCTCGCCGAATGGGCCGACCAGTTCATGGCGTCGACCGGGATCGACGAGACCGCGGAAGAGAAGCGCTTGCGCCACGCGGCCTGCCTGCTCGCCGATATCGGCTGGCGCGCGCATCCGGACTACCGCGGCGAGCAGTCGCTCAACATCATCGCGCACGCCGCCTTCGTCGGAGTCGATCATCCGGGCCGCACGTTCCTGTCGCTCGCGGTGTTCTTCCGCCATGTCGGACTGAACGACGACGAGTTGTCGCCCCATGTGCGCGAGCTCGCGACCGCCCGCATGATCGACCGCGCGCGCGTGCTCGGCGCCGTGATGCGCGTCGCCTATCTGGTGTCGGCCGCGATGCCGGGCGTGCTGCCGCACACGCCGCTCAAGGTCAGTCACGGCAAGCTCAAATTGCGCCTCAAGGGCCGCTATTCGGCGCTCGCCGGCGAGCGGCTGTTCGCGCGGGTGCGCCAGCTCGCGCGCCTGATCGGGCGCGACCCGGTGCTGGTGACGGAGTAGCGTCGGGCGCGCTGGCGCGCCGAGGCCGCGTGCCGCCAAAAAGGCGGCGAATGAAACGGCAGCGCGTCTTATTCCGCCGTCCGGTCGACCGCGATCACGCGATTCTGCTCGACCGCGAGCGCGAGCTTGCCGTGCTTGAGCGCGAGCGCCTTCTCGCCGAACAGCTCGCGGCGCCAGCCGTGCAACGCCGGCACGTCGGCATTGTCGTCGGCCGCGATCCGGTCGAGATCGTCGACGGTGGCGATCACCTTGGCGGCGACGGCGTGGCGTTCCGACGTCATGCGCAGCAGGACCTTGAGGAGCTCGAGCGTCGCGCTGCCGTTGCCGCCGGCGCGCTGGCGCTCGATCGCCGGCAAGCTCTTGGGATCGCGGGCGAGGCCGCGCGCCACCGCCTGAACGATGTCCTGGCCCCATTTCGATCGCTCGAAGCCGCGCGGCAGCGAGCGCAACGCGGCGAGCCGCTCGATGGTGGCGGGCGCCTGCGTGGCGATCTCGCCCAGCACGTCGTCCTTGAGCACGCGGCCGCGCGGCACGTCGCGCGTCTGCGCTTCGCGCTCGCGCCAGGCCGCGATCTCCATCAGGACGGCGAGCTCCTTGGGCTTGCGCACGCGGGTCTTGAGGCGTTCCCAGGCATTCTCGGGATCGGCCCGGTAGGTCTCGGGCGAGGTGAGAACCTCCATCTCCTCGCCCACCCAGTCGGCACGGCCGCGTTTCGCGAGATCCGCCGACAGCGCCAGATAGACGTCGCGCAAATGGGTGACGTCCGAGATCGCGTAGCTGACCTGGGCGGGGCTCAAGGGCCGGCGCGACCAGTCGGTGAAGCGGTGCGACTTGTCGAGGGTGTCGCCGGTGATGCGCTGGACCAGCTGGTCATAGGAGATCGAATCGCCATAGCCGAGCACCATGGCGGCGACCTGGGTATCGAAGATCGGGTGGGGCACCAGATTGGCCTGGTGCCAGACGATCTCGATATCCTGGCGGGCGGCGTGAAAGACCTTGAGGACGCGCTCGTTCGCCATCAGCTGGTAGAAGGGTTTCAGGTCGAGGCCATCGGCCAGCGTGTCGATCACGACGGCCTCGTCGGTGCTGGCGATCTGCGCCACGCACAGCAGCGGATAATAGGTGGTCTCGCGCAGGAACTCGGTATCGACGGTCACGAAGGGATGGCGCGCCAGCCGGTCGCAGGCGTCGGCCAGATCGCGCGTCGTGGTAATCAGGTCCATGCGGGACTTACTACCGGAGTCGGGCGGCCCTGTCGCGCGCCGAAAACCGGGGTATCATCACGCATATTCGGGGCATCGAGGCCTTCGCGGCGGGACATTCATGGTCAGATGGCATGCCCTTGTATTGATGATCATGGGCCTGTTGTCCACCGCTCTCGCGGCGCGCGAGACCGGGGACGCCACCGGGCGGCGGATCCCGGTTCCAGACCGTATCGCGCGCGTCATGGCGGCGGGGCCGACCGCCGCGGTGGTCCTTTACGTGCTGGCGCCCGATCTGATGGTGGGCTGGCCGAGCGCGCCGCGGCCCAATGAGCGCGAATTCATCCGTCCGGCCGCCCGCGACCTGCCCGAGCTCGGCCGCCTGACGGGGCGCGGCGACACCGCCAACGTCGAGGTGGTGCTCAAGGCGCGGCCCGACCTGATCTTCGATTTCGGCTCGGTCACGCCGACCTTTGCGTCGCTGGCGGCGCGTGTGCAACAGCAGACCGGCATCCCCTATCTGCTGATCGACGGGCACCTCGACCATACGGCAGCCTCCCTCCGGGAGCTCGGTCGCGTCCTCGGCGTGTCCGCGCGCGCCGAGGCGATCGCGCGCTATGTCGAGGACACCGAACGGCTGATCGACGAGCGGCTCAAGGACGTGCCGGCCCGCCGCCGGGTCTATCTCGCACGGGAGCCCAACGGGCTCGAGACCGGGCTCGCCGGATCGATCAACACCGAGATCATCGAACGGGCCGGCGGCATCAACGTGGCCGAGCGCGGGTCCGGGCGTGGCGGCATCGCCAATGTGTCGATCGAGCAGGTGCTGGCCTGGGCGCCGGACACCATCATCACCTGGGACGCGAATTTCTTCGCGAGCTACGCCGCCGATCCGGTCTGGGACGCCGTCCGGGCCGTCAAGGCGAAGCGGGTCTTTCTCGCGCCGCGCCTGCCGTTCGGATGGATCGACGCGCCGCCCTCGATCAATCGCGTGATCGGGCTGCGCTGGATCGCCGGGCTGCTCTATCCCGAAAAATTCCCCGAGGATATCCGCGTTACCGCGCGCGAATTCATCACGCTCTTCTATCAGATCGACGTCAGCGACAGCCAGCTCGACCGCATTCTCGCCGGGGCGCAACCCGGCGGCCGGGGGCGGTGAGGTGATGCGACACGGCGTGTTCGTGCTGCTGCTGGCTACGCTCGTGGCGGCGCTCCTCTTGGGGCTCGCCGTCGGTCCTTACCCATTGGGCTTTGCCGATGTGCTCCACGCCGCCGCGCGCGCGGTCGGGGTCGACAATGGGGCGCCCACGCCGGGCGAGATCGTGTTTGGCCGCGTGCGCCTGCCGCGGGTTGCCGCCGGCATGCTGGTCGGCGCCGCGCTCGCCGGCGCCGGCACCACCTACCAGACGCTGTTTCGCAACCCGCTGGTGTCACCCGACATCCTCGGCGTCGCCACCGGCGCCGGCCTCGGGGCGGTCGCCGGCATTTTGCTGTCGCTGCCGGTCGCCGGCATCCAAGGGCTGGCCTTTGTGGGCGGGCTTGCCACGGTGGGGCTGGTTTACGTCATCGCAGCCGCCTTGCGCGGCCATGACCGCACCCTCGTGCTGGTGCTCGGAGGCGTGGTGGTCGGCGCGCTCGCCGGCGCCTGCATCTCGCTGGTCAAGATCCTGGCCGATCCCTATGACCAGCTGCCGGCGATCACCTTCTGGCTGCTCGGCAGTCTCGCGGGCGTCAAGCTCGCCGATCTGGCGACCGTCGCTCCCCTGGTGCTCGCCGGACTGGTGCCGCTCGTGCTTTTCCGCTGGCGTATCGGGGTCCTGTCGCTCGGCGACGACGAGGCGCGCTCGCTCGGCGTCGACGTCTTCCGGTTGCGCGCCCTGGTGATCGGCGCCGCGACCCTGATGACGGCGAGCGTGGTCGCGGTCTCCGGCGTGATCGGCTGGGTCGGGCTGATGATCCCGCATATCGCCCGCATGCTGGTCGGGCCGAATTTCTCGCGCCTGCTGCCGGCCTCGATGCTGCTCGGCGCGTCCTTCATGCTGATCGTCGACATGGCGGCGCGCAGCATCGCCCGCGTCGAGACGCCGCTCGGGATTCTCACCGCGGTGCTCGGCGCGCCGTTCTTTTTGTGGCTGCTGGCGCGCGGCCGGCGGACCTGGGGCTAGGGCGATGGCGGCGGTCATGCGGCTCGAGGCGCGCGATCTGTCCATCGGCTACCGCGGCCATCTGGTCGGCAGCGATATTTCGCTCTCGCTGGGGCCGGGCGAGGTGTTGTGCCTGCTCGGCCCCAACGGCGCCGGCAAGACCACGCTGTTTCGCACCTTGCTGGGGCTTCAGCCGGCGCTCGGCGGGGTGGTGCTGATCGATGGCGCGCCGCTCGCCGCGCTGCGGCCGGCCGAGATCGCACGCCATCTCGCCTATGTGCCGCAGGCGCATGTGACCGAGTTCTCCTATTCGGTGCTCGACGTGGTGTTGATGGGGCGCACCGCGCGGCTCAAGCCGTTTTCCAGCCCCGGCGCCGCCGACGAGCGCCTCGCGCGCGATAAGCTCGCCGGGCTCGGCATCGCCGACCTGGCGGCGCAGGACTACACCCGCGTTTCCGGCGGCCAGCGCCAGCTCGCTTTGATCGCCCGCGCGCTGGCCCAGGAGGCGCCGATCCTGGTGCTGGATGAGCCGACCGCGAGCCTCGATTTCGGCAATCAGGCGCTGGTGCTCGGGCGCATTCGCGATCTCGCGCGACAGGGTTTTGGCATCGTGCTGTCGACCCATGATCCCGATCACGCGCTGCTGGTCTCGACCAGGGTGGCCATCATCGCCGATGGCGGGTTGCGCGCGATCGGGTCGCCCGACGCCGTGGTGACCGCCGAGATGCTGTCGGCGATCTACCGCACCCAGGTGCTGGTGGAAGAGACGCCGTCCGGCCGGCGCGTCTGCGTGCCGGCGTGGGAAAGCGCCGCGCCGCGCGGGTAGGCCCGGGCTGGCGTGATCGCGCCATTGGGTCGGGGCCGGCTTCAAAGCGTCAAATGGTCGTATTGTGAAATGCCTGGCGCGCCCCGCATGCAGGAGCTGCAAGCGAACCAGGGAGGCGAAAATGAGCGGGGCTTTTCCGGCATTCCGACCGATGACGACGGCCATGGCGATCTGGCTTGTGGGCGCGCTTCCGGCGACGGCCCAGGAGGCCCGCCTGCGCGTCAACATTTTCGCCGGCCCGCAGAACGTCGGGCTGCTGGCGGCGCAGGAAAAAGGATTTTTTGCGAAGCGCGGATTGTCGGTCGAGATCCAGATCACGCCGGGTTCGCGGGCTCAGCGCGACGGTCTGATCAACGGCAGTTACGAGATCGCCCAGTCGGCGGTCGACAACGCGGTGGCGCTGGTCGAGCACGAGAAAGCCGACGTGATCATCGTGGCGGGCGGCAGCAACGGGATGCTCGAGCTCGTGGTGCGGCCGGAGATCAATTCCTACGAGGACATCCGCCACAAGGGTGTCGTGGTGGATGCGCCCGACACCGCCTATGGGCTGATCCTCTACAAGCTGCTCGCCCTCAAGGGGCTTCACAAAGGCGATTATACGGTCCTTCCGGGCGGCGCGTGCCCGCAACGCCGGGCCGCCTTACAGCCGGGCGGTGGCGCCGTGGCGGCCATGCTGAACCCTCCCTGCAACCTGATCGTCGCCAAGGAGGGATACAGAAGCTTCGGACGGGCGATCGACCTGATCGGTCCTTATCTGGCGGACGGCATCTGGGTGATGCGGCCCTGGGCGCAAGCCAATGGGGACACGCTCGTCAAATATTTGCAGGCCATCGTCGAAGGCACCCGATGGGCATCGGATCCCGCCCACAAGGCCGAACTGGTGGGCATCGTGGCGAAATATCTGAAATTCGATCCGGATATCGCCGTGGGAGCGGTCGAGGCCGCGGTCGGGGCGCAGGCCGGAGTCGCCAAGGATGCGCGCATCGATCTCGCGGGATTCAGGAACACATTGAAGCTGCGCGCCGAGATCGCGGGCGGCGATCCCCACGTGAATCCCGAAAAATACCTCGACCTTTCCTACTACCAGCGCGCCCTGGCGGGTCTCTGACCGCCGGCCTTTAGAGCAAGATCGCTTCAGTTTGAAGCGATCTTGCTCTGCAGCTTCTTGTTTTGCGCATGATCTTGTCCGAAAAGTCTGTCAACCCCGGATCATAGGCGAGCGAAGCGACGCCGTTCTTCGAACGGCTATGTCCGGGGCAGGCTTTTTCGGGATCATGCGCTAGTGCCGGATTCCCGGCACGTCGAGCTTCTGCCCGGCGTTGACGGACGCCAGATAGAGTTCGAGGTCGCCGTATTGTTTGGCGTCGGGCGGCAGCTCGTTCGCCCAGATCGCGACGCCGCACCATTGGAAGCGCTTGCGGATGTCCCAGATCTGGTTGAGGCTGGTGCGCCAGGTCGGGAAGTGATCGAGCTGTCCCTTCTGTTCGGCGAGCCACTGGCCGCGGATCCATTTGAGGCCGCCGCGCGCGGGATCGTGGCAGTCGCGACAGGAAAAATTGAGCGCCCCGATCTTGACCTCGGCCAGCGCGCGCCCGCGCTCGAAGGCCTCCTTGGCGCCGGGGCTCGCGACGTCGACCTTCATCTCCTGGCCGTTGGCGACGTTGCGCAGATAGACCGCCATGGCGACGTTCTCGTCGCTCTGCATCAGCCAGGCGGCGCCCGTCGTGGCCTTGGCGTGCCGGAAAACGAACTCCTCGATGCCGATGACCTTGTCGAGGCGCGGCTCCCATTTCGGCATGGCGGCCGCCCAGGTCTTGAAGCGTGGCCCGGCGTCACCATGGCAGGTCGCGCATGAGAAGCCGGAGGCTTCGCGCTTCTTGTAAAGGTCCTCGCCCTTGTCGACCGCCCACATGGCTGGGTTGGTGGTGGGATCGAGGTTGTCCCGCGTCTCGACCGGCGCATGACGCTTGGCCGGATCATCGACCTCGGTCTTGAACCGCGCCGGCGACTTCAAGGTCTTGAGGAAAGCGACGATGTCGCCGATCTCCTTATCGTCGAAGAGCCGATGGGTGCCCCAGGGCGGCATGACGGTCGCGGGGTTGTAGGCGCGCGCATCGTAGACGTAGTTCCACAGCCATTCGTCGTCGCGTCCGGCATTGCCGATCTCGGACAGGTCGGGACCGACATTGCCGGGGAGATCGGCGTCGCCGGCGCGCCCCATGACGTGACACGCCAGGCACGAGCCGCCGCGCGTGCGGTCGGCGACGAGCTTCTCGCCGTTGGATGCATCGCCGGCGACCGGGCGATCGAGCTTGCGCGGCTCCTTCGGGGCGGGCGGCGAGACTTGCGTCGCAGCAAGGGTGTTGAACTGCGCGGGGTCGCGCGTCGGCCAGCCGCCGTAACGCACCCATGGGCGCGGCGCGGCGTCGCCGGCCGCCATCGGGGCGGGCCCCTTGGGTTGCCCCACGGCCGGCGCGCTCATGAGCGGCAGCGCGATCGCCATGCCGAGCGCAAGGGTGAGCACCGCCTTCATGTCTCCCCTCCCCGGCAGGCGCCGGACGATCGGCATGAGAGCGACCCGCGTCATGTCACGACGATCTTCTCGTCCGCCGTGATGACGCTGCCGTCGTCGTCGAACCAGCTGAAGCGGAAGGTCCCGCTTTCGTCGACCCGGGCGTTGAATTGCAGATAGGGGTTGGCGGCCACCGCGGGCTCGAGATCGACGCTGAACACCGGCTTGCCGTTGAAGTCGCAGGTGAACTTGTTGATGATCCGGCGCGGAATCGTGTTGCCGGCCGGATCCTTGCGCAGACCCGTCTCCATATCATGCTGGATCAGGGTCTTGATCACGATGACCTCGCCCTTGCGGGCGTCCTTCGGCAACCTGACGCGCGGCCTTTCCGCCATGATTGTCTCCTCGAACCACGCTTTCCTTAAATTCCGATCAGCCGCCGCAGCCGCCGATCGTCACCTTGACCTGCTTCTGCTCGGTGAAGAATTGCCCTTTGCTGGTCTTCGCCACCACGACGATGTTCTGGGTCGCCGCCATGCGGATGCGGGTCGCGACCTCGGCGCGTCCGGACTGCGGCGTGAGATGGAAAACCGCAAGGCCCGGGCGCGGATTGGCCTCCGCCACCACCATGATGTCGCTGACATGGTCGTCGGCCGTCATCGGGCTGTCGACCACGATCGACAGCGGAACGGTGTTGCCGTTTTCCGCGATCTCCGGAAGGTCGATCGAGACCTTGCCCCGCTCCGCCGTCTTGCCGCCGGTGAATTTTGCGATCTCGGCGGCCGCCTCGGCCGGCGTGGCCGCCGCCCGCCAGGGCCCGCCGGCAACCGCGAGAACGCCACCACCGAGCGCCAGCACCTCGCGGCGCGATTTCTCCCTCATGACATTTCTCCGGCCTGTCCTCTCGTCTCGCGGGACGGATCCGCCCGCATTATGCACGCAAACGCCGACAATTTCATCGCGTCCGATCGTCATTCCTTCACCATATCGCACCATATCGCGCCTCGGCAGCGGCCAGGCCGGTCAAACCGCCTTCGCGTGCCAGGCGCGCTCGCGCTATAATTACCGACGAACGCAAGAATGTCGGGTCAACACTCGGTGATTGCCATGCGGAGGCGCCTGATCAGCGTCGCGACGGCCGTCGCTCTCCTGCTCACCGCCAAGCCCATGCTGGCCGACGACCTGGCGGGCTTCAATGCCGCCATCGAGGACGTGGCGTCGCACAGCCGGGCCGCGCTCGGCTACCTGCATAACCAGAATGCCGACCTGGCGGGTGTCGAGCTCGAGCAGATGAGGGACGCGTGGGGCGCCTTCGCCGAACGCTTCGGGCGCGATCGGCCCGAAAAATTTCGCGACAACGCGCTCTACGTCACCATGCTGGTCGACGTGCCGACCCGCATCGTCGCCGCCACGATCATGATCAATTTCGGCCGGCCCGACGTCGCGGCCGGTTCGCTGCAGGCAATCCGCCAGGAGCTTTCCGCGGTGCGTCGCGGCAGCGGCGTCGAGCTGCTGGCCGACTGCGTGCTCGACGCCAACGCCGCGATGGAAGCCCTCCTGGTCTATCAAGACGCTCCGCCCGACTGGGACAGGCCGGCGACCGTGATCGATTTTGCGCAGAAAGCCGCCGCCTATGGGGCGGCGGTCACGCGCTGCGATGCCGTGGCGCCCGCCGCCCTGAGCCAGAGCGGCGAATTCCGCCGCCTCGTCGACGGCGTCGCCGCCGCGCTCGCTTTCATCCCACAGGCCATCGCGGCGCGCGACCGCGACCTGATCCATCGTGTCATCATCGAGCTGCAGTCGTTCGACGGCCTGCTGGCACTGCACTACGGCTGATCGCGCCGGCCGAGGCGCGCTAAGCGACGCCCATGCGCTTCACCGGATCCGCGAGCGCGATGTCG
>Ga0208991_1000035_pt1 | contig 19912 bp, 11 predicted proteins | sample MedBloCAOM3_M2_FD_187855 | JGI IMG/M metagenome (GOLD analysis project Ga0208991, IMG submission 187855) | Forest soil microbial communities from El Dorado National Forest, California, USA - Mediterranean Blodgett CA OM3_M2 (SPAdes) (version 2) | ecosystem: Environmental > Terrestrial > Soil >...
GGCGAAACGAGCTGGGTTTTCGGTTTCAGCTCGGCGATGCCGAGCTTCTCCAGAGCCTGTGCCAGGTAGACACCGCTGGCGCCGCCGCTCGCCGGGTCGATTATGGCAATCGATTTGGCATTGAGCAGGGCCTTCTTGAACGCGTCGACCGAGCTGATATCCGGTTTCGGCGCACCTTTTTTGACCGCCATCCCGATAGGCGCCTGCGCCAGCGTGACGGTACTCCCGCCGACCAGCTTGGCAACGCGGACAAGCTTGTCGACCCCCGGCTTGGCCGAGATCGCGACGTCGATCGCCTCATCGGCGGCGACCTTCTCCTCGATCTTCGGCTTCACGCTCACGATCCGTTGCCGAGGCGCAGCTGGAGTGTAAGCCCTGCTGAAGCTGGCGAAGCCCCCCCGGTGGCAGAACGGGGAAGCGTCGGCATCTGTGGAAGCCGCGAGCGCCAGCGTGGCGATGGCGGCCAAGGTGAGGACAGATGTGCGGTTGGTGAGCATGGGTGCCTCCGTGCTGCTAGTGAATGACGACTGTCCCAACCTTAAGAACGCCTGCCTTTTCCTGGTGTGATGGGGGTCACGAAAATGCGCTTTGCAGCGGTGACGCTATTCCCATGCGTCGCGCGCCGGCCGTAGTGTGTGGCCGTGGCGGTCGCGTAGCTGGCGGAACAATCAACTCTCAAATAAGCTCAAACCCATACGCGCAAAAAGAAAGGACGGCTCGGCATGCAGTGGCCATTGAGCAAGATCGTCATCGGCGCGCTGATTGTCGTGATCGCAGGCGCCGGTGCCATGGGGGCGATGAAATGGCTTTGGCCGGGCGCGGGGGATCGACGACCGAAGCTGGTCGACGTGCCGCCACTCTCGCCGGTCACCCGCAACTCGGTGATCGTGACGCCCGTGGCCATCTCGCTCACTGCGATCCGGGATGCCCTGGAGGCGGCGGCCCCGCGTGATTTCTCCGGCAAGCCCGGCATGCCGATGCCACCGTTTCTTGCCAATGCCGATATCGGTTGGTCGGTTGCACGCGGCCCGTTCGTGGTAGCCGGTCGCCCCGACGGGCTTGCCATCTCCACCACGCTGAACGGATCGTTACGTGCAGCCGGCCAGATGACCAATCCAGGTGGGGGCGCGCAGGATTCCCCTGGTGGTTTCCCACCCCGCGGCTTCCCGGGGCCACCCGGAGGCTTTCCGGGTCCACCAGGCGGCTTCTTCGGTCCCCCCGGCGGCTTCCCCGGTCCGCCCGGAGCCTATCCGGGGCCGCGCGGCAGTCCCGGCGCCGGCCAGGAGCAGGGTGCGCAGGGCCAGACCGAGAGGACGGTCGAGCAGCGCGCCGACATCAGCGGTAACGTGGCGCTGACAGCACGAGCCATGCTGCTGCCAGGGTGGCGATTGGACCCCAATCTCGTGGCGCAGGTCACGATCGCTGACGCCTCGCTCTCGCTCATGGGCATGAAGCTCAGCTTGGCCGACGCGGTGAAGCCGCTGCTCGATCGCACCGTCAACGAGCAGGTGACGGCGCTGCAAAAGCGAATACGCGATGATCCCTTTCTCGAGACCGCGGCACGGCGCGAATGGACCAAGATGTGCCGTTCGATCTCACTCGGCGCGGCTGCGGCCGGCGTACCCGATTTATGGCTGGAACTTCGTCCGACACGGGCCTTCGCCGCACAACCCCGCATCAACGAATCCGCGCTAACGCTGACCATTGGCGTGCAGGCGGAGACGCGGATCGTGCCGAACGAGACCAAGCCCGATTGCCCATTCCCGGCACAATTGGAACTCGTGCCGCAGATCGAAGAGGGCCGTGTCAATGTCGCCGTGCCGATCGATATTCCGTTCACCGAAGTAACCCGGCTGCTCGAAGCGCAACTCCAGGGAAAGACCTTTCCCGAGGACAAAAGCAGCGCGTTTACGGCCACGGTGCGCGGCGTGACTCTGGCGGCATCGGGTGACCGGCTGCTGATCTCGCTGCGCATCAAAGCCAACGAGAACAGGAGCTGGTTTGGCCTCGGCACCGAGGCAACCATCCATGTGTGGGGACGGCCGATGCTCGATCGCGCACGTCAGCAGCTGCGCCTCACTGACGTCGCGCTCGACGTCGAGTCGCACGCTGCATTCGGGCTGCTCGACGCGGCCGCGCGGGCCGCGGTGCCGTATCTGGAAAGGACGGTGGCGGACAACGCGGTGGTCGACCTGGCGCTGTTCGCAGCGAATGCGCGCAAAAGTATCGAGGCGGCGATTGCGGACTTCCGCAAGAACGCCGATGGCGTTCGGGTCGATGCCGCGGCCACCGACTTGCGCCTGGTCGGCATCGAATTCGACGCCAAGACGCTCCGGGTGATTGCGGAAGCCGACGGCACGGTCCGCGTCTCCGTAACAAAACTGGCGGAGCGATGACGGACGGCGGAGACAAGAGCACGACGGCCCGTATCCAATGCCTCATCGGTCGTACGTCGACCGCCATCGACGCATGGTAGCTCAATGCAAGGCATCGAACTGTATCACGGCGACTTCGAGAATGTCGCCGAACTCACCCGTCGCGTTTGGTTGCCGGAATACGGTGGGAAAACCTGGGTGGCATTGCCCGATGGGGCCTTCTTCCGCTGGCAAGGGGCGCAGAACGGCGCACGGTGCGTCGCTGCCTATGATGGAGCGAAACTCATCGGCAGCACCTTTTCCTTCCCCTATTCCTTGCGCATCGGATCCTCCGTCCTTCCGAGCGCGCTGATCAGCGGGTTCACGGTCGACCCGGATCATCGGCGCGTTGCGTTGCCCCTGCTCCAGCGTCTTCGTCGACACCATGAGGACCACGGAATTGGATTCTCCCTTGGCGTGGTCCTGAGCGATCCGACGTCGATCTCCTGTCGGTTCTGGACAAAATACTCAGAAACGTTTCCCCAAAACTTCCGTTTTCTTTTTCCGATCGGTTACTGGGTCAAGGTGCTCGCGCCGCGAACGATGGCGCGGGCCGGTGTCAAGGCTTGGGAGCGGACGGCCAGCCGCGCGATTGGCGGCCTGCTCAGCTTGACCCCGCATCGCTATGATCCGGACGTGCGGCCTTACCGCACCGACGACCTGGAGCAGTGCGCACAGATCCTGGACAAGGCTTCGTCCGGTATCGACTGGGCCCTGGTCTGGTCGGCGGAGCACCTAAAAAATCAGCTGCAAAGTCCCCTGTCCGGGACCTTCGTTTTCGAGCGCGATGGCCGGGTTCGCGGGATGGTGAACTACCATCTCCTGTTGTTGCAGGGACGAGAGCCTGTTCGCACGGCACTGATCGACTTGTGGGCGGACGATGGTCTCACCGGCGCGCAGCGTGTGCGATTGCTGAGCCACCTTTGTACCGATCTGCGCGAGCGCGATGTGCATCTCGTGATGGCGCTTCGTTGCGCGATGATGCCGGCGTCGGCGTTCGCGGCAAATCTCTTCCTGCCCACCCCCGCGCAATTCCGGATGGGAGCGCTTTTCACGGGAGGCCCGGTTCCGCTGCCGTTGCCCAAGACCTGGAGCATCGTGATGATGTGAACCTATAGGCGGAAAGACCTACTAAGGTCTGAGCTATGCCCGGCACGCGTTCGATTGGATCATTCACAATTTGCTTGCAGGTAACTTGCTCAAAAACCGTAAGAAACTGTAGGGTCGAGACCGCCCGGATTGTCAGTGGAAAATAGGCATGAACGATCTTGGTACCGGATTCCCCAGTGAAAAAGCAGAACAGCGTCCATTGAGCCGGCTTGACGATGAGCGCGCGGCTGCGTCGCCTGATCCGGTCGTGGAACTGAACAAGCAGCGCACAATCGGCGGGGTGATACGAGCCCATGCCGAAGTTCGCCCTGAACGACCGGCCATCGTCGCTTCCCAGTTCGCGCTGCTTTCATATCGGGAATTGCAGGATCAGATCGATGTGGTCCGCGCGCATTTGCGCCAAGCTGGGTTCGGTCGCGACGCCAGGATCGCAGTCGGGATCGCGAACAGTCCGGAGGCGGCCCTGGCGATCGTTGCGATTGCATGTTCGGCAGTGGCCGTGCCGCTCGATCCCAAGCTGACCGTCGCCGAAGTCGAGAGGTGTCTGCTCGCTCTTCGACCCAGTGCCGTCTTCGCACTTCGCGGCAGCGACTCGGCGGCGCGGCGGGTGGCCGAACAGCACGGCTTCCACATCATCGAGGCGATCGTCGCGCAACACGGAAAATTCGGGTTACAATTGGCGGCGCCAAGAATCGGTACTGCCTTATCCCTTGATGACCCCGATCCGGAGGCACCAGCGTTCATTCTGCACACTTCAGGGACCACCGCCGACCCGAATTTGGTCCCGTTCAGCCATCGCAACATGCTGGCTGTCACCAAGCGACTCCAGGCTTGGTTCAACCTGACGCCCCAGGATCGCTGCCTGAACGTGTCGCCCGTCTATTATTCCCATGCGCTCACGACAACGGTGTTGCCGCCATTGCTCGCCGGCGGCAGCGTCGCGTTTCCATCCAATGCTTCGAATGTTGATCTTTCGGAGTGGCTGGGCGCCCTGGAACCCACGTGGTACTCGGCCGGTCCCACGCTGCACCTCTCGGTTCTCGAAAAGGCTCAACTGCGACCGGACGCACGCACCATGCATTCGCTGCGCTTCATCTCATCTGCGGGTGCGCCGCTTGCCAGCGAGGTGCATGAACGCATGCAGACGGTGCTCGGTGTCCCCGTTTTGGAACATTACGGCTCCAGCGAAACCGCCCAGATATCCACAAATCTACCCGCGCCGGGTCCATCGAAGCCCGGTACATGCGGCATACCCGCACCAGATACCGTCAGGATCGTCGGGGAGGATGGACGCTCGCTCCCTCCCGGCGAGCGGGGCGAAATCCTGGTGCGGACCCCTTCGGTCATGTCGGGTTATCTCAATGCCCCCGAGCTCAATCTCTCGGCGTTTGTCGACGGTTGGTTTCGTACCGGCGACATCGGCAGTCTCGATGAGGAGGGCTTCCTCAGTCTGCATGGCCGCGAGAAGGAACTGATCAATCGAGGCGGCGAAAAAATTGCGCCGCTCGAGATCGACAATGCGCTGATGCGCCACCCGGACGTCGCGCAAGCCGCGGCCTATGCCGTCCCGCACCCGCGCTTGGGTGAAGACGTGGCCGCGGCTGTCGTCCTGCGGCCGGGATCTAAAGTTACTGCAGACGAACTCCGGGAGTTCCTCGGTAAGCAACTCGCCACGTACAAAAACCCGCGCCGCATCACCATCGTCGATCAATTGCCGAAAGGGATCACCGGCAAGGTGCAACGCAAGCGGTTGAGCGAGAGCTCAGAGGGGCAGTCCGAGTCCGCGCTGTTGGAGGCGCGCTTGCACGCGGACTTGCTGCAGCTGTGGAAGAAATTCTTGAAAACAGACAATGTCTCCCTTGATGACGACTTTTTCGAGAAAGGCGGCGACTCGCTGCTTGCGATGGAATTGCATCTCGAGGTTCAGCGGCTAACCAGCCAACCACTTTCGGAATCGGTTTTGTTCGAAGCGGCAACCGTTCGCGAGCTGGCAAAGAGACTTTCTCGCTCAGGGGGTCTGTACGCGTAAAGGCCATGCAGACTTCTTTGCGCCAGAATGCCTGATCGATCCAGGAAATTGGTGGGCAACCACTCACTGATCCCGAATGCTGAGTCGCGAGGACCCTTTCGATTGAACTTCCACCGCCGCTGGTTGAAAACCCACAACGAGGCCGCCCGCTTCCGTTGCGCCTTTCCGGGATAACGCTGACGAATGCCGTACACGAACCGGGTCTTCAATTCGATCGGTGAAGTTGACCTAACCGCGTGGGAGCGCGTGCGTTCCGAATCCGGTGGATCGATTTTCATGGATCCACGCTTCATCGCCGCGGTCGAGATCGGCATGAAGGAGAATTGTCGATTCTGGTATGTCATCGTCTATGACAGCAACGGCCGTCCTGCCGCATGTGCCTGTCTCACCGAAATGACGATCGACCTCGCAGATCTTGCAGATCCCCGCCTGGCGTGGATCATCCGGCACGTGCCCAGATTGCTGTCGAGATTTCGAAAGTTGAAATTGTTCATCTGCGGGCTGCCTGGGTCGCCTGGTGAGAAGAACCTGGCGCTGAGATCGATCAATTCGAGCGCAGAGATTCTCTCGCTCTTGGATGCCGCGATTCGCGATTTGGCGGTAGAAACCAGATCGGACGCAATCGTTTACAAGGAGTTCGGGAGAGAGGATCTGGAATCGATGAGGCCGTTGCTGGATCTAGGATATCGGCGAATCCCGACACCGCCGATGCACTTCTTCAAGCCGTCATTTCGGAATTTTACCGAGTACTGCAGCGCGCTGAAAACGCGCTACCGTCAGCAGATCAACCGCTCGATCCGAAAGCTCAAGCATCCCGGCCTCCGGCAGGCGATCCTGACCGATCCCGACGAAATATCGAGGCTATACACGGCGGAAGTTCATGGCTTGTATTGTCAGATGGCCGCCAAGGCCGAGGCCAAGCTTGAAATCCTTCCGATTGAATTTTTCCGTCAATTGACGTTGCGGTTGGAAGGGGATGTCGACCTGCTGGTCATTTTCAAGGATTCGAAGATCATTGCGTTCGGCTGGTGTCTTCACGCCGGATCATCTTATCACCTGTTGTTTGCCGGCCTCGATTATCAACTCAACGAAGAATTGGATCTGTACTTCAACCTGATGTACGCGGGACTCGATCGCGCGTTGCGGAAGCAGGTGTCAACGATCCATGTCGGGCAATCCGCAGACGCGTTCAAGGCCAGGATTGGTTGTCATAGCGAGCCGCTATACGTGCTTGCGAAGGGGCTGACGCCATTGATGGCCCTGTTGGTTCGCTTCGCCGGCAATTTGCTCGTCGTCCAGAGGCCCGTGATCCCCCCGTCTGACATTTTTCGGAAGGAAGTCGTCGAGAGCTTGCCGTGACGGAGAAGGCTGCGCCCAGCAACGCGAGTGCATGCACGCTCAATTGAAAGCACCTCGGTCTGCCGAGCGCGCCGGCACACCGAGAGAGACACATGCAAAGCCATCAACCTACATGGAAGCCCATCCGTCATTCGGCAAGAACGGGGTTTTGTGACCGCGATCACAGCGCCCAGAATCTCCCCTGCGATAGGTTTGACGCAAATGGAAACGACGGCCGAGTGCTCTCGCGATAAAACGGAAGCCGCAATGAAGATGCGTTGGAGCGCAGGACCGAACCGTGCCCAAGCGCGGCGAACTAATCTTATGCATGTAGCGGCTCGGGCGGAACTCTGGGAGTTCGCGAGAAGACCTCACCTCACACAAGCAAGGTTCCTGCCCTGGAGCCTTGTTTTGAACTGAGACACGACCATCAAGCTTGCGAAGATTGCGTGAACATCTACGGTACGCACGCGGAACTCTGACGCAGGCGCGCTTTTCGGGGGCTGACCTGTCAGCCGGAAAGCGAGGTAGAATGCGACACCCTGCCGGCAGGGTGCAATGATTGGCTTTTCGGGCGGCGGGAGAGGCGCGTGAGCGAAGTCTTCAACGAAGACCGGCGGGCGTGGCAGTGGATCACTGCCGAATCCGAAAAGGCCTCACCTACCATCGTACCGGCTCCGGCATCCCGTCACGAACCATTTCCCCTCACCGATCTGCAAAAGGCCTATTGGCTCGGGCGCGCCGACTATTTCGAACTCGGCAACATCGGCTGCCACGTCTACGTCGAGGTCAATCTGCCCGGTGTTGACCGCCGCCGGCTGCAGGCCGCCTGGCAGAAACTGATCGATCGTCACGAGATGCTACGCGCCGTCATTCGTGACGATGGGCTGCAGCAGATTCTGCCGCACACCGCGCATTACGATATCAAGCACTTCGACCTGCGAGATGCCGATCAATCGAAGGCGGACTTCGAATTGGCTGCCATCCGGGACCGGATGTCGCATCAGGTCTTTTCACCCGATCGCTGGCCCTTGTTCGAGATGCGTACGACGGAGCTGAAAGAGCGAACGCTGCTGCACTTCAGTTGTGATCTGCTGTTCATCGACGTCTGGAGCCTGCAAATACTGCACGGTGAATTGATCCAGCTCGCCTATCAGCGGGTTGCTCACCTCGCACCTCTCGAGATCAGCTTCCGCGACTACGTGCTGACCGCCGCACAGCAGCGCAATTCCAACAGCTACAGGCGAGCCGAGGATTACTGGCTGCGTCGCCTCGATGCGCTTCCCCCTGCACCTAAGCTGCCGCTGGCAAAGAGTCCCGTTGCCATAACGCAACCACGATTTGTACGCCGGGAAGCGATGCTCGAGCAGGAGGTCTGGCGAAAGCTCAAGAGCCGAAGTGCCAAGGCTCGTACCTCGCTGTCGGGTACGCTGCTGGCAGCGTTTGCGAGGGTTTTGGCGGCGTGGAGCCAAAGTTCGCATTTCACCCTCAATACAACCCTGTTCCAACGCGCTTCCCTGCATCCGCACGTTCATCGGCTGGTGGGGGATTTCACCTCCATTCTGCTTCTGGAGATTCGTGACGGTGCAGCGGTCTCCTTCGATGTGCTTGCCAAAAGGATTGCCGCTCAGTTTCGCAGCGACCTCAAACACCGCGAATATGGCGGACTGCACCTGCTGCACGAGATTGCAAAACGAGGCGATCCGGACCGGCCGTCGTCAATGCCGGTGGTGTTCACCAGCGCGCTCTCCCCGAGGATGCCGGGGTGGCAATCTGCCGACCGCGTGGGCGAGATCTCTTACGGTGTGAGTCAGACGCCGCAGGTGTACCTCGATCATCAGGTCTATCAGCGCGGGGGACATCTCTACCTGAGCTGGGACGCGGTCGAAGAGCTTTTCCCGCCCGGGCTGTTGGACGACATGTTTGGAGCCTACTGCGCCTTTCTACGGCGGCTCGCGCTCGACGAGGCGGCGTGGCGCGAGACCAAGGCCGATCTACTTCCATCGGCGCAGGTGGCACAGCGCGCTGTCGTGAACGACACCATAGGTTCCCCCCCGCAAGGCCTATTGCACGAGCCGTTTCTCGAACAGGTGCGCAAGCGACCCCACCATACCGCCATCGCGACCTGGGAGCGCCGGCTCACCTACGAAGACGTGCATCGACATGCCCGGCATCTGGCGCGGCGCCTGCGGGAACTGGGCGCCGGCCCGAACCGCCTGGTTGCGCTCATCATGGAAAAAGGCTGGGAACAGGTGGTGGGGGCGATCGCCATTCTCGAGGCTGGGGGCGCCTATCTGCCGGTGGATCCTGATCTCCCGCAGGAACGAAGATGGTTTCTCTTGCGCCAAGGCGAGGTGGCGATCGTCGTGACGCAGCCCTGTGTCGCGGAGCGACTGGAATGGCCACCCGGCGTGCAGTGCCTGTCGGTGGAGTGGCAGAATCCCGGACAAGACGAGCAAATCGAGGAGCCCTTGCAGCCCACCGCGCGCGAGAACGATCTGGCCTACGTCATCTTTACCTCCGGCTCGACCGGCGAACCGAAGGGGGTGATGATCGAGCATCGCAGCGCGCTGAACACCGTCTTGGACATCAATGAGCGGTTTGGGGTGAACGCCGGCGATCGAATCCTTGCCCTGTCGTCACTGAGCTTCGATCTTTCCGTCTACGACATTTTCGGAGCGCTGGCGGCCGGAGCGACGATCGTCGTGCCTCATCCGATGAGCGCGCGGGAGCCGGGAGACTGGGCGGACCTCATCCGCCAGGAGAGAGTCACAATCTGGAACTCGGTGCCGGCCCTGTTGGAGATGTGGGTGGATCATCTTGCAAGCCGGCGGAAGGATCATTCGATCCGGCTCGCTTTGTTGAGCGGGGATTGGATTCCTGTGGGGCTGCCGGACCGGGCGCGCGCCGTGCTCCCGGGATTGCAACTAGTCAGCCTCGGTGGCGCGACCGAAGCTTCGATCTGGTCAATCTCGTACCCGATTAGCACCGTGAGCAAGGACTGGAGGAGCATTCCGTACGGACAACCTCTGCGCAACCAGCAAATGCACGTGTTGAACGAAGAGATGACGCCGTGCCCGACATGGGTACCGGGACAAATCTACATCGCGGGAATCGGGCTCGCGCGCGGTTACTGGCGAGACGAAGCAAAGACCCGGGCACAGTTCGTCTCACATCCGCAAAGTGGCGAACGACTTTACCGAACCGGTGATAGGGGACGCTATCTGCCGGATGGCAACATCGAATTTCTGGGACGGGAAGACGACCAGGTCAAGGTGCAGGGCTATCGCATCGAATTGGGAGAGATAGAGGCAACGCTGGAACGACATCCCAAGGTGAAGTCTGCGGTGGTGATGGCGGTGGGAGAACGAGCGGCGCCGAAGCACCTCGTCGCCTACGTAGTCACCCACGCGGACGCGGTCGAGGATTTGGCCAAATACCTGCGCCAACGCCTGCCGGAGTACATGGTGCCGGCGGTTTGGCAGCAACTCGACGCGTTGCCGCTTACGGCAAATGGAAAGGTGAACCGCAAGGCATTGCCTTCGGTTGCACGGCCGCAGAGCACCCAAGCGAAACCGGCGGAGCAGCAGCCCGATGCGCTCGCGCGCATAACGGCCTTGATTGCGCAGGAATTGGCGCTGCCGTCGGTCGATCCCCGCAAGAATCTGCTCAGCCTGGGCGCCACCTCGATGGATCTGGTGCGTATCGTCGGACGACTGCAAAAGGAATTCAACTTCCGACCGTCATTTCAAGAATTCTTGCGAGATCCCTCCGCCGCGGCGCTTGCCGAGCGCTACCAACAGAGTAGCGCCATCGCGACCCAAGGCGGCGCGCCCGCGGCAGAATCGCCCCGACGCAATTTTGACCTGATACTAGACCCTGCGGCGAAGGACGCGTTCCGCCGTGAGAACCACGGCATCCGGACTTTCCCCCAGGACTGGGGGCGGCTGCGGCTGGACGATGCCGCACGTCCAAGTGCGTTAGAGGACCGAATCAGCCGGCGGCGAGCCGTGCGGCACTTTCGCTCCGAACCGGTCCCGCTCGCCTCGCTTAGTGCCCTGCTGGCCGAACTTAGCCGGATGACAAAAGGAGATGCCGACAAGTATGGTTACGGCTCCGCCGGCGGCTTGTATCCCGTGCAAACCTACCTGCATGCCAAGCCCGACGGAGTTTCCAGTCTTCCCGCGGGGACGTTCTACTATCATCCGATCGAACATTGTCTCGTGCCGATCACCCTGGGTGCGGAACTGGATGCTGAGATCCATGAGCCGTTCACCAACAGGCCGGCCTTCGAACAAGCGCGCTTCTCGCTGTTTTTCGTCCACCAGCCCCGAGCCATCGAGCCCATCTACGGCGACCTCGCCTGGCGCTTCAGCTTGCTCGAGGCGGGTGCGATGGCTCACGCCGTCGAGACTTCGGCGTGGCGTTACGGTCTCGGCCTTTGCCCCATAGGCTGGCTCGACTTTGCGCGGGTACGCAGCTTGCTGCAGCTGGAGGAGGGACAAGAGCTGGTGCACGCTCATGTCGGAGGACTTGTCGAAACGCCGCATGCGTCCGGGGATTGGGAGGAGGGCGTGATATGACGGCGTCGGAGCTGTTGAGCGATCTGCGCGATCGCGGCATCAAGCTGTGGGTCGATGGTGCCGACCTGCGGTTCAGCGCCCGCAAGGGCACGCTCGGCAAGGCCGCCGCGGAGCTGCTGGCGCGGCACAAGACGGAATTGGTCGAGCTCTTGAAGGCGCCCGACGCGGGCGCCGCGACACCACGCCAGGATTCCGCCCGGACGAAGCGTTTCTCTCTGGACGACCAAGCGATCGTATTATCGTCGGTGCCAGATTGGCACCAAGATGAGCAGGATCCCTATGTTCGGTACGTCGCGCCGTACAAGGGCTTTCTGTATCAGCGGCTTGCTCTCGACAAGAAATTTGTGCGCGGCGAAGGATGTTTCCTGTTCGATGCCGAGGGAACGCCTTACGCCGATTTCATCGCGCAGTTCGGGGCCGTTCCGTTCGGTCACGACCCGGGACCGATTTGGGAAGCATTGGAGACGGTCCGGCGGGAATCGCGGCCTAATCTGGTGATCACGTCAATTTCCGCAGCGGCGGGCGAACTCGCGGAGCGACTGCTCGCGGTCGCCCCCGCGGGGCTCAGTCATGCAGTTTTCACAAACAGCGGCGCGGAGGCGGTAGAAGCAGCGATCAAGCTCGCTCGCTCTCGTACGGGGAGACTTGGCATCCTGTCGGCTCGCGACGGCTTCCATGGCCTCACGCTCGCAGGAATGTCGGCGACCGGCAGAGAGTTCTTCCAGCGCGGCTTCGGCGCGCCGGTGCCGGGCTTCAACTACGTGCCGTTTGGGGATCTCGAGGCACTGCAAACAACGCTTGAATTGCGGCCCGACTTCTTTGCGGCCTTCGTGGTGGAAATCATCCAGGGGGAATCAGGAATCCATGTCGCGCCTCAGGGCTATCTGGCGGCGGCGGCGGAGCTGTGTCACCGCTTCGGCGCGTTGCTTATTGTCGACGAGGTGCAGACCGGTCTCGGGCGGACGGGCGCCCTGTTCGCCTGCGAAACCGAAGGAGTGACCCCCGACATCCTCACGTTAGCCAAGGCGCTCGGCGGCGGACTCATTCCGATCGGCGCCTGTCTCTACAAGCAATCGGTCTATACCGAACATTTCGATTTGCGGCACGGGTCCACATTCGCGGGAAACACACTTGCATGCCGCGCCGCATTGGCAACGATCGATGAATTGACCAAGGACGACCAGCGCCTAGTGCGGCAGGTGGCCACGGTCGGGCAGCGGCTGCAGCAGCAACTGCGGCAGCTCCAAAGCGAATATCCATTGCTGGTCGCAGACATCCGCGGGCGCGGGCTGATGATCGGCGTGGACTTGGACCTGGAACACATCGCGAATACCCAGGCTGGAATGCTCGCGGTCATGCAAGAGCACGGACTCCTGCTGTATATGGCGGTCAGCTTTCTGTTGAATGTCGAGCACATCCGCATCGCGCCGTCCTTTACCAACGGCACCGTGCTCCGCATTGAGCCTCCGCTGATCGCCGACGCAACCCTGTGCGACCGGCTGATCGGAGCACTGGGACGTCTGTTGGACATCTTGCAGCGCGGCGCGGCGGGTGAGCTACTTGCCCACCTGATGGAGGGCGCTTCCTGCCCCGCGCCGTCTCGGCTCAGCGAGCCGAAGCAACCTCAGCGAGCCATCTCGCGGCGCGCGCTGACAAAGGACCGCACCCGATTCGCCTTCGTCGTTCATCTCCTTGCCACCAGCGACCTGCGCCGTTTCGATTCAACTCTGGAGCCTTTCAGCGACGGGCAATTGGCGGGACTGCGGTCGCGCATCGCCGAATTTGTCAAACCGTTTCCACTCGATGAACTCGCTATCGAGGCCACGGACAGCAGTGTTGCCGATGGTGAGCTCATCGTGCTGCCGCATCTGCCATCGGAACTTCTCGCCCTCTCGGGCAACGCCGCGGTTGCGCTCGTGCAAAGCGCGGTCGATTTGGCCAGCGAGCGCGGCGCCAGAGTGGTTGGACTGGGAGGTTTCAGCTCGATCGTCGCGGATGGCGGCCTCGCGCTAACGCAACGACCAGGACTGACGATAACCAGCGGCAACAGCCTCACGACCTGGACCGCCATTCGCTCCGTTGAGGCTGCTTGCGCGAAGTACGGCTTCGCACTGGCGGATTGCACGGTCGCGGTCGTTGGCGCCACCGGTGCGATCGGCCACGCGCTGAGCCTGCTGTGCGCCGAGCGGGCCGCGGAGTTGATCCTCATCGGCAATCCCCTCGCCACTGAAGCAAGCCTCGGAAAATTGCGGGAGGTTGCCGAAGACTGCAGGCGGCATGTGGCCACTCGTGCCGCCGCCGGGTGGGAGTTTACCCCCGGCACCTTGGCGGCGCGGATCGCTCACGGACGGACATCCGCGCCGGCATCCGATGACGCGAGGATGACCATCACCACCGATATCGATCAGCATCTCCCCAGGGCCCATGTTGTGCTGGCGGCGACCAACGCCGTACAGCCTTTCATTGGGTCCTGCCATTTGCGCAGCGGTGCACTGGTCTGCGACGTATCGCGCCCCTTCAACCTGGCGCCGGACCTGGTCGAGCAACGGGACGACCTACGGCTGCTGAGCGGAGGCTTGGTTCTGCCACCGCCATCGTCGGTTTTGGGACACGTCGAAGCGCCAGAACGCAAGAATGCGCTGGTGGCCTGTGCAGCCGAAACGATTGTGCTCGCGCTGTCAGGGTATCAGAGCAAGCATCTCTGCGGACGCTTGGACATAACAACGATCGAGGATATCGGCCGTCTCGCCGAAAGACTGGGTTTTTCAGTCATCATCTAGGTTCTTCAGCGTCGCAGGCACAAGCCAACCCCAAGTCGAGTTTACCCGACTTGGGCAATTTCAAAGACCCCCGGAATGACGGCAGATGGATCCTACGGCAGCGAAACAGTCCTAAAACGCCCGGCTCAATCGTCGTCGTCGCCGAAGGCCCAAGGCGGCGCGGGAAGCTCGCGCACCACGATCACAATCGGCTGTGCGCCGGCTTTCACGGTACCATCCTCGACGAGGTCTTTGACGATCCGTTCGACGTGATTGAACAGCTTGCCCTTGCCTTTGCGAAGGCGTTTGACCGCCACCGGCGATTGCGGCTCGTCGAGATCGACGACCACGATCTGCGACTTGCCGGCTTTATCCTGTTCTCGAGACTCCCGTTGTTCAGGAGTACTCGTTGCCGTGGTTGCCATCTCGATCTCCTTCACTTGTCATCGTCGTCATCGTCGTCGTCTTCATCGATTTCGATTTTCATCATCCCGAAGGGCGACGCCTTGCGCATCTCCTTGAGAGCTTTCTTGCGGGCCTTCATGAAATTCATCGGATCATCGACCATCCAGCTGTTTCCACCCTTCGCAACGGAGTCGAGATGCCGCTGATAGGCGTCTTGTGCCGCGATCACTTGTGCCTTCAACATATGTCGGACGCTGCGCTCGAGCCGTTTGAAGCGCGGCGTGCCGGGGCTCTCGTCGTCGGTATCTTCGTCTTCATCGTTCTCATAGACGACCTTCGAGTCGCGATGTTCGCCGCTGCTTTGAACAACGGTGACACGTCTCACGAGCTTGTCCATGCTGTCCTTCCTAGCGAGGGAGTGAAGTTTCGGTGAATTGTTCGTTCAATGCATCCGCCCGATCGACGTCCGGGCGGCAGGCCGTCGCTTCGAACGGCCGTCGGTCGTTGGCCGGGAGGAGCATGTCGATAATAATCGACTTGACCATCTTGTTCCCTGCACTCGTTCCCGGATGTCCCTCAGGATGCACAGAAATTCCGAGCCCTGTCCGACCAATGGTAACCTGCGCTGCGAACAACTTTATAACAGCGGCAACAGGTTCGGCAACCGACCATTCTCAGAAAATGTCGGCTTCAGGCTTATTCGAGCCCTTAGGTCAGCAGGCTCACAAGGATATCAAGCGTCAGACCCCCCGGAAGTTCGGCGCCCTCCACCTTGCTTCCACGCGGGAAAAACGCTCCACTCAGCCCTGACGCAGCGAACGAGCGTGATGGAGACGGTGTGTCGAAGCTGTTGAACGCGTTCGCGATCCTGATTGCCGTCGGCATGACTTGCGGGCCCGCACAGCCGCGATCGCTGCAAGTTGTGGGCACCGCCGGTTACCTCTCGGAGTGGGAGCTCAATGGCTCCGTCGCGGAAAAGAGTCCGGTCGGTAGCAATGAGTTTTCCGGGGCATTAGTCTGGAAGCATGTCGGACTTTGCAGCGTGAACGGTCCGCAAGAAAAATCCGGCGAGATCAGATTTCAGATCTCCAAATCGGGTTCGCCGTCCCAGATCCACGCGGCGATCTCGCTCGACGGCGCTCAATGCACCTACAACGGAGAGTTCTCGGACAGCTCAAGCGGGCACATGGATTGCACGGATGCCAAAGGCGTCCCGCTTTCGATTTCGATCAAATGAAGGTCGATCATCGGCGCCGCAGCGATCATAGCGCCAAGCTATCGCTCGGGACCGAGCCTAGTGTCGGGCATATTCAATCGGATCACAATTCTGCGGATGAGTATCAGCACAACCGCGATCAATAAAAGTTGAATCCATCCGAACGAGGTCGCAGCTTCAAGAATCGAAGCCCAATCGATTTGGCGACTAAACCATCTCTTTGAAATGAAATCCGCGATCAGCCCAATCCCCACCGCAGCAGCAACCATATAGCCCAACTTCATCACCAGGGACGCGATATATGCAATCTTTCCGACAATGTTCCTGAAGTGAATGATCGGGTTCTCGATGTTCCGCTGCACCTGGAAAAAGAACTGAGTGATCATATCTCCGAACTGCTCCATTTGCAGGTAGTCCATATCCGTTGGCCCACGCCGTCTCGCTTGCATGCTCTTTCGCACGCGTAGGCGGGCCTCCTTGCCGGCTTGCCGAGTATAGGCTTGCCATTCTTTGGAGACATCGATGTCCTTGTTCAGCCGCGTGACGATAGCGTCGTAGGCAAATGAGGTTCTGAAATACTGAATGGTCTCGAAACTCGAGGGAAGGGAGAATCGCCGCGAAACCTCCAGGAAACGAAGCCAGGCCTGCGCCGAGGTCTTCTCCCACCATTCGGCATCCTTGCTGTTCATGGCGTAGACGGTATCGGCGTAGATTTTCTCCATCTCGATTCGAACCATCTCGACATCCATGGGCGGAAGCGGGCCGGCGAGAGTCAGCGCGCAGTTGACCATCCGCCCGATGTCGCCCCTGAGCATGTGGTGCTGGAGTTCGCGGAAAATTTTTCGGGTCTGGGTCGAAAACCGTCCGATTGCTCCGAAGTCGATGTAGCAAATCCCGTTATTGGGCAGGATGATGAGGTTCGATGGATGCGGGTCGGCGTGGAAGAAAAGCTCTTCCTGCACCTCATGTTGCATGACCATCACGAGCTTGCGTGCCAGCGATTTGGGCTCGATGCCGATGCGACGGACCTTCGCCAAGAACTCCCGGTCGTTGCTGTCAACGGCTGCCATGAGCTCCCACATCCACACGCCGGAGACGAGTTCGCTCACCATCACTTCTTCGCTGCAGTACTGGAAATAAACCTGTGGCGCTGTGACGCCCTTTTTGCGCTTGGCCGCGCGCCGCCGAAATATGTCCGTGTAACGCGCTTCGGCGCGGAAGTTCATCTCATTGAACAGAATTGTCTCGAAATCCTGCCGGAAACGCCGGGTAACCCCCGGTGGAATAATGGTGAGTGTCTCCCCCAGGATCAAAATCCAGTCGAGCGCGCGCAAGTCAGCCGCAACCGTGGGACCAATCCCCGGTCGCCGCACTTTCACCGCCACCTTCTCTCCGGTCTTCAATTGCGCCTGGTACACGCAAGCCAGCGAAGCTGAGCCGATCGGCTCGGGGTCGAAGACATCGAACACCTCGCTGAGCGGCCGCCCAATATTGCGCTCGATGATCTCGATGGCTTGCTCAGTCGGAAAGGCCGGAACCTGATCGAGCATCTTGCCCAGTTCGGCGCAATAGGCATACGGCAGCATGTCCGCTCGCATGGATAGCTGCTGGCCAAGCTTTGCGAAGGTCACACCGGCATCTTCAAACACGCGACGCAGTCGAACGGCGCGGCGCTGGACGGTGGAGCGACGCAGCGAGGTATCAAGCATGTTGCCGAAGTAGAACCGCAGAAAGCCCCAGAGCCAGACAAACATCCTGCCGATAGGCCTGATGACTCCGGCCTTGAAGACAACACGGCGTGCCCTTGGAAGGTCCACAGCAATGCTGTCGATCGAATGGGACAGCTTGCGGCGCGGCATCGGACGGATGATGTCGGAACTATCCGTCGTCATGGGCGCCTCGGTCGCCGGCGCTATTCCGGGCACAGCCTGGCTGGCGCGCCGTGGCCAAGGGAGATTCATTTGCAGCTCATGCTTGAGGCCCGGTCGCCGGCCGACGCCGCGAACATTGCCAGGGGACCGATTTGGACTGAACCTTCTGATCGCGCTTACGCTCTGTCACAGGCTCGGTCCTTCGGCTGGACCGACATTCATCCATGCTTTTGGGACAAACTCAAATCCAGTTTTGGGATGGCACGGGGTCCCCAACGCGGACGACCGCGAAGCAGGACGTTGAGGTCGATCGCTGAAGACCAGGTCTTGACGGTGACATTTACGCCCGCGACTGCCATAGATGCGCAATGAGTGGCATTGGCGTCCGGTTCCCTTGTCAGGGCCGTGCGACCGGAGGCGCCCGGGACGGGCGCCAGGCGATACCTGTTCGCCGCCTTCGAGGTAAGCCGGTTGTGATCATCTGTAGGATGAGCGTTGAGAAGTCGATTGTTCCGACGCCGCGTTTCCCAGGTTTTGCGGCCGAGGCAAATCAGACGATAATGACGGAGCGCGACGGCAGGCAGGCCTGACGTTTTCGCTGACGAGTCCGTTCAAGCGGGAGGCCCCCTGATGGCGATCAATATTTCCGCGTGGTCGATACGGCATCCGCTTCCCCCTCTCGTGATGGCGGCGGCCATCGTCGCGCTCGGCTACATCAGCTTCAACAAGCTGCCGGTTACGCGCATGCCGAACGTCGATGTTCCTGTCGTCGCGGTCACCGTGACCCAATTCGGGGCCGCACCCGCCGAACTGGAGTCACGGGTCACCAAGGCGGTCGAGGATGCCGTCTCGGGGGTCGCCGGGGCCCATCACATCAACTCCGTCATCACCGACGGGATATCCAGCACGACGATCACGTTCCGGTTGGAAACGGACACGGATCGTGCGCTCAATGACGTCAAGGACGCGGTGACGAGCATTCGCGCCAATCTCCCGCGCGGCATCGACGAGCCTATGATCCAGCGGGTCGACATTGCTGGTCTTCCGATTCTCACTTATGCCGCGATAGCGCCCGGCAAGACGCCGGAGCAGCTCTCCTGGTTCGTGGACGACGTGGTCATCCGTGCGTTGCAGGGGGTTCGCGGGGTCGCGCGGGTCGATCGCATCGGAAGCGTTGAACGCGAGATCCGGGTCGGGCTCGACCCGGTTCGGCTCCAATCTGTCGGCTTGACGCCGCTCGATGTCAGTCGCCAGCTTCGCGGGAGCAACGTGGATCTCGCGGGCGGGCGTGCCGAGATCGGCGGACGCGACCAGGCGATCCGCACTCTCGCTGGAGCCAAGACGGTTGCCGATCTCGCTGCGACAAGGATCGCGCTGCCGGCGGGCGGCGAGGTTCGGTTGGACGATCTGGGACTCATCACCGACACGATTGCGGAGCCCCGGACCTTTGCCCGATTCGACCGCGCACCGGTGGTGGGCTTCAATATTCTGCGCGCAAAAGGCGCAAGCGATGTCGTCCTCGCAGAGGCCGTCGCTGCTCGGATCGAAACCATCAAGGCGGCGAACCCCAATGTCGAACTCAAGCTGATCGACACCTCGGTCACCCACACGTTGGGAAACTACGAATCGGCGATGCATACGCTGTACGAAGGCGCCATCCTGGCGGTGATCGTGGTTTTTCTCTTTTTGCGCGATTGGAGGGCGACCATCATCGCGGCCGTCACCCTGCCGCTGTCGATCTTTCCGGCCTTCTGGGTGATGGAATTACTTGGCTTCTCACTGAATATGGTGACCTTGCTGGCGATCACCCTCAGCACCGGAATTCTCGTCGATGACGCCATCGTCGAGATCGAAAACATCGTGCGACATATCCGTATGGGCAAATCGCCCTACCAGGCCGCGCTCGAGGCAGCCGATGAAATAGGCCTTGCGGTCATCGCCATCAGCCTGGCGATCGTTGCGGTGTTCATCCCCGCGAGCTTCATGCCATCGGTTCCGGGCCAGTTCTTCAAACAATTCGGGATAACCGTCTCGGTACAGGTGCTGTTTTCGCTGCTTTGCGCGCGGATGATAACGCCGATGCTCGCGGCCTATTTCCTCCGGCCGCATCAGCACGAAGAGAAAGACGATGGACGCATCATGCGTCTTTACACCCGGCTCGTCACCGGCGCGGTGCGATATCGCTTC
>Ga0208991_1000036_pt1 | contig 19825 bp, 23 predicted proteins | sample MedBloCAOM3_M2_FD_187855 | JGI IMG/M metagenome (GOLD analysis project Ga0208991, IMG submission 187855) | Forest soil microbial communities from El Dorado National Forest, California, USA - Mediterranean Blodgett CA OM3_M2 (SPAdes) (version 2) | ecosystem: Environmental > Terrestrial > Soil >...
GAAGTCGCGTCTGATTGCGAGCAACCTGTATCTTCTGGGCCGAACGGGGTTTTATAAGCGTCGCACAATTCGGGGCCATTAGCGCTTCGACTTACTCGAGACTTAGAGAAAATCCCGCAGCCGGGCGAGTTCAACCACGTGCTCGGCCGACAAAACGGCGCTGACTAAGTCTCCCTGCGGAGCCGTGTGGATCTCGTACAAGTGCTGCTGAGATGCGGGCTTGGACATGAATCCTTGTTTACGGGAACGATCTGAAGTCCCGCGTCGAATAGCGCTTCAACGATGCATTTCGCAATTTGTTTGGCTTCTTCAGGGTCCATCCCCTGGCCTGGGAGGTCTTTACGGCAATCGCAAATGGCCCGGGCAATTATCGAATTCACCTGGTGCTGATCAGCCAAGGGAGCCTCCCGATTTTGTCCAGTATCACACGTTGACCGCGGACTCACCTATCGTCGTCCATGTGGTGCTGCGCGTGATCTCGAATGGCTGCGTTACGCGTTGTCCTTTGCGCCAAGCGCGGTTTGATTTCCAGCCGAATGGTCCGGAACACTTACCCGCACCTCATGCCCCTCCCGGATAGCCAGCGATGCGGCTGCGACCGCTGCCTCAAAAGCGCTTTCCTTGGTGGCAAACCGATTTTTTACGCTCCCATCGTGGAGTACGCCCCACTCGTCTCCTTGAGCAACGATCATATATTCCGCCAATCCCATGACACGCTCCTATTTGTGTCATGAAGGAACGTGCTGCGTCAGCGTCGGTTCCCCTCTCTAAACCTGCATGCGCTCGGGATGAAGCGGAACGAATTTGGGTCGTGGTCGATTGTGGTCTCGGAGGCTTCGAGATGCCGAAACACGAGCGAGAGATTTATCACAGCGAAAATGGTGACCGTTGGTTTCTGTGCCGTGACGAAGACGACCGTACCTTTGTTTTGCACAAGGCCAACGCCTCTTCGGGCGGCAAGGTGACGTCAATCGAGCTCGGAGATTTTTTGGGCAAAGGCAAAGCAGGCCCCGAGCATCAGGCGCTTGCCCGTCTGGTTGGCGGTCTGGCTGAGGATCAGGGCAGGGGCGATGGCAAAGAGCATGCTGGAGACAATGGCCAGGGATGAAACCTGGCCGCTGGAAACGTTCTAATTTTGCTGGGGTTCCTGCTCCGATAACAAATCGGGTGCCGCATGTATCCGTGGCCGTTCGGAGATCTCGATAATGTAATGGATGAGTCGCTTGATATCGCAATGGACTATCTCATCCGCACGGGGCAAGCCGTCAAATTCAGAGAGGCACAAACGGCGGCAGCGAATGCCATAGCCTCAGCGTGGCGCGCAGGAGTGAGAAACCGGGTAAAGCTTACCAACTTGGCGACAGGGCTGTGGAGCAGAAAGACGTTCTATACCGGAAGGATGGATAGCTTAATCTCAATCCGGCCTTATCCTAACGATCGAGCGGACTTACGGCGCCCAAACCAAGCTTGTTGAAGTTGTCCAGGTCAGCCCGGCGCTTGGCGCGAAAGTAGAACGTGAGCGAAGTCTCTATGCCACCTTCGTGCCATCTCCGAGCAGCTTCCCTTTCCACTGCGACCTTGCTTCCCACTGGCAAGCAAATCACGCAAATCTGATGAAGGTTGCGTCAGGCTGCCGACCGGCGAAACTCACCGGCTACATCCGAGGCGAAGCTCCTAAGGAGTTTCACCTTTCCAACGTGGTCACATTTCCCAAGAACGGGCTCATGGTGTTGTTCGGGTTGGCTCCGGCGCCGCGCTACTGTTGTAAGTTTCATGATAGCTCTTTCCTGGTTATGCCATCGTCGGCCTTCGTCAGCAAATCGGGCGCCGCGTCGCGCGGGAAAGCACGTTAGCAACCTGCGCCGGGCATGCGATAAGCCGTCGTCTACAAAGCAAATCGAGACCAGATCCGAAATGTAAGTCGTAATTATCCCGGCCAGTTCTTTGTCCTTCGCATGAAAAGGGCGTTGAAACGCGGAAATGGCAGGGCCCGCCTGGCGCACACATTGATCACACCACAGACGCCGATTGATCGAACGATGATCTTGCGGACCGTTGCATCGGGAACAGCTCGGACCATCAATGGGGTGGTGGCTCGTCATCCAGGCAACCTTGAAGCGGCGGCCGCAACGACTCTAAAAGCCGAACGTCATTTATCAGTCGCTCGACGCCTCGGGCAGTTAATACAACGCTTTAGCCTAGAGCACCGTAAACTGCCCACTCGCCCCTGCCTGGCCATCCACCTATCCACCCCACTAAAGCCCGCACTGATGGCCGCTTCTTTGGCACGATTCGATAACTGCGACGTTAGACGTGGATGGTGGAACCATCGGGCCAAAAAAGGGAAGGCGGAGCGCTGGACAAGGTCCGGCGTCATATTCGCATTCTGGTCGATATTGGTCGCCTCGCAGGTGAAAACGCGGATTTGGATCGCTTCCTCGACCAAGTTGTCGTGCAGGTCGCCCGGGCGGTGGAGATCAACCACGTAAAGGTTCTTCGATATCGTCCGCGCACAGCCGATCTCCTCGTCGTCGCGGGTCTTGGATGGAAGGAGGGCGTCGTTCGCACCGCCACCTTGTCAGCCGACCTGCGTTCGGCGCCCGGGCGAGCGTTTCAGACGGCAGAGCCGGTCACCATCAAAAACTTCAATGAGCAGGAGGAATACGTCCGTTCGGATTTCCTAAAGGAGCACGGCATTCTCTCGCTGACCAACGTGCCTGTGCTGATCGATGGTGCGGCTTGGGGTGTGTTAGAGGTCGACAGTACGACACATCGAGACTTCAGTGAGGATACTTCCGATTTCATGACGGCTGCTGCCGCGCTGATCGGGGCCTTCGTGCAGCGCAACAGTGCGCAACCGGATGAGGCCGCTCGCCTGATCGCCGCCGCTACCGGGGCGCAGAAGCGGGATGTGTTACTTCGCGAAATGCAACATCGTGTCAAAAACAACTTCCAACTCATTTTGGCTTCGATTTCCATTCAAAAACGTCGTTATTCCGGTGGAGAAGTCCATCGGGCGCTGGATCACGTAGCAAGCCGCATCAACGCGATCTCGCTTGCACACGACCAGCTTGCAGCCCGACACGGCGGCCAGATCGTCAGACTTTCCGATTACATCCACGCTCTATGCATCTCGATCCGCCAACAGACTGAGGCAATCGAAATCGATGTGGAGTCCGACGAGCTCGAATTGAGTATTGATCGGGCCGTGCCGCTCGGCCTCATTTTGAATGAAACTGCGACGAACAGCATCAAGCACGCGTTTGGCTCGGAGGGCGGCAGAATTCGCGTCAGCTTGGCAGGAGGTGTGGGCTATGGCGAGGCCCGTTTGACGGTGTCCGACAACGGGCACGGCATACGGAATCCGAGCGACAGCGGGTCCGGGCTAAAACTGATTGCCTCTCTTGCAAGACAAATCGGCGGGACCATTGAACAGGAAAGTTCCGATTTGGGAACGACCACGTCGCTTAGGTTTCCTTTGATAACATGTTGACGGCATACCGGGCCACTCTAATCCGTGGCGGTACGTTAGCCGCTAAATTGACGAATGAGCTGGCGGCAAACAAGGCGATGAGGAATGGAAACTGACGCGCATTCAGATCGCGAGGGGAGTTCGGTTCAGGAGCAGCTGGAGCGGAGTCGCCGAGACCTCGAGGATTTTTTCGAGAACGGCGCCGTTTGCCTTCACTGGGTAGCATCGGACGGCTCTATTCTTCGGGTCAATCAGGCGGAACTAGATTTGCTGGGATATTCACGTGAGGAATATGTTGGTCGCCACATCGCTGATTTTCACGCTGACGGACCGATCATCGAGGATATTTTGGCACGCCTTACTCGCGGGGAAAAGCTCGATAAGTACGAGGCGAGGCTCAAAGCGAAGGATGGCTCCATCAAGCACGTGTTGATCAGCTCCAATGTCCAATTCCGGGAAGGTCGTTTTATAAACACGCGCTGTTTCACGTTGGATGTCACCGACCTTAAGCACGCGGAGAAAGCGTTACGGGAGAGCGAACAAAGGCTCCGCGCTACGCACGAGCGTGCTTTCGCCGGCATTGCCGAGGTGGACCTTGAGGGACAGTTCCTGCGAGCCAACGCACGTTTCTGCGACCTTACTGGATATTCGACGGCGGAACTGCTGGAGCGCAGCTTCCAAGATATCACTCATCGGGAAGAACGTGAGGACGAGGCGAACCGCTTTCATGCTCTCGTCGCAGGCGAGATTGACACCTATCAGATTGAGAAGCGCTTCATAACCAAAGGTGGCTCGGTCGTTTGGGTGGAACTGTCGGCATCAGTCGTGCGCGATGCGCAGGGCCGGCCCCTGTACGGCATCCGGGTGGCGCAGGACATCACCGAACTCAAGCGAGCGGAGGAGAAGCAAAAGCTCCTGCTTGAGGAACTAAACCATCGGGTCAAAAATATGTTGGCTACCGTCCAGTCTGTTGCGATGCAGACCCGCCGCAACGTGACCGATTTGGAAGGATACACGAAGGCCTTTGACGGCCGGTTGATGGCCCTCAACCGCGCTCACGAGCTACTCACGCGCGAGATTGGCATAGGGGTCCTGCTTGAGGACCTGTGTCGTCAGACGATCAAACCCTATGAGCTCAATGGCGAGGAGAAGCTATTCTTCGAAGGTCCACCGATCCGAGTAGGACCGGAGGTCGCAGTGACCCTCGCCATGGCCCTTCACGAACTGACTACCAACGCGGCCAAATACGGTGCGCTCTCCGTCCCAGATGGACGCATCAGGGTTAGTTGCAGCGTGGAACAGGACCCTAGCACCGAACGGGATCTTATGTTTCTTGACTGGTGGGAGCACGGCGGCCCGGCGGTCCTCGCGCCAACCAGACGAGGCTTTGGTACGCAATTGATTGAACGTGGATTGTCCGGGCAACTCGGGGGGACAGCCTCGCTCCAATTCGAGAAGGGTGGTCTTCGTTGCCATATCGTCTCGCCATTGCCGCAGGCGGGAAGATCGAGCGCGTGATTGCCGAAGCAGAACCACATTTCATCCTTCAGGGACTTCGAATCCTCCTGGTCGAGGACGAGGCAATGGTCGCGATGCTGATGGAGGGAATGTTGAATGAACTCGGGTGCACCGAGGTTGAATGGGCAGCAAGCGTTGACGCAGCTTTGAAAGCAATTGAAACGGGCGATTGGGACGGCGCGCTGCTCGACGTAAATCTTGGCGGCACAAAGGTCTATCCGGTTGCAGAGGTTCTTAGGTCACGCGGTCTGCCGTTTATTTTCGTAACCGGTTATGGCCGTACGGAAGAACTACATGCCCGCTTTCCGGACACTCCAGTTCTCAAGAAGCCGTTCGACGCTGCACAACTCGCTCGCGTCATTCGAAAGGGAATTTCAGGGCTCCCCCTTTCTTAAAGCCGTTGCGATGTCGTCCGAATAACTCTTGGCGCTCGAAGTCTTGGCGCCGACCTTAAGCCGGGCGACGTTATCGTGCTGGACGATCTCGAGCCCACAACGTGCCGGCAATCGTGAAGCAGTCGAAGCCGCAGGCGCAAAGCTGAAGCAACGCAGGGCAAACCCATGGTTCACAAGCGAGGGACGGTCTACCGCCGCGCCGTAGAAGTGGCCTTGGTAAACCGGCATCGCGCGAAGAAAAGCCATGCGCGACAACCCTCCACTTGGTCAGTTCTTGGAGATAAACGCTGTTCGGCTGCACTACATCGAACGTGGCGCAGGGGAACCGCTGGTCCTTCTTCACCGCAACGGCAGCATGATCCAGGATTTTGAGTCGACCGGATTGATCGATTTGGCCGCCAAGAACTATCGGGTCATCGTTTTCGACCGTCCTGGCTTTGGCCACAGTGATTGGCCGCGTAACGTGATTTGGGCGCCCGCAGCACAGGCCGAACTGATCAACAACGCACTTCAGCGCCTTGGCGTCTCACAGGCGCTTGTCCTCGGACGTTCCTAGGGCGCTTCTGAGCCGGGTGAAGTGGCCCTTTTTTATGGCTGAAATCATTGGTCCGCAGTCTGTGCCGAAAAAGTTTGATAGATTTCCAAAAGGGATGGCGGTACGCCGCGCATCAGCAACCAATCCGCTCTCCTGATTCCGGACGCTTTCTATTACCGGGACCAATATGCGAATTGAGATGCCCGTCAGCATCATCGCAGGCGACGAAGACCGGTTGATCGACATCGATGAACAGTTGGGCCGCCTTCACGCCGACGTTCTCCAGAGTACGCTCCACCAGCTTCCCGGAACCGGCCATATGGCGGATCAGACGGCGACGAGCATAGTTATGTCGGCAATAAACGAACTCCCGAGAGATATGCCGTCGGAACCGTCTGGAAATGCGAGAGTTATGTCGCAGTCCATCTCTGCAATCTAGCACCAGAAGAGGAGATTGTGATCAGGCAACCATTCAAAGCGCGCACATCAGAAGAACTAATCGCGCTGCTCAGCGCGGTCGCGACAGCGATACTCGCTGTCATCGTTATCATGATGCTGTATTTTGGCCGTGAAATCATTATCCCCATAGCCTTGGCCATTCTACTCAGTTTCGTGTTGGCGCCCCTCGTCGGACTACTCCAGCGCGTGCGCGTCCCGCGCGGGTTGGCCGTCGTGAGCGTGGTTACAATCGCCTTCGCACTTATATTCGCGATGGGAAGTCTGCTCGCCTCGCAACTGACCCAACTGGCAGGGGATTTGCCGCGATATCAATCCACGATAACCGAGAAGATCCAGTCATTTCGCGACACTACGGCGGGACGAGGGACGCTTGAACGCGCGTCCGGCATGCTGAAGGACCTGAGCAAGGAACTCGACAAGCCGAAGGACGCCGCGACCGCGCTAGGAGCGGGCGCAGTTGTTAATCCCAAAGCTACGGCGCCCGTCACACCCGTTCCTGTGGAAGTGCGTCAGCCCGATCCTGGCGCCCTGGAGAGCTTGCAAAGCCTTATTTCCCCGCTGCTTCATCCGCTGGCTACAACGGGCATCATCATCATTTTTGTTATCTTCATTTTGCTCCAACGCGAGGATCTTCGTAATCGGCTGATCCGGTTGGCGGGTTCGCATGACCTGCAGCGTACCACAGCCGCACTTGACGATGCAGCGGGGCGCCTCAGCCGGCTTTTTCTAATTCAACTCCTTCTGAATGGAACCTTCGGCGTCGTTATTGGAACGGGCCTGTGGATGATTGGCGTTCCCAGCGCGATCTTGTGGGGCATCTTGGCAGGAGTGCTGCGCTTCGTACCTTACATCGGCGCGGCTATCGCTGCTGCGTTTCCCCTAGCTCTTGCTGTCGCCGTTGATCCCACCTGGTCCATGCTGCTTTGGACACTCGCCCTGTTTCTTATCGTCGAGCCGATCGTTGGGCATGTGATCGAACCAATGGTCTACGGACATAGCACCGGGCTCTCACCCGTTGCTGTCGTCGCGTCCGCAACGTTTTGGACTGCGCTCTGGGGTCCAATTGGCCTTGTCCTGGCAACGCCCCTGACGGTCTGCCTGGTCGTACTTGGGCGTCATGTCGAACGCCTGGAGTTCCTTGACGTTATGTTTGGGGACCGACCAGCTCTTTCTCCGCCCGAGATATTTTACCAGCGGATGCTCGCTGGTGATCCCACCGAAGCGTCCGAAAAGGCCGAAGAATTTTTGATGGAGCGATCTCTTACGTCTTATTACGACGAGGTCGCCTTAAAGGGATTGCAATTGGCTCAAGCGGATGCTGAACGCGGCGCGCTTAATCATGAGCGCCTGACAAAGATCAGAGACGCTGTCAGCGAATTTGCCAACAACATTTCGGACCAGGATGACCGTCCGCTGCCGAAGGTCAATTCAACCACCGATGCAGAAGCAACTTCCGCGGTAGAGACCGTGGCTGAAGATGCGCCTTATCAAAATTTGCCAATTCTCAGCAAAGAAGACCTGCCCCCTGAATGGCAGGGCGAGCATCCCGTCCTCTGCGTGGCTGGGCGTAGTCTCATCGATGAAGCCGCTGCGATCATGCTCAGTCAGCTCTCTACTGCACACGGTCTAGCAGCCCGCGTCGAGGGGGCCGAAGTTCTCTCTACCGCCAATGTCTTCCGGCTTGAGACAACCGGGGTTGCGATCGTCTGTTTGGCCTATCTGGATGCAAGCGGCCCGTCTCACATGCGTTACTCCGTTCGACGTCTTCGTCGTAAATTGCCGAAGGCTACAATTATTTTGGGCTGCTGGATGAAGGACAAAGACCCCGCCGCCCTAGAACAATTGCGGGATAGTGCGAGAGCCGATCTAGCTGCCGCGAGCTTAGGACAGGCTGTTAAACTGATTATCGAGGCGACGGGAATAGAAAACCTGAGCCGCGCGCCAAGACAGCTAGAGCGTCCTGCAACGACTGCTGCGTGAGAAATTGCCGCTCAAGGCGAGCGAAGTCATAACTGAACCACTAACCTACCTCGGCAGCTGCTTCGTCGATGGCCGCCATCAAATCACGGGTTGCGGACTGTTGGATCATGTGACCCGCTCCGGCAATGCGGTGAAATTTGCTCTGCTGGACTTCGTCATGCAGTCTGCCCGATTGCTCATTGATATCGATCAAACGGTCGTCTTCGCCGGCAATTATGATCGTCGGCATCGCAAGTTGATCATAGGTCTTTGAGGACGCAAATGCTGCGGGAATCATCAACGCCGTTTCCGCCGCGCTGGCGCGGATTTGCGATGGCCGGACCGCCATTTCCTTGGGAAAACCTGCGAATTTCTCGGGGACAGGCCGCGGCCCGAACATCTTGCGCAACATGGCAGGCCACATCAGCCGACTCATGATCGGTGAGATGGTGTAGCTAACGATATCGCCAAGCGCCGGTATCGCGGGTGCCGAAAGGGCCACCACGTCTGCGCGGGCAGTCGGGAAATAATACCCCGACGCCAGCACCAAGGCCTCGACGCAAGATGGGTGCTTTATTGCCAGCGCAACGGCGACCGACGCTCCCCACGAATGCCCAAGTACAATCGCGTGCTGAACGTGCAGCCGATCGAGTGCCTTCATGAACAGATCTGCTTGTGCCTCCGGGGTCCAAACGATATTCCGGGGCCGCAAGCTATGGCCAAATCCCGGGCGGTCGAACACGATCACTCTGTAGTTCTCGGCCGCCAGATCAATCAGGCCGCTCGACTCGAAATCCTGGATCATGCTGCCGTTGCCGTGAAACAGAACCAGCGGGCGGCCGTCTCCCCGTTCCACGTAATGCAAACGAACCCCATCGATGTCGATGAACTGCCCCTGCGGAGGATTATCGCTCCGGGCCTTCTCGGCGAGCTGCCGGTTTACAATCGCTGTCGCCACCAAAACACCAGCTGCCGCAGCGGCGGCGGTTCTTACCGGGTGGTGCCTGAAAACAGCGAGACAGTTTGAAAGGAATGACGGGGATCGTGTTTGCGGAAAAACCATGTGCAGCACCTAGGTAGGGCTGCACGATGACCCACATATATGAGAAATGTTGCAGTGGAAGGAGAACGGGTGAGTCGAGTGTTCGTTCCCGGTCCGTTACCTTTCCCCGTTCGTTGAGTTCAATTGGTGCCGGCATTTTTGCGACGGATATCAAGGTCCGCGCCACCTGACTGAGGAGTTGGTCGGCGTTTTCTTCCTCGGCCAGCGACTTCGAGAGCAGTGCCACGATTGCGCTATGGCGAAGCTGCCGGGCGAGGTTTTTGGCAGTCGTGTATGCGCGAGTCCGTCTTGATCTCTGCGGACCCGGAGAGGCATGCCGCCTAGCTGAACGAGTATATCGAGCTCGGTTTTGAAGAGCTCCAGCTGCATCAGGTCGGTGTAAACCAGCGAGAGTTCATTGATACTTTCGGGGGCAAGGTGCTGCCGCAATTGCGAACGTGAACAATCTCTTTGAAGCAGCAGAGAACACGCTTCTTCTTCGGAACGATCAGCCTTCAAAGGGCGCGCAACAAGCGATCAATGAACAAAAGGGAGATCGTGCCCATCGCAATGGTCTGCTTCACAGCTATCCTGTGATCTGATCGGGAACCAGCGGAGGCGGCGGCCAGGAACATGCTGCAAGTACGACCAAAAATCGTATTCGCAGCCAAATGCAAGCGCGGTGCGCGTCCGGCTCTGCCCAACAATGACGCCGCCGCCGATAGCGCGCGAACCGCAACCCGCACCCGACGATGTCTCCGCCTGCGCTGTGAAGAAGCGCTCAACTGTGGGGTTCATTGAAGAGCCTCCCCTAATAGAGCCAACAGCGAAAAAATAGGAACGATCACGACTGTCTCTCATTGTCGAGTTCTCAAACTCCGAAGGGAAATGTCCATGAAACTTAAGACGATCACACTCGCTTCGATTCTCCTGCTATCCGGATCATTGGCCTATGCGCAGAGTGGCGGCTCCGGCGCAGGAAGTTCCGCCGGCGGTAGCTCCACTTCGGGCGGGCAGGCTGCCAGTTCGACCACGACCGGCAGTTCGATGAATGGAAGCACCACCGGCAACAATGGACCGAGCGAAGGTCCTTCCAGTGCAAACGGAAATGCAAGTTCCGGCCCCCCAAGCAATGCGAACCCGAGCGGCGCCATGAGTGGTCCGAACACCGGTTCTGGAAATTCTGGAAGCGGTTCAGGTATGGCCCGCTGACCGAAACAAGCCCTGCGTTCGCGCAGGGTTTTTTCAATCCGGCGCTCACTGATTCCGGTAGTGAGCCGCGAATCGACATCGGTGAGACATGGCCAAATTCGCACTGCCTAAGCCCTCCAGAGTCGTTAATGGAAAGACCTGGCCAAGACCCACAGCTCCGAACTTACGTCAATTTCAGGTGTACCGCTGGAGCCCGGACGACGGCAAAAATCCGCGCACGGACACTTATTTCGTCGACATGGACGATTGCGGTCCGATGGTGCTCGACGGGCTGATCTGGATAAAAAATCATATCGATCCAACGCTGACCTTTAGGCGCTCCTGTCGCGAGGGGATCTGCGGCTCGTGCTCGATGAATATAGACGGTCAGAACACATTGGCTTGCACCAAATCAATGGGCGACCAGAACGCTGGGGCACTCAGGATCTATCCTCTGCCACATCAGCCGGTGGTCAAAGACCTTGTCCCCGATCTTACCAACTTTTATGCCCAGTTTGCGTCCATTGAACCATGGCTCCAGACCAGGAGTCCGACGCCACAAAAGGAGTGGCTGCAAAGTCCTGAGGATCGAGAAAAGCTCGACGGACTCTACGAATGCATCCTTTGCGCTTGTTGCTCGACTTCCTGCCCGAGCTACTGGTGGAATAGCGAACGTTTTCTCGGTCCGGCGGCGCTGTTGAAGGCAACTCGCTGGATAAAGGATAGCCGCGACGAGGCCACAGGAGAGCGACTGGACAATCTGGAAGATCCGTTCCGCCTATATCGGTGCCACACCATCATGAACTGCGCGAAAGCGTGTCCGAAAGGACTTAACCCTGCCGAGGCCATTGCCGAATTAAAGCTGAAGATGGTGGAGAGAAAGATTTAAGGGCCGGGGAGATCGTCAGCTTGGTCCCAGCCGCCACACGCGCAAGAGTAGCCCATGAGCCAGAGCCCCGGCCTGTTCGAATAGCCCGGCAAGCTATTTTATGCCGCTTGCCCAGCCTATCCTTTCGGCACGATCTGCCGGTTGCATTAGCCTGATTGCTTATTCGCTATTCTGAAAGGTGTCATCTTCGTTGGATAGGGCATCCGGGTTTGTAACTCCCACAACATCATTGAACGGCCTGAAAGGTTAATCCGGGCGCCTGCATATGATGCCTGCAGTTTCGTTCTGAAAGGCTCGTCGGTACTGTTGAGCAAGCGCCACCTCTTTGCGCCAGGAACGGCCGGCAGCGAAAAGGGTACGGTCTCGTGATGCGCATTGATCATGAGAAGCAACGTACGGTCCAGGCCTTTGCGGCGGATGCCCGTTGGCTGAGCCCGGCCGTCCAGCAACATCCCAAACGCCCTTGCGTTCGGATCGGTCCATTGCTCTGTGGTCATTTCGCTTGCCGTCGGGTCGAGCCAAGCGACGTCCTTTACGCCGAGATCTTCATTGAAGGCTCCGGTCAAAAACCGGCCGCGGCGAAAAAGGGGCTGCCGTTGGCGGATCTCAATGAGCTGTTTGGTAAAGCCGAACAAATCCCACCCATCAGCGTCGATTCCTTCCCAATCGAGCCAGCTGATCTCGTTGTCTTGGGCATAGGCGTTATTGTTACCCCCTTGGGTTCTAGCGACCTCGTCACCGGCAAGAATCATCGGTGTTCCCCGCGACAGCAGTAGGGTGGCCAGCAGGTTTCGCGTTTGCTGAAGTCGAAGTGCCTTGACCGCCTGATCGTCGGTCGGTCCCTCAACCCCGTGATTCCAGGAAAGGTTGTTGGAATGTCCGTCCCGATTGTATTCGCCGTTCGCCTCATTGTGCTTCTCGTTATAGGAAACGAGGTCGTTAAGCGTGAATCCATCATGCGCGGTGATGAAGTTTACGGAGGACCACGGCTTTCTGCCGCGTTTGTTAAACAGGTCAGGTGATGCGGAAAGGCGCGTCGCCAAGTCAGCCAGCTTGCCCTCATCACCCTTCCAGAACGCGCGCACCGTATCGCGAAAGCGGTCATTCCATTCGGCCCAGCCCGGAGAAAAATGGCCCACCTGATAGCCTCCGGGGCCGCAGTCCCATGGTTCCGCGATCAGCTTGACCTGACTCAAGACAGGATCCTGCCGGCACGCATCCAGAAAGCCCCCGCCTTCGTCGAAGCCGGTAGGCTCTCGTGCCAGGATCGTTGCAAGATCGAAGCGGAAGCCGTCGACGTGCATTTCCTGCGCCCAATATCGCAAAGAGTCCGCAACGAGTTGCAGTACCCGTTGATGACTGAGATTGACAGTGTTCCCGGTCCCCGTGTCGTTGATGTAGTAGCGCCGGTCGGGGGCAAGCCGGTAGTAGGAAGCGTTATCGATGCCCTTGAAAGAGATGGTCGGGCCTAGCTCGTTGCCCTCGGCGGTATGATTATAGACTACATCGAGAATGACCTCTATCCCGGCGTGGTGAAACTGAGACACCATTTCCTTGAATTCATTGACGAAGGGCGAGGAAAGATAGCGCGGCTGAGGAGCGAAGAACCCTATGGTGTTGTAGCCCCAATAATTGCGTTTGCCTTTCTCCACCAGAGAACTGTCATCGACAAAAGCATGAACCGGCAGTAGCTCAAGGGCGGTTATTCCGAGCTCTCGTATGTGGTTGATGATCTCGTGATGCATCAATCCCGCAAATGTGCCTCGTAAACTGTTCGGTACAGAGGGATGACGCATCGTATAGCCGCGGACGTGGGCCTCGTAGAGGATCGTGCGTTCCCACGGGATTTGCGGCCTTCGCTCTTCGCCCCATGTGAAGGCCGGATCAATGACGCGGCATTTCGGCACGAACGGCGCGCTGTCGCGCTCGTCGAACGAAAGATCGCCCTCGGGCGAACCGATGGTATAGCCAAACAAGGCATCGTTCCACTTCAGCTCTCCAACGATCTGCTTGCCATAGGGGTCGAGAAGAAGCTTGTTGTGGTTGAAGCGGTGACCCGCCGCCGGAGAATAGGGGCCGTACACGCGGTAGCCATAGACCTGACCCGGCCGAGCGTCCGGAAGATAGCCGTGCCAAACCTCGTCGGTATATTCCGGAAGTTCTATGCGCTCGATCTCCTGCTCGCCTTCGAGATCGAAAAGGCAGAGCTCCACCTTGGCGGCGTTCGCCGAGAATAGCGCGAAATTGACGCCAAGGCCGTCCCAGGTCGCTCCCAAAGGGAAGGGACGTCCCTCCTGTACCCTGTGCCTGGTGAGCGTCGAGGTCGGCACCGCAGTGTTAAGCATCGGCATCTGATTCATAGTGCGCGCCCCAGGATTTGGCATTCTGAGAACGCGTTCGACCTCGCTAAGTTCAGTCTGCTCTCTTGCCTTGATCTTCGGCGTAAGCGTGGCGGGGGCAGGGGACCTCGGCGGATACCGAACACTGTGCGTCCGGCCGCCTGAGGTCATTAAAGGCCAAACACGACGTGGCGGAGATTGTGGTTGCTTCCAAGGTTTACTATCCTCGCCAAACTTCCAGCAATTCATTCGCTTGGGTAAGCTCCACTTGTAGGTCAAAGCGCTGCGCATATAGCCCCAGCAGAGCGTCGTGGGTTTGGTCAGATGAGCTGCACAATCCGTCCTTCACGACGATGATGCGGTAACCTAGATCGACGGCCGCGAGGATGGTCGAGAGCACACAGACGTCCGTTTCAGCACCTGTAACTATCAAGGTGTTAACGCCCGTTTTTTGTAGCTCATTGTGGAGCACACCAGTCGCAAACGCAGAGTAGACCGGCTTATTGATTGTCTTCGCCGGCGGCACATACTTTTGAAGCGCCGGCATCAGATCGATCAGATCAGGGTCGAGATTGGCCCGTGTTACTTCCTTCCATTTCTTGTAATATGCACGCCACATGCGGTGGGCGTCATCGGCGGTGGAAGGTGGAACGAAGCGGGTAAAGATCGTCCTCGCCGGGGCCCTTTCGACGATGCTGATAACGATTGGCAGAACCCGCTCCATCCATGGCGTTCGCCATGGACCATCCGGCCCAAATAGTCTTTGCATATCAAGACATAGATGAACGGCGGACTGGTCTGGTGGCGCTTTAAGATCGCCCATCGCACTAACCGATCTCAACCCTTTGCGGCTGGCTGCCTAACGTTGCCGTAGTCAATACCGTACCGTCCTCGTCGTTCCGCAGCGCGCCAGAGAGGATAGGCGTACCAAAAGCCGATGAGCAGGCCGAAGGCGATCACGCCAACGGTGCTGGCGACGACGGGGCTTTCCGTTATTTTATAGAATACGACGAAGACGTCGGCGGAGATCCCTGCAGCAAGCGGTAATGCGGCTGCGATCACGATTTTGCTGGCGATCTTGAAAAACTCTGCACTTTCCCCGCCCTGATAGGCGATACGATGCAAGGCTGCCGGGGTCATCAAAAGCAACACAGACAGCGCGACAGCACAAAGCCCGGCGGCGTGGACATATTGAACCGACGGGGGAAAATCGCTGAAAGATTTTGAAAGCGTCGCAACGAATTGAAAGCCGAGCAAAGCCTGGCCGCCTGGAATCATGACCCGCGCCTCCGTCAGCAATTGCTCGATCTTCGTCTTCAATGGCGTAATTCTTTCTTCGGCTTCCATGCCCGTCTCTCCTGAGCGTTTCAGCGCAAATCCGAGGCCGTAAAGCAGCGCGAGCGCGACACCCGCAAAGCCACATCCAAGCGCGAACCCCGATGTGCGGCCCAACAAATGATCGAAAATAACGAACGCGGCGACGCCGAGGCCAAGCGAGAGCGGCAGCAGGCTTGCGCCGGCAAGTGCCGTCGCGGCTTTCAAGGCTCCCCGACGGGATTCGCCTCGATAGGTTATTTGGTGCTGCATCGAAGGCGCAATCAGCGCGCCTACCGTGACCAGCAGCAGCAACAGTCCGACACCATGGATCAACTTATTATCGCTGGATATCTCGTTAAATCGCTCCTGAAATACCGCCTGGAACTGAAAGCCGAATAGTACCTGTGCGCCGAGAATGAGAAGGCGCGATTCATCCAAGGCTGTCTTAAGTCGGCTATCGAGCGTTTCTTTCATGCCATACGAACTTTCATGGCCGCAGTGAGTTCCAAAAGGCTGTAGGAACCAACGGGTGCGAGGTTGTCCGCAGGGACGTTGCTCGAAGCGTGCCAAGGATAGTGCAAGGCTGGCGCGACACCCGTCACACTCCGCCTGGAGTACCCGGTTTTGTACTCCAGCTGCAAAGTGGGAAGCACTGCTGCAAGAAAGGCATGCAGCCCCCGCACGGCGCGGGCAAGAGAGGCTGCGTCCACTTGTTTGCCGAATATCTCGGGCGTTGTAAGCCGGGGAGACGATAGCCAACGCTCAACAGCTAGTCCTTTTCCCTCGTCCTCTGAATCAGCTCGTTTCGGTCAGTCCCCGACGGCAAATTCTAGCGGCAGCACGAGCTTGCTCCACGAACCGCTTCAGCCGCCGTTGAAAAGATAACTTCTTCTCCGATTTCGCCTTTGTACCGTGCGCAGCCTCCCCACATACCCCACGCTGGCATCCTTTTTGAAGCGACGTCCTAACTTTTGTTGGGAACCGAGAAAATTCGCTACAGTTTCCTTGTCATTCTCTTGCTGTGTTGGAGCTCCGCCCTGAGCAACGAATTTATAACGAACGCGCTTATCACACGACTTCGAACAACATCGGCGTTGGACGACCAGGATGTTCAGGCGGTTCGGTCGTTGCCGGTTGTGGTGAAGCACTATCAGCCGGGTCAGGCCATTGTTCGAGACGGTGACAGGCCCGCGGAGTGCTGCCTCATTTCCAAAGGGTTTTGCGTTCGGTCCAAGACGACGTCAAGCGGCAGCAGGCAAATTCTCTCGATACACATCCCCGGTGAAATACCCGACCTCCAAAGCCTGCATCTGCATGTGCTGGATCATGATCTCACTACGCTAACAGAATGCACCTTAGGCTTCATCAGCCACGTTTCCCTTCGAGAGATTACCCGCCGAAGGCCGAACGTCGCAGAAGTCTTCTGGCGAGATACCCTAATCGACGCCGCTATGTTTCGGGATTGGATCGTCAATGTAGGACAGCGGCCGGCGCCAAGCCGGCTTGCTCATATTATCGTTGAACTCCGAGAACGATTGAAAGTCATTGGGCAGGTTCAAGGCGCACGGTTCGAAATGCCTCTGACACAGGAACAAATCGGGGAAGCCATGGGAATCACCTCAGTCCACGCCAATCGGATCGTGAAACAATTACGTGACGACAACGTCCTTGAGTTCCACCGCGGCAGTGTCGTCGTCATCGACGAACACAAGCTTTTGGAACTAGCCGACTTTGACAGTCTTTATTTGCATCAGAGGCCATCGCTCTAGGGCAAACGAATGCCACGGTTTCACTTCCACATCGTAGAGGACGATCGCGTCATCACAGACGAAGAAGGGCAAGAGCTTACCGGAAGAGATGCTGTTCGCAGGCAAGCAGTGGAAACCGGCGCTTCAATTGCCAAGGACGCGTTCATCCTGGGGAGCGCGAGCCGGGTCATCGTAGATGTGCGAAAAGGTGACGATCTCTTCTTAAAAGTGTCCATTTCCCTCACAGTCGAGGGGTGAAACGAACATCCGCCCCTGGCGCTTTTTGCACGAACTGTGTATCGCGACCAATTTTCCGGAAGACGTGGGCGCCCTAGAGTGATGGCGCCGCACGCTTCGAAGCAGACTGGGAGCCCTGCCTATTCAGCTCCGTCAATCGTTGCCCGCTCAATCACTGCCGGCGTCTTGGCGACTGACATCAGCGACCGAGCGATCTGGTTGAGAAGCTGATCGGCGTTTTCTTCCTCCGCAAGGGATTTAAACAGCAGCAAGTGAATTACGTTCCTGATTGCTCTCAGAATCGACTGATGCCAAAATTCTTTACCCGCTTGCAAGCTGCCCAAGCGGCATTAACGCGGCGGTTCTGGGATGGCTTGTTCGTTTGCTTTTTGCAATTCCTGTTCTGCCTGATGATAAAATTCCTGATCTCTGCCGTCAGGCTTTCCCGCTTGCTCCCAAAGTTCATAGGCGCGGCGAACAATATCCATTTCAGCGGGTCTCTGCATTTCAAATCCCCTTATCCATTTGCTTTGGAAGCATCCACCCGACTCAAATTGGTGGTTGCCATGCCACTCGATAGCGCCCTTTAGCCGTAGCACAGCCTGACCAATTCAGTCGTCGTATCGCTCTGGATCGGCTTGAGCGCTCTCGCAACGGATAGATGTTTGTTCGAGGCAGCCATGGCGCGGCGCGGGTACATTCACCTGTGGCGTTTGCAGGCCCGGAGACGAGAGCCATTCGTTGATCTGCGAGGCGGTCTCTAACTGGCGAGCTTTCCGCAAAAGGCGCTCGCGCGGTTTGCCGGCCGGCACTGTGCGGGCTTTTTGTCTTAGCCGCTCTGCCTCATCGGCTAGGCGATCGCCCAATGTAATAGTCTGTGTGAAGCGGTTTCTTTGCATGGCGCTGCTGCCTATTATGTGCGGCGGGAGCTATCATGTTCTCATCACCGATGAAGCGACGGGACACTCCGGCGACGAAGACGGTGCGCGCCCTCAAATCACAGTGTGCGCCCTAGATCAGTGAAGGCGCTATAACAAAAGTTAGGTAGTGGCGGGACCAATGTCGGATCGCGCCTCATCTTCAGGCTGCCAGTTTTTCTATTCAGTACGCGGCCGAAGCAATGCAGGTCCAGAAAGGAAAAAGGTCCTTTTTGCTGGCTGTAACGAGATACTGGGAACAACGGTCGGATGTGCGTGTTTATTGGCCCACAACCATGATTGGAGCTATCGATGGCACAAACAGCGCGAGAGATTTTTGTTGTTGGCCTGCGCAATGCGCACGGGATGGAGACTCAAGCCCGCGAGTTGATGGAGCGTCAGTCGGAGCGGCTGGACGAATATCCCGAGGTAAAGGCGAAAGTCGCTGCCCATCTCCAGGAGACAAATGAGCAGCTCAAGCGACTCGAGCAATGCCTTGAGGCTCTTGGTGAAGGAACGTCTACTCTGAAGGATACCGCCCAGTCAGTCATGGCTAACGTGTTGGCGATGACCCATGCGGTGGCTGGCGACGCGATACTCAAGAACACCTTCGCGAACAACGCTTTCGAAAATTTTGAAATAGCGGCTTACAAATCGCTGCTTGCGCTTTGCGGGCCAGCTGGTTCAGACGACGCACGACCACATCTTCAGGCTTCGCTCAGGGAAGAGGAGCAGATGGCCAAGTGGATCGATGCCAATGTTGAAAAGGTGACGCTGGCTTATCTCAACCGCGAAGTGCGGGCGGCGGCCTAGTCACCAGGTGCCGGAAAGCGGATGTACCTTTTCGGCCCGCAAGAGCCTCGGAGCTGAGTCTTCGGGGCTTTTGCGCCTTCGCCAGGGCATCTGCCGCCGAACTAGCACACGCGCGCAGACTGCCGCGAGGAACTAATCAGGTTCGGGGACGTCCACCACTGAGAAGCTCAATGAGCAAAGAAACACCTAAATCCGACCCGCGACAGCAGGCTGACTGGAAGAACACCATCCCATTGGCTGCGTTAAAGCTCTGTTAGCCGCGGTGGCCGGTGAATACGGAATGTAAGTTCTGTACCGCGCGAACGAACCGGTTACAGCGCATGTCTTTGTCGGTCTTTCCATTCAGGTAATCCGCAGCGCGCGCGACAATTTCTTCCGTTAGGCCGGTTCGCGATGAGGGCTGGAACAGAGGTAAGCTGTCCAGCTCGTCGTCCTCGTCGTCAATGACGATATGTCGGTCAACTTCCGGATGGTCTCGTAGCCACGCCAAGATCTCTTTGCAACGTGGCGCGTGAGGTATGTCCGGTATTACATCTATGAAGGGGACGCCGTAATGCTTGGCGCTGTAAATGCCTGCGGGGTCGTATCGCCAAGTCGATGACAGCACGACGGACGCACCTGTCCTGTCGAGTAATCGTCGGAGCCGCGCAAGCAGCTCCTCGTCAACAATGTAGGGGAGGTCGCGCGGATTCGGAGTGCTTCTGCAATTGAGGACTCCATCGATATCTAAAAAAATGAGCTTCATAGAGCGACTGGCCTGACTTTAATTAAGCCGCTCTGGCAGCACGAGACGGCCTTTTTAGGTTGCCCTCTAACGGACCTCAGGATCGTTCGTTCCTACGATTGCGTTGCACAATGCATCAGGAGCACTTTCATGCAGGATGAATTGGCGGCCTCTTTAGGAGAACTGCTAAAGCACACAAGTGGACATACCAGTCCATCATTGGGGTGTATGGTGAAGCCATCACCGCACCCATCGCCTCGAAGGCCTGGA
>Ga0208991_1000037_pt1 | contig 19755 bp, 19 predicted proteins | sample MedBloCAOM3_M2_FD_187855 | JGI IMG/M metagenome (GOLD analysis project Ga0208991, IMG submission 187855) | Forest soil microbial communities from El Dorado National Forest, California, USA - Mediterranean Blodgett CA OM3_M2 (SPAdes) (version 2) | ecosystem: Environmental > Terrestrial > Soil >...
TGCTGATAGAAACAATCAGCGCGTTGTCCGCAGGTTTTGGTCGTGCAAATATGGGCCTCGCTGCAAACCTGTCCCCAAACTTTTGGATCGGGCTCAATCGTCAAATCACTTAACGATCCGTCTTTGGTCGAGCGCGCCCACTCCGCCAAACGCGTCAACTCGGTCTGCTCCGGTCCGGTGAACAGTTCGTTCGATTGCTGCAGCGCGCGCTCCAGGCGCCGCGGGCAAAGATAATTCTGACGGCCCTTCAGCAGTGCAGCCTCGAATTCCACCGGCAGCACTTTTTTCAAGATCGGGATATCTTTATAGAGAAGTTGTTCCTGCAAATTGATCGTGTGCGTGGAAACGATCGCTTTCTTGTGTTGCTCGAGCGCGAAGAGAATCGCCGGGACGAGATAAGCGAGCGATTTTCCCACGCCCGTGCCCGCTTCGACCACGAGATGTCGATTTTCCTCCAGCGTTTGGGCCACGGCCATCGCCATTTCCTGTTGCTCAGGCCGATATTCGAAATTCTTCGCTTTCGAGAGCAGGCCGTTTTCCGAAAAGATCGTGCGGACCCGTTCGACGAAATCTGTTCCGAGGGAATCCTTCAAGGCGATCATTACACTTGAAGATAGCCCAGCGCTTTAACGCTGGGCGATAAATAACGCCATTTTGCAAGTCCCGAAAAGGGACGGCGGAAACCCTCCTTCGTCCCAGACGGGACTCGTTTTGTCTCTGCTCAAAAACCCAGCGTTAAAACGCTGGGCTATATTCGGCTCGCGAAAATGCTATTCTAATCCGTAATTCGAAAGCCCTTTGAGACTCCTGGATCGCTACGTCATACGCAGTTTTTTGCAGGTTTATCTTTACTGCGTGGCTGGCTTTCTCTCCATCTGGTTGATTTGGGATATTAGCAGCAATATCTCGGACCTGATCGACCACGACCTTGGACTTATTCGAACGGCGGAATTCTATCTCACGCAATTGCCACAGGTCCTGGTCATTCTTCTACCTGTTTCTCTGCTACTCGCGCTGCTTTTTTCCCTTGGGCGCATGTCGCGCACGAATGAGGTCGTCTCGATGTTGACCGCCGGCGTAAGTCTGCCGCGCATGCTTCTGCCGCTGCTGGCCATGGGAATACTGATGACACTTGGCACGATGGCATTGAATTACTCGGCTGCCCCTCACGCCGAGGTCGCACGACGGAATTACATGTCCAGCAGCGGATCAATCGAAGGTAACCGGATCAACGGCCAAATATTCCGCAACCGCACGGACGCGCGCACTTGGTTCATCCAGGGTTTTCGGATCGGCGACAATATCTTTAATAACGTGCAAATTCTGCAACAGGACGCGCACGACAATATTGTCACGAACTACGTCGCCACGCGCGCCATTTACCATCCCGAATCAAAATGGTGGCAGCTCGAGTCCGTCAAAGTCGTGAACTACGATGAAGCCGGAAACATTATTCGCAGCGAGATTTTACCTTCGGTTACGATCACGCATTGGAGTGAAACGCCATTTCGTCTGAGCAGCGCCAATGTGCGGGCCGAATTCCTAAGTTTGCCCGAGCTGCGCGAATACATTCGTTTTAACGCCGACTTTCCAGTCACTTTGCTCGCTCCATTCAAAACCCATCTACAGTACCGGCTCGCTTTGCCGTGGACCTGTTTCGTCGTGGTACTTATTGCCGCGCCGCTCGGCATCGGCTTTTCCCGTCGCGGTATTTTTTCCAGTGTGGCCGTCGCGATCGTCCTCATATTTTCGATGAATTTTCTGAATCACCTTTTTCTCGCCTTGGGCGAGGGATACCGAATTCCGGCATGGCTGGCGGCTTGGACCCCCAATCTCCTTTTCGCCGTCATCGGTCTCTATCTGCTTTACCTTCGCGCCACTAACCGCGAAGCGTGGAACTTTCGGGTTCTCGCTCCTCGTCGTATACTTTCGCGATGAACCCGCTGGCCAACGAATGGGCGATCAAGCATCGCGCGGACGCGTGTGCGCTAACCAATCGGCCTTTCGCGCCCGGCGAATACTTTTACACGCTGCTTTTTCGCGATGCAGAAGGTTTTCATCGTGAAGACCTGAGCGAGGAAGCCTGGCAAAATCGAAACGAGAACATCCGGCCGTTTTCATTCTGGAAAGCGCGTTACGAACCGGCCCCGCCTGCGCCGGCCGATCCTCTCGGGAAAGAAAGTGCCGAACAACTTTTTCGGCGGTTGCTTTCATCGAAGAACGCGCCGCGCAACGCCTGTTACGTGCTCGCCGCCATGCTCGAGCGAAAAAAGATCTTAAAGCAGGTCAAAAGCGAACAATCGGAAAACGGCCTCGTCTTGATTTACGAACACGCCGCCACCGGCGATGTTTTTATCGTGCAAGATCCGCAACTGCGGCTCGACGAGCTCGAAGCCGTGCAAGACGAAGTTGCACAACTACTGCGCAGCGCCGCGGCTGCACAATAGGTGGATCGATCACTCCCTTGCTCGATGTTAAAATGGCGGCGAAGCCGCATAAAATTAGCATCGCCCGCGGAGCGGCCGATCCACCTTGAAGCACTCAAGCTTTCAACTCACAATGGCAGGATGCTTTATCGCGTCGCGGGTTCCCCTCCAAGCTGCATCACGACGTCCCGCCCTGGATCGAAACAGGTGCCCTCTTTCACATCCGAATCGCCATTGAAAGGGAAAAAAAGCAAAGTCCACTGACGGCTGTTCCGCTCGCGCAAACGCTGCTAGATTCTGCCCGATTCTACGAGATCAAGCAGCGCTGGCACATAACGCTGTTCCTGCTAATGCCAGATCACTTGCATGCGCTCCTTTCGTTCGCGAGTGACGAGTCGATGAGCAACGTCATTGGCGATTGGAAGCATTTTCAAACGCGCAAGCATGGCATCATTTGGCAGGAAGGATATTTCGATCATCGACTCCGCGATGATGAACGCGCCGAACAACTCTCAGCCAAGATGAATTACATTCGGCAGAATCCGGTCGTCGCGGGCTTGTGTGCCAGCGTCGAAGACTGGCCGTGGATTATTGATCGCTCTGCGTGAGGCAGTCCCTTGCTCGATGCTAAAACAATGCGCCTTCGGCGTCATTCTTAACATCGCCCGCGGAGCGGCCGATCCACCTGCAGAAAGCGCGATTTTGTGAGAGAATAGGTCTTCAATGAACTACGCGTTACCCTGGTTCTCCGAAGGCTTTCCGCTGTATCTCGCGCCCATGGCCGGCGTCTCGGACAAGATCTTCCGGCAACTCTGCAAAGAATACGGTGCCGATATTCTCACGACCGAATTCGTTTCGGCCGAAGGAATTTTTCGCCGTAACGAACGGACGCGCGAATATCTCGACTTCGACGAAATCGAACGCCCGATCGGCGTGCAGCTTTTCGGCGCGAATGCCGAACACATGGCAGAAGCCGCCCGCCAGGTCGTCGATTGGGTGCGACCGGATTTTATAGATCTAAACTTTGGTTGCCCCGTCAACAAAGTGGTCGCGAAAAATGGCGGCTCCGCTTTGCTCAAGGATTGCCCGACTTTGTCGGGTGTCGCCGGCGCTGTCGTAAAAGCGGTCGCACCGCTCCCCGTCACAGCCAAGATCCGCATCGGTTGGGATGCGGATTCAATTAACGCTGTTCGTGTCGCACGTTTGCTTGTCGATCTCGGCATAACCGCGATCACAGTGCACGGACGCACGCGCGCGCAGGGTTACTCCGGCGCGGCCGATTGGAATGTCATCGCTGAAGTTGCGGCGGCGGTCCCGGTTCCCGTGATCGGCAATGGCGATCTAACGAGCGCCGTGGATGTAGCAAAACGCCGCCGCGAAACTGGGATTGCCGGCGCCATGATCGGGCGCGCCGCCATGAGCACCCCGTGGATTTTCCAACAAACAAAATCTTATTTCGCGACCGGAGCGATTGGCGGCCCACCGGACGCCGCCGAGAAATGGCGCCTGATTTTGCGACACTGCCAGCTCGCCGTTCGCGAATGGGGCGCGGAAGAACCAGCCGTTCGCTCGATGCGCGCGCGTCTCATGGCTTACTCGAAAGGCTTTCCCGGCAGCAAAATATTGCGCGAGAAATTTCAACACGTCTCAACCCTCGCCGAAGTGGAAGCGATTGCGGAAGAACACCTAACAAGGAATGGCAGTTTCCGAACTGCCGGCAGCGGCGCTTTGGAAAGCGCCGTTCCTTGAATCATTTGGGCGCGGCCTGAATTCAACCAAGTAGACAGGATTCACAGGATGGTCGAAATGGTATTAGTCAATCAATCCAGCATAATCTTGTTAATCCTGTCTATTCCTCCTGGTTTCGTGGTTTCCAGATTCTCTTCGTCATGAACACCGAATCTCCGCCGATCAATTTCAAGATCGGCAACGAACGACTGATCAAGGTGACGGAGAACGCGTCGCGCAAATTGTTATCGTTGCTTGAGAAACAGGGCCGGTCGAGCGGCGCGCTGCGCGTGGCGGTAATCGGCGGCGGATGTTCTGGATTGCAATACAAGATGGATCTGGTGGATGGACCGGCCAATCGTGACATCATGGTGGAAAGCTCCAACGTGCGCGTGGTTGTCGATCCAAAAAGCGCGCTCTTCGTGAGCGGATCGCTTCTCGATTACAGCGATGATCTGCAAAAAGGCGGCTTCAAAGTCACGAACCCAAACGCGGTCGCGCATTGTTCCTGCGGCGAAAGTTTCGCGGCATGATCGATTACTTCGCTCTGCTGCAACTGCCGCGCCGACCGTGGCTCAACGTTGAACAGCTCAAGGAAAAATATCGACAGCTCAGCATCGACACTCATCCGGATCAACAAACGCGCCCAGCTTCCAAACAAGTTTTAGCTTCGGATTTCGCGAGAATTAGTGAAGGCTACCGCATTCTGCTGGATCCGAAGTTGCGTCTGCAACATCTGCTCAAGCTGGAAGGGGTCGCCGCGAGCGCTGACACCGTGCCAGAAACGTTAGCGGACGTTTTCCTTGAAACGGGAACGCTCGTCCAGGAAATCGACCGTCTTCTTTCAAGAACGACCGCCAACACTCTGAGCAAAGCTCTGCGGCAACCGGAAATCCTGGAGACAAGAAAATTGGCGGCCGATCTGCTCGATAAATTGCAAGCGATCTACCACAACGCTCTCGAAGAGTTGCAAAAGCTCGATCAGATCTGGATTTCAACTCACGAGATCGCCCCCGAACTTTCCGCATTGTCTGCAAAACTCGCATACCTGACACGCTGGATGGCACAGTTGGAAGAGCGACAATTTCAATTGTCGATCTTGTAATCTGTTCCCGCCACCGCGGGACTCGACGCGCCCAAAGATGTTCATTTGAACTTGCGCGCTTGTTATTTTGGGCGAGCCTGAGTCATGCTAACCGATCGGCAGCGAAGCATTCTCGATTTTATCCAGAACGAGCAACGTGAAAAAGGTATCACGCCGAGCACGCGGGAAATTCAAAAGCATTTCCGCTTCGCCAGTCAAACTTCGGTCATGCAATACATCGCTGCGCTCGAGCGCAAAGGCTTTCTCGATCGACACGCCCGCAAAGCCCGCGCCTTGATCACGCCTGTGCAGAAAGTCAGGATCACCGACGTTCCGATTTACGGACAGATTCCAGCGGGCATGGCGACTTTGACCGAACAAACGGTCGAAGGACACGTTTCTCTCGATACACGCTCGGCCAATGTCTCAAAGGGCAGCAAAACGTTTGCCTTGCGCGTGCGCGGCGATTCCATGATCGATGCCCACATTCTCGACGGCGACATTGTCATTCTAGAAGACCGAAAGGATGTGCAAAGCGGGGACATCGTGGCGGCACTGATCGATGGCGAGACTACTTTAAAACGATACGTCATGGAGCATGGGCGTCCGTATTTAAAGGCGGAAAACTCGCGCTACCCGAATCTCACGCCCGCGCGCGAGCTCCGGATTCAAGGCGTGGTCGTGTCGCTCATCCGGAAGCAGCCGGCCGGACAACGCCGGAAACGCAGCTAACTCCGAAAGCTTTCGCAGTAAATGTTCTCTTGAACATGTCCTCAGCTTGTGCCATCCTTTTCTGGATGGGAACGCCCGGTAAGGTGGTCGATCTTAGAAAGCTGCTGGCCGAACGTTTTCCGCAAAAACAATTACTCCCGGGAACACATTTAAGCACCGGCTTATCCTTTTTCGATAAGGCGACCGGCGGGGGTTTGGCGAAAGGTGCGATCACAGAATTAATTAGTCCCAAAGAAAGCGCGGGAAGCGCTTCGCTCATTTATGCGCTACTCCAGGCCGCCCATCGCGAGCGTTATTTTCTGGCACTGATTGATGGTCAGGATTCTTTCGATCCCTCCGCCTCCGGCGGACTGGGTAATGCGCGGCTGCAAAATCTTCTCTGGGTACGTTGTCGCAAGGCAGCCGAAGCAATCAAAGCGGCCGATCTGGTTTTACGCGATGGCAATTTCCCACTGGTGATTGTCGATCTTATCCTGAATACACGCGATGAGTTGCGGAAGATTCCGCAGACCAGCTGGTATCGCCTGCAACGGCTCGTGGAAGCTGCGCCGACCGCCTGCCTTGTCCTGACGCGGCAAAGCATGATTAGCAGCGCGCAATTGAAGATCGTTCTCGAAAATCTCTGGACGCTGAAAACGTTTGCACAAGAGAACGCGCTTTCGCGATTGCGTGTTCAAATCCAACGCTCGCATCTGCCCGACGCCGTTATTTCCCGTGAATATGCGTATTCGTGATGGAGGGCGCCGCGCTGCCTGCCACGCCAAAGGTCTGCGACGGCGGGTCGGCGTCGTAATATTTGGGACACGACGGCGCGTGTCCCTCCAATTGTTAAAGGCCGATTAATGTTTGCCACCATTTATTTGCCTAATTTTTATTTGCAGGCCGCGTTGCGTTATGAACCGGAATTATGGATGAGGCCCGCCGCCTTGATAGAGGAACAGGAAAAGAAACCGGTTATCATTCAACTGAACGAAGCGGCCGAATCCGCCGGCATTCGTAAAGGGATGACGCCGAGCCAGGCGCTGGCTCGTTTTTTGCACGTCGTGATCAAGGCGCGGGCCCGCGCCCAGGAAAAATCGCTCCAGGACATTTTGCTTCACCATGCCTTTACCCTCAGCCCATTTGTGGAAGCGACAGCGCCTGGTGTATCGACCATTCAGTTTACGGACAATCGCGACCTGACTCGGAAAGTTTCGCGCGTGATCGATCAGTTGGAAACCTGCGAGATTACAGCCCAAGCGGGCATCGCGCCTTTGCCCGATACGAGTTTTCTGGCCGCGCACCTGGCACGACCGGTTTTAGAAATCGATAGCGCAAAGAAATTTCTCGCGCCCCTGCCGATCGAAACACTCGCGATCGATTTTTAGTTTACGGCGCCGCCGGTTTTCGCTCGATCAAAACCCGATAAACCAAACCGCCAAGCGCTCCGCCCAATAACGGACCGAGCCAGTAAACGTAATGGTCGCGCCAGAAACCTGCCGCGAGCGCGGGACCGAGAACTCTGGCCGGATTCATCGCGGCACCGGTAAGAGGTCCGCCAAACAGAATGTCGAGAGTGATGGTCGCTCCAATGACGAGGCCGGCAACGCTACGGGGTCCGCGCGGATCGACTGCCGTGGCATGAACGACGAAGACGAGAAAGAAAGTCAGGATGGCTTCCACCAAAATTCCCTGAAGGGGGTTCAACGCGATGGCGAGCTGCGGAGTTCCCGTGACGACAACATCGCGTCCGAACAAGCCGAGACAGATCAAAGCCGCACAGAGAGCGCCGAGCACCTGCGAGATCCAGTAGCGCAGCGCATTGGGCACGGTCATGTGACCTCCACAAACCAATCCAAAAGTCACGGCCGGGTTAAGCTGACCCCCCGAAATGTGCATGGTGGCCGTAGCAAATGCGGCAATCGTTAAACCGTGGGCCAAAGCAACGCCGAGAACATCGTGACCGGCGGTTTTGATCGCGCCGATGCCAACAAAAACCAAAGCGAACGTTCCAATAAACTCTGCGAGGCAGGGGCGAAGCTTATCCATGCCCCGATGGAACCAGATTGCAGCGGAAGTGACAAGTGACCAGTGACCCGCCTTCGCCTGGTTTCAGCGTGGCAGGCGGGTGACAAGATCCAAAAAACAGAAACTGACTAACTCGTCACACGTCACTGGTCACTCGTCACTCGCGATTACCCGCCGGCGTAATTGGGATATTTCTCGCGCAACTGCCGGCTGACGCGATCGGCCTCCTCGGCCTTGCCCGCCTTTTGATAGGCCGAAGCCGCTTTCTGTAAGGCGCGCGGGGTAATGGCCGGATCGTCGTAAAGCAACGCGACGCCCATGAAAGCTTTGCTCGCGTCGTCGAAACGTCCGCGCTCCAGTTGCACGTCTCCGGCCAGCAAACGGGCTTCGGCGTTCACGCGCCCCTCGGGCTGGAGCGTCATGATCTCCTCGGCAATTTTCTGGGCCTCGTCCGCCTTGTGCGCGCTAATTTTTACGGCGCCGAGCGCAAGCAACACTTTTGCTTTGCCGGCGGGATCAGTGGCGCTTTGCAAATAATTGCTAAAAGCATTTTCCGCTTCTTCGAAATGCTTCATCCGAGAAGCCGCATCCCCAAGATAAAACCAAAAGTCCGGTTTAACATTTCCGCGATTGTCGATCTTGCCCAGGGCACTAAGATATTTCTCGGCCGCTGGATAATTCTTTTCGTTATAGTAATCAGTGCCAATCGATTCCAAAATTTCCGCCGGCACATTGGTAGGCGCACTGGACGCCATAAAGTTATCGATTTCCTTGGTGAGGGCCGCTCGATCCTTCATGTAAAAGTAACAGGAAATTATCCGGACGGTGGCGAGATTGTAATATTGATCTTTGTTCAGTTGGCGCGCGGCGTTCAGCGCCGTGAGCGCGGTCTTGTAATCCTTGGCCTCGAGCGCCGTTTTGCCGATGTAATATTGCGCCTGCGCCGCGACCGTGCTTTTGGGAAATTCCTTGAGCAGTTGCCGAAAGGCGTCGGTCATTCCTTTCGGGTCATTTTGCTGGCCGAGAATCAATGCTTTCTCCTGCAAAGCGGCTTCACGCTCTTTCGCCCCGGGATATTTAGTCAGGATCGTATTCAGATCCGACAGCGCGGCGGCGTAATTTTTGTCCTGTTGATAAACCAGAGCGCGCTGAGCCAGCGCGAACGGGGCCTGCGGATTGTCTGGGAACGCCTGGACGAAGTAGCCGAATGCTTCGATGACCCCAGGTACGTCTTTCGTTTGCAGGTAGCACAAGCCCAGCTTGTAAGCCGTTTCGGCGCGCAATTTCGGCGAAAGCTGAGACGCGCGCAGCTCCGCGTAGATTGGCGCGGCCTCCGCGTATTTCTGTTGTTTATAGAGCGCCTCGGCTTTCAGCAACTTCGCCTGATCGGCACGCTCCGGCGTCGGACTTGATTTGAGAAATTCGTCGACTTCCGTGAGCAGCGCATTCGGATCGGAATTGTAGACGTTAATGAGACGCTGATAGCGCGCATCCTTCGCTTCCTCGCGATTGGGATATTTCGCGATGATCTCGGTATAAGTTTCTTCGGCTTCCTTTGTTTGCCCAAGTTGTCTCTGACTGTTGGCCGCAAACAACATGACCTCGGCGCGCGCTTCTTCGGGAATTTGAGCCTGAACCCTTTTGTAGTCGCTCAAAAGCTGCGCGTATTGACCGGATTGAAATTGCAAGCGAAGCAATCCGACCTGCGCGATACCACGCCAGCGCCCGGCTTCCGGGAGATTTCGCGCCTTTTGCAGCAAGGTGTTCGCTTTGTCTGCCATGGCCTTGTCGATTTTGCCTTTCTCCGGCTGTTCCAGATCGACCGCGAGCAAGCCTGCCCGCACCATCGCTTCCGCCTTCAGCGCAGGCTTCTGCGTTTCGTTAGAGAGCGCCTCATACTGTCTGAGGGCGTCGGTCTTACGGCCACGGGCAAGCGCGAGAGCGGCGCCGGTCTGCCGGGCATCTTCGCGGTACGGATTTGGACCTTTGACTTCGGCAACCTGGAGGTAGATATCGCAAGCTTCGTCCTTACGATCGAGAGTCTCGAGGCAACGCGCTTCAAAATAACGCGCCGACAGTGCCACGGCAGGCTCCTTCGATTTCGCAGCGGAGCGATGAAAGAGCGGAAGCGCCGCCGCGTAATTCTTGTTGGTGAAGGCCATTTCAGCGAGCGCGTAGGCGGCGGGACCGGCAAAATCGCTCTCGGCATGATCATCGAGCACCCTTTGGAAACTGCTACGGGCGGGACCGGGCTTGCCGAGATTTCGATAACATTCGCCGAGCGAGAAGTAAGCGTTGGCGCGGCCGGGAGCACCGGGATAATCCTCGAGATATTTTTGATACTCAGGAGCTGCGAGATCGTACAATTTGCGGGTGAAAAGCGCATTCGCGTAATCGAGTTGACGCCGAGGCGGCGATTCGGAATCCGGCGAGGAGGGTTCGCTCGACCGTTCAGGTCTAAACGGCGGCCTGGCGTCCAGCTCGTCGGGCGGCAAGGCGCGCGCAACCGGTGGCTCGTCTGCGGGCTGGGCGCGGCGAACCTCCGGTGGAAGGCGTTGCGCCAAAACCGGTGTAAGGCAAAACACTGCCGCCAGTCCAAAAAGACCAGCTCGACCGCGCGGGATTCTCATTTCGCGGTGGCGAAGGCCACGTTGGTAATTCCCGCGTTGGTACAAACGTTGAGAACATCGATAATGTTCTTGTAAGCGCCCGCTTCATCACCGCGAATCACGACGGCCTGCTCCGAATTGAGCTGGACCAGACTCTTCAGCAATTCCCCAAGTTCCGCCGCGCTCAACGTCCGTCGATTTACAACCACATTGCCGTCGGTTTTTACGTTGACCACGACGTCACCAATTGGCGCGGGTTTTTCTTTTGCGGCTGAGGCTTTGGGCACCTTGACGTCCAGCTCGTTTTCATTGCGAGCGGCGTTCCACGTCATGAGAAAGAAAATCAAAAGGAGAAGCAGGACGTCGACCAGAGGTGCGAGCTGAATGCCCGGGTGAACCGGAGTGGCTCGACTACGCAGGTTCATATAAGTCAGATGTCGATCTTAGACGCGATCGGCACCTTAAAATTCGTCTTCCAACAAAACCGGAGTGCGCTCCATGCGCCCCTCACCGTGATGCACCGAAAGCAAGGCGAGAATATGGGTAACGGCCGATTCCAGATCGGAGATCAAGCGCTGGACGCGCCCACGAAAGAACGCATAAAAAACCATGGCGGGAATACCGATGGCCAGTCCACCACACGTATTGATGAGCGCTTCACTCACGCCCGTGGAAAGAAGGGCATAGCGCGCGGCGCCGAGGTCTCCGCTGAGCGCGGCAAATGACTTTACGATTCCGATGGCGGTGCCAAGCAAACCAATCAGCGGCGCGATCATTCCGATATCGGCGAGATAGGTCACGCGATTGTTAAGATTCGCGGCCACGCGCGTGCCTTCCGTTTCCGCGATCTCACGCACTTGTTGAAAATCGGCGTTTGGATTCTTGGTCGTGAAATCGAGCACCTTCTGCACGACGCGCGCAATCGCTTCGCCATGACGATTGGAAACGGCGAGCAAACCGAGATGGTCGCGTTTGCGCAAAAGCGCGTCCGCCGTTGCCATGAAACCATTCGAAACAACGGCGCCACGGCGAATGGTCATCAAATACGTGATCACGAGCATGACGGAGAAAACCGAGAGAGCCAGCAAGACATACATGACTGGTCCGGCGTGGAGAATCGCATCCAAGATGGTCTTGGTGTGCGGAGAATCCGGTGCCATCAGCCCAGCGGGGGCCGGCGGAATCGGCGGAGGAGGAGTCTGTGCGAGTAAAGAGGTTGCCGTCGCCGCGGCGATCAGCGGAGCCAAGATGTTCATGCCAAAAGTCCTGTAATGATAGGCGGCACGGCGACAGATGCAAATATACGACATACTCTAAGAACCCTTCGATGACGCGCTTGGTCGCTAGACAAATTGATCGCCGCCGACCCAGCGACGGACTCGAAAAACGTGGGCCGGTTGGATCTCCGGATCGAGCTCCACATAATTTCGACGGCCGCGCCAGGTATAGCGCGTGCCGCTAATGAGATCGTGCACCTGATAAATATCGGCCTCCATCGGACCAAACTGATCGATCGGGACGTCGACATATGAACTTTGTTTGCGATGCGGATCGAGATTTACCACCACCAAAATGATGTTATCGCGCGACGCCGTCATCTTGGCGTAGAAAAGGATCGCGTCGTTGTCGGCGTGATGAAACTGTAAATTGTCGTAGAACTGAAGGGCACGGTTTTCCATCCGGATCTTGTTCAAGCGCGCGATCCAATCCTTGATATTGCCGGGTGCATCCCAGTCCCGTTCCTTGAACTGATATTTTTCCGAGTCGAGATATTCCTCGCGGCCAGGCAGCGCTTGATTCTCGCAAAGCTCAAAGCCGCTGTAGATGCCGTACAAACTCGAGAGCGTGGCCGCGAGCGCGACTCGAATCATGAAGGCAGGGCGGCCACCGTCTTGCAATACAAACGGCAGAATGTCCGGAGTATTCGTAAAGAGATTTCCCCGAAAATATTCGCGCATATCTGTTTGCGTCAGTTCCGTGAAGTACTCAGTCAGTTCCTGCTTCGAGTTTCGCCAGGTAAAATAGGTATAGCTTTGATGGAAGCCGGCCTTGGCCAGCGCTTTCATCATTTTCGGTCTGGTAAAAGCCTCGGAGAGGAAAATTACATCCGGATACCGTGCTCGTACCCCATTGATCAAATATTCCCAAAATGGCAGCGGCTTGGTGTGAGGATTGTCCACTCTAAATATGCGGACGCCGTGCTCGGCCCAAAAGAGGATGATGCTTTTCATTTCCGCCCAAAGCGCCGGCCAATCTTCGCAGCGAAAGTTTAATGGATAGATGTCCTCGTATTTCTTGGGCGGATTTTCTGCATACTTAATCGAGCCGTCCGGCCGTTTGTAGAACCACTCGGGATGTTCCCGCACGTAGGGATGGTCGGGCGAACAGTTGATCGCGAAATCGAGCGCGATTTCCATTCCGCGACGGCGCACTTCATTCTGGAGCCAATCGAAATCGTCGATCGTCCCCAGCGCAGGATCGACATCTTTATGTCCGCCCGCGTCACTGCCTATCGCATACGGCACTCCGGGATCCTGCGGCGAAGCCGTCGTCGAATTGTTTCGACCCTTGCGATTGGTTAGTCCGATCGGATGAATCGGTGGAAAATAAATCACGTCGAATCCCATCGCCTTGGCATCATCGATCCGGGGCAGAGAAGCGCGCAGGGTGGAACCACGATCGCCCCGGCCCTCGGCCGAGCGCGGAAAAAACTCGTACCAAGCTGCTGTCCGTGCGATGGTGCGATCGACAATCACGCGTGGCGCCGGCGAGTACTGCGTCGCGCCCGCCCGGTCCGGATACGTCGCCATGAGCACTTCCAGCTCCCCGGAATGAGCAATGGCATTAACCTCCGCCGCATCGCTTATTTGGATTTTTTTCGAAAGCTCGTGCAACCGGTTCGCGTCGTTATAATCGTAAGCGCGTTCTGCGGCTGCCTCCAGCAACAGAGCTCCCTCCAACCTTTCAGTCGTTAACGTCGGAACCCCAGCCTCGAATTTTTTCTCGAACTCTTCCCGCCAGCCAAGAAAAGTGTCGGTCCAGGCTTCGACCGTGTATTCAGAAATCGCATTTTCGTAAAGCGTGCAAACGCCGCGCCAGCGGTCATTGTCCAGGTGATGCATGGGCGTCTCCTGCCAATGAGTCTCACCGAGCGTGCGCCACTTCAGAGCGGCCGCGACCACATCGTGACCATCCTTGAAAACATCTGCTTCAACGGCCAGATCTTCGCCCACGACGCGCTTAACCGGGTAGCGACCCCCATCGAGCAGGGGCCGCAGGTTCTCGATGACCGCGCTGGGAAAGGCCCGAAGCATGGGCCATGAATCAACCGAGATTCGCTGCGCAGGAAAGCGGAAATCGCCGCGAGGACAAGATCGACAATCTCCTTAGAGCTTAAAATAAAACGCGCATTCGTACAAGCCCGAAGTGCGCGTTTCTTCGCGGCGAACCGATGTTCCGAGAGCGGCCTCGAACATGTCCTGTTCGAGACGGCCGATGATGGGATAGCGTTCGAGCACATTCAAGATCGGCGAATGGCATTCGAGAATCTGCGGACCACCCTCTTTTTCCTCGATTATGAATTGCGACATGTGCCCCTCAGCGTCGCGTACTTTCGCCAGCCACTTGGCGCGCTCGACCACCGTTTGCCCTTTTGCCTTGGTTTTAAGAGCTGCCGTCTTTCTTTGGAACATGTTGTAAAGCAGCTTCTCCGGCGCGTTCGGCCCATAGATCTCGTGGACCGATTCCAAAAGATCCAAAGTCATCTGGTTGCTGTCGCACGGGTAAAGATCATGGCTGCGACGCGTCAATCGATAGACCATTTCGGGACGGCCCATTTTCTGCGGACGCCGCCAGGTGTCGAGATAACCGTCCCGCTGCAGGGTGAGACAATGCTGCTTGATTCCCATGTAACTCATCTTCATTTTCTCAACGAGCTCATTCACCGACATTCCCTTGGTACGCTTAAGGGAGTTAAGAATCTCCAGACGCTGGGTGCGTCCAATTTCGACAAGTAATCTTTGATTCATAGGACCAGCCACAGCCGTGGCCGCCAGACTTTACACGGCGCCCTCTTCAAAAAGCAATACAAAATTACGCAAGTTGCGGAGACAAATAAAATTACAAATACTTACCCCTGAGGCACAAGCAATGAGTGCGTCTCGTCGCTTTATTGTTCGAACGGAAGATCAACAACCACAGCCGCTACCCTGGGTAACGCGGAATCGCCCATATTGATGGCCTCGAGCCGTGTGCCCGTGGCATTAAAGCCGCGCTTCACATAGCCGAGTGCGATTTCTTTGCCCAGTTTTCCACTGCGACCGGCACTCGTAATCCAGCCGACGTTTTTTCCCTGCTGTGACGTTGCCATGAGCACCATCCCTGCGGCCAGGGCGACGTTCCCTGTGGAAAGCAAGCCGCACAGTTTCTTGTTCCGCTGACCGGACATTTTCATCCTAGAAATAACCTCCTGGCCCACGTAGCAGCCTTTTTCGTAATCGATCGCTCTGTCTTCAAGGTTCGCCTCGACTGGAATAATATCGCTGGTTAGCTCGCGCCCCCAACGCGGGATGCCTTGTTCAATCCGGAAAACCTCGGCGCAGTTCGAATCGCAAAAATCAAACGTCGTAGAAAGTTGCTGCAAAGTTATTTCGTATTTGGAAGCGTCGACCCAAACATCCCAGCCCGATCGAACGAAACGGCGCCCTGAGACAATCCACTTCGCTGTCGGCAACGTCGGCGCAGGTTCACTGGCGACATGAATGATCGACAATTGATCACTGACATCTTCGATCACGACATCGTCGGCGATGACGTAGCGTTCGAGCCGAGTTTGAAGCGCTTCTTTTAACTCGGGGTCGGCGTCGAGAAGGAAGGAATCGGCAGAATCGAAAAGAAAACCGTGCGCATTCATTTTGCCTTTCGGATCTAAGACACACATTTCGATCGCGCTTGACGTCGTTGCTTTGCGAACGTCGGCTGTCACCTGCCCGTTCAGAAAACGAACCCGGTCACCTCCCGCGACGCGCAGCTTTACGCGTGCGGAAAGATCGAAGAGAGCAGCTCGCTCGCTCAATAGCCGCTCCGGCGAAGCAATCGACTCAATAGTCCCCGGTGGTCTGGCTCTTCTTCAATTGAGCCCTGTGGCGGAGCAGTCTCGGCATTTTGTTCCGTGGCAACAATGCCGGCGTCCGTCATTGAATCCGGCAACGGCTCTGATGCCTGCGCCGCTTCCGCCGCATTCACCGGCTCGGTATCGAACGAAGCACTCACGTTCGGAACCAGCTCGGGGGGCGCCGGTTGCTCGATGACCGGAGATTCGGCAGTCGCTTCCGGAGGCGTCGCACTAGTTTCATGTGAAGTAACTGGATAGGGTTCAACTGGCGCCGGCTTTTCAAATAATTCCAGACCTGCTTCCTGGCGATCGCCCGGCCTGGCTGCGCCCAAGTACTTGCGCGCGACCGCGGAATAATCCTCGTCACCAAAGCCGCGCTGCATTTGTTCGAGCAAACGATCGCGAGCCGCCGCCGTCACCGCCAATTCGAGATGCTGAGACAAACCGTATCGAGCCGCAATCTGCATGTCCTTGAGCATGTGTTTAAGGGAAAAGTGCGGTTCGAAATCGCCTCCAATGATTTTGGGCAATTTCATCGACAGAGTGGCCGAGTTACTTGCATTGCCTTCCATGGCCAAAGCAAACTTTTCCAAAGGCACACCAGTTGTTTGAATTAACGCCAATGCCTCGGCCGCGGCCTCGACGCTCGCGGCTGTGACCATGTTGGTGGCAATTTTGATCGCGGTGGCTTGTCCGATCTCACCAATTTCAATAACTTTTTTACCGCTCGCTTCAAGAACCGGGCGGGCCTCGCGAATCGACGTTTCGTCCCCTCCGACGTAGTAAACGAGCTCACCACTCTCCGCTGCCAGTTTACTCCCGGTAAACGGGGCCTCCACAAAACGAGCGCCTCTTCGCTCCACAATATCGGCGGCGGCGCGCATGGAATGCGGCGCGACCGTGCAATGGGCCATCACGATATGTCGTGGCGCCAATGCCGGAGCAAGATTTTGCACGATTTGCAACAGTGCGTCGTCGTCCGAAACAAATAGCTGGATGTAATCGCACATCTCCGCGATTTCGGAGGGCGCCCCGACAAAGTTGGGCACCGGACGCGGCGTCCGATTCCAGACGAAAACCTGGAAACCTTTGCGCCGCAGGCTTTCGGTGACACGGCTGCCAATAATGCCGAGACCAATTACGCCAATATTATGGCGCAATCGATGTGGTTTGTGTGGATTACGCGGCATTTGACCGTGAATAGTAGGATAATCAGACTGAAGTTAAACCAGCCAGGGCGCAATCCAGAAATTATGACCGACCTCCGAAAGAAGCAATCACCACTCGAACTCGCGCGCGAAGATCGAGATCGAGTTTTTCCAGAGCCCCCTGGCGTTTTCCCTGCTCCAGCGCGGCCCCAATCTCCTGGTCTACCTCTTCAAAAGTCATTTGCCGGGCCGGCCGTAGATCGGTCGCTTGAATGATGTGAAATCCAAGCGAGGTCTTGACCGGAGCGCTCATTTCTTCCAGCCGCAGTTTCGCCGTCGCCTGGAAAAAATCCGGCGGCATCCGATACGCAGAAAAATATCCGAGGTCACCTCCGCGGGTCTTGCTCGCTTCGTCTTCCGACTCCCATCCGATAAGTTCCGAAAAACTCTCACCTCCCTTTATGTGTTTCGCGAGTGCCTTAATCTTTTCTCTTTTTAGATCGACAATCTCCGGCGCGGTTTCCGGCGGCGCCGCCAAAAACAAATGGCTCGCCCGCAGTCGGACCGGCAGAAGGAATCTCTCCGCATGCAGGTCATAAAATTGCCGACGCTCCTGAGCGGTTATGACTAGCGGAGGCGCGATTTGCAGATCTACCCATTGCCGGGCTCGCAAATCATCTCTGAGCATTTTGCGAAGCGATCGTTGCGAAAGACCGTTCATTCGCAAGGCGGCCAGCCATGTTTTTCCGTCGTGGAATTGTGTCCGGAGGAGACTTAGTTCGTGTTCGATATCGCTCGCGGCAATTTTTTCGTCAGCCGCGAGACACTGCGCTGCGGCAAGTGCGATCAGTTTCGAAAGAATTGATTCCCTGGATGGAGCGGCCGGCGCCGAATCTAACTCTCCGCGTCTAAATCGAAACTCCGCCATCGCGCGATCAAGGTCCGCTTCATAAATTCCTCGCGACTGCACGAGCGCGAGCAAATGCCCCCTTCCGCAGATTCGGCCAACTGCATCGCGACACGTAACCGAGTGACAAGCCGGCTGCCCGAAGCCGATCCCAGCGATGACCGCGACCAAAATCGCCGTCGCGAATTTCCAATTCATCGCAACGCAAATTCCGACAGGTAATACGCCGCGACCGAGCCGACAGTTTGCAAGCTCTCTGCGCTAAGTTTGTCGATGGTGTCGTCACTGGTGTGCCACCAGGGAAAATCAAAGTCGATAATGTCGATTGTGGGAATGCCGATGGCGTTAAGGGGCGTGTGATCGTCTCTAATGTCTCGATCGAAATATGTAAAATGATCGCGGACCTTAAGCGCCTCCGCCGCGCCAAAGAGTTTACTCGCCATTTGCGCCGGCGAATTCGGCGGCAGCGTGACGTTGAGCGAACGGTCTCCAACCATATCGAAAAGAATACCGCCCCGGAATTGTTTCGCCGCTTTGCTCCCTTCAAGTTGTTTGGCGAAATAGCGACTTCCATAAAGTCCGTCGGTCTCTGAGAAATTCTCAAACGCTTCCTCACCGTCGAAAAAGACGATGTCGATCTGGTGCGCCAATTCAGGATGTTGCGCAAGAACACGAGCGAGCTCCAGAAGAAGACCTGTGCTGGAGCCACCGTCATTGGCGCCGACGAACCGGACAGTATCAAACAACTTTGTGTCGTAATGTGAACAGAGCAGAAATGAAGGGGGCGATGTTTTCTCTCCGCGGGCACCAAATGTTGCGATCAAATTAACGAACTGGATTTTGCCGCGCGGAGTTTCGTCCGTAAAAACCTGGCGGGTAACTTTCCAGCCCAAGATCGAGAATTGCTTTTCGATGTAGCCCCGGGATTTTTCGAGCGCTTCCGAACCGGGCGGACGCGGCCCAAGATCGACAAGTTGTTGAACGTGGGCCAGCGCCTTTTCACCGGAGAATTCCTCCCAGATTTTTTTCTGCGCCGCGCACGGCGTCGTGAATCCGATCAGAACTCCGAATGCACAGACAATCGGCCCTCGGTATGGCTGGCCTGAAAACAAATTAGAGCGCGGCATGGGCAGCGCCCGATTAGCTGACGCTTTGCTCCAACCCAAGCGCAGCCACGACGCGCTGCAGATCATCGTTTCCGTAGTACTCTATCTCGATCCGGCCACGCTTCTCCCCATGGTGCACGGTGACGCGCGTACCGAGATGCTGTTGCAAGCGTTCCTGCAGATCTTCGATCGTCGCGGAGTTCGCAGTTGCCTCGACGCCGCGTCGCCGACGTCGCGATCGCACGCCACCGAGTTGGCGCGCCACGAGTCGCTCCGTTGCCCGCACGGTAGCGCTTCGTCGCAGCACCGTTTGTGCAACTGCCAATTGTTCCTCAGCTCCCTTTAACCCAAGCAATACTTTGGCGTGGCCGACCGACAACAAATCCTGCGTCAACCAAACCTGAATTTGCGGATGCAAATCGAGCAATCGCATCGCATTAGCGACGGCGGCGCGACTCCGGCCAACCTTGGATGCGATGTCTTCCTGTCGTAACCCGAACTCGCTCGCCAGCCTGGCGTAACCTTGCGCTTCTTCGATCGGGTTAAGATCGGCGCGCTGCAAATTCTCGATCAATGAAAGCTCGAGGACCTCGAGATCGTTGGCGGTGCGAAGAATCACCGGTACCTCTGCCAGCCCGAGTTCCTGGGCCGCGCGCCAGCGCCGTTCGCCGGCAATGATTTCGTAGCGCCCGCCGATCTCGCGGACAATCAACGGCTGGATGATGCCGCTGGTGAAGGCGGTGACGATCGAGCCGAACGCTGCGCCGACGACCACCGCCACGGCAAGCTCGACGACGTTTCCGCGCAGGACGAAGTCCTTGAAACCCTTGATCACGCTAACGGAGGGTAACGGCGACCTGATCGGTGAGCGCGGCCGCCGCCACTCGGGCCGCCT
>Ga0208991_1000040_pt1 | contig 19441 bp, 19 predicted proteins | sample MedBloCAOM3_M2_FD_187855 | JGI IMG/M metagenome (GOLD analysis project Ga0208991, IMG submission 187855) | Forest soil microbial communities from El Dorado National Forest, California, USA - Mediterranean Blodgett CA OM3_M2 (SPAdes) (version 2) | ecosystem: Environmental > Terrestrial > Soil >...
AAGCCGATCCTGTCGGCCGAGCAGATCGAGGATATCGTGGCGTATCTCGCAACGCTGCGCGAATAGGAAAGTGTAACCAGCGATGCGCAAGCAAGACAAATCCACGCGCCGCCAGTTCCTGGGCCTCGCCGGCAGCGCAGCCGTGTTTGGCGCAGTCCCCATCGTGACGCTGCGGCCTAGTGAGGCGACGCCCGCGACTCTGGCCGCCGCCATCAAGAACGTTGTGGGCGCGGCCGAGGTGCGGACGGGCAAGGTCAAACTCGATGTGCCGCCACTGGTCGAAAATGGCAATACCGTGCCGATGACCGTCAGCGTTTCGAACCCGATGACATCAGATGATTACGTCAGAAGTATCCACGTATTCAACGAGAAGAACCCGCAGCCGAATATCGGCAATTTTTATCTTGGCCCGCACGCCGGCCGCGCCCAGATCTCGACCCGTATTCGCCTTTCTGACAGTCAGAAGATCGTCGCCATCGCGCGGCTGTCTGATGGTTCGTTCTGGTCCGCTAGTGTCGACGTCGTGGTGACGCTCGCGGCCTGCACCGAGGAGGTGATCTGATGGCGTCCGCGCTGATCAACGTTCCGGCCAAAGCGAAGCGCGGCGAGATCATCGAGATCAAGACGCTGATGTCGCATATCATGGAGACCGGCTACCGCCACACCACGGCCGGCGAGGTCGTTCCGCGCAACATCATCACCAGCCTTACCTGCCGTTACAACGGCGTCGAGATTTTCCGCGCCGATCTGTTCCCGGCGATTGCGGCAAACCCGTTCATCACCTTCTTCACGGTCGCGACCGAGAGCGGAAAATTCGACTTCGAGTGGATCGGCGACAGAGGTTTTACTGAGACCGCTTCGGCTTCCATTTCAGTCGAATGAGATCTGCCCGCACGATAGCCCTTACGGCGCTGCTAATCGCAGCCGATATCGCCGCCTCTCCCCTCTCCGCCAATGAAATTCCGCAAGGAGAGCGCCGATCCGGTTACAGTTTCATGTCGCAGGACACCCAGGCTATGCAGAACGACGATACGAACAATCCCGGCATGCTGTGGGTGCTCGACGGCGAAGCGTTGTGGAAAAGCAAGGCCGGCGCGACAGGTAAGGCCTGCGCCGATTGCCATAACGACGCCCGCACCAGCATGAAGGGCGTTGCGGCCCGCTATCCCGCGTTCGACAAAACGCTTGGCCGTCCCGTCAATCTGGAGCAGCGCATCAATCTGTGCCGCGCCCGGCATCAAGAGGCGACGCCGCTCCCTTACGAAAGCCGCGATCTGCTCGCGCTCACCGCATTCGTCGCGCAGCAATCGCGCGGCGTCGCCATCGTCGCCGCCGCCGACCCGCAACTTGAACCATTCATCACAAAGGGACGCGACCTGTTCATGCAACGGCGGGGCCAGCTCAATCTCGCTTGCACCAATTGCCACGATGACAATTGGGACAAGCGCCTTGCGGGGTCGGCGATCACGCAAGGACATCCGACGGGGTATCCGCTTTACCGGCTGGAGTGGCAATCGCTCGGTTCGCTGCAGCGCCGCCTGCGCGCCTGCATCACCGGCATCCGCGCCCAGACTTACGATTACGGCGCGCCGGAACTGGGCGAGCTGGAGCTTTACTTGATGTCGCGCGCCCGAGGAATGCCGATCGAGACGCCGGCGGTGCGACCGTGAGCTAACAGCGGCGGGCGCCGATTCTCACCATTTTTTGCGCGGCGAAATAAAGGTCCTGGACGAAACGAAAGCCGACGATGGTGGTTGATAGCGGTCATCAACGGAGTTGCGAATGACCATCAACCGTAAGCCGCCTGTCTCGCGGAGAACCGTTGTCGGCGGAGCTGGCTTAGTCGCGGCGGGCGCTGCCGGATCGCTGGCTCCCTCGATCGGGCAAGGAAATGAAATGATGAGCGAACAACAACCGCGGAATCCGGTCGATAAATACCCGAAGCCGCCTTACAAGAAGCAATCCCAGCCATGGCCCGGTCTCGCGGGCAAGATGGATCCCAAGCCCGATCATGGCGAGACCAGCTACCGGGGCTCGGGTCGGTTGGCGGGCCGCAAGGCGCTCATCACCGGAGGCGATTCCGGCATGGGTCGAGCGGCCGCCATCGCCTACGCGCGAGAAGGTGCCGATGTCGCGATTAACTACTTCCCCAGCGAAGAGCCCGATGCGAAAGAAGTCATCGACCTGATCAAGGCCGAAGGAAGAATTGGAATCGCTATCCCAGGCGATATCCGGGACGAGGCGTTTTGCCGGGAGTTGGTCGATCGGGCCGTCGAGGGACTTGGCGGCCTGGATATCGTGGTCAGCAACGCCGGCCGACAGCAGACGCGCGCTTCCATCCTCGACATCACGACGGATGATTTCGATGCGACGATGAAGACCAACATCTACGCGCCGTTTTGGATCATCAAGGCGGCTCTGCCGCATCTAAAGCCCGGCTCGGTCATCGTTGGAACGGCCTCGGAGCAGGCCTACGATCCCTCACCCGACCTGTACGACTACGCGCAGACCAAAGCGGCGACCATGAATTACGTAAAGTCACTGGCAAAGCAACTGGCGCCAAAAGGAATCCGCGTCAACGCCGTCGCGCCCGGGCCGATCTGGACACCGCTTCAAGTTTCCGGCGGCGCGACGCAGGAGAAGCTTGAAAAGTTTGGCGGCCAGACCCCGTTGGGCCGTGCAGGTCAGCCCGCCGAACTGGGCTCGATCTATGTCCAGCTCGCGGCTGAGGACGCCAGCTTTGCCACGGGTCAGGTCTATGGCGCTGCGGGCGGCTCCGGTCAGCCCTGACCATGGCGCGCGCTTTGATCGGCACGTCAGGGTGGCATTACGATTCCTGGCGGGGACAGTTCTTTCCCAAGGGTTTGCCGATCAAGAACCAGCTTCAGTACTACGCAAGCCAGTTTTCGACGACCGAACTCAATGGCGTGTTTTATCGCACCCCTACTCCCGACGCCGTCAAAAGCTGGCGGGAGCAGACTGGGAATGATTTTGTTTTCGCGTGGAAGGCATCCAAGTTCATTACCCATTGGAAACGCTTATCGCAAAACTCAGTGAATAGCCTTCAGCTGCTTGAAGATCGCTTGTCGCTACTCGGCGAGAAGGCCGGACCAATTCTGTTTCAGTTGCCGCCGAATTTTCAGGCCGACGCCGACCGGCTTGTCGCATTCTTCAAGCTGCTTTCGAACAAACGCCGCTACAGTTTCGAATTCCGGCATCCAAGTTGGTATGCCCCGCACATTCTTAAGCTGCTAAGCGAGGAGAACATCTCACTCTGCTTGTCCGATCATCATGATGCGCCAGCGCCATGGAAGCGCACCGCCGATTTCGTCTATGTGAGGGGGCATGGGCCCAAGGGACACTACAAAGGGCATTATCGCTCCGACACGCTTGCGGATTGGGCTAAACGTATCAAATCTTGGAAAAAGCAAGGCTGTGACGTATTTGTCTATTTCGATAACGATCAAAAGAGCGCCGCGCCTGCCGATGCTCTCAAGCTGCGCCAGCTTCTGTGATATGGAGCCACATTTTTTTGAACCCCTGCGCCTTGACAAAGCGCTCGGTGAAAATCCGCCATAACCGCCAGAAGCCTGCGCGCGAACCATATTCGTACATCGATTCAATATTGGCGTGGCGCTGTCCCGGCCACAGCTGCACGCGCAATACGTCGGACAGGAACGCCTCCGACGCGCGGTCGCCGTGCCGAATGTTGTTTTCGCCGCCTTCCTCAAAGTTCACAACGAACTGCACGGCGATCCGCGCATCGCCAGGCCAGCGCGGATCGGGCGGGTTACGGCCGTAACCATAGAGATCCCGGGGGTATCCGGCTTCGGCCATTTACGCCGCCTCGAAGCGGACTTTCTGCGCGCCGTTCCACAGCACGGTCTTGCCGAGGGCAGGCAAATTCTCCAGACCTGAGGTCAGCGTGATGAAGTGATTGCCCGCGAGTTGGCCCATCTTGCTGGCGAAGTGCACGCCACCATAGGCCAGCAGGATTTCGGTCTCGCTGATGCCGCCGGGATAAAGAATGATCTGCCCGGGCGCAGGATAGCTGGTGTGGTTCTCGTATGAGACACCGAAATCGAGATCGCCGAGCGGCATCCAGACCGCCTCGCCGCTCCAGCGCACATGAATGGCATGGCTCTCGAACGGCATCACACGGCGGAAAGCCGCGCAGGTCTTGGGGGCCAGTTGTTCTTCGAAACGGGCCTGAAACGTGAAGTCGCCGGCGTAGACAATGAGTTGGCTCATTCAATTCTCGTGATCACTTGCGAAGGAAGGCTTCGACGAAATAGATTGCAGCAGGAGCTACCAGAAGCAAGGAACATTGCAGTCGACGGCCCAATTTTAGGACGTTTTGCAACGCTCAGCAAAGCCGATCTGCTCGTGGCTGCTCGTAACGGTGTTCGTCTCGCTGGAAAAACCAAGCGCCTGAACAAAGGAGATGCGAAAGACAAGTCTGGCAATTCTCGGTTCGGCCTTGCTCGCTGCGTCGACCGAAGAATTCCGTAACTCCAATGCCTATGCCTGCCCGCCCCGTCGGTAGAGCCCGGCTGGCCGCGCTGTGAAAACGGTGCGATGTAGCGCCCGCCGGTTGCTGAACGCAGGTTGAATGTGAAAGCCGGTCGCACCCGCGACCGGCTTTTTGCTAGACGGCGAGCCGCGGCAGAAGCCTAAGCGCGTTGCCGCGTTCGATGTCGATAAGTTGCGCGTCAGTGAAGACGCCGCCGTCCCGTAATCCTTTGACGTGGTCGATGCTTGTTCGGTATGGAAAGTCTGTGCCGAACACGATCTGCGAGACCGGAATGATGGCTGAGAGCGCCAACATCGAGCCCTTGTTCGATGTCTGCGCGGTGTCGTAGTAGAAGCGCTTGAGTTCGGCCAGCGTCCCGTCCGGCACCGTCGCCTTTGCGTTCGGGTCCAGCAAAGGATTGCGGACAAAGCGCTCGATCAGAAACGGCATCGTCCCGCCGGCATGCGAGAATATCCAGCGGATGTCCCGAAATTTCTGCGCGTTGCCGCTGAAAATGATGTCTGCGATCGTACGCGTTGTGTCCGTGCCGAACTCGATCATCACCGGCTGCTGGGTGCGGACGAGATTGACGCAGCAATTCGCCGCGGTCGGATGGGTGTAGACAACCGCCTTGCGCCGATCGAGTTCTTCCATGACCGGCAGAAACGAAGGGTCACCGAGCCACTTGTCGCCGTAGCTCGTCATGAGGCCGATGCCGTCGGCCTTCAGCGTATCGAGTGCATAAGCGATCTCCTGCAGGCTTCCGTCGACGTCCGTCAGCGGAACCATTGCAAAACTTCCAAAGCGTCCGGGATGGTCTGCCACCAGCCTGGCTGCATAGTCGTTGCACTCGCGCGCAAGCTTGCGTGCAACATCTCCGGACGTGAAATTAAGGCCCGGCGTGGTCACCGAGAGCATCGCGACGGCCACTCCCGCCCTGTCCATGTCCTGGAGCGATTTTTCCGGCGTCCAGTTCTTCATCAAGGGATCGCCGAAATTGCTCGCATTCGATGCCGAGATGTAGGTCGGCGGCGACAAATGATGGTGGACATCGATACGATAGGGTTTTGTCGCCTCAGTCGTCTGGGCGGCCGCGCGGTTCGGTTTGACCAGGCCGACCGTCGCCATCGCTGCGGCGCCCACCATGAAATTGCGTCGGTTCAGCACAGCGTTTGATAGCGAAAGCGCGGTTCCATCGCAGCACGTGCAGCCACGATACGACCAGCGATGTCCTTCTTTCATAACATCCTCTCTGTCGGTCCCTCTTGATTAAACTCGGCCAGCTGCGGCTTCACCCGTCGATGATAGCCACCGCCCGGGTCCAGCCCGCGGACGCTCGTTCGATCTTGACCGGGAAACATGACACCGTGAAGCCGGTCGAGGGCAATTGCTCGAGGTTGTGCAGCTTTTCGATGTGGCAATAGCCGATGTGGCGTCCAGCCTTGTGGCCTTCCCAGATCAAACTGGCGTCTTTGGTTTCGGCGTATTTTTTCGCGGTATAGACGAACGGCGCATCCCAGCTCCAGCCATCGATGCCGGTCAGTCGCACTCCGCGTTCGAGCAGATACATCGTCGCCTCGTAGCCCATGCCGCAGCCGGAGTTGACGTAATCCTGCCGGCCGTATTTGGCCCCGGCGCTGGTATTGACCACGACGATCTCCAGCGGCGAAAGAGCGTGGCCGATGCGCTTGAGCTCGTTTTCGACATCCTTGGCGGTCGCCACATAACCGTCCGGCAAATGACGGAAGTCCAGTTTCACGCCCGGCTGCAGGCACCATTCCAGCGGCACTTCGTCGATGGTCCATGAGCGCTCGCCGCGGTTCATGGTCGGATGAAAGTGCCAGGGCGCATCGAGATGGGTACCATTGTGGGTGGAGATCTGCACCTGCTCGACCGCCCAGCCCTGCCCATCCGGCAAATCCTCGGCCTTCAGTCCCTGGAAGAACTGCAGCATGCGCGGCATGCCCTGCTGGTGATCGATGTACTGGATCGTGGGATGTCCTCCCGGCGGATCGGCCGGCACGTCGTTTTGCAGCGGCACCGAAATATCGATCAGTCGTCTGGCCATAGGCGTTTCCTAAGATTTCTGTTGTATTCCAATCAGACGGGCTTGATGCCGGCTTTGGCGACGATGTCGCGCCATTTCGGCACCTCGTCCTCGATGCGCTTTCGCATGCCTTCAGGTCCGTTGGCGAGGACTTCGAAGCCATCGTTGCGCAATTGCTCCGCAATGACAGGCCTTCTCAGAATCTCGACCGACTTCCTCGATAATAATTCTACGATCGCTGGCGCGGTCTTTGCCGGCGCCAGAAAACCCTGGAACGTGTCGGAGATGAAATCCCTGTAGCCGAGTTCGACCATCGTCGGCACATCAGGAAGATCGAACCACCGATGCGCGCCGGTCACGGCCAATGCTTTCAGCGCGCCGGATTCGATGTGCGGATGCGCGGGCGGCAGCGCTGCAAAGGCAACCTGCGTGGTGCCGCTGAGAATTGCCTGGATGGCGGGACCAGCACCGGAGAAGGGCACGTGTGTGATCTGAATGCCGCTGACAATCTTGAAAAGCTCACCCGATAGATGCGGCGTCGTGCCGATACCCGGGCTCGCGTAGTTGAGTTCGTTGGGATCTGCCTTTGCGCGCGCGATCAGGTCGGCAATCGAGTTGATGCCGAGCTTGGGACCGATCAGGATCACATTCGGCGACGTCCCGAGTTCGGCGATCGGCGCGAAATCCTTGTAAGGATCATAAGGAATTTTTGCGTAGAGACCGGGATTGACGACATAGGCGCTCGATGTGATCAAAAGCGTGTAGCCGTCCGGCTCGGCGTGCGCCGCAGCGCCGATCCCGATATTGCCGCCCGCCCCCGGCTTGTTCTCGACGATCACCGTACCGCCAAGGGCATCGCCGAGATGCGTACTGAGGATGCGCGCCATGATGTCGGTCGGTCCGGCGGGGGCGAACGGCACGATGATCTTGATTGGACGTTCGGGATACCCTGCCGCCCTCACCTGCTTCAGGCCAAGTCCGGGCGTCGCCATCGCGCCCATCGCGAGGCCGGCCGTACGCAATATCTCGCGGCGCGATAGATGGGCGGATTTCTTACCGAACATGACAATCTCCCCGAGACCGGCCTCTTAATTTCGCGAAATTATCGCCGACGCCTAGCCGTATCGCCCATTATTCACTGGGTTACTTGAGACATAATCTACGATCTCTTCGCGGGTCGCAATCCACACGTCGTTCAGCTTTTTTCTTCGTGGCAATCTCTTCATAAGCCCATGCACCGTTCGGCCGGCCGTAGACGTGAGCATGCGCCGTCACGTCGATCATGACGGCTTCGGTCCTGTTCCTGCGTGAGGGCCGGCAGCAGCCTAAAAGACGATCAGACTCATCTCAATGACTTTGCCGCCAGATGCTCCGATGACCGATGCATTTTGATGTCGTTGTCGTAGCGGAGCATAGGTCAACAAGGAAACACTCATGAGCCAAATAGCGGTTCGACCCGGTGATCCCGGAAGACGAGAAGTTCCGGGTGCATGCCGAACGCATCGGTCATTATACGATCTGCTTCTGTGCCTGAAAAATCCAACTTACAAGGACAGCTGGAGGATACCCTCGACAGGAAGCCCTGCGCCGCGCAATCCGTCGCGCAGGGCTTCCCACCGCGCGCTTACACTGATCGGATGAGCTTGCAGGGTCCAGCGTACCACCGCCTCGTCGGTCGGGGCGGATGATTCAACCCAAAGCGAACGTATTCCGTTGAGAAAGCGCTGAGCCTCTTCCCGCGCCATGGCCACCTGCCCGAGGTGGAATAGCGCCGCCGCCCGCCACGCGGGCAGGATCTGTATGAGACCACGCGCGCGATCGTAGGCTGCGAGAGCGCCGGCATAGTCGCCGCACAGGAAGCGAATGAGGCCATGGTAACCCCATTCGAGATATGACGGCGCTGGCGAAAGAGAAAGCGACTGGCCGGCCCGCAGCCGGGCTTCCTCGATCGATCCGCAGGAAGCGAAATAGTGAGCACAGGACAGCAAGGTCCACGGGTCGTTGTCGTTCAACTCGCAGGCGAGTTCCATATGTGGCGCCGCTTCGGCCTCCCGGAGCGCCATCACATAAGACCAGCCACAGCACAGGTGTGCCCTGGAATCGAGCGGATCCAGTTGAACCGCGGTTTTCGCAAGTTCAAGGGTCGCTCTTGCCTTGCCAAGATCACGAAGGAAGCCAGGATGTACAACATGTTCAATGTTATTCATTTGCACAAGGCTGCTGTAGCAAGGCGGGAAAGCAGGATTTTCACGGATGGCATCACGAAACATGATGACAGCCCGCTGCCAGCTTTCCGGGTCGAATTTCGTCATGAGATTCTGCCCGCGAAGCCAGCGGTCGTGAACATCGAGCGAAACGTCGGGTTCGCGTGCCAGCCGCATCAGGCGTTCGGCCGATAACTGCACGTTCAGCGAAGTTGCGATCCGCCGGACGATGCGCTGCTGCGTTTCGAACCAGTTATCGAGGTTGAGCCGGAGGCTTTCGCCCCAGATGTAGATGCCGGTCGCTTCGTCCCGCAGCACCATCACCATGTTGATTTCGACGCCCGCCTGATACGCCGTCGTTTCGATGCAGTATTGCGGCGCCGAATCCGGCAGCGGAAGTGGGACCGCTGCGGCTGGACGATCGACCACACTCCACTCGCGGAAACGCACGAGGCACGCCACGAGATGCTGGCAGAACCCCTGCACAAGATGGGTATGATCGCTGTCGATGCCATGCATCGCAATAGGCCGCAGCACGAGACGCATCTTGGCCGGGGCAGCGATATATCTGGTATCCGCAGTGATGTTACCATCAAGCTTCTCGTGGATCGTCGGTACCGCCCGCCCGTCGGCCTCAGGTTGAGCGCCAATCCGGTTTGAGGACTGCCGTTCGAAACACCCGAGTTTGATGTCGGCAACGAGTTCTTCCGTCGCTGGCGACGGCTCCATGCCATGATCCCGATCCAGCAAATTCCAGAGAGCTTTGTAGATGCGGAGCGCGCCCGCAACATCGCCTTGCTCGGCATGCATGCGCATCAAGTGGCAGCATGCCTCTTCATGGGTGGGATCGAGATTGACGATGGCTGTTGCGATTTCGGTTTTGGCGCCGGCGGCGACATCCTTCACGACTAAACCAGCACCAAGGCTCCGCATCAGCCTGTCATGGATCGTCTGACGTTTCGCGAGCACCCATATCCGAAATGACGGATCGAGGTCGTCCATGCCTTCGAGAATCCGCTCGCCGAGATCTGGGGTATTGAGCAGCAGGGGATGCACGCTTCCGCTCTCCGCCAGCCGGACAATGCTTTCAACATCGACCTCGACCTTTTCGGCGTTGAGACGGATCGAGAGCCTCCCTGCATCAAAGCCGCCATAGCCCGCATCCTCAAAGGCGGAGCGCAGTTCGCGAACGACCTGGCGCAACGAGGCGCGCGCTTTCTCTTCGTCCGACCGGCTCCACAACAGGCCGACCAGCCGCTCGCGGCTTTCGTGTTTGGCCTCGGTCAAGGCTAGATAGCTGAGGACGGCACTTGCCTTCTGGGTTCGGAGTTCGACCAGCCGGCCTCCAAACATGATCGAGGGGCGCCCTACCAGCGAGACGGAAAGGCGCGCGGCGCTCACGGGCACCGTTGCGGTCTCGCTTGCAGCCAACCCATGGACCCTGGCAACCTGTTGCATCCGAACATTTCCGTAGCGGGTCGCAGTCTCAGCAATTTATATCAGGGCGACACCATCGGTATAGGTCGTACCCCGCCTGTTCGCGCAATCATATCTGCCAAGCGCGGCGTAATGATCTCCGAAGGCATAGGCTGGAGGCCAGGCGCAATGACGTGCGCCGCCGGCAAAATGCCGGCGGGTCAAATTGAGGCCAAGAGTCTCGATGCCGAATTGCCCCAGGCGATCTACCGACCATGGGATGCCCTGCATGGAGGGAATCAGCAAGGCTCGGATCGAATTCGGCTGCGAAGCTGACCAGACCGGGTGCATCGGGTGCAATCAGCTCGAAAATACGCGCAAACCGGGAGGCCGCTTTGAGCAGGCAGGCTGGTGGCGGGTCTGCGGCCGCATAGCAAAGCGCCTCCAACAGAAGCCTGACATCGCGGTCACTGGGGTTCCGACGGCGAATACCTCTCGATCGCGACGGCCGGCGCCATTTTAGACTCCCGTAGACTTGCAGCGCCCGACGCCATTGCCCCCGTCCACAGCCTGTTCGGGGTTCTGGTCGCGGAATCCGAAACGGAAGCCGCCAGCACTTTTTGTCAGTGCGCCAATTGCCCGTTCCGATCGAGCTTGCGGGCACTTTCTTTCCCGCCGATGGCTACGCGTTGCTGCAGCAGCGTGAGACCATCAGCCTGGTCTCCAAAACCCGTTATTCGCACAGCTGCGGCTGGCTGGACGGCAGGGAGATCCGCAAGGACATTCCTGACCCGGCGCCGTCCTCGGCGGAGGCGATGGCATGGCACATCGAGGCGAAGCGGTGCAATTGGATTGGCGAGTTAATCTCGGGGTCTATGTTGCCCGAAAGGCGCGCCATACTCGCTGCCGGATGAGCCTCATCGCGGGCACTATCAATGCTGCGCGGTTTCCGGGAGGGACAAGCAAGTTGTCGCCTTGTGTAAGCTAATGTGAAGTCCCTTTAATGGGATTTTCCGGTTCGAAAGTCCCATGAGTAAGGACACACCTTCCCTCCGGATCGATCGCCGCAGTTATCGTCTGGAGGGGCGCAGTTGCAAGAAATTTCTGGAGAATCAACCGACTCTCGTCGGAGAGCACAAATAACCCGCGCATCAATTCGAAAAACCCCGGCTCCTCCCCGACATACAGCAGTTCGAGAAGTTCCGCGACGGTGTACCGTCCGAGAGCCGAGAAAAGCCTTTCGGTGTCGTCAATAGAACTTCGTTGGCTTGACCGATCAAAATCGTAAATGATTGCAGTCATTGTTTCCCCGATGCGTCGCGATGGTCTGTGGACATCGTCGCACGTGGAATTTGCCCGCGCCATCGTGATTTCAGCGTGATCGCAAGCGGACCGCTTCGGAACTTGCAGTTTTGCTCGATTAAGAGGAAAATTTGCATATCTGAGGCAGAAGACGCGGTTGGAAGCAAAAAGTCGCCGTACCGCAGTGGCTTCTTGCGAATTCCGGTTGGGCGCCCGCATCGAAGGCAAATGACAAGATCATTAGCCGTAGCTCTACGGGGTTCACCCGTGCCGGGCTGATGGCTTGCGTTCGATCGGATGAATGTCGATGGCCCTTAACCGGCCCATGCGCAGCACATCCATCTCGAGCGGGCGATCGATCCGGTCGCGATCGAGGGCACGGATCAGATCGTCGACGCCGTTAACCTCAACGCCGTCCAGTTTGATCACGACATCGCCGGGCAATAATCCGGCCTGCGCAGCCGGCCCGTCCGGTTCGATCTGGGCCAGCAGGGCGCCCATCTTGTTTTCGACACCGGCGACCACCGCGTGCCTTCTTGGAATTGGCGCGGTCTGTCCGGACACGCCGATATAGGCGCGCCTGACATACCCGTGGCGGATGATTTCAGACAAAACAAATTGCGCGGTATTGCTGGCGACCGCAAAACAAATGCCCTGCGCGCCGCTGATGATCGCAGTGTTGATGCCAATCACCTCCGCCGCGGACGACACCAGAGGCCCGCCGGAGTTCCCGGGATTGAGCGCGGCGTCGGTCTGAATGACGTCTTCGATGGTCCGGCCGTTCACCGAGCGGATCGAGCGGCCCAGCGCCGACACCACGCCCGCTGTAACGGTCGATTCAAAGCCCAGCGGATTGCCGATCGCAACAACCAGCTGGCCGCGGCGCAAAGTTTTGGAGTTACCGAGCGAGGCGTAGCGCAAATCCCGCATGCCGTCGGCGCGCAGCAGAGCTAGATCGGTGTCGGGATCGACGCCGAGCACGCGTGCATCGGTGACAATGCCCTCGATATCCCGCAGCCTGATCTGTTTCGCCGATCCGACCACATGGCTGTTGGTCAGCACGAGTCCATCGGGAGAGATAACGATTCCCGAGCCGAGCCCGCCTCGCCCGCGCGCGCTTGGCACTTTTGAGCCGGTTTCGACGCGGACCACCGCAGGGCCCACACGTTCGGTTACGCTGATCACGGCATTGGAATAGGCGTCGAGCAAAGCTTGATCGCTGGTGGCGGCTTGTTTGGCCGCTTGCGATGAGAGGCCCTCATCTGACGTGTCGTCGGTAAAATCCAACATGGGGAATTCCTTCGCGTATCAGATGGTGATCGCGTTTTACCCTCACAAGAGCCCCCAGATGACGGCCCGGGCGGCGTCTCGGCTCAGGTTTTCGAGGACGCAAGCATCTTGGCCAGCATCCCGCCCGGCATTGCGTCGGCATATTCGAGATCGCTCGCATGCGAACGCGCCGGAGTCACTGTCCGGGTCAAACCGCCTTGGTCAGTGCACCATCGACAATGAGGTTGGTGCCCGAGATACGGCTCGCCACTGGACTCGCGAGGAAGACGACGCCCGCGGCGACTTCCTGCGGCGTGCCCATGCGTCCGGTCGGGTTCAACGACATTGCCGTCTTGTAGAGATCGGGCATGCCGCGCTCGATATTCTGCCAGATGCCGCCCTCAAAGTAGGTGTTGCCCGGCGACACCGCGTTGACGCGGATGCCCTTGCCGATCAGCTGGCTGCTGAGCCCCTTGGCGTAATGGATCAGCGCCGCCTTGAAGGCGCCGTAAGAACCGGCGGCGAAATCAACCTCGAAACCCGAGACGCTCGAGACGATCACGATCGAGGCGGATTTGGATTTCTCCAGATAGGGAAGCGCCGCCGCGACGGAATTGACGGTATGCATCATGTCGGTGCGAAATGACTTCTCCCAGGTTTCGGGCGTATCGCCGACGGCAAGCGCACTGACGTTGCAAACGATGGTGTCGATACCGCCCAGTTTGCCGGCCGCATCCTCGACCCATCGCTTCAACGCAGCGGCGTCGGCGACATCGATTGCCCCACCCCACGACTTGCCCCCCTTCGCCGCCAACGCCTTCACGACCTTGCCGACCTCGTCGGCATTGCGTGCACATATGGCGACATTGGCGCCTTCAGCTGCAAACAGCTCGGCGATCGCTAGCCCAATGCCTTTGCTCCCCCCGGTCACCAGCACGCTCTTGCCGTTTAATCCGAGATCCATTGTCGCCTCCATTGATGATGCCGCGGCCTGCCGTCGCGTACGGCAGGCCGCGTCGTTGAGTTACATCTTGGTCCAGTCCCCGGCGCCTTCGAATGCCGCGGCGGCGCGATAGATGACCGATTCATCGTAGTATTTTCCGACCAGCATCAACCCGATCGGCAGACCGTCGCTCATCCCGCAGGGAATGCTCATCGCCGGATGCCCCGTTGCGTTAAAAGGCGCCGTATTGGGAACCATTTCGAATGCGCGCTGGATGTAGAGATCGCGTGGCGCGTCGGGCGGCGGCAGCGGCGTCGCCTTCATCGGCAAGGTCGGCATCAGCAGCAAATCGTAGTTGTCGAGTGCCGCATCGTACGCGGCGCGCAGCTTGCGATTCAGATTCTGCGCCTTCGCATAGAAATGACCGCGATAGTGTTTGGTGAAATATTGGCCGAGCAGCATCGTTATCTTGAGGCTGTCGGACAACTCGTCGGCGCGGTGGTGCCAGGCGGAATGAGCGTCCAGCAGCGTCGTATTATAGAGACCGCGCCAGTTGGTCCCCATGCCGTTGCCCTTCATCATGAACTCGGTGGCGCCTTCCGCGGCGATCGGTAGCCAGATAGCCGGAGCCAACAGATGCATAGGCACCGAGACCTCATCGACGGTCGCGCCGAGCTTCTTGAAAAGCTGGGCGCCGGCCATGACCTTGGCATCGACGTCGCGCTCGGAACTCGTATGTCCGAAACCTTCCTTGACGATGCCGATGCGCAATCCATTGACGCCGCCTTCGAGCGCTTCTGTGTAGTTTGCGACCTTGGGAGCAATTTGCCGCGGATCGAGGCCGTCCGCGCCTGCCAGCACCTCAAGCAGAAGTGCATTGTCGCGCACATTGCGGGTCATCGGTCCGGTGTGATCGAGGGTGATTTCGATTGGCATGACGCCGGTATAGGGCACGAGGCCGTGCGTTCCCTTCATTCCGTAGATGCCGCAAAAGGAGGACGGGATGCGGATCGATCCGCCCTGGTCGCCGCCGATCGCCATATCGGCTTCACCCGTCGCCACCACGACTCCACTTCCCGAAGACGAGCCGCCGGACGAATAACCCATCTTGTGGGGATTATGGACGGGACCGGTCGCATTGGTATGGCTGCCGCCGGAAAAACAGAAATACTCGCAATGCGTCTTGCCGACGATGGTGCCGCCGGCGTCGAGAATGCGCGTGACGATGGTGGCATCCGTATCTGGCGTATAACCTTCGAGCGTCGAAGCGCCGTTCATCATGGGAACGCCGGCCAGGCTGACATTGTCCTTCAGCGCGATCGTCTTGCCGGCGAGCTTGCCGCTCGACGCGCCCTTGATCGTCGTCTTGACGTACCAGGCGTTGTACTTGTTCTCCTCGCCCTCCGGACGGTAGCCGGGCGTTCGCGGATAAGTCACGGCCGGGACGTAATCCGGCATGGCATCGACAATGTCGTAGGCGGCGTAATTTCCCTGCATCAGGGTGTCGTAGGATTTGAGTTCCTCCTCGCCCATATGCATACCGAGGTCCTCGGCTACGCTGCGTAATTGATCGAGAGTGGGTCGTCTGACTGCCATGGCCTGTCTCCCTGTGATCAGTGCTCTCTGGATCGAGCTTAGGTGGTGATTCCGATGAATTCCCCGACAAGACCGGCGTTGCCGAGATCGCCTGGCTGCACTTCCCGGGTAATCGTGCCTTTTTGAATGATGAGAATCCGCTTCGAGAGCGCGGCGATGAAGTCGAGGTTCTGCTCGACCAGGATCATGGTAAGTCCGCTGTTGTCGCGCAGCCGTTGCAGGATCTCGACAATCTCGTCGATGATCGAGGGCTGGATACCCTCAGTCGGCTCGTCGAGAAGAACGAGACGCGGCTTGCCGCAAAGGCAGCGCGCGATCGCCAGCAGTTGTTGCTCGCCGCCCGAAAGCGCGCCGCCGGGGCGGTCGAGAAGCGGCTTGAGGCGGGGAAACTCCTCCAGCACTTCGTCGATGGTATCCTGCTCGCGACCTGCCTGCTTGCTGCATCCCATGCGCAGATTGTCGTAAACCGTGAGGCCCGGAAAAATCTCGCGTCCCTGCGGCACATAACCGAGCCCGAGCCGCGCGCGGCGATAGGGCTCGGCCGCCGTTACGTCTTCGCCATGCAAGCGGACCAGCCCCCCGGTCGCCGGCAAAAATCCCATCAGCGCCTTGAGCAAGGTCGTCTTGCCCATCCCGTTGTGACCGAGAATGCCGATGAACTCGCCTTCGCTAACCGCGAAGCTGACCCCGTTGAGGATCGGAATGCGGCCGTAGCCGGTTCGCAGCCCTTGCACATTGAGCATCATGCGGCCGCCTGTTTGCCCAGATAGATATCGCGCACCAGCGGGTTGCGCATGATATTCTCCACGGCGTCCTCCACCAGCACGCTGCCCTGATTGAACACCGTCACCTGCTTGGCGATCATGCGGATGAACTGCATGTCGTGCTCGACGACGATCAGCGCCTTGCTGCGATTGATCTCGCGCACGAGCTCGGCGGTCTTGTGCACCTCCTCATGCGTCATGCCGGCAGCAGGCTCATCGAGCAGAATAAGCTCCGGATCCGTCGACAACACGATGCCGAGTTCAACCCATTGCCGCTGACCGTGGGCGAGCTGGCCTACCAGGCGCTTGGCCGCCCCGCTGAGGCCGATACGCTCCAGCATCTCGTCGACCACGCCATTGACGCGCTCGCCGGAATGGATGCGGCTCGCCGCGAGCCAGATATTTTCGCGCACGCTCAAACCATCGAAGACGCTTGGCACCTGGGTCTTGATGCCAATGCCGAGACGCGCGATCTGATGGGCGTGGGCACGGGAAATGTCGTGGCCGCGGAACAGCACCTGGCCCTGGCTCGGCTGCAGCTGCCCGGTGAGCATCTTGAAGAACGTGCTTTTTCCGGCGCCGTTCGGACCGATGAGGCAACGCAGCTCACCTTCGGCCAGCGTGAAGTTGACGTTGCGTACCGCCTGAACGCCGCCGAAGTGCATGCTGAGATCGCGGGTCTGAAGAAGCGGCGCAGCCATCACCCCTCCTCCGCCTGCTTGGGCTTAAGGCCCGTAGCCACACGCCGCGTACGCGAGCGCAGCAGCCAGTGTCCGAAATCGGCCAGCGTCGGCACCAGCCCCTTCGGCACAAGAAGCACGAACGCGATAAGGATTATTCCAAGGATGAACGGCGCATTGGCCAGCAGCTTCGTCCACCAATCCGAACCGCTCGGCTGGTTCGCCCCCAACGCCGTAGAGAGCCACTGGATCCCAATGCAGCCGACGATCGGACCGATCAGCGTGCCGCGCCCGCCGACAATGACCCAAATGATGATTTGCGCAGACTGCGCCAGCCCGAAAATCGTCGGGCTTACAAAATTTCCCCAATTGGCGAAAAGGCAGCCGGCGAAGCCCGCGAGCGCGCCGCCGATAGTGAAGGCCGCGAGCTTGTAGGCCCGCGGATCGTAGCCCAGCAGTTCGGCGCGCCGTTCGTTTTCCCGGATACCGACGATGATGCGGCCGAATCTGCTGGCCAGCAGCAGGCGCAACCCGAAATAGGTCGCGAGCAACGCCGCCGTCGAAAGATAGAACATGCCTTCGAGATCGATCACCGCAGCCTTGTTGCCGGGGTAATTGAGCGGCGGGATTCCCGGAATGCCGTTGAAACCGCCTAGCCGTGCCACGCCGATATGGAATTCCGGGCCGGCAGTGGAATTCACCGAATTGAACAGGATCAGCGTCACAGTCAGCGTGATGACGCCGAGATATACGTCGCTGATGCGGCTGTAGAACATGAAATAGCCGAGCAGCGCGGCGAAGGCTGCCGGCACGGCGATTGACAGCAGAAGCGGGAGCGTGCTCTCGCCGATGTTGAACATGGCGATCGCGTAGGTATAGGCGCCCAACCCGAAGAACGCCGACTGGCCGAAGCAGAGAATGCCGCCATAACCCCAGATCAGCGCCAGGCTGAGCGCCAGGATCGCCATGATCATGTAGACCGTGAGTTCGAGCAGGGTATCGAGCTCGGCGAAACGTGGCGTCAGGATCAGGAAGGTGACACCGACGATGCCGACCAGCCCGAGGCCGAGAAGATTGAGGGCGCGGGCGTTCACAGACCTCTCCGGAAGAAGCGGCCGGTGATGCCCTGCGGCAGTAGGCGGATCAGGACGATTGCGGTGGCAAGCAACGCCACCTCGCCGAACACTGGCGTGGTGGCAAAGGTAGCGATCTGATTGATGGTGCCAAAAAGCGCGGATGCAGAGGCCGTTCCGCTGAGAATCGCGGCGCCGCCTCCGATCACCGTGATGAAGGATTTGGCGACATAAGCGACGCCGATGGTGGGAAACACACCAGAGACCGGCGCAAGCACCGCACCGGCAAGGCCCGACAAGGCGGCACCGATGCCGAAGGTGACGGCATAGACGCGCGGCGGATTGACGCCCAGCGCTGCCGCCATATTGGCGTTCTGCATCGTGCCGCGGGCAATCAGGCCGAGCCGCGTCCAGCGCAACACTGCGAAGATGCCGGCCAGCACGACGGCCGCCACGGCGATGACGAAAAGCGTGTATCCGCTGGTGCGATAGGCGCCGATCTGGAAACTACCGAGCGGCGCCGAGATGCCAACCGTGGTGTTGCCGAAGATTGCCGTCGTCAGCCCAACGAGAAAAAGACTGAGGCCCCAGGTCGCGAGCATCGTGTCGATCATCCGGCCATACAGGAAACGGATTATCGTCAGTTCGACGATGACACCGATGATACCGACGACGACCGGCGCCACCACCAGCATCGCGATCCAGATGCTGATGCCGTGGCTGGTAGCGACGATCGCCGCATAACCGCCGAGCATCAAAAACTCCCCATGTGCGAGATTGATGACCCGCATCATGCCGAAAATAATCGCCAGCCCGATGCTGATCAGCGCCAGGCTGGCAATCGCGTAAAGGACCTGGATCGCCAGGAGAGCAATAAGATCCACGTTCACCTTTCCAAAAAATCTGACGACCAACCGGCCTCAGATCTTGATCACGTATTGCTGGTTGTCGTTAGGGTTCTTGATAAGATCGCATACCGCGGCGGTGTCTGACGGCTTCTGCTGCGAGAAGTCTTCCAGCACCTTGAGCTTCTTGTCATTGACCTCGGCGATGTGAACATCGAGGACGCAATGATGGGTCGGAGGGTCGATCGTGACCTTGCCCGAGGGCGCATCGATGCTGATTCCGGTTTCCAGCGCCTCGATGACCTTGATTCGGTCGATACTGGCCGCCTTCTTGACCGCCTCCGCCCATAGGCGGAAGCCTTGATAGGTCCCCATGGCGAGCTCGGTGATATTGGGATAATCGGCGCCGAAGCGCTTGTGGAAGGCGGCAACGAAAGCTTCGTTGGTCTTGTTCTTCAGGTCCTGGAAGTAATTGTAGCAGACGAGCATGCCGTTGCATTCGTCGGGCGACAATACGATGTGCTCGTTGCCCACGGCAAAGGTGGTCGACGCCATCGGAATGCTCTTGCGCATGCCGGCCGCGGCCCACTGACGATAGAAGGAGATATGCGCACCGCCGACGAGCGCCGACCATACGAAATCCGGCTTCGCCGCCTGGATCTTGGAGATGGTCGAGCCGAAATTCGTGACGTCGAGCGGGAAGAAGTCGATCGACGGGACTTCGCCGCCGTTTTCGGTGACGTATTTTTTCACCCATTGCGAGGTGATCTGGCCGTAATTGTAATCGGC
>Ga0208991_1000041_pt1 | contig 19304 bp, 14 predicted proteins | sample MedBloCAOM3_M2_FD_187855 | JGI IMG/M metagenome (GOLD analysis project Ga0208991, IMG submission 187855) | Forest soil microbial communities from El Dorado National Forest, California, USA - Mediterranean Blodgett CA OM3_M2 (SPAdes) (version 2) | ecosystem: Environmental > Terrestrial > Soil >...
GAGGGGCCGCCCTGCCGTGGTCATGTGGATGGCGTTGGGGGCGTTCGGAATAATGACCGGAATGGTACGACATCGGCACTCCCGCGCCGGTCGGACATGAGTCCCGTACGGCTCAATTTGCGGGGGTGATTTGACCTTCGCGTGGTTAATTTTTAGCGAATGGAACCGAACAAATTACGAGGCGCGTACGGCCGCAAGCACCTCGTCGGCATGGCCATCCACCCTCACATTGCGCCAAATCCTTATGATCCGGCCATCTGCGCCGATCAGAACCGTGGTGCGAAGAATGCCTTGGAAGGTCTTGCCATACATGGATTTTTCGCCCCAGACACCGTAAGCCTCCAGCATCTCGTGCTGTTCATCTGAAACAAGGGGAATGGAGAGCTCGTGCTTGTAGCGAAAAGCTTCCTGTGCCTTTAGCGGGTCGGCTGAAACACCCAGTATTGCGGTCTGGCTTTCAGCAAAGGCGCTCGCCAATCGCGTGAAGTCGATGGCCTCCTTGGTGCAGCCCGGCGTGTCCGCGCGCGGATAGAAAAACAGCACGAGTTTTCTCCCTGCGTAGTCGGACAAGGATACGGTGCTGCCACCGTCGCGGGGAAGGCGGAAGGCGGGCGCCCTTGCTCCCTCCGTCAACACCGATTTGCGAGCGGCCGGCGCGTCGGCCTTTCCGCCCAACGGTTTCTTCGCAGATGGATTTCCGGCCTCAGGCTTCGCGGCGGTCGCCTTCGATCCTGCTGTAGTCCTTCGAGCGGATGCTCTCGGGCCGGACGATTTTAACGGTTTTGATGGGTCCTTATGTGATGTTCTTGGGGTAGCTTGCTTGTTTGTATTCTTATTTGACGTGCTCGCCGTTGCCCGGCGGGTTTTCGAAGGCGCCGTTTTCGCCGATGTCATCGATTGAGCACGGGCTGTCTTCCCCGAGGACGCCTTGGGGGATTTCTTGCGCGTTTTCTTGGACATACGCCTTCCTTTCGTCGCTTTCGGCGGATCAACCATTGAGGTATTGCGGGTCTTGTCCCGGCAAGCCGGAATCAAGCCGACTACTGGGCAAGTCTTATGGCCACGGAGTATGGTTACAAGGAATTCGACGTACTACCCGTCAGCTCGTTGAACGTGCTCCTTGGGCCGGATCACGAGTAACAGTAATAATCGAGGATTGGCAGCGATGCCGGCTGAGCGCTCGATACCTATCGACGGGCGAGGCCTTGGCGGCGATCAATCTTACAATCAGCGCCAGCACCGAGAGGCAATGGCAAAGAACACGTCGCCCCAGGGATCGAATCCGCGCGATGACGTCCAGCCCTCGCATTGGGATGATGCCGATTGGGATCAAGACCATGACGAGGCGGCGGGCAATCGCGCGCGCCGGCTGTTGTCCGGATCGAACTCCGGTTTTCATCGGCTCGGCGATCACCTCGGAGCGCTACGCGGATGGCTCGCCAGGGAACGCTGGATAAAGCGCCTTGCCGTGGTGATCGCGGTTTTGATGGTGATCTTCGCCGGGTGCTTCGGCGGACTGTGGTGGCGGCTCGGCGCCGGTCCGATCAATCTCGAGATGGCCACGCCATGGCTGGCCGCGGCGATCGAGGAAAATATCGGTCACAGCAATACCGTCGAAGTGGGCGGCACGCAAATCGAGCGTGCCGGCAGGATCCGAATCGCTGTGCGCATCCGCGACATCATTGTCAGGGATCGTGACCATGTCGTCGTGGCGAGCGCGCCCAAAGCCGAGGTGAAACTATCAGGTACCGCGCTGCTGATGGGCCAACTTCGTGCCGAGAGCCTCAATCTGGTCGATGCCGAACTGGCGGTGCGGATCACGCCGGAGGGCTACGTCACCGTTTCCACAGGTGACACCGCCCGGCCGCTCGCGACCGGCGTCGCCTCGAAGAGACAACTGGGCGTAACGCAGTCTTCTCCGGGTCAATCCGAGACAACGATGCCTGTCAGCCCGGTTGCCCCGTCATCGCCGGACGCTCAATCCAGGACGACGGCAACGGTCGCCGATAACCGCGATGCGCCCTCCGGACTGCTTGCCGGCCTCGATTGGCTCGACAGCCTGAGCCTGACCGGACTTGACGGACAAAACCTCAATGAAATTGGTTTGAAGAACGGAAACCTTATCGTCGACGATCAGCAGCGCGGCAACAAATGGAATTTCGAGAACATCACCCTCAGTCTTCGCCGGCCTAGCGGCGGCGGCGTGGCGCTAAGCGTAGGCGAAGAGGGTAGCCACGCCTGGTCGCTTCGCGTCGTGGTCGGACCTCCCGCGAATGGCGTGCGAGCGGTCGATATTCGTGCCGACAAGGTCTCGACGGCGAATATCCTGCTGGCCTTGCGGCTGAAGGACCTGACTTACAGCGCGAATTTGCCGCTAACCGGCGAACTGAAGGGTGAACTGGGCCGGGACGGGCTGCCGACCTATTTCCGCGGCAAAATTACCGCGGGCGCGGGAACCGTCGTCGACATGGATACGCCCGACTATCCGATGGCGATCGATTCGGCCGAAATGAGTGTCGAATGGGATTCCGGACGGCGCGTGCTGGTGGCGCCGTTCAAGGTCATTTCCGGTCCCAATCGGATCACGCTGCTGGCCCATCTTGAGCCACCCAACGACAGCATTCCCGATTGGCAGCTAGGCTTCAATGGCGGCACCATCGTGCTTGCAGGGATCGACGACGAACAACCGCTGATTTTCAATCGCATTGCCATCGGCGTGCGCTTCGACACCGACAAGCGGCGCGTGGTGCTCACCCAGGCCGACGTCAGCAACGGTGAGATTGGCATTGCGGGAACTGGCAGTGTCGATTATTCGGCGGAGCCGCGCCTGACGCTCGGTTTCGCCGGCACGCCAATGTCGGCGTCCGCGCTCAAGCGGATGTGGCCGACCCTGATCGTTCCGGAGGTTCGCGAATGGGTCATCGAGCGGGTCGAACGCGGCTCGCTTCAGCGCATCGAAGTTGGCGTCAACTCGCCGGTTAGAAATCTTTCGCGGCGAGGCCCGCCGATCCCGGATGACGGTCTTGCCGTCAACATCGTCGCCAATGGCGTGACATTGCATCCTGTAGACGAGCTGCCGCCCGTGCGCGATGCGGATTTGAAAGCGCATGTTACCGGCCGCACCGCGACAGTGACGATCGGGCAGGCGGTGTCCGATACGCCGGCGGGCCGCAAACTCAACATTTCAGATTTTGTGTTCGAGGTGCCGGATATGGCGCCCAAGCCCGCGCCGGCCAAAGTAAGATTCCGGATCGATGGCCCGGTGCCGGCGGCGGCCGAGATTCTCGCCTCGGACCGCCTCAGCGAATTTTCCGGCACGTTGATCGATCCCAGTTCGAGCAAGGGAACGGTTTCGGCGGTGGTCACGCTCGGCCTGCCGATCAAACGCGAACTGACGAAGGCTGACACGACCTACGCCATTACAGCCGACCTCGGCGGATTTGCCGCAGATCGCCTCGTGATGAATCAGAAGCTCGAAGCCACCGCGCTGAAAGTCGTCGCCAACAACGGGGGATATCAGGTCAAGGGCGACGTCAAGATCAACGGGCAAGCGGCCTCGCTGGATTATCGCAAGCCGAACGAAGGCGATGCCGACATCAAATTGCAGGCGACGCTCGACGACGCGAGCCGCGCGCGCCTTGGACTGGATCTGGGACCTGCGGTCAGCGGGGCTGTTCCGATCAAACTGGCCGGCAAGATCGGAGGCCCCGATCGCGACAGCCGCATGGGCGTCGAGGCCGATCTGACCGCGTTGAAGCTCGATAACATCCTGCCGGGCTGGGTCAAATCGCCGGGCAAGTCGAGCCGCGCGGTGTTCAACGTGGTGCAGAAACCGCAATCGACCCGCCTCGAAGACATCGTCATCGATGGCGGCGGCGTATCGATCAAGGGGTCGGTCGAGGTCGATCAAAACGGCGACCTGATGAACGCGAACTTCCCGACCTATTCGCCGTCTGAAGGCGACAAGGCATCGTTGAAGGCTGAACGCGGCCCTGATGGCATCGTGAAAGCAACGATGCGCGGCGAGGTGTTCGACGGTCGCGGTTTTCTCAAATCCGCCATTTCCGGCAAGGAAGCCGACGCCAAGAGCAAAACCAGGAATATCGATTTTGATGTGGACCTGAAGCTCGGGGCGGTAGCCGGCTTCTTTGGCGAGGCGCTGCGCAGTGTCGATTGCAAGTTATCACGCCGCAACGGTGTGATCAGAAGTTTTGCGCTCAGCGGCAAGCTTGGACGGGATACGCCGCTGACGGGAGACTTGCGTGGGCACGCCCAGGGCCGCGACGTTATCTATATCGAGACCAAAGACGCCGGTGCATTCTTCCGTTTCACGGACACTTACTCCAAGGTGGTTGGAGGCCAGCTTCAATTGGCGATGGATCCTCCGACGGTCGAACCTGGCGCGAAAGAGGGGCTGATCAACGTCCGCGATTTCTCCGTCAAGGGGGAGGCTTCGCTGGATCGCGTGGCTGCCGGTGGGACGGCCGGCTTACAGAACGGCGTTGCCTTTTCGCGCGTGCGCGCAGAATTTACCCGGCAAAACGGGCAGCTCACGATCCATGAGGGTGTCCTGAAAGGCCCGATGATCGGTGGGACCATCGAAGGCAGCATCGATATCCCGGGCAACCAGGTGCGCATGAGCGGCACCTTCGTTCCGATGTACGGGCTGAACAATATGTTCGGCCAGATTCCGATCGTCGGGCTGTTCCTGGGCGGTGGCAGCAATGAGGGATTGATCGGCGTGACCTACGAGATCGTCGGCACCCCGGGCCAGCCGGTGCTTCGCGTCAATCCGATTTCGGCGATGGCGCCTGGCGTCTTGAGGAAAATCTTTGAATTCGGCACCGGCAAGCAAAACAATCCGGTCGAATTTCCGCCGAACAACTGAGCGGCGATTTTTTCGCGCTCAGCGCCGCAGCGCCGGCACGACCAGAAACGGAATCATCCCCAAGAGCACGCTCACCAGCGAAAACGCGATCAACGGATTATAGTCGTGGGTCCAGTCGTGGATCAGTCCTCCACCCCAGGAGCCGAACGCCGAGCCCAGGCCGCTGCCGATCGAAATGGCGCCGTAGATCGTTCCGACCCGCTCACCGCGAAAGATCTTCATCGCGGTTGCGGTGAGGAGCGGGCCGCGTGAGCCGATCATGCTGCCAAAGCAGACGACGAATCCCGCCAGCAACCAAAAGTTCGGATACCACTGCAGAAGCCACAGCATGATGATGCCGGCGATCGAGACGGCATAGCTGAACAATACCGATGGCCTTCGGCCGATGATACCGTCGAGCCAGCTGATGCCGAGCATGCCGAATAGCAGCACGACGCCACTGAAGCCCCAAGCCGTTGCCGCCTGCAGTGGTGGGAATCCCGCGTCGATCAGATAGGCAACGACTTGCGCCGCAATTGCATACATGCCGATCGCGGTGAAGAAGAACGTTGAGAACAGTGCCCAGAACGCGTGGTGGCGCATCGCACTCAGCAGGGTCCAGCCTTCATCGGCGAAGCCGGGGGCGGCGCTGTTGGAGAGATGCGGCGAACCGGTCGAGAACAATCGCCACGGCAATGCCAGCAGCGGCAACAGCAGGAACAGCGCGGCGCCGCCGAAAATCTGATAGGCGCCGCGCCAGCCGACCTGATCGATCAGGACCTGCGACGCCGGCAGCAGAATCAACACGCCTGCGCCGGTCGCGGAATAGACAATCGCCATCGCGGTCGGCAATCGCGGGCCAAACCAGCGGCCCAGCAGGATCGAATTCGGAACGTTGCCGATGAATGCGATGCCGATACCCACGCAAAGCCCGAGGCTGAGCTGGAACTGCCAGAGGTATTGTGCATGGGCAGCAACCAGGAACGCGCCGCCAAGCAGGAGCAGTCCAAGCGAATAGACGGTGCGGGGCCCCGAACGGTCGAACAACTTGCCTACCAGCGGTGCCGCCAGTCCGCTTGCGAGCGCGGAAAGCGAGTAGACCGAGACGACTTGGGCGCGGTCCCAGCCGAAACTCTCCGAGATCGGCTTGAGAAACACGGTAAAGCTCTCGCCAAGCCCGCGGCCGAGTACGGAGAGCGCAAAACACAGCGCGAGCACGTTAAGCGCCACGCGCGCCGGTTTCAGCGGCTTCGTCTCGGGGCTCTCGCTCGCGGCATTCTGGTCCATGACGATCAAGGAGCGCCTTTCCGCTGCACGCGCGTATTCCGCAAAAGCGTGCCCTCGGACGTGATCCGGGGGTGGATACGATTTTGCGGATAGAATACGCGCAGGATAACAATGAGCAGGGGTCTTGGGCGAATGCGCCTATGCAGGCTTGAGCAGGACGTGACGCTTCTTGCCAAGGGACAGCTTGATCACGCCTTCCGGCGTGAGGTCCGCGGGCTTCAGGATCATCTTCTCGTCGCTAACAGCGACATCGTTGACGCGAAGACCGCCGCCCTTGATCTGACGGCGCGCCTCGCCGTTTGACGCGACAAGACCGGCTTTGACGAACAGCGCCAGCACGCCGACGCCGGCCTCGAGTTCAGCGCGCGAAATTTCCACCGAGGGAAGGTTTTCGGCGATCGCGCCTTCTTCAAAAGTTTGCCGGGCGGTTTCCGCCGCGACAGCGGCCGCATCAGCGCCGTGCAGCAGCGCGGTCGCTGCATCGGCGAGGGCCTTCTTGGCTTCGTTGATCTCTGCGCCCCGCAAGGCAGCCAGCCGTTCGATCTCATCGAGCGGCAGCGTCGTGAACAGCTTCAGGAAACGCGCCACGTCGGCATCGTCGGTGTTGCGCCAGAACTGCCAGTATTCGTAGGGGCTTTTCATGTCGGCATTGAGCCAGACCGCGCCGCTGGCGGTCTTGCCCATCTTCTCGCCGGATGACGTCGTGATCAGCGGCGTCGTCAGCGCGTGCAATTGCGGCGTGCCCATGCGGCGGCCAAGGTCGATGCCGTTGACGATATTGCCCCATTGGTCGGAACCGCCCATCTGCAAACGGCAATCGTAGCGCTGGTTGAGCACGACATAATCGTACGCTTGCAGGATCATGTAGTTGAACTCGATGAAGCTCATCTCCTGATCGCGTTCCAGCCGGAGCTTGACCGAATCCATGGCCAGCATGCGGTTGACCGAGAAATGCCGGCCGATATCGCGCAACATCTCGATCCAGTTGAGCTTGGTCAGCCATTCGGCATTGTCGGGCATGACCGCGTCATGCTTGCCGTCGCCGAAGCTCAGAAAGCGCGAGAACACCTGCTTGATGCCCTCCTTGTTGCGCTCGATGTCCTCGATCGAAAGGATTTTTCGCGTCTCGTCCTTGCCGCTAGGGTCGCCGACGCGGGTGGTGCCGCCGCCCATCAGCGCGATCGGCTTGTTGCCGGTCTGCTGCAGCCAGTAGAGGCACATGATCTGCACCATGGAGCCGACGTGAAGCGAAGGTGCGGTGCAGTCGAAGCCGATATAGGCTGTTAGCTCGCCCCTGGCCGCCAGCGCATCCAGCGAGTCGGGGTCCGAAATCTGATGAATAAAGCCGCGGCTCTGCAGCACATTGAGAAAATCAGATTTAAATGCAGTCATTGTGTGCGACTCTGATGGTTCATATTCACGGTATTTGCACGGAGTTGCGGAACCATAGCGGAATACGCTGCCGCTGCCCGGCGCGCTGTGGCATTATAAGATGTGCTGGTTTGACACAAGCTGGGCGTCCAGGGGCAGGGCGCCTCGCAAAGGCACTATGGCGATGATGATGACGGCAATCGGTCTGATGAGCGGCACCTCGCTCGACGGGGTCGATGTCGCCTTGATCGAAACCGACGGCAAGCGGGTGAAGGCGTTTGGCCCCTCGGGTTATCGGCCCTACACGGAAACTGAACGTGGGCTGCTGCGCCAGGCCCTGACCGAGGCCGTCAACTTGCCGCAGCGTGATGCGCGGCCGGGCATCCTGCGCGAGGCCGAGCGTGCCGTCACGATCGCGCATGCCGAGGCCGTCGCCGCCTTTACCGCGCAGAACCATATCTCCCGCGAGGATGTCGATATCGTCGGCTTTCACGGTCAGACCGTGTTGCATCGGCCGGCGCAAAAAATGACTGTGCAGATCGGCGATGCGGCGGCCCTCGCCAAGGCAATTCATATTCCGGTCATGCATGATTTCCGTGCCGCCGATGTCGCCGCCGGTGGGCAGGGCGCCCCCTTTGTCCCGGTCTATCATCGCGCGCTCGCCCAATCCCTGGAGCGCGAATGGCCGATGGTCGTGGTCAATATCGGCGGCGTCTCCAACATCACCTATATCGATGGCGCCGATACCCTGATCGCCTGCGATACCGGGCCAGGCAACGCGCTGCTCGACGATTTCATGTTCCGCAAGATGGGCCAGCCGTTCGATTGCGAAGGCCGCACGGCAGCCCAAGGCGCTGTGGATGTGGCATGGGTCGTCCGGGCCCTGCAGCATCCGTTCTTTGCGCTGCCGCCTCCCAAATCGCTTGACCGTAATGACTTTGCGTCGCTGACTCTGCGCGAGATGCCTGCGGCTGATGGCGCGGCAACCCTGACCGCGTTCACGGCCGCTGCGATCGCGGAGATCGTTCCGCTGCTGCCGAAGGCGCCGCGGAGCTGGATTGTTGCAGGCGGCGGCGCCCGCAATCTCACCATGCTGAGGATGCTGCGCGAGCGGCTGGCGCCGGCCACCGTGGAGGCCGCCGACGCGCTGGGCTGGTCGGCCGACGCCATCGAGGCGCAGGCCTTCGGCTTCCTGGCCGCGCGCGGCTTGAAAGGCCTGCCGCTGAGCTATCCCGCCACCACCGGCGTGCCGATCCCGATGACCGGGGGCGTGATCGCCCGGCCGTGATCGGCGGCTAACCACAACTGTCATCGCCCGGCTTGATGACCGGGCGACCCAGTATTCCAGAGACGCTGATGATCAATCGAGAAGCCGCGGCGTACTGGATCACCCGCTTTTCGCGGGTGATGATGGCGAACCATGGCTGCGCGGCGGATTGATTGCGTCAGCGAACGTTGGCGAGACGCATGTCGAGATAGCCCGTCACGGTCTCCATCAGCGGCTGCAGCTTGCCGTCGAAGAAATGGTTCGCGCCGGGGATGACCTGCTGGTCGATCACGATGCCCTTCTGGGTCTTGAGTTTCTCGACCAGCGTGTTGACGTCCTTGGGCGGCACCACGGCATCCTTCTCGCCATGCACGATCAGGCCCGAGGACGGGCAGGGCGCGAGAAACGAGAAGTCGTAGAGATTGGCGGGCGGCGCGATCGAGATAAAGCCTTCGACCTCGGGGCGGCGCATCAACAGCTGCATGCCAATCCACGCGCCGAACGAGAAGCCCGCGACCCAGCAGGCGCGCGCCTCCGGATTGATAGTTTGTGCCCAATCGAGCGCGGAGGCGGCGTCCGAGAGTTCGCCGGTGCCGTGATCGAACGATCCCTGGCTGCGGCCGACGCCACGGAAATTGAAGCGCAGCACGGAAAATCCGCGATGCGCGAATGCGTAGTAGCACTGGTAGATGATCTGGTGATTCATCGTCCCGTGAAATTGCGGATGCGGGTGCAGCACCATCGCAATCGGTGCGTTCTTCTGCTTCGCCGGATGGTAACGGCCTTCGAGGCGGCCTGCGGGGCCGGTGAAAATGACTTCAGGCATCGTTGATCCCTTGGCAAAATCAACCGCCTTTGTGCTGGCTTCATCTGGCTCTCGGCAGACAAAACCTTGCAGAGATAAGGGCTGATCAGGCGTCGTTTGGCTTAAGCGAACGGCGCTCGGTGAACTGGAGGCCGCGTTCTAGCATGAGGCGAGGGGCAAAAAGCAAGGGTTTTGAACATCCCCCAGTGCGTTCAAAGCGTTGGCGGTCCGATTGCCAGGAGACGCCGTGATCGCCAATTGGCATAACGTTGGACGCGACGGACGAGTTGCCGCCAGCCGCGCTGCGCCTGTGTTCGAAAGCTGCAGCTTAAGGTATTATGGTATTCAATGGCTGACCGGGTCTATCTCGACTGGAATGCAACCAGCCCGCTTCGCCGTGAAGCCAGGGAGGCCATGGCTGCGGCGGGTGATCTGAGCGGCAACCCCTCATCAGTCCATGCCGAGGGCCGCCAGGCCCGCCGGTTGGTCGAGGACGCGAGGGCGTCGATAGCAGGCGCGATCGGCGCCCTGCCGCGAAACGTCATCTTTACGTCAGGTGGAACCGAGGCGAATGCGCTTGCGCTGGCCCCAGGGCTCCGGCGCGCCGCTGGGCTTCCGGTCCAGAGGTTAGTGGTTTCGGCCATCGAGCACGCCTCGGTCCTCGCGGGCGGGCGGTTTCCAGCCGAAGCGATCGGCACCATCGGGGTCACCCGCTCGGGCCTGGTGGATCTGGATCATTTGCGTGCGGTGCTGGAGAGCGGGCCTCCGGCGCTGGTATCGGTGATGCTGGCCAACAACGAAACCGGCGCGGTGCAACCGATTGCGGAGGCGGCTGAGATCGTCCATTCCGCAGGAGGACTATTGCATGTCGATGCGATCCAGGCATTCGGGAAAAAATCTTTTGATATCAAGGTGATGAATGCCGATCTTGTGACGCTCTCTGCGCATAAGATCGGCGGCCCCAAGGGGGTGGGCGCCTTGGCCCTGGCCGAGGGGTTGCTCGGATTTGAGCCGCTGCTGCGCGGCGGCGGTCAGGAACTGGGGCGCCGGGCCGGGACCGAAAATGTTGCGGGAATTGCGGGATTCGGGGCAGCAGTGAAGGCCGCCATGGGCGCTCTGGAGCGCGACGCCTTTCGTCTCGAAAACCTGCGGAATCGTCTTGAGAAGGGTTTGCGGCAAACCCCGGGCGCTATCGTGTTCTCAGACAATGCGCCGCGGCTGCCGAATACCACGCTGTTTACGGCTCCCGGCCTCAAGGCCGAGACCGCGGTGATCGGATTTGACCTCGCGGGCATCGCGGTATCCTCCGGTTCCGCGTGTTCGTCGGGCAAGGTGCAACCGTCGCACGTGCTGGAAGCCATGGGATTCGGCCCCAAACTCGCGCAGGGAGCGGTGCGGCTCAGTCTGGGCTGGTCCACGTCTGACGCGGACATTGATCGCTGCCTGGAGGCTTGGCGAAAGCTCGCCGGCACCCTACTTAAAGGGAGCGACGAAACACGGCTTGAACGATTCTAAGCAGGTGATTTCGCCGGCGAAACATCGTAATAGTCTTTCGGAATTGATCCACCGCGGTCCTTGAAACCGCGAGCGGAGGATGGAATGGCGGCCGTACAAGAGACCGTCGATCGGGTTCGCCGGATCGACGTCGATCAATATCGATATGGGTTTGAGACCGTAATCGAGTCCGACAAGGCCCCGAGGGGCCTATCGGAAGATACTATCCGCTTCATTTCGGCGAAAAAGAACGAGCCGGCCTGGATGCTGGAATGGCGGCTGGAGGCCTTTCGGCGCTGGCTGACCATGGCTGAGCCGAAATGGGCTCGCGTCAACTATCCCAAGATCGATTACCAGGATCTCTATTACTACTCCGCCCCCAAGAAGAAGGCGCTGGCCTCGCTCGACGAGGTCGATCCGGAAATCCTGAAGACCTACGAGAAGCTCGGCATTCCCCTGCGCGAAGTCGAGATGCTGGAAGGTGTGGTGCGCCCCGAAGGCGAGCGGCGCATTGCGGTCGATGCGGTGTTCGATTCAGTGTCGGTCGCAACGACCTTCCAGAAGGAGCTGAAGCAGGCCGGCGTGATCTTCATGCCGATCTCGGAGGCAATTCGCGAGCATCCGGATCTGGTGAAGAAGTATCTTGGCACCGTGGTGCCGACCTCGGATAATTTCTTCGCGACCTTGAACTCGGCGGTGTTTTCCGACGGCTCGTTCGTCTACGTGCCGCCGGGCGTGCGCTGCCCGATGGAACTGTCGACCTACTTCCGCATCAATGAGCGCAATACCGGGCAGTTCGAGCGCACGCTGATCATCGCCGACAAGGGCGCCTACGTCAGCTACCTCGAAGGCTGCACCGCGCCGCAGCGCGACGAAAACCAGTTGCATGCCGCCGTGGTCGAGTTGGTCACGCTTGACGATGCCGAAATCAAATATTCGACGGTGCAGAACTGGTACCCCGGCAATTCCGAAGGCAAGGGCGGCATCTACAATTTCGTCACCAAGCGTGGCGATTGCCGCGGCAACAATTCGAAGATTTCCTGGACCCAGGTCGAGACCGGCTCGGCCATCACCTGGAAATATCCGAGTTGCATCCTGCGCGGTGACAATTCGCGCGGCGAATTCTATTCCATCGCGATTTCGAACGGTCACCAGCAGGTGGATTCCGGCACCAAGATGCTGCATCTCGGCAAGAACACCACCAGCCGGATCATCTCCAAGGGCATCGCGGCCGGCGTTTCGCAGAACACCTATCGCGGCCTCGTGACCGCTCATCGCAAGGCGACCGGCGCGCGCAATTTCACCGCCTGCGACTCGCTCCTGATCGGCGACAAATGCGGCGCGCACACCGTGCCCTATATCGAGGCGAAGAACTCTTCCGCGCTATTCGAGCACGAGGCGACCACGTCGAAGATTTCCGAGGACGTGCTGTTCTATTGCGTGCAGCGCGGGCTGTCGCAGGAGGAAGCCGTCGGCCTCGTGGTCAATGGTTTTGTGAAGGACGTGCTGCAGCAACTGCCGATGGAATTCGCGGTTGAGGCACAGAAGCTGATCTCGATCTCCCTGGAGGGATCGGTCGGATAACGCCTCATCCCGAGGAGGTCGCGCCGTGACCGTCTTCAAGGATGAAAGGCAAAGGTGTCGGTTGTCCTTCGAGACGCGCGTTTGGCGCTCCTCAGGACAAAAAAATGGAAGAATGTAATGCCATTGTTAGAAGTCAAAGATCTGCAGGTCCGTGTCGAGGAGCGTGAAATTCTCCACGGGCTTTCGCTCACCGTGAACAAGGGCGAGGTGCACGCCATCATGGGGCCGAACGGCTCCGGAAAATCGACGCTGTCGCACGTCATCGCCGGCAAGCCGGGCTACGAAGTCACCGGCGGCGAGATCCTGTTTAACGGCGAAGACCTGCTCGAGATGTCCCCCGACGAGCGTTCCGCGAAGGGCGTATTCCTGGCGTTCCAGTATCCGGTGGAAATTCCTGGCGTCGCGACCATGACATTCCTGCGCACCGCGCTGAATGCCCAGCGCAAGGCGCGCGGCGAGAGCGAATTTTCCACGCCGGACTTTCTCAAGAAGGTGCGCGCGGTCGCGGCAGGCCTCAATATTCCGCAGGACATGCTCCGGCGCGGCGTCAATGTCGGGTTCTCCGGCGGCGAGAAGAAACGCAACGAGATCCTGCAGATGGCGCTGTTCGAGCCGAGCCTGTGCGTCCTCGACGAAATGGACTCCGGCCTCGACATCGACGCGATGCGGATCGCCGCCGACGGCGTCAATGCACTGCGCTCGCCGGATCGCGCGATGGTTGTAATCACGCATTATCAGCGGCTGTTGAATTACATCGTGCCGGATTTCGTGCACGTGATGTCGAAGGGCCGCGTGGTGAAGAGCGGTGACAAGGAACTGGCGCTGGAGCTTGAGGCTTCCGGCTATGCGCAGTTCGAAGACGCGGCCTGACGGCCCAAACGGAATTCACGATGAATCTTGCATTTGCAAAAACCGAGACCGGACGCGCGCTGAGCGACGCTTTCGCCGTCGCGCGGGACCGGCTGCCGGGCGCTGGCAAGGTCGCCGACGCGCGTCAGGAGGCATTCGAGGCTTACGAGCGCGTTGGCCTGCCGCACCGGCGCATCGAGGACTGGAAATACACCGATTTGCGCGTGCTGATGCGCGAAGTGTTGCCGCTTGCGGCGGCACCGGACGCGGCGGCGCTAAAGCGCGCTGGCGCCGCTTTGAAGCTGCATGCCATCGAGGGCGTGCGCAGGCTGGTGCTGGTCGACGGGGTGTTCGCGCCAAAACTGTCCGACACCGGTAATCTTGAAAAAGGACTTGGCATCCGCACGCTGCGCGAAGTGCTGGAAGCGGGCGATACCGCGCTCCATGCGCAATTGCTGGCGCCCGAAAACTCCGATTCCATGCTGGCGCTGAACAGCGCGATGATGACGGATGGCATCGTGATCGAGGTCGCCGATGGCGCCGTGCTCACGCAACCCTTGCATATCGTCCATATCGCCAGCGGCGCTGCGCCTTCGGCGATGTTCACGCGCTCGTTGTTGAATGTCGGCAAGGCCGCAAGCGCGACGCTGGTGGAAAGCTACATCGCCGCGGATGGGGCGAAAGCCTATCAGGCCCATGTCTCCCTGATCGTTGCAATCGGCGATGGCGCGCGGCTTGACCATGTGCGTTTGGTCGAAGACGGCCGCGAGGCCTTCAACATTTCCTCATCCGTGGTGACGCTGGGCGCCAACGCCCATCTCAATACCTTCGGCATGACCAGCGGATCGAATGTGAGCCGGTATCAGGCCACGATCGCATTTGCCGGCGAGGGTTCCCGCGTCGAGACCAACGGCGTCAATCTGCTCAATGGCCGCCAGCATGCCGACACCACGCTGTTTCTGGATCATGCGGTGCCGAACTGCGCGAGCCGCGAAATCTTCCGCTCGGTTGTCGACGACCGCGGACATTCGGTATTTCAGGGCCGCATCATCGTCCGCCCGGACGCGCAGAAGACCGACGCCAAGATGATGACGCGGGCGCTGCTGTTGTCCGATGAGGCCGAAGCCGACAACAAGCCGGAACTGGAAATTTTCGCCGACGACGTCACCTGCGGCCATGGCGCGACTACCGGCGCGCTGGACGAAAGCCTGCTGTTTTACCTGCGGGCGCGCGGCCTTTCCGAGAAGGAGGCACAGGCGCTGCTGATCCAGGCGTTCGTCGGCGAGGCGATCGAGTCGATCGCCAATGACGCCTTGCGTGAACTCGCGATATCGGCCGCCGAGCGTTGGCTCGCGGCACGGGGATAGTTTTCGATCCTCTTCCTGAGGAGGCTGCGGAGCGGCCGTCTCGAAGGATGAGGGGAAAGCAGATTGGGGCTTCGTCCTTCGAGACGCGCGCAAGGACGGGCTCCTCAGGACGGGGAAAAGTGAAGGCAGATATGACCCATCCGGCAGTCTCAAATGGTTCATATGATGTAGCCCGGGTGCGGGAAGACTTTCCCGCGCTCTCGCTCAAGATCTATGGCAAGCCGCTGGTCTATCTCGACAACGCCGCGTCGGCGCAAAAACCCAACGCGGTGCTCGACCGCATGACGGAAGCCTATAAGTCCGAATACGCCAACGTGCATCGCGGGCTGCATTACCTCGCCAATGCGGCGACGGAGGCCTACGAGGGCGGGCGCGCCAAGGTCGCTAAGTTTCTCAACGCGGGGCGCACCGAAGAGATCGTCTTTACCCGCAATGCTACGGAGGCGATCAACCTCGTGGCGTCGTCATGGGGCGAGCCGAACATCGGGGACGGCGACGAGATCGTAATCTCGATCATGGAGCACCATTCCAACATCGTGCCCTGGCATTTCCTCAGGGAACGTCATGGCGCCGTCATCAAGTGGGCGCCGGTAGATGACGAAGGCAATTTCCTGATCGACGAATTCGAAAAGCTGCTGTCACCGCGCACCAGGCTGGTCGCGATCACGCAGATGTCGAATGCGCTCGGCACCATCGTGCCGGTCAAGGATGTGGTGAAGCTCGCCCATGCCCGCGGCATTCCGGTGCTGGTCGACGGCAGCCAGGCCGCCGTTCATCTCGCAATCGACGTCAGGGATATCGACTGCGATTTCTACGTCTTCACCGGGCATAAACTCTACGGCCCAACCGGCATCGGAGTGCTCTACGCCAAGCACGAGCATCTGGTGGCGATGCGGCCTTACAACGGCGGCGGCGAGATGATCCGCGAGGTCGCGAAGGACTGGGTCACCTACGGCGATCCGCCGCACAAATTCGAGGCGGGGACGCCCGCGATCGTCGAGGCAGTGGGCCTGGGTGCAGCGATCGATTACGTCAATTCGATCGGCAAGGAGCGTATCGCCGCCCACGAGCACGGGCTTTTGACCTACGCCCAGGAGCGCCTGCGCGAAATCAATTCGCTGCGCCTGATCGGCACCGCGCATGGCAAGGGACCGGTGATCTCGTTCGAGATGAAGGGCGCGCATCCCCACGATGTCGCGACCGTAATCGATCGGCAGGGGATCGCGGTGCGCGCCGGCACCCATTGCGTGATGCCGCTTTTAGAACGGTTCAATGTTACGGCGACGTGCCGCGCCTCGTTCGGGATGTATAATACCCGTGAAGAAGTCGACCAGCTGGCACAGGCGCTGATCAAGGCGCGGGAATTGTTTTCATGACCGACACCGTCGAAGCCAAGAACCCCGAAATCAAAACCAGCAATATGGAAACCCATTCGGCGCTGCCGCCGGAGGAGACCGAGCGGCTGGGCGGCGAAATCGTGGCCGCGCTGAAGACCGTGTTCGATCCGGAAATTCCGGCCGACATCTACGAGCTTGGCCTGATCTACAAGGTCGACATCAAGGACGACCGCACCGTGGACGTCATGATGACGCTGACGACGCCGAACTGTCCGGCGGCGGGCGAGTTGCCGCAGATGGTGGAGAACGCGGTCGCCAGCGTTCCCGGCGTCGGCCTCGTCAACGTCAATCTCGTTTGGGAGCCGGCGTGGACGCCGGACAGGATGACCGACGAGGCGCGCCTCGTTCTCAATATGTGGTGAAGCGTTAGAGCATGATCCGGGAAAGTGGAAACCGGTTTTCCCTCGGGACAAACGCGAAGCGTATGCCCGGAGATCATGCTTAACAACGAGAATTAGAGCTTAGCTTGTTCACGGGAAAACCGGCATTGATTTGCCTTTTGGATTGACCACATGACTGACATGACACCCGCCTCACCAAGTCCGGCATCGAAGCCGAAGCCGCGGCCGCGCCCGCAGGTGATGAAGCTGACTGACGCGGCGGCGCAGCGGATTGCCGAACTGACCAAACGCGCCGATTCCGAGATCGTCGGCTTGCGGGTCGGGATCAAGAACGGCGGCTGCGCCGGGCAATCCTATACAGTCGAATATGCCCACGATGTCCGCCCCTCAGACGAGGTCGTCGAGGACAAGGGCGTGAAGATCCTGATCGATCCCAAGGCCGTGCTGTTTCTGCTGGGCACCGAGATGGACTACAAGGTCGACAAGATGTCGGCGCAGTTCATCTTCAACAATCCGAACCAGACCGGAGCCTGCGGCTGCGGCGAATCCGTGCAGCTGACGGCTGCAAAGGTGGATGGGTAGTATCGTGTCCCGGACGCGGTGCAGCGTTCTTCGCGCCGCTCCGCAGAGCCGGGACCCACAACGACTTCACGTAAAGCATGGGCTCCCGATCAGCAGCGCGCCGCGGAGCCAGTGCTCGGGCCGCGCGGAGCGCGGACCCGGGTGCGCTGCGCAGCATCCGGGGCACGAGCACTCGGATGCAAGCGGACTCCCATGGACCGCGATTTCCTGATCGATCTGTTTTCGGATTTCGGTCCGGTGACGATCCGCCCGATGTTCTCGGGCTTCGGCATTTCAGCCGACGGTATCAACTTTGCCATGGCGCTGCGAGCCGGTCTCTATTTCCGCGCGGATGATCAGACCATTCCCCAATTTGAGGCGGAGGGATCGAAGCCGTTTCAGTACCAAACCCGGGCCAAGACCGTGACGGTCGGCTCATATTGGCAATTGCCGGCGCGGCTGTTTGACGATCCGGAGGAACTGACGGGATGGGCGAGGGCTGCTTTGGCGGCAGCGCAGCGTGCGGCCTTGAGCAAGCGTCCCAGGGCACGCAACGCTCCACCCAAGAAAGCCGCGACCAAGAAGCCGGTCGCAAAAAAGTCGCCCGCAAAAAGGAAAGCTACTCCGCGAAAGCGATCTCGTTAAGGGACCACAACCTTCGTCATTTCCCGATGTGCAATTGCATATCGGGAATGCGCCGCTTGAAACCATCGCCGTCAAGCTAATGGAGGAGAATGAACGACCGGAAACGGGCTCTCGCCCAGGTTTGTCAGACGCGGGCGCGAACGGGTCGCAACAGGAACGCCGGAAGATGCGAGTGATCGGCAGGCTCCGATGCGGGATCGCGCGGCGCCTGCGGTGCTTCGGCGCGGCCGATCGAAGGCGTACGCGGGGCGGGAGGCGCTGATGGAGGCGTAAACGCAGCCACCGCTGACTGCGGCTGCGGGCTGGAATTGCGGCCGCCGCCTGAACGCCGGGGCTCGCGTTCGCGGCGCGGTTTGCGGCCGCCGCGGGAGCCTTCGCGTGAACCTTCTCTGGCACCTTCGCGCGCGCCGGGCTCGCGCGGTGCTCCTGCTTCGCCGGACGGCGCTGCCCGGCTTTCGTCCGGCTGGGTCCGAGCGCCACCTTCGGCGTAGGGAATCGTCTGACCGATCAGCTTTTCAATTGCGACGATGGATTTTTGGTCGAGCGGTGTAACGATGGAGATCGCGGTGCCGGCGCGGCCAGCACGTCCGGTGCGGCCGATGCGATGGACGTAGTCGTCGGCATGATGCGGCACGTCGAAATTGAAGACGTGACTGACAGCGGGAATATCGAGGCCGCGGGCCGCGACGTCGGAGGCGACCAGCAGCGGAATTTCGCCCTTGCGGAATTGATCGAGTGCGGCGGTGCGCGCCGACTGATCCATGTCGCCATGCAGGGCGCCGACGCTGAAGCCGTGCTTCTGCAGCGATTTGTACAACAGCGCGACCTCGCGCTTTCGGTTGCAGAAGATAATTGCGTTCTGGAGATCCTTGGCGTCGCGCAGCAGGCGGCGCAGCGTCTCCCGCTTCTCATGCGGCTCGCGGCCAACGCTGATCTGGAACTGGGCCACGCCCACGGCGGTGGTTGCCGGCCTGGAAACTTCGATCTTCTCGGGATTGTGCAGGAAGGTTTCGGTGATGCGGCGGATTTCGGGGGGCATCGTCGCCGTGAAGAACAGCGTCTGCCGCGTAAATGGAATCATTTTGCAGACACGTTCGATATCGGGAATGAAGCCCATGTCCAGCATGCGGTCGGCTTCGTCGATGACGAGCAATTCGACGCCGGTGAGCAGAAGTCCGCCGCGCTCGGTATGGTCGAGCAGCCGGCCGGGCGTTGCGATCAAGACGTCGACGCCGCGCGTCAATTTGGTGTCCTGGTCGCCGAACGAAACCCCGCCGATCAGCAGCGCGACGTTGAGTTTTTGACCGGCGCCGTATTTGTCGAACTGTTCTTTCACTTGGGCGGCGAGTTCGCGGGTCGGCTCGAGGATGAGGGTGCGGGGCATTCGGGCCCGGGCGCGGCCCTTTTCCAGCATGGTGAGCATCGGAAGGACGAAGGCAGCGGTCTTGCCGGTGCCGGTCTGGGCGATG
>Ga0208991_1000042_pt1 | contig 19275 bp, 20 predicted proteins | sample MedBloCAOM3_M2_FD_187855 | JGI IMG/M metagenome (GOLD analysis project Ga0208991, IMG submission 187855) | Forest soil microbial communities from El Dorado National Forest, California, USA - Mediterranean Blodgett CA OM3_M2 (SPAdes) (version 2) | ecosystem: Environmental > Terrestrial > Soil >...
ATTAGTTGCATTAAGCAACTAAATTGGTTTAGAGAATGAAAAAATGCGGCTTAAGGGCGATTAAGCGCCGGCATAATGCTGTTGAAAATGTGACAAAGCCGCCACAGGTGCGGGGAGAATCGTGCGGCGGCGCGTCCATTTCTTGACCCTTATTGGGCCGAAGTGTTTTTATACATCGGCCGTATTGGCGGAGTGCGTGTGGTGCTGAGTGAGGCTTCCACTTTCCGTCGGTCGGACAGGCCTTTTGGTACGTACCAGTCTCTGATCAATGAGAGAGGGAGAATGATGAAAAAGCTTCTACTCGGCTCGACCGCCTTGGTCGTCGGCGGGTTGATGGCCGCCCCGGCCATGGCAGCCGACCCGATCAAGATGGGTGTGGGCGGCTACTACACCTTCTACGGTGCCGCCGGCAACATCGACCCGACCTACGCCATGAACGGGTCGGTCACCAACTACAAGGGTCTCGAGTTCATCCAGGAAGGTGAAATCCACTTCATCGGCCAGACGAAGCTCGACAACGGCACGTCGGTCGGTCTGACCGTCGAGCTGGAAGCTTGGAACCCGTCTTCATCGACCGCCAATGCGCAGATCGACGAAGCGTTCCTGTTCGCCTTTGGCGACTGGGGTCGTATCGAGGTGGGCTCGCGCGACGCAGCGACCTATCGCATGTACTACGGCTCGCCGTCGGCGTTCATCGGTTGGGGTGCGATTCAGCACAACCATAACTACTCCAACCTTTCGATGCAGGCGAACAACAAGGCCTATACCCGGGTCACCGCGACGACCAACACGCCGACATGGCAGGACGTCAACCGCATCAACTACTTCACGCCGCGCTTCGCCGGCCTGCAGATCGGTGTCGGCTACGCTCCCAAGCTGAACGCTGCGGCGGCGGGCGGCCAGGCAGCTTCCGGTCCGGGTAATCCGGCCGGCATCTGCGGCTACAACAACGCCACCAACATGAACGCCTGCCCGACGGCGGATTATGCCTGGCAGGACGTGTTCGACGTCGGCGCCAACTACCTGAACAAGTTCGGCGACTTCACCGTGGCGCTGTACGGCGCGTTCGCGTACGCCTCGTTCGTGCCGGGCTTCGGTCCGGTCGGCGGCGTGTTCCCGAACGTCGCGGCCAATCAGGCCACCGGTGCGAACCTGACGGCATGGAAGCAGTGGGTCGTCGGTGCGCAGTTCGGCTATGCCGGCTTCACGATCGGCGGCGCTTACGGCTACGACAACAACGGCCTCGGCTCGAACTACTTTACCGGCGTCGACAACGACACCCGCTTCTATACCGGCGGTATCATGTACGAGACCGGTCCGTGGCAGATGTCGTTCCTGTGGGTGGGTTCCTACAACACCAACGGCAACGGCTCGGCGAGCGTTTCGTCGATCACGCCGGGCACGCAGGCTCAGGTGCTCAACACGTCGGGCTGCGGCGGTGTTCCGGGTGTCAACAGCACCTGCTTCAACGGCAATGCCTCGACGTCATTGAACTTCGGACAAGAGTCCGTCCAGAAGTTCGAGGTCGGCGCCAACTACGCGCTCGGCCCCGGTATCAAGGCGGTCGGCGGCTTCCAGTACTACAATGCCGCTGGCCCCAGCAACGCCGTGGTCGGCAATGCCTGGGTCATCATGCTGGGCATGGACTTGCGCTTCTAGTCGCGGTCCGAGACAGAAGATCGGGAAGAGCGGGCGAAAGCCCGCTCTTTCTTTTTGCGGGTGGCCGAGCGCCGGCGCATGCTTGGACGCCTGAGGCTCTTCCCGCGAAGAGGATGCGCTCATGGGCGGAGCCGATGCTCCCAAGGTCAGGATCTTCCCGCCGCTGGTCTATTTGGCCGGTCTCGCGATCGGGCACCTGGCGAACCGCTGGCTGCCCGTCGACGCCGTCCCGGTCCACGGGGCGTGGATCGTGGGCGGAATTCTCCTCGTCCTGGGCCTCGGGCTGATCGCTTCGGCGACGACGAACTTCACGCGGGCCGGCACCACCATCCGGCCGGACCGTGCTTCGAGCAGCCTGGTCATCGCCGGCCCGTACAAGTTCACGCGCAACCCGATGTATGTCGGCATGGCCACCGCTTATCTCGGCCTCGCCATCGCCGACCGGTCGCTCGGCAGCCTGATCCTCCTGCCCGTCGTTCTGCTCATCATCCGGCGCGCCGTGATCGCCAACGAAGAGGCATTTCTCGAACGCCGCTTCGGCATCGCCTACACCGACTACAAGGCTAAGGTCCGTCGCTGGCTGTGACGGCCTATGCGGCCCGCCGGCCCACGATGTTGACGAACAGGGTCGGCAGGTAGGTGCGCGACACCGGCAGCCGTTCGGTGGCCTGACGGGCCAGCACGGCGCGATTGTCCTCGTGGTCGAGCACGAGCTGGAACAGGCCCTGCTCGACGGCGCCCGCGCGGGAATCGAGCTCGGGCTTGCCGTCGCGCACCACGCGGTAGGCCACGTCCAACCCGACATCGCCGCCGCTGTAGAACGACGACACGACTTCCAGCCGCTCGAACATCAGCATCAGGCCGCGCACCGAGAAGCGCCAATAATCGTCCGGCGTGGCGTGGAAGGCCTGCGACCACGGTGTGGCCACGTAAGCCACGCCGCCCGGCTTCAGCAGTCCTTCGATGTTGTGCGCAGCCTTCGCCGGCTGGCGAGTGTGCTCGAGCACATGGCAGCAGATCACCAGATCGAACGGATCTTGTCCGAGCTTGGCTTTGAGCGACCGCGGCTCGCTGCAGATGTCGAGCACGTGGTCGACGTTGCTGCCCTCCAGCAAGTCGATGCCGACGAACGCGGCGCGGCTGCCGAAGCGCTTCGCCACCAGGTTGCGCCAGTTGCGTTCGTTGCGGTCCGAAACAAGGGCGCGCGAGCCTACCTGCAGGACGCGCAGCGCGCGCCGCCCCACCCCTTGGGCGACGCGGTCGAGCAGCAGCTCGACCTCGCGGGTAACACTCGTGCCGACGACGCGCAGTTCCCCTTTGGGTTCCGCCGGAGAGGCGTCGCCGGCCGGCTTCATTCGCGTACAACCAAGACGTGCATGCGGCGCGGGCCGTGGGCGCCGAGCTCCATCGCCTGCTCGATGTCGCCGGTGCGCGAGGGGCCGGTGATGGTGTTGACGGTGCGCGGCATGCGGTCCTTGCCGTACCGCGCCCGCAGCCGTTCCCACACCTCCTCGTAGCCGCCGACGATGTCGCTCTCGCGCAGCACGACGATGTGCGTGTCGGGCAGGAGATTGAGCGTCACCGGATGCTCGGGGCCAGAGGCCATCACGACCGTGCCGGTCTCGGCGATGGCGGCGAAGGCGCCGGTGATCGAGACATGGTCGCTGCCCTCGCCGCGGCCGCGCCGCAGCGACAGCATCTTCTGGTTCGACCAGTCGTAGCCGGCAAGCTGCGGGGAGGGTGCGATCACGGCCTCGGCCGGCAGGTTGTTGCGCGCGAGATAGGCCGAGACTTCGGCGGCCACCTCGGCCGGCGCCACGCGGGCCACGGTGGCATTGTTGGCCTCGGCCCATTGGCAGAACAGCGCGACCTTGTCCGGCTGCGCCAGGGCGGCGCGGGCGACGGCGGGCCCGCGCGGCGGCTCGGCGAGGCGCGCCTCGACGGCTTTCAGGGCATCGCCGGAGAGCTCGCCGCGCTGCAGGGACCGACGGATGCCGTTCAGGATCTGCAACCTGGCTTCGTTCATGACTGCCTGCCGCGCCACTGAGCATGGAACGTGCCGCCCGGCGGCGGCGCCGGGAAGTCGCGGAAGCGCGTCCAGCCGCCGGCCAGGGGCAGAGTCTGATAGCGGCCCTGGGCACGGCCGAATAGCGCGAGCATGCGGTTGGCGAGCCCGGTGAGGCGGTGATAAAGGCGGGGCCGGCGGGCCAGGAAGCTCCACAACGCCAGTCCTTGGCGCACCGCCTTGGGCGTGAGATGGCGCTCGAACTCGCGCTCGCGCCAGTGGCGCATCAGGCTGGGCAGCGGGATGCGCACGGGGCAGACGCTCTCGCAGCGACCGCAAAAGGTCGAGGCGTTGGGAAGGTTGCCGGCCTCCTCGACGCCGATCAGCTGCGGCGTCAGCACCGCGCCGATCGGGCCGGGATAGACCCAGCCATAGGCATGGCCGCCGATCGCCCCGTAGACCGGGCAATGGTTCATACATGCGCCGCACCGGATGCAGCGCAGCATGTCCTGCATCTCCGTGCCCAGCACGGCGGAGCGGCCGTTGTCGAGGATGACGACGTGATAGTGCTCGGGCCCGTCGAGGTCGCCCGGCCGCTTGGGGCCGGTGTTGAGCGTCGTATAAGCCGACGATTCCTGCCCGGTCGCCGAGCGCGCCAGCACGCGCAGCAGGACGGCGGCGTCCTCCAGGGTGGGAATCACCTTCTCGATGCTGGCCAGCACGATGTGCATGCGTGGCAGGGTGTTGGAGAGATCGGCGTTGCCCTCGTTGGTCACCAGCATCGACGAGCCGGTCTCGGCCACCAGGAAATTCGCGCCGGTCAGGCCGACATCGGCGTCCAAAAATTTCTGACGCAGCACGTAGCGTGCCTCGGCCACCAGGTCGTTGCGCTCGGTGAGACGCTTGGTGAAGCCCAGCTTGCTGTGATGCTCGAGGAAGGTGTCGGCGACCTGGGCCTTGGTGAGATGCACCGCCGGCGCAATGATATGGCTGGGCGGCTCGTGGCGGAGCTGGATGATGTATTCGCCGAGATCGGTCTCGATCGGCGCGATGCCGAGCGCCTCGAGATGCTCGTTGAGCGCGATTTCCTCGGCCACCATCGATTTCGACTTGGCGACCGTGCGGGCGCCCATGCTTTGGCAGAGCTCGCCGATGATGCGGCGCGCATCCTCGGCGGTCGGCGCCCAGTGAACGTGGCCGCCCAGCGCCGTCACCTTGCGCTCGAACTCTTCGAGGTAGAAGTCGAGGTTGGCCAGGGCGTGGTTCTTGATGTCGCGGGCGCGATCGCGCAGCGCCTCGAACTCGGGCAGGCGCTCGGCCGCCTGACGACGGCGTTCGGAGAAGCCGACCTTCAGCTTGGAAAGCGAGTCCTGCAGATTGGGGTCGGCGAGTGCTGCGTCGACATTGTCCTTGAAGTCGTGGGCGGTGGATTCCATTAGCGTTTACCCAGATCCGGCTCGCCGATCGACGCTTGGTCGCCCATGCCGGCCAGCACCTCGGCGACATGACGCACCCGCACCGCGCTGCCTTCGCGCTGCAGCTTGCCCGCCATGTTCATCAGGCAGCCGAGATCGCCCGCCAGCAAGGTGTCGGCGCCGGTGGCGGCGATATCGGCCGATTTTTCGCTGACCATGGCATTGGATATTTCCGGGTACTTCACGCAGAAGGTCCCGCCGAAGCCGCAGCAGACTTCCGGCGACTTCATCTCACTGAGCTTCAGGCCGCCGACCGATGCCAGCAGGCGGCGGGGCTGTTGCTTGACGCCAAGCTCGCGCAAGCCTGAGCAGGAATCATGGTAAGTGACGCGTCCGTCATATTGCGCAGCAACTTTGGTGACGCCCAGGACATCGACCAGGAACGCCATCAGCTCGTAACTGCGGCTGGCCAGATTCTCGGCGCGTGCCTTCATGGCGGGATCGTCGAACAACCCTGGATAGTGATGGCTCAACATGCCGCCGCACGAGCCTGACGGGGCCACCACGGCGTCGTAACCCTCGAAGGCATCGATAACCTGGGCGGCAATGGCGCGCGTCGTGGCGCGGTCGCCGGAGTTGTAGGCCGGCTGGCCGCAGCAGACCTGCAGCGGCGGCACCTCAACCGTGCAGCCGGCCTCCTCGAGGAGCTTTACGGCGGCAAAACCGACGGCCGGCCGGAACAGATCGACCAGGCAGGTGACGAAAAGCGCAACGCGACGCGGGCGGGAGCTCGATGCGGAAGGCGACTGGGACACGCGGGCAGCTTGGCAGCCGCCAAAATAGGGTGCAACGGGCCCTTGTTTAGAATAATTCTAAACTGATATAGAGCAGAAGAGCCCAGGAGAGAAGAATGACCAGTCAGCCCACTTTGACCGACGAAAACGGCGCGCCGGTCACCGACAATCAGCGCTCGCAAAGCGCGGGACCCGAGGGCCCGCTCTTGCTGCAGGATCATCACCTGATCGAGAAGCTGGCGCGTTTCGACCGCGAGCGTATTCCCGAGCGCGTCGTCCATGCCCGTGGCTCGGGCGCCTACGGCACTTTCGAGCTCACCAAGGATTGCAGCGCCTGGACCCGGGCCAAGTTTCTCAATGGCGTGGGCAAGAAGACCGAGATGTTCCAGCGCTTCTCGACGGTGGCGCTCGAGCGCGGCTCGTCCGACGTGGTGCGCGATCCGCGCGGCTACGCGCTCAAGTTCTATACCGAAGACGGCAACTACGATCTTGTCGGCAACGGCACGCCGGTCTTCTTCATCCGCGATCCGCAGAAGTTCCCCGACTTCATCCATTCGCAGAAGCGCGATCCGTTCACCAACATGCAGGAGCCCGACAACGCGTGGGATTTCTTCTCCCACTCGCCCGAGGCCACGCATCAGTTCACCTGGCTGTTCGGCGATCGCGGCATTCCGGCCAGCTATCGCAATCTCGACGGCTTCGGCTCGCACACCTTCCAGTGGATCAACGCCCGGGGCGAGGTCTTCTGGGTGAAGTACCACTTCAAGACCGATCAGGGGATCCGGAACCTGACGTCGGAAGAGGCGGCCGCCATCGGCGCGACCAATCCCGACCATCATCATCAGGACCTGCTGCATGCGATCGAGACGGGACAGTTCCCGTCCTGGACGGTGAAGGTCCAGATCATGCCGGCGGCCGAGGCGGCCAGCTACCGCTTCAACCCGTTCGATCTCACCAAGGTCTGGTACTACAAGGACTATCCGTTGATCACGATCGGCAAGCTCACGCTCAACCGCAATCCCGACAACTACTTCGCCGAGGTCGAGCAGGCGGCGTTCAACCCGGCGAACTTCGTTCCGGGCATCGGGCCGTCGCCCGACAAGATGCTGCAGGGCCGCCTGTTCGCCTATGGCGACACACAGCGCTACCGCCTGGGCATCAACCACACCCAGCTCCCGGTCAACCGGCCGCGCACCCAGGCGGGCGTGCACAATTACGGCCGCGACGGCGCCATGCGCTTCGACGCCAATGGCAAGCGGGCCAAGAACTACGAGCCCAACAGCTTCGACGGGCCGGCCGAAACCAGCGTGCCGATCTATGCCGGCGTCGAGGTGAGCGGGCTCACCGGCAGCCACAAGCCGGTGCTGCACAAGGAAGACAGCGACTTCGTACAGGCGGGTGCGCTCTATCGGCTGATGAAGCCGGAGGAGAAGGACCGCCTGATCGCCAACATCGCCGGCAATCTCGGCAAGGTCAGCCGCGACGACATCATCGCTCGCGCCCTCGGCCACTTCCGGGCGGCCGACGCGGAGTACGGGGCGCGGCTGGAGACGGCAATCAAGGCGTTCCGCGCCAAGCAGTGACGATCCGTGGCCGGCCGCAACCCGCGGCCGGCCACTTCGTTACCGCAGGTGCTACGGCTCCTGCTCTTCCTCGTGATGCTGCTCGCCCCGGACCTCTCGGACGGCGCAAGCGCCACGCTCACCCCGCCCTGCGAGAGCCCGCCTGTTCCGGCCTACGCGCCGGCCGGGCAGCCCCCTGCGACAGACGTCTGGAGCGCATCAGAGCTCACCCGGTCGGGCTGGCAAGCCGCGCCCTGCCTGCACTGGGAAGCCAACCGGACCAAGCTGGCCGCCGCCCTTGCCGGCGAATTCCCGTTTGCCGGCTCGGTTGACGATCTGGCGGCGCGACTCGCCCGCATCTCGGCACTGAAATCGGTCCGTTACTGGTCGGTGAGCCACCAGTCCTGGCAGCCGCTTGTCACCGACGCGGGCGCACTCGACGGGCCCGCGGGGAAAGGACGACCAGATCCGGTCGCGAGCGAACTCACGCCCGGCAGCTCGTTCATCTATTTCGAGGTGAGTCACGGACGCACCGTCTATCGCATGACTGTGCTGGAACGTACGGCGGACCGGCTTGTCGTCTCGACCGAAAACGTGACGCCGATCCGCATCGGCATCCTGAGCGCCTTCGACCCCGGCGCCATGCAATCGGTGATCTTCCTCGACAAGCGCGGTCCTGACACGTGGGGCCATTACCAGACGATCCGGGCGACTGAGGGGGCCAGCGCCATCGCGTTGGGCAGCAACGCTTCCTACGTCAACCGCCTGGCCGCCCTGTATCGCTATACGGCCGGCATTCCGACCGATCAGGAACCGCCGGCCGCGCGCTGACGCTGACCGGCCGCCCGCCGATCAGCCTTTGTTGGGCACCAGCACGATGGCCCGGCCTTCGCCCACCATGCGGCCGGCCCAGTCGGCGGCCTGGGCGTTGCTGCCGAAGAACACGTCGCCGCGCGCCGGACCCTGGATGGCGGCACCGCTGTCTTGGGCGATCGTGAGACGGCGGTAGGGCTCGGTGACGCCCGGCTTGCGCGCCACCGGCCGCACGGTGTCGATCCAGATCGGCGTGCCGTAGGGCGTCAGCGTGACATCGACCGCGAGGCTGCGCTGCGCGGTCAGCGGCACGCCCTCGGAACCGCTGGCGCTCTGACTCTTGGTGTCCTTGAAAAAGATGTAGCGCTCGTTCTTGCGCATCACGTCGCGCGCCTGTTGCGGATTACGCTTCAGCCAATCGCGGATCGCGGGCCAGGTGACGGCGTCCTTCTGCATGACGCCCATCTCGACCAGCACGGTGCCGATCGCCGTATAGGGCCGGTTGTTGGAGCCGTCGAACCCGAGGCTGAGCACGCCGCCCTCGGCGAGATGGACGCGGCCGCTGCCCTGCACCTGGACCTCGTACAAGGCGACGGGATCCTGCACCCAGGCGATCTCCAGCCCCTTGCCCTTGAGCACGCCCTGCTCGATCTCGGCGCGCGTGTAGTAGGGGTTGTCGGTGAGATCGGCCGGGCGGCGATAGACCGGCACCGTGAAAATGCGCGACGGCACGCGGCTGCCGCGCATCTCGGGTTCGAAATAGCCGGTGAACTTGCCCGGCGCCTGGACCATCAGTGGCCGGAAATTCTCCTCGAAGAAGGCCCGGGCGGCGCGATCGTCGTTGGCCCGCACCGCGGCGGCCGAATCGCAGATCCGCTTCCACTCCGCCGGCGTGATGGTCTTGGTGCCGCCGTCCGTCGTGATCTTGGTGTCGGGTCCGGCGGTCAGTTTCGGACAGGAGCGACGGAAAGCGGCAAGCGCCTCGCTCTGCTTGTCTTCGCCCCATCCGGCAATCTCGTTGAACGAGATCGGAGCCATTGCCACACGCTGTTCAGTCGGCCCGCCCACACCGCCGGCGCACGCAGCCAGAAGGCCGGCGGCGGCCATCCAAGCCGCGCGGCCGGACAGGACGGTCCAGCGCATATTCGAAAGAGCCTCCCCTTAGCCTTCGCTTTCAGTCTTTATCAGCAGCCAATTGGGGTCGCTTGACTTGGTGTCGCGACGGAACGTCCAGAGATCGATGACCTTCTGTACTTCATTGGGATTACCATCGACGATCTGGCCTTCGGCATTGCGCAGAACGTTGATCTGCTCGCTGACGAAGCGGACGGTAACCGACGCCTCGCTGCCCTGCAGGCCGGCGGCAGCGATGTCGGACGCCTCGAAGCCGATCAGTGTGGTCTCGGCCTTTTCCTTGCGCTCGGCGCGGCCGCGGATGGCGGCCTCGAAGCTTGCATAGGTCGGTGGGTCGAGCAGCGGCCGCAGCGCCGCCGTGTCGTCCTTGGCGAACGCCTCGACGATGGTCGTGAAGGCGGCTCGCGCGCCGGCCGTGAAGCCGATCGGCTCAAAGGACGGATCGGCCGCGCGAATGGCGGCGACGCCGGCTGTGGCGGTCGGCAGGACCGTGGCGCGAATGCCGCCCGGGCCGGTGGTCGAAAGCGAAGGCCGGTGCGCCGGTGCAGTGCTGGTCGGCAGCGGCACGACATTGTCGTTGCCGGAAGGGCCCGCGGAAGAAGGAGCATCGCCCAGCCGCGGCGACGCCGTCGGCGGCGCGGGTGGCGTGAACGGATCGCGCGCCGGCGGCCGTTCGTTGCCGGTGCGCTTGCCGAGCACGGAGCGCAGCCGCAGGATCAGAAAGACCGCGACCAGCCCGATGAGGATGATGTCGTAGTTATTGCCCACGATGGCGCTCCGCCAACACGTTCCCCACTCGCAAATTACATAGGCCCCGAATGGGGAAAGGGCAAGGCAACGGCACAGCCGCAGGCCCGTCCGTCGTTTCGCCGCACATTCTAGGCCAGGACCACAATATCGACCAAATCGGTGACGCCCGCCACTTTTCGCCCGGGCCGGCGCTCGCGCGCCGCTGGCGCGGCGTAACCTTGCTGCTTGGCTTTGCCATAGGTCTCGCTATCGACCAGGGCCCGGGTCTTTTCGTCCTTGTTGTGCTTTTCGAGTTTCGCCGCGAAGTTGACCGCGTCGCCAATTACTGTGAATTCCAGCCGCTCGCCGTCGCCGACGGCGCCGAACACGACGCGACCCGATGTCGCCGCCAGACCGATCGACAGCGGCGGCAGGCCGGCGGCCCGGCGTTCGGCGGCCCACCGATCGGCCGCCTCGATCACTGCATCGGCCGCGCGCAAAGCGTCGGCCGCAGCGGTCGGCGAGGGCGCCACCGCGCCGAACGACGTCAGGATGCCGTCGCCCAGGAATTTGTCGATGCTGCCGCCGTTGCTCACGATCAGCGGACAGACGCGGCTCTGGTAGTCCTGCAGGAGCTTCATGACATCGCCCGGCTGAAGTTCCGTCGAGAGCCGGGTGAAGCCGCGCAGATCGACGGTCAGGATGGCCACGTCGCGCAACTCGCCTTCGCCCGCCGTGATCGACGTCGCAGCACCGCGAATGCGGGCGGCGACGCCGGGGTCGAAGAAGCGCGACAGGTCGCGCGCCGCCGCCCCCTCGCTGACCGAGTGCACCAGCAGACGGCGGGCGCGGGCAATGGCGATCGCCAGCACGATGGTGGTCAGCAGGATGGCGAGAACCTTTTCGGCTTCGGCCTGGATCAGGAACGCGTTCGAGGTCAGGTACTCGACAAAATCGTCGGTGATGTTGGGCGGTCCGCCGCGGCCGCTCAGCGCATAGAGGATCAGCGCGATCCAGCCCGCCGCCGCCGCAAGGCCGGTGACGATCACGAAGCGCGCCTCGAAGCGGAGCGCGCGCAGCGCTATCAGCAGGAAGACGTAGAGAAGGGCCGGCGCCTTCAGATAGGAGACGGCCGGTTGGGCGTACTTGTAATGGATGAAATAGATCAGCCCCATCAGCAGGGCGGTGTCGGCTACGATCGACACGTAGAGCAGCCACTCCGGCAGGAGCCGGCGGTAGGCAAGGACGAGGCGTATCACCGCGAACACGCCGTAGATAATGAAGACCTCCGTGTCGAACGAATAATCCTCCTGCACCACCCCGGCCGCCATGGTCGTGGTCTCGTAGGCGACGGCGAGCAGGCCGACCAGCACCAGCTCGGCCCAGCCGATGATGATCTCGCTGCGATCCTGTTGCTGGCGTATGGCCTCGCGCACGCGCTCTGGCAGGTTCTCCGTTGCGCCGCCGAACAGCCAGTCGCGCAGGCGGGCGAACATCAACGTTTTTCCAGCCATAGGCTGGCGGCGATCGCATCGGGCGGTCGGGGTAGGCGCGCCACCACCGAGGTCTCGAGGCGTGCGCCCAGGCGCCGCTCCGCCCAGGCGCTGGAGAACAGCGGCCGATAGGCTTCCGACGCGAGCAGCGGCACCACGCCCTGCTGCTCGTTGTAGGCTCGCCAGCCCCAGATCGGCGGATAGTCGAAGGGCAGGAAGATGTCGTGGATGTGGATCAGGACACCGGCCGGCAGCATCGGCAGGACGCGGTTCAGCAGGATGTCGACGTCGCTGCCCGGCATCAGGATATGGCTGGAATCGATGAACAGCGCATCGCCGGACCGCAGCCCGTCGAACAGCTCGAGCGGCGCCGCCTGCAGGGTCGACGGCACGAAGCGCACGCCCGGCAGATCGATGATGTCGGCGCGCGGCGCCGGATCGATGGCCACGATTTCGCCCACGCCGCCCAGCGCGCGCGACAGCACGCGGGTCGAATGACCCGAGCCCACCTCGACGATGCGCTGCGGCTTGCGCTCGCGCACCAGGGTGTAGGCGACGGCGGCGTCGAGCGACGGAAACCACGACTGATCGAACAGGTTCTTGCAGCCTTCGAGCTGGGCGGCGTGGGCGTCGACGGCGTCGAGGACGCCGATGAATGTCGCGGCGCTCTTCTCGAACAGGCGCTCGATCGCCGGATAGGGCGGCTGCGCGCCGGGCGGCGGCAGGAGCGGCGCATAGCGGTGCGGGATGAACCAGCCGCGCGGCTTCAGCCCGAGCACGGTCGGCAATCCAAGCGCCAGCCGCCGCCAGCGGCCGCGCAAGCTCGAGGTAGCACTCATCGACCCGCGCTCATCAGATCATGCTCATCAGATCGCCCTCACGGACTGATCGTCAACCCTTCGTGGGCGACGATCACGCGCGGCAGGCCGTTCGGCGCGGTACCGGGACGCGCCATCGCCGCCTCGCGCGCCACCACGTCCATGAAGGCATCGTCGTGGCTCGGATCGTGATGAAAGATGGCGAGCGTGCCGACCTGGGCCGCGTTGGCGATCCGCACGCCCTCCTGCCAGGTCGAGTGGCCCCAGCCGTGGTAGCGGGCGTACTCGTCGTCGGTGTAGCTCGAATCGTAGATCATCACGTCGGCGTCGCGGCACAGCTCGACGATGGTCTTGTCGGGGCCGTCGCCGCGATGCTCGGTGTCGGTGATGTAGCAGATCGACTTGCCGCCGAATTCGACGCGATAGCCGGTGGCGCCGTTGGGATGGTTGAGCGGCGCCGTGCGCATCGCCATCTCGCCGCAGGCGAGCTGCTGGCCGCTCTTGAACTCCTTGAACTCGACCCGCGCCTGGAAGACTTCCAGCGACACCGGATAGAGCGGCGCCTTCATCAGGTTGCTGACGACGTTCTTCAGCGTATAGGGCGGTTCGAGATGGCCCGCCCACAGGCGCACCGCATTGCCCTTGCCGAACAGCGGCGAGAAGAAGGTGAGACCCGAGATGTGGTCGAGGTGGGTGTGAGTGAAATAGATGTCGATATCGATCGGCGTTTGACGCACGAGATCGACGCCGAGCGGCCGAATACCGGTGCCGGCGTCGAAAATGAGTCGACGGCCGCCAGCAGTGACCTCCAGGCAGGAGGTGTTGCCGCCATAGCGCGTATATTCGGCACCGGAGCACGAAATCGAACCTCGCACGCCCCAGAACCGGACTTTCAGACCATCGCCCAAAGGCATGTTTCCCCAGTAGCCCTTGGGATGCAGAGTCCACGTGCCAGCCGCTCGCGTCAACCGACGCTGGGCGCATGTTCAGACCGCCGTAATTGTGGCCGCGTTCTTGCGTATGCATCCAACAGGCGGATTTTGGCGTATTCTTGCAGACTACCCGTGAATTCGCCGGTCGTGCGCGTTGCCTGCTGCCTTGTTCGGAGCAATACTTCCGCCATGGAACTCAAAAACCAAGTCGCCCGGTCTGCGATCGTCCAGCCGCCAATGCGCGAAGCCAAGTTCGCCATCGGGCAGGTGGTGAAGCATCGCATCTATCCATTTCGCGGCGTCATCTTCGACGTCGACCCGGTGTTTGCGAATACCGAGGAATGGCTGGCGTCGATCCCCGAAGAGGTGCGCCCGCGCCGCGATCAGCCGTTCTATCACCTGCTGGCCGAGAACGCGCAGACTACCTACGTCGCCTATGTCTCGGAGCAGAACCTGCTGCCCGACGAGACCGGCAAGCCGGTGTCCCATCCGCAGGTTCCGCATTTCTTCAAGGAGTTGAAGCGCGGTCATTACGTATCGCGCGACCGCGCCCTGCACTGAAGGCGCGTTCTCTGCCTTAGTGGATGTCCTCGGACGCCGCGAAGGCCTGGCGCAGGACCTCGATCCCGAAACCCTTCTTCTTGGCCGCGTCGAGGATGACCTTTTCCTTGCGCGCCAAAAGATCGATCGCCGCCGGCAGCTTGGCGGCCAGCTCGTGCGGGATCACCACCGCCCCGTGACGGTCGGCATGGATCAAATCCCCGTGCACGACGGTCATGCCGAAGATATCGACCGGCATGGCCCAACCCTCGACATGGACATGGGCATGGCTGGGCCCGACCTTGCCGGCCAGGATCGGGAAACCCTTGGCGAGCACGGTGAGGTCGCGCACCGAACCGTTGGTGACGCAGCCCAGCACGCCTAGCCCGCGATGCACGGTGCTGTTGACCTCGCCCCACATGGCGCCGGTGCCGGGATTGGAATCGAGATCCTGGATGACCGCCACCGTCGGGCCCTCGCCGCTCACGACGTATTCGTACCAGCCGACCCGTCTCGCCTTCTTCTCCGCGGCCGAGCCGACCGCGGGCTGGGCGGCGCGGATGATGCCGGTGCGGGCAAAGCCCACCATCGGCGGCGCATCGGGCTCGGTCGGATGCATGTGCTGGGTGGTGAAGCCGGCGGCGGTGCGAAAGCCGCGCGCCTCTTCCAGTGCGTTGCAGATCGTCGGCGTGTCGACGGCGCGCAAGGCGTCGAACAGTTTCGTCTGGGCGGTATTGTCCATTGTCTCCTCCAGTGTCTGAACGATCCCACGTCGTCGGACGGGAAAGGCTTAATTCAACGGGAACGGAAAATACTTCTCGTTGATCTTCTTATAAGTGCCGTCGGCCACCATCTCGCCGAACGCCTTGTTGATGGCGTCGCGCAGCTTGGCGTCTTCCTTGCGCAGGCCGGCGGCGACGCCGATGCCCAGCGTCTGGTTGTCCTTGATGTCCTGGCCGACCAGCTCGCAGCACTTGCCCTCGGGCTTCTGGCTCCACAGCCAGAGCTGTGTCTTGTCGCCGAACACCGCATCGACCTCATCGGTGGCCAGCGCCTGCAGCGCCTCGCCCAGCGTGTTGTAGCGCTTGAGCTGGGCCGAGCGGCGGAAGCTCTTGTCGGCCCAGTCGGCATGGGTGGAATCGCGCTGCACGCCGATCCGCTTGTTGCGCAGCAGCGAGGGCGGGCCGTCGAAGGGCGCCCCCTTGGCGGCGATGAAGGCGCCGGGCGAGAGATAATAGCGGCGCGACATGCCGAGCCGCTTGCGCCGCTCGCTAGTCACTTCCAGCGACGACATGATGACGTCGAACTTCTTGTCGATCAGCCCCGGGATCAGATCATCCCACTTGAAGGCGGCGAACTCGCATTCCGCCTTGATGCGCTGGCAGGCCTCCTGTGCCAGTTCCATCTCGAAGCCGGCCGGTATGCCCTTGCGGTCGAGATAGTTGAACGGCGGATACGCCCCCTCGGTGGCGACCGTGATCTTGAAAGCGGGTGGCGTGAAAGGTGACTTGGGCGCAGGCTTCGCCGCCGGTTGTGTGGGCTTGGCCGGCGGCCGCTGTTGGGCAAGGGCCGCTCCCGCCATCGCGAGCAGTGCCAGAAAGACAGCCGCCAGTCTCATGCGATCAGTCGCTCCAGGAGCGCGTTGAGCCGCTGGCGTCCAGCGGCCGTTGCCTTGAGGTGCGTCGCATCGACCTCCAGGTAACCCGCCGCCACCAGCGGTGCCAAGCGGGCCTCGCCCAGCGCCGCCACGGGCTCGGCGCCGGTCATGGACGCGAACAAGGACCGGTCGATGCCATCGGCCAGCCGCAGTCCCATCATCAGTGCCTCCTCGACCAGATCCTGCCCCGTGACCAACGACGTCTCCGCCGTGCCGTGACCCGTTCGTTCGACGGAATCGAGCCACGCCTCCGGCCCGCTCGTCCGCCGCGTCGCGCGTTTGGCCACATATTGGCCACCGCTCTCGGCGAACCGGCCGTGCGCGCCGGGCCCGACGCCGACGTAATCCTGATACCGCCAATAGATCAAATTATGGCGACAGGCAGCCCCCGGCCGGGCATGGTTGGAGATCTCGTAGGCTGGCCGGCCCGCCGCCGCGAGCCGTTCCTGGGTGAGTTCGAACATTGCCGCCGCTTCTTCTTCGCCCGGCAGGGTGAAGGCGCCGCGCGCATGGTCGGTGAAGAAGCGCGTGCCGCGCTCGATGGTGAGTTGATAGAGCGAGAGGTGCTCGCCCGCGAGGCCGAGCGCTCCTTCCAGTTCGGCCGCCCAGGCCTCGACCGTCTGGCCCGGCCGGGCATAGATCAGGTCGAAGGAATAGCGCGCGAAATGCCGGCGGGCCGTTTCAAGCGCGGCGGTCGCCTCGTCGGCGGAATGCTCCCGGCCGAGGAAGCGGAGCGACGACGGATCGAGCGCCTGCACTCCCAGCGACACGCGATTGACGCCGGCCTCGGCCAATGCGGCAAAGCGGCCGGCTTCGACCGAGGTCGGATTGGCTTCGAGGGTGATCTCGACGTCGGCGGCGCTGTCCCATAGCGTCTTGGCGCGTTCGATCACGGCGCCCACGGTCGCGGGTTCCATCAGCGAGGGTGTGCCTCCGCCGAAAAAGATCGTCTCGACCCGGCGGTCCGGCGCTTCGCGCGCGGCGTGCTCCAGCTCCTTCAGCAGGGCGGCGCGCCAGCGGTCCTGCTCGACGCCGTCGCGGACATGGGAGTTGAAGTCGCAGTAGGGGCACTTCGATTTGCAGAACGGCCAATGGACATAGACACCGAGAGGCCTGCTCATCGAAAGCTGGCCTCGACCAGCAGGCGGAAGGCGCGGCCGCGATGGCTGATGGCGTTCTTTTCGGCGTCCGTCATCTCCGCCGTAGTGCGCCCGTCGCCGTTGGGTTGGAAGCAGGGATCGTAGCCGTGGCCCCCGCTGCCGCGCGGCGGCCAGACGATGCGGCCGTCGAGCGTGCCGTGCACCAGCTCGACATGCTCGTCGGGCCAGGCCAGCGCCAGCACGCAATGGAATGTGGCAGCGCGCGCTTCGTCGGTGTCCGGCATGTGGCGCGCCGCCAGCTCGTCCTGGATGCGGCGCATGCCGACCATGGCGTCCCGCGTCGGGCCTTCCCAGTCGGCGGTGTACAGGCCAGGCTGGCCGTCGAGCGCGTGTACGCTCAGTCCCGAATCGTCGGCGAGCGCGGGCAGCCCGCTGGCGCGGGTGGCGGCCAGGGCCTTGATCGTGGCGTTGTCCTCGAAGGTCTTGCCGGTCTCGTCGGGGGCGGGCAGGCCGAGCTCGCCCGCCGAGACGATCTCGACGCCGAAGGGAGAGAGGAGCGTGCGTATCTCGCCCGCCTTGCCGCGGTTGTGGGTGGCCACGACCAGCTTGGGGCAGGCGAAGCGGCGCGCCATTACGGCGACTTGCTGGATGATGGGCCGATCGCCAGCCGCTGCAGGCGCGTGAGCTCGCCGATGCCTTTTTTGGCAAGCATGAGCAGCGCCATGAACTCGGGCTCGCTAAAAGGCTTTTCCTCGGCCGTGCCCTGGACCTCGACGATACCGCCCGAGCCGGTCAGCACGAAATTGGCGTCGGCCTGCGCCTTGGAGTCTTCCGGATAATCGAGGTCGAGCACCGGTGTGCCTTCCCACAGGCCGCACGAGACGGCGGCGACCTGCCCGGTGATCGGGCTGGCGGTGAGCTTGCCTTCCTTGATCAGGCGCTCGAAGGCGCAGTGCAGCGCCACCCACGAACCGGTGATGCTGGCGGTGCGGGTGCCGCCGTCGGCCTGCAGGACGTCGCAGTCGATATTTATTTGTCGCTCGCCCATGGCCGGCAGGTCGACCACGGCGCGCAGCGACCGGCCGATCAGGCGCTGGATCTCCTGGGTGCGCCCCGATTGCCTGCCGCGGGCGGCCTCACGGTCCGTGCGGGTATGGGTCGAGCGCGGCAGCATGCCGTACTCGGCGGTGACCCAGCCGCGACCGGTATTACGCATCCAGGGCGGCACTCTTTCATCGACCGAGGCGGTGCACAGCACGTGGGTATCGCCGAACTTGACGAGGCAGGAGCCCTCGGCGTGGCGGGAAAAGCCCGGCTCCAGGGATACGGGTCGAAGCTGGTCGGGGGCGCGGCCGGAAGGGCGCATTCATCTCTCCTGATGGGGGCGGCCGGTGTAGCGCCGGGGGCTGGTTAAATCCAGCCGCCCGGTTCGCCTGCGTTGACCGGACCCCGCGTACTACCTACATTTTTTCCATGGCCATTCATCGTATCGGTACCCCCGGGACCGTCCTCACGGACGCTCCTCAGGGCCAGCGGCAGGCCGCCACGGTCGCCGAGCTGAATGAGCGTGCCCGCGAGGTCTTGCGCCACGTGGTCGAAAGCTACGTCGAGACAGGCGAGCCGGTCGGCTCGCGCGCGCTTACCCGCAAGCTCACCGAGGCGCTGTCGCCGGCCACCATCCGCAACATCATGGCCGACCTGCAGGATCTCGGCCTGCTCTATGCGCCGCATACCTCGGCCGGCCGCCTGCCGACCGATGCCGGGCTAAAACTGTTCGTCAATGGCCTGCTCGAGGTCGGCAACCTCTCCGAGGAGGAGCGCGAGAGCATCGAGGTGCGTTGCGCCGCCGCCGGCCGCGGCGTCAACGAGGCGCTGGAGCAGGCAACCACGCTGCTGTCCGGCCTGTCACGCTGCGCCAGCCTGGTGATGGCGCCCAAGACCGAGCAGCCGCTGAAGCACATCGAGTTCGTCAATCTCGGGCCCGGCCGGGCGCTGGTCGTGACCGTGACGCAGTCGGGTCACGTCGAGAACCGCCTGATCGACGTGCCGCTCGGCCTGCCGGCTTCGGCGCTGGTCGAGGCGACCAACTACCTCAATGCCCGCCTGGTCGGGCGCACCATCGAGGAGGCGCGCCTGCTCATCCTCGAGGACCTCAAGCTGAAGCGCGCCGAGCTGAACGATCTCACAGCGCGGGTGATCGAGTCGGGTCTGGCGACCTGGGCCGGCGAGCCGGGCAGTGCGCTGATCGTGCGCGGCCAGGCGCGGCTTCTGGAGGATATCACGGCGATCGCCGACCTTGATCGCGTGCGCGGGCTGTTCGATGCGCTCGAGCGCGGCGAGAGTTTCGTGCGCCTGCTCGAGCTCGCCAATGCCGGCGCCGGCGTGCAGATCTTCATCGGCACGGAGAATCCGCTGTTCGCCAATACCGGCTGCTCGATGGTGGTAGCGCCGTTCCGCGATTCGCAGGAGCGCATCCTGGGCGCCATCGGCGTGATCGGCCCGACGCGGCTCAACTATGCCCGCATCATCCCGCTGGTCGACTACACCGCGCGGACGATCGGGCGGGTGGTCGGTTAGGCGTCAAGCGGACCGCGGGCCTCCAGGCCCGCCTCGTTGTCTTTTCT
>Ga0208991_1000043_pt1 | contig 19147 bp, 19 predicted proteins | sample MedBloCAOM3_M2_FD_187855 | JGI IMG/M metagenome (GOLD analysis project Ga0208991, IMG submission 187855) | Forest soil microbial communities from El Dorado National Forest, California, USA - Mediterranean Blodgett CA OM3_M2 (SPAdes) (version 2) | ecosystem: Environmental > Terrestrial > Soil >...
GACATCGCCGACTTTGCCGGCGAGCTTTGCCATAAGCTGCAGGAAACCTCGCCCGGATGGGCGCTGGTTTCCATTTAGGAGGCGGCTGGTCCAACAACGCGCAGAGCCGAACGCCCGAAAGAGGGTTTCGCTTGGGTGATGCAGGTCATTTCCGTATGACCGTTCAAACTAATGAGACTCGCGCCTGAAAGGCGCCCACCAGTTCTTGCGTTTGAAAGCTCAGCGCCAGTTCTTTTCACCTTAAGACTGACGAAACGGCACAGCACTGGATCTTTTAATCTGCGCGACGTAGTTGCGGGCCGCCCTGCTCAATGACCGTATGGCGCGCCAAGCTTCGGTGGCTTCTAACCATGCTTTGGCTTGGCGGAACTTGGCGTACGCCCAGGCGAATGCCGGAATCTTCATCAACTTGTCTCGGGTGAGACTGAATAGACGCTCGATCAGCACAAGCTTGAGAAGCTCGCCAACGATCAACGCCAGAACGCTGCTCACGATCTGGCCCGTTGCCGCCAGATAAGCTGCTACAGGTTTAACCGGTTCCAGAATGATCACAGGAACTGAAAATAGCGCGAGCGATGGGTAAGGCCGGAGCGATCTGATCCAGGACCGTACTTTCCTGAGCACTAAGTGCTTGGCAAGCCAATGCGAGACCGGCATAGCCACAGCGATGAAAACCGCGTCGACCAGGAAATACACGGCCGCCAAGACGTAAGTGACGGGTTTGAGAATTCGGTTCACGGGCTGTCTCCGCGAAGCACGGGCTGTCTCCGCGAAACCAAAGCCCGAATGTTCAAATTGTTTCACTACCAAATAGATATCCGGGCCTATTCGGTGGAACTTTATGAGTTTGCCTACTCAGAACCTTCGATACCTTCGGTTCCAAGGCAAGAGAGAAAACGATCTCGCTGAGTTCACCCTTAGGCAGCCGCAATCGCTTTTTTACGGTTCTAACCTGCCCGGGCATCGCCAAGTACCGGCTGCCACGGTGAACTTCCGCTTTCGATGCAAAAGCGGACCTTGTAAATTCAATAATTGGCGCGGAACGCAGTTCTACCGCCTGTTCGCGGAATGAGCGGTTATGGAATGGAAAAGCGTCTGTGCGCGTCCGGGCAGGTTAGCTAAGGGCTGCGTTCGGTCGAACGCAGCCCTTCAACTTCCATTGATCGCGTCAATCGATTAGCCGACTGAGATCACCAAAGAGACCTAGTGGCGATCGCGGCCATCGTCCTCGTGATGACTGTCGTGATCGAAGGCGAACAGGTTCATAAGGTCGCCGATGGCCGGCCGATTTTCGGGCACGTAACGGTTGTCATCACCCTCGTGGATCGGGTTCGGCAGATGATCTCGGCTGCGATCCGAGATCTTGGGAAGATCCCAGTTCTTTTCGATGAACTTCAACAGCGAGGCGTGATCGTAATAGGTGTGATCGACGTAGCCCTTTTTGACGAGCGGAGAAACCGCAATGAAGGGAACACGGGTACCGTCGCCGAGGAAGTCGACCGGCTGGATATAGCCGGAATCATAGTAGCCGCCGCCTTCGTCGAAGGTGATGAAGATCGCCGTCGACGCCCAGAGTTCAGGATTGCTCTTCACCCGATTGATCAAGGTCTGGATGAATTTTTCATAGTTTTCGGCGTTGGAGTTCCCCGGATGTCCGGCCAGGAATTCGAACGGGCGAACGTACGATACCGCCGGCAGAGTGTTGTTTTGAACGTCCTTCAGGAACGCGCCGTAATTCTGCAACTTCGCTTCCTCTGACGGCTTCGTCATTATGCTCAAATAGCCCGTGAGCGGATCGCAGATGCCACAGTAGGAATGGTACGCCAGCGGCACGCCATCCACGGAACTAGCGAAATCGGCCAGATCACTGCCGCGATCGGCGCTATAATATTTCCACGATACGCCTTTGGCGGTCATGACATCGGCGATGGTCGGAAGGCTCTGCGGCGGCAAGGTGAACGAGTTCGGGCCCAGCGTCCGCGGATTGCTGCTGGTCTGATTCCAATACATATTGTAGTTGTTCACCAGATAATAGTGATCTGGCGCGCAGTTGGCTTTCGACACGCCGTGGCGATAGAGCTGCTCGTTGACCGAGGCGACGCCCGGCGCCGACGGGTCGGAACAGTTCACGTAAGAACCGCCGCTGTAACCATCCTGGGTATAGTAGTTGTTGGTTCCCTTGACCGGATCGGGATTTTCGATCTGGTTGCTGTAGGGAACGGCGGCGGCGCCGTTGAGGCTGTCCGGGTTGGTGAAGAAGGTCGCATGGCCCGAAACGAGCGCCTGGAAATTGGCGCCCGTGCCGCCCATGATCGCCTGATGGTAGTTGTCGCTGATCGCGTACTGGTCGGCGAGCAATTTGAAGATCGGTGCGTCGCCGGGCTGCGCCGTGCCCGAAGCATCAGTGAAGGGATTCATGTTGAAGAAGCCCATGGAGATGGCGCCTTCCTTAGGATCGAATCCGCCAGCCGGAGGCGGGTTGCCATTTGATCCGGCGCCGATGGTTTCCTCAACCCACACGAACTTGTCGAGCTTGCCGCCATCGAATTGCTGCCACATCTGGAAGAAGCGATGGACGGGATCGCCAGTATAGGAAGCGTAAGGCACGTATTTGCTGATCTGAAATGGGCCGTTCGGCAAGTTAGCGGGGAATCTGGTGTCGGGAACGTGGCCAGTGTACGGCTGCGGCAGCGTCTGATAGGCGCCGGTCGAAGCGGTCTCGGCATTGTATCGGTTATTGTCGATGCCGATCAGCTGCTTTGCCTTGCCGAAATGCGGACCCGGCGTGCCGTCGGCATTGACGATGCCGTTGCTCAGGAGATTGTCGATCGTCTGGCCGGCCTTCGGCTTATATGTGGCGAACAGATTGTCGAAGGTACGATTCTCGCCGACGATGATGATCACATGCTGGATCGGCGTGGTCGGCGACTTGGCGAATGCGGGCGCCACATTCGTCAGTGCGCAGAGTGCGCTGGTCGCAAGGCAGAGCGCTTCGAAAAACTTCTTCGATTTCATAAATATTCTCCATGGGAGTTAGGAAGTCATTGCACATGACGGCGGCGCGGTGGCAGTCGTTGCAGAACGGTTTGCGCCCCCAGTCCCGTGCACTATCGGCAGGCGCAATTACGTATTGATGTCGTGCCGGATTCAGATTTGTGAAAACGCTTTCGACCGGAGGAAAACTCCGGCATCGAATTGTTTGTCAGCTTCATTGCGGGCTATCGACAGCGATATGACGCTTGCGCGGCGCAAAGCAATCGTTGAAGTCTTGATGGGGGAGATTCGGTTTGCTTGAAGAACTCGCGCCCGAACAAAAAGATAGAGCGCGATCGTGATCCGATCCGATCCGATCACGCTCCAGGCGGAATTTCCGCGACGTCAGAGTAGAGCGCCGCGGATCTTTTTCACCAGCGTCCCGGTGCCCAGATCAAGGCAAGCCGCTGGCCTTCAACGATCTGGTCGGCCGACATTTTCGAAGCCACCGCATTGCGAAGCCTCAGATAATAGTCACGCTCGCGCTTGGCAGCGCGTGCCGCGGCCAGATCGAGCCACTTATAGGAAAGAATCACGTTTTGCAGTACGCCGTGGCCCTTGTCATAGATTAAACCGAGCCTGCTTTGTGCAAAGGGGTCACCTTGCACGGCCGCTCTCTGGTACAGATCGGCGGCGGCGTCGTAGGCCTGCGGCACGCCGAACCCGTTTTCGTACATAAAGCCGAGAAGCGCCTGCGCTCGAGCACTTCCGCGCGCCGCCAGCGGAGACAGCGTGGTGACCGCTCGAATGTAATCGCCCCTGGAATAGGCATCGGTCGCTCGCCTCAGTCCGTCCGCATGAGCCGGCCGCATCGTGCCGGTGCCGAACAGCAAGATTACGAATAAAATCGTTGGGACGGTCCGCCACACTGAACTCAACCTCCATAGATATCTTCGATCGCGCTGTCCCGGACGCGCCGGTCGGATTTCGCACCGCTTGTATACATTCGCTGCCTCGGATCAGTGCAGGCCTGGACCCCGTGCATCATTTGCAATGCTCGCCCCGAGGTTTCCGCGCAATTTCGATCGGAGCTCTTCAGCAACGAAATGAGCGTCCGTGCCATCGCGGATAATCTGGGGGCGGATAAAGATGATCAACTCGGTACGGGTCGTCTTTTTGTCTTGATGGGAAAAGGCGTCGCCCAGACCCGGAATTTGATCGAGCAGGGGAATCCCGTTTCGGGTATTGTTTTGCTGTTCGCTGATCAATCCGGCCAGCAGGACCGTCTGGCCGGTCGCTACCGAAATCGAACTCCTGACCTTTCGTTCGGAGACCGTCGGCGTCAAACTGGCGGCAGTTGCCGGCGAAACGTTGCTGATTTCCTGTTCGACGTCGAGCCTGACATTTCCATTGACGTTGATGCGGGGCGAAACGCGCAGAATGATGCCCGTGTTGCGATAGTCGATCGTGTTGACGACCGTGTTGTTTGTCGTCAGCACCGTGGCGCTGCCAGTGGAAACTGGCACGACGTCGCCGACCTGAAGCGTGGCTGCTTGATTGTTGATCACGACCAGCGACGGGTTGGACAAAACCTTCACACTGGTGACGGTATGAAGAGCGTCCAGAATTGCGCTCGGTTGTGACTCGGATCCGATCAAAAAATTGAATCCGGGCAATGCACGATTGATGAACGCGTTGGCGACCGTTCCGGCAGCGGCTGCGGTGGTGGCCGGCGCGGACGTCGATTGAGTGTTGAGGAGCGAGCCCTGGTCCGGCCTTAATCCGAGGTTGTGGCTTGTCAGGTAAGCCTGAACGCCATAGCTCAGCTCGTTGGTGAGGGTGACCTCTGCGATGGTCGCGTCGATCGCAACCTGCAGCTGCGGTTGATCCACCTGCTGCAACGTCGATTGGATGATCCGGTAATTTTCCTGATCCGCATAGATGAGCAGTGTATTGTTGACGGTATCCGCCGTGATCCGCACGCCTTGCAGAACCGGCCGGCCGCCGCCAGCGCCCGTACCTCCGCTGCTGCCGTCCAATGATCCGAGGCCGGAGGCGTTCGTGGCCGCCGTTTGCGTGGGCCCGAAGCCCGACGAGCCGTTTGGGCTGGTTCCGGTCGACGAGCGGGATCCAAAGCCATTCGATGTCGAATTGCTGTTATTGCCGCTCATAGACAGGCGATCCGTGCTGGATGTTGCGGAAGTGCCCGATCCCGGCGCGATCTGGCTGCTCGCGGCATCAAGCGAGGCCGAGGATGATCCCCCGATGAACATTTCGGTGAGCACACGCGCGATCTGGCGGGCTTCGCCATACTTCACCCGGTAAACGTGAACGCTGGTTCTCCCGGTGTCCGCATTGTCGAGGCGCTTGATCCAGGTCGCGGCCGTCCGAAGCAGCGCCGGCTTTCTGCTGACCACCAGAATCGCGTTGAGGCGGCTGACCGCTTGAAATTTGACGACGTTCTGGCTGAGACCGCTCTCGCCGGAATCCATGATCTTTTCGAGTTCGGCGATGATCGGTTCCGGTCCGCTGTTGGCGATGGGATAAATTCCGACAGATTGACCTCGCATCCAGTCGACGTCGAAACTGAGAACAGTGTCCACGGCCGTGCGGCGTTCCGCCCCGCTGCCCTGGATCAGAAGGATATTCCGCGTCGCGTCGGCGCGAACCATTCCCGCTTTCGTCGCGAAGCTGTCCATCAGCTTCAGCACCGTTTGCGCCGAAACATATTGCAAAGGCACCACGGATACGCCGTACCCGGGCTCGGGACTTGCGGCGACCGAATCGACGCGGCCCGAGCCAACCGCGTCCCCGATGGGAGTCAGACGGTAGCCGGCGGTATCGCGAACCAGCACGACCCCGCTGAGCCGCAGGGCGTTTTCGAGCACGAAGACAATGTCCGACTTCGGTACCGGCTTGACAGACACAAGGCTGACGGTGCCCTGCACCCTCGGATCAATCGTGTAGCCCGTGCCCAAAATGTCGCCCAGTACGACTTTGGCCACCGTCGCGACGGGCGTGTTTTCAAAATTGAGCTCGAAGCCGTTTCCACTTGCGGTCGGCTGCGGCCGTGTGTCGGGAATGTCAGTCACCTCGGTGCCATCGTAAACCGCCGGGCGGCTTCGCTGGCCAGCAGGCTGAATGGCATTCACTTGCTGCGGTTGACGCGGAAGAATATCCAGCGAACGAACCTTGTCGAGCACATCAATATCGGTGGTGTCGCTGGTCCCGATCGTCGCGGAATTGCACGACGTTAGCAGGAGCGCGGATAACAGTGTGATGACGACACAGACGCTGCCAACGACCGTCGGGGACCGGCTGGGGTTGCCGACGTGTTCCATATTTCCGCCGTTCTAACTTTGTGCTCACGCTCCGGATCATTCGGAGCGATCAATCCGATCGAGGTCTCCGTTTAAGTAGCGGTGAAATATGACAGTAATAAATTGGCGGTGCCGATCACAGGCTGGATCGAGCTAGTCCGGCTGAAAAATTTTTCAAATGCTGACAAACCGCGCGGCTTCGTACAGGTGTCATATTTCGGATCAATAAACGAAGGTCGACGCTTGACGGCAGGCTGATGCCGCGTGACCCGCTGACCCAGTGGCGGCGACTGGAAAAACCAATGACCGGCAACGAGTCTTCGCGTTTCGTGGACCATCTTCGTCAGAATAATCATTTGACGAAGACAACCAGCAACGGCGAACTCGCCGAGCAGGGCGGCGACCGCTCGCAAGGCGGCAAGCTTTGGGAGCACGCCAACCTGTCGGCCAGCGAGTTCGCGGAGGAAGCGGCTCGTTTCCACGATCTCGAAAGGGTCACGCTCCAGGACATGCTGTCGGCCACACCTGCGGTCGAGCCCTTTTCGCAGCGCTTTCTGCGTGAAATGACGGTGTTTCCGTATCGATCCGCCGACGGAGGCGCCGCGCTGGCGGTGGCAGATCCAACCGATAATGCTGCGCAGCGCGCCGCGGAAATCGTGCTCGGCACTGATGTCGCGATCAGGGTGGCTTCATTTGAAGATATCGCGGTTGCGCTCAATCAGCGTCTGGGCGGCGAGAACATCGAGCCTGATGGAGGCCGTGAAGCATTTCAGCCGCGCGAAGACGACATCGAGAGCTTGCGGGACCTCGCCAGCGGTGCGCCGGTGGTTCGTGCCGTCAACGATCTCCTGGAAAAAGCGGTCGAACTGCGCGCGAGTGACATTCATATTGAGCCCTTTCACACCGGGCTTGTGGTTCGTATGCGCATTGACGGCCTGCTGCGGCCGGTCGCTGCGCCAGCCGGCGTTTTGCCGCAAGCCGTGATTTCTCGCATAAAAATTGTCGCCAGCCTCAATATCGCGGAGCGTCGTCTGCCGCAGGACGGCTCTGCGCGACTGCGGGCGGGGCGCTCTGATATCGACATTCGTGTCGCGATCATGCCGACGCAGCACGGGGAATCCGCGGTCATACGTATCCTGCCAAAGGATCGCGGGCTGCTCGTGATCGAAAAGCTGGGATTTTCCTCGGCCGACGATGCAAAGATCAGACGATTGTTGACGCTGCCCCACGGCATGATCGTCATTACCGGGCCGACCGGAAGCGGAAAGACCACGACGCTTGCAACTGTCTTGTCGATCCTGAACGAACCGTCCCGGAAAATCCTGACTATTGAGGATCCGGTCGAGTATGAAATACCGGGAGTGAACCAATCGCAGATCAAGCCTGCGATCGGACTGACGTTTGCCGCGGCCCTGCGGTCGTTCGTTCGTCAGGATCCCGACGTAATCATGGTTGGCGAGGTGCGCGACTCTGAAACCGCACATGTCGCCGTTCACGCAGCGCTCACCGGACACCTCGTGCTGACGACGCTGCACACCGAGACGGCCGCCGCCGCGGTGCCGCGGCTGCTCGATCTCGGCATCGAAGGATATTTATTGCGATCGACCTTGCAGGCGGTAGTGGCGCAGCGGCTGGTGCGCCAGCTGTGCGAGCGCTGCAAATCGCCAAGGACGCTGACCGAAGTCGATCTCGCCGAAGACCCGCGGCTGGGCGCGCTTGGCTTCCAGGCCGGCGAAACACTTCGAGAGCCGTGCGGTTGCGAGCGCTGCGGCGGTACGGGTTATCGTGGCCGGCTGGGCGTATTCGAGATTCTGGAACTGACAAACGACATTCGCCAGCTCATCGGGGAGAAGACAGACGGACTGAAGATCGATCAGACCGCAATCCGCGCCGGGATGACGACGATGCTCGACGACGGCCTTGCGAAGTGCCGCGCCGGCCTGACCTCGCCGGCGGAGATACTCCGCGTCACAACCGTACGGTGAGATTGTGCCGAATTTCCGTTACCGAGCGCTGACGCAGAACGGAGAGATCGTGCATGGCACGCTCTCGGCTCCGACTGCGGCGGAGGTCGCCCACCGCATCGAATATCTTCAGCTGCTGCCGATCGAAACGGTCGAGGAAACGCGCAAGGTTGTCGCTTCTCGCGGCGATTTCGGCTTGTTCAACCGGCCGACCCCGGCCGAGGTAACGACTTTCACTAGGGATCTGGCCCTTCTCTTGAAGGCGGGCGCCCGTCTGGACGACGCCCTAGAATTACTGGCGAGCGATACCGATGTCGGAAGGCTTCGCCCCGTGGTTGGCAAGTTACGAAACGCGCTGCTGAGCGGAGAAAGTTTCGCGGGCGCGGTCGCGGATCATCCGGCCCTGTTTCCCGCCATGTATGTCGCGCTGGTTCGTGTCGGCGAAGTCTCGGGCACGCTCGATCAGGTGCTCGAGATGCTGGGAGCGGAGCGAGCGAGAGCCGAACTGATGCGCCGCAAGCTCACAGATGCGATGCAGTATCCGGCCTTCGTTCTGATCGCTGCGGTCTGCGTCATGCTCTTCTTCATACTGTTCGTGCTGCCGCAGTTTTCTTCGGTGCTGCAGGACTTCGGTGCAAAATCCGACTCTGCGCTCAGTGTTTTCATCAAGCTGTCGGACTTCCTGCGCGCCAACGCGACCGCCGTACTGCTCGCTTCCGCCTCCTCGATCGCTGTCATCTGGTGGCTGTTGCGCCGGCCCGGCGCCACCGCGGCGTTGGTGAATGCGGTCTCCCAAATTCCGGGGATATCGGGCATCTTTCAGTTTTACCGGACCACCTTGTTTTGCCGCAATCTCGGGGTCCTGCTCGGCAGCGGCGTCAACCTTACCGCCACACTGCGCATCCTGGTGGACATCATGGCGGTCACCGGAAGCGTGGCGACCTGGACGGCAGCCGCGGATCGCGTGCGTCATGGCGGCAAGCTTTCGGACGCTCTGTCCGCGTCGAGCAGCCTGCCGCCGATGGCAGTGCGCATGCTGCGGCTCGGCGAGGAAACCGGGCAACTGCCGACGCTGGCGAGCCGGGTCGCGGAATTCTACGAGGCGAAACTGCAGCGCAGCCTGGATCGGATCGTGGGCATCATTGGGCCGCTCGCCATCGTCACCATCAGTGCCGTCGTAGGCGGGCTGATCGTATCAGTCATGACCGCGCTGCTGTCGGTCACTCAACTTGTCGGCTAGATCGGGGATAGGTTCATCATGAAGTTGGAAAAACGCCAAGGCCGGTTTTCTGTGTTGCGCGTGCAGGGCGGAGACCGGCAGAATGTGGGCCAGCAGGGCTTCACACTGGTCGAGATGCTGGTTGTGATTACCATCATCGGCCTCATCATGGGGCTGATCGGCCCGCGCGTTCTCAACTATCTCAGCGAATCAAAGGTCAAAGCTGCGAAGATCCAGTTGCAGAGCTTCGGCAGCGCGCTCGATCTGTTCTACCTCGATGCCGGCAGGTTTCCGTCGACGGCGGAAGGCCTGACGGCCCTGGTGCAGCGGACACCCGGTGTCGCCGCCTGGAACGGACCGTATCTCAAGGGCAGCAACGTCCCCAACGATCCCTGGAACAACCCCTATATCTATCGGGCACCGGGCGAACGCGGCGCTTACGAAATTACGTCTTACGGATCCGATGGCCAGGAGGGCGGCACCGGAATCGCCGCCGATATTTCAACCGATACCTTGGCTAGCGCAAAAAATGAGTGACGAAGGGGAACGCGGCTTCACGCTGCTCGAGATGGTGTGTGTCCTGGCGATCATCGCCATGTTGGCGGCCGTGTTGCTGCCACTTATTCCCCGTCAGACGTCACGTTCCCGTCTGCAGGCCTATGCGCTTCAAACCGCGACGCTGTTGAAGGCGGACCGCAACGCGGCGATCCGGCGGCAGACAGACGTCGCCACGTTGGTCGACGCCGGAACGCGCTTGATTCGTTCAGGTGCGACGACGGAGACGATCAGCATTCCCGATGACGTTCACTTCGATGCGCTGTTGCCGCAAACCTGCCGCCAGCGCGCGGCGCTGTCGACCATCAGCTTCTTTGCAAACGGAATGTCGTGCGGCGGGACCATCGCCCTAACGCGGCTCGATAGGGGCTACGAGGTTCGCGTCAATTGGCTGACCGGAAGGATCGAAATTGTCTCGCGCAACACCGCCACGAATTGACGCCCCGCAAGCCGGCTTCACGATCATCGAGGTATTGATCGCGCTTGCGGTTGTCGCGCTCGGCATCGTTGCAATCGGATCGGTCATGTCGACAAACATCCGCGGCGTGCGGTCGCTGGAGCAGCATGTCGCGCTGCTGCAGACAGCGCGTAGCGCGATGATGACGGGGATCCCGCCGCGCGCGGAACTTGGCCCCGGAGCATTGTCAGGCCAGATCAACGACCATCGATGGCAGATCGAAATCGGACCGCTGAGCGGAGACTGGGTCGTGCCGAACGCGGACGTCACCTGGATTCCCGAGCTCGTGAAGATTCATGCGCGATCTCCCTCCGGCGGTGCTTTCGACCTTCAAACCGTTCGCCTGATACACAGGCCCAGCCAATGAGCGTTTTGTTGACAGAGAACCGTGCTGGCGAGGCTGGCTTTACTCTGATCGAGACGCTGGTGGCGCTGGCATTGACGGGCCTGGTGCTGTCGGCGTTGGCCAACATCACGGCGCAATGGCTGCCAAACTGGAATCGGGGTATGGACCGCATCCAGCGCAGCGAATCGATCGGCCTTGCATTGGAGCGGATCTGCGCCGACCTTGCGGCCGCTGAATACGTGCCGGCCAATCGCGAGCAGCGCCAGCCGCTGTTCGACGGCTCGGAGTTGTCGGTGACGTTCGTGCGAACAGCCTTGGGCCCGAATGCCAGGCCGGGACTGGATGTGGTGCGGATCGGCGAAATCACCGATCAGCGGGATCTCGTGACAGTCCGTTCACGCGCGCCATTCGCGCCATTGCAGCCTGCGGTGTCGCTCTCTGAACAACTGCAGTTTGGCGATCCGGTTGTGCTGATGCGCGCACCGTTTCGGCTGTCGTTTTCCTATGCGGGTCGGGATCGGGTCTGGAAAACCAACTGGCATGATCCGGACAAGTTGCCGGCCGCGATCATGCTGACAGTTCGCGACGCAGCGACGGAACGTGTCCTTTCGGTATCGACGGTGACTTCGATTCATGCGGAGGCGGCCGCAGCGGAGGACGGCAAAGCCGAGGGCGGTGAGCAAAATTCGAAAGATGGCGCAAAAGACAATTCCAAGCCCGCAAACGGCGGTTCAGGGCAGGGCGGGTCATAATGATGCGAAAAGCCCCGTGTGTGGCTGTGACATCCGAGCACGGCTTCGTGCTCGTCGCCGTGCTTTGGATTCTCGCTGCGTTGGCGGCGCTGGCGATGATCTTTTCGGTTTATCTGTCCAATTCGGCGCAGGCGCTGGCCGTCAACGATACCGGGCTGCAGGCGGAAGCTCTTGTGTCTGCCAGTGTCGAGCTTACGGCCTATCAATTGTTGCTGGCCGCCGACAAAGCGCGTCCCTTGGATGGATCCTTTCATTATCGACTGCAAAACGCGGATGTTGCCGTCTCCTTCGTGTCGGAGGCCGCCCGGGTCAATCTCAATCTCGCTCCGAAAGAGTTATTGGCGAATTTGTTTTCCGGGCTGGGCGCTGACCAGGAAAATGCGGCGCAGTATGCCGACCGCGTTATCGGGTGGCGGACGACCCCGAAGGCCGAATCCGCCGAGGACGAGGTGTCGCTCTACCGCGCCGCGGGCCTCGCTTATTCTCCACGACAGGCACCGTTTGCGCATGTGAACGAACTTGCTCTCGTCCTCGGGTTGCCGCCGGCGCTGGTCAATCGCGCCTTGCCGTTCGTGACCGTCTTCAGCGGTGTGCCGAAGATCAATGTCCTGGTTGCGCCGCCAGAGGTGATCGCGGCATTGCCCGGCATGACTCCTTCGGGCCTGAAAAGGTTTCTGAGCGAACGGCCGGCGCTGCCAAGAGACATGGCTGCGATCGCAACGGCGCTCGGTCCGGCACAGGCAAGTGCGACGATTGAAAAAAGTAACTTCTTTCGCATCCTGACCACGGTTAAATTCGACAACGGCCGCCAGACCTCGTCGGAGGTGGTGATCGGGCTGCTGGGCGGCGCGGAGGATCCCTATCGCGTGCTGTCGTGGCAGGACGAAGTGGAGGCGGCGAGAAGCCGTCCACGAAAGCTGGCGGGTGATAGCGATGATCTCTGAACTCAAAGAGCTGTTTGGCGAATGGATCGCTGCCGTCGCCCGGGCCATCAATTTGATCGCCAGCCGCTTTATGCCCCAGCGGCAAATATTGCTCATCGAAGGAGACGGCGACACGTTTACGGCCAGAACGGCGCTTGTGAAAAAAGGCGCTGCCTTACCGGATGTTTCGTTTCGCCTGTCGAACGGTCGGCCAAACCCCTCTCTCCCGGCAGACTGGGAGACCACGCTTCGCGGCAGCCAAGTCGAATTCCTGCTCAAATCCGACCAGGTCCTGTTCCGATCGCTCGACTTTCCCCGGCGGGCCGTGGAATTTCTTGACGGCATGGTCCGCGCGCAGATCGACCGTCTGACGCCCTGGACGGCTGCCGACGCGGTTTTCGGCTGGAGTCCGCCCTCAAACAGCGCAAACGAGCGAATTCAGCTGACCCTCGCTGCGACGTCGAAAAAGAAAATCCTGCCGCTTGTTCAGCTTGCGAGCAATCTGGGCGCGGCGTCCGTCACGGCATCGGTCGAGCTTCCTCCCGGCGAGGGCGCACCGCTGAAGCTGAAGGTCTTTGGGACATCGCTGCAAAGCGCGATCGGGCGGACAATGGACGCGCCGCGCATTCTGCGCGTCATCTTATTGTGTACCGGTCTCGCGGCAGCGGCCTCTTTGGTCCTGACGGCTTACGCCGGAAACACGCTCGATGTTGAGCAGCAGCAATTGTTGCGCCGTATCGCGGAACGCCGTGCGGCATTGCGCCTCGGCCAAAGCGCAGGCGGAACTGCCCAGAGCCTGCTGGCGAAGCGAAAGCAGACGACGCCGTCAAGCGTCATGGTGCTTGAAGCAATCTCGGGGGTACTGCCCGACAGCACCTACGTGACCGAGTTGCGGATCGAAGGCGACAAGGTTCAGGTTGTCGGCATTTCGCAGGACGCGCCGTCCCTGATTCGATTGATGGAACAGTCGCCACAGTTGTCCCGAGCCACATTTTTTGCGCCAACCACGCGTGCGCAGAGCGACCCCGGTGAGCGTTTCCACATCGAGGTGCACATCACGCCATATTTCGGATCGGGCACATGAACTCCGTCGCCACTTTGAGAAAGACAATCACAGCGTCGCCCTTGCTGGCGGCGCTCGCTTACGCGGGTCTCGTGTTCGCACTGCTGTTCACGGTGATCATCTCCATTGCGAACTTCTTCGGCCAGCGGGCCGAAGTGGCATCATCGGCGGCCATGCTGGAGCAGCTCGAGGGCCGCAGGCCCGCCGCGGCGCGCGGCCAGCCCTCCGACGTTTCGATGCCGGCGGGCTCGGCGTTTCTGGAAGGCGCGACGGTCACCATTGCGGGGGCGGCTCTTATCCAGCGCGTCGCGGGCGCGGTTGCGAAATTCGGCGGAAATGTCTTGTCGACTCAGGTCGAATTGAAGGGCACCCAATCCAAGGCGGGATTTCTCAGTATCCTGGCAAGTAGCGAGATCGATCAGGTGGGGCTGCAGCAGCTGCTTTACGACCTCGAAGCCGGAATGCCGTTCTTGTTCATTGATCAACTCATCGTTCAGGCTCCATCCACATTGTCCAGTTCGGGGAGTGGAAAGCTGAGGATTGTGCTGGCGGTGTCCGGGCAATGGCAGGGTGCGAAATGATGCTGAGGTGGGCAATTGGCTTCATGCTACTGGTGGCATCGGCGCACAGCGCCGCTGCCTTGACATCCGTTGCGGCCACCGATCCGCTGAATGTCGACGCGGCTGAGGACGGGCGCGCGGGATTTTCGGCGGCATCTGCGATCTGGGCACAACCCGCCGCTCGGGCGCAGGCGCAAGTCGTGACTGCACCGCCCGCGCCAGTACCGGAGCGGGCGCTGAGCGCCAACCCGCTATGGGCGATCCCCCTCACGGCATTGTCCGGCACGCGCGACCGACCAATCTTTTCATCGTCCCGGCGTCCGCCGCCCCCTGCGGTTGCACCCGCCGCAGTCCCGAAAGTGGCCGCTGTGCCCAAACCAAGGGAACCTGAGCGTCCGCAGCTCGCTTTGCTCGGCACGATCGCAAGCGACGATGAGGGGTTCGGGATATTTCTGGACCAATCGACCAAGGCGGTACTCCGGCTGAAGGTCGACGAGGACTATCAGGGCTGGAAGCTGCGATCGGTTCAAGGCCGGGAAGTCACTCTGGAAAAGGATCAACAGCTCGTCACCCTCGCGTTGCCGCAACCCGCCGTCGGACAGGCGGCCAGTGAGGTCCGTCCGCCGCCGGCGTACGCCGGAAAGCCGTTGTCGGTAACTTCGCAGCCGCGACCTGATAGGGCCGGTCGCTAATGTTCTGATCCTCTGGTCGCTCAGCAACACGGCCAATGTTGTTGAAGACCTGACGTGAACAACAGGCCGATCGCCAGAAACGGTCCGAACGACATGGACGTTTGACCAGTCAACTGCCGTCCGGCCAATTGCATGAGGCCGGCGCAGGCCAGCGCGGTCAGGGCGGCAACCATCAGAAGCATGGGAAGGCCTGCGACGCCGACCCAAATTCCGGCGGCCGCCAGCAATTTGACGTCGCCCAACCCTAGGCCCTGGATTTTTCTAAAGGCGAAATACAGCCGTCTCAGCAACCAGAAGATGGCCCCGATGGCTGCGCCCTCGCATGCGGCTTCCAGACCAGCGAGCGGACCACCGGCAAAGAGGGCCTTCGACAGTCCCAGAGCGGCTATGGTCAGATTCAGCCAGTCCGGAATGATGCCGTGACGGATATCGATCCACGCGAGCACGGCACTCAGCAGGCAGAGCAATCCAAACGATATGACGACGACCATGCCGGGTGCCTGATTCAGTAGTGAAAATTGCCCAGCCGGTTTAGCAGGCCGTTGATGAACTATCCCAAATCATTTTCGAGCAACCCGTTGTTGCTATGGCCGGCGCTTCCCGTTCCGCAGCAGTCTCGACGTGCCGCGCAGTGACGCTGGTCGCATCCCGCTGTTGACGCTGGTCGACCCCGCTACCGGTACCACGGGATTCGGTTCGATCGATGGTCACGCAACCGGCTCAGGAAGCGAGGGCGAGTCCAACCATCATTATGCCGATTGCCGCGATCCAACCGCCGACAGCACGGATTGCGATACCTCGCCATGCCATCGAGGTTCCGGCTTCCGCCCGTCGAAAAGCGAGCGTCGCGGCCATGGTGAGCGTGATCGCGGCGTAGCCCGCGCAGACCAGGCCTGCCGCGTATAACAGCTGATTGGTCTCAGGCCCGAGATCGCCTGCATTGGCGGCGCCGCGCATCACGGCCAATCCGAAAGCAATAGCGCAGAGCAGTGCCGTTGGAATTCGCACTGCTGCCGCCAGCAGCAAGCCCAGCAATAGAATCATTCCGGCGTCCGCTGCCGGCCCCGCTGAAACGAAGCCGCTCGCTCGCCCCAAGACCAGCCCGGCCAAAAGCCCCAGCGGGAATGCCAGCACGAGCCAGCGTCCCCGTGAAGCTCCAAGCGAGCCCGCCAGCACGCCCATCGCGGCCCACAAGATCAAATCCTGGAGGTCGGTCAACGGATGCAGGGCGCCTGTGTAAAAATCACCGAGGCGCGAGGCGACAATGTGCGCATCCGCCGCTTGGGCCGAGGCGACCAACGTCGCGGTTGCGATCGATGCGCGTGCGAACCGGTACCTCATGCGACCGCTCCGAGACTTTGCGCGAGAAAATAACAGCCGAGCGCCGCGATCACCACGCCGAGCCCCTGGATCAATCGCCCTCCGACGGGCCAGCGCGTCAGCGTGCCGATCATGATCCCGCACAGGTGGAGCAGGCCCGTGGCGACGACAAAACCGACGCCGTACGCCAGTGGATTGGCGGAGCTCGGAAGCTCGGCCCCGTGCGCGTGTCCGTGAAAGACCGCGAATACCGCAACGACGACGGCGGCGGCGGCGAACGGCAAACGCAGGCGCATTGCGACCGCCGCACCCAGAACCAGAGCCGACAGCGCGATCACTGCTTCCGGCACCGGCAGAGCAATCCGCAGCACGCCGAGAACGCCGCCAAACGCCATCACGACCGGAAAGGTGATTGGCAGCACCCAGATCGCAGGCGCCCCAAGCTGCGCTCCCCAGATCCCGACCGCGACCATCGCAATCAGATGATCCATCCCGGTTAGCGGATGCAACAGACCGCTGGCGAGGCCGCCGGCCACACCCACTTGCTCGTGCGCGAACGCGGGTTGCGTCAGGGCGAGAGCTGCAAGCGCAACCGCGAGACGTGGGAAAACACGGGAGGACATAATTCTACTGTTTCCTGTCATGAGGTGGCGAGTACGCGTAAGAGACGGCCTAGAAACCAGAACATCGACACCGAACCGATCGCGTAAGCCGGTATGGCGTTGCCCCAGCGCGGCAGGACGGCATCGAGACGCCGATGCGCCCAGATCAGGGCCAGCACCAACAGCACAAAAGCGAGTTGCCCGATCTCGACGCCGATGTTGAAGAAGAGCAGGGCAGGAGGCAGCAGGCGACGTTCGAGACCCAGTCCCGCCAACGCGCTCGCGAAGCCGATGCCGTGAACCAGGCCGAAGGTGAATGCGACGGCCCAGGGATAGCGGGCGGTCAGCCCGGCTTCGCCACGCTGCTGTTTCACGATTTCAACGCCCACGAACACGATACTCAGCGCGATGCAGGCGTTGAGCGGCCGTTCCGCGACGCCGATCAGCCCAAACGCCGCGGCGGCGAGCGAGGCGCTGTGTCCAACCGTGAAGGCCGTGATCGTCTTGACCAGCCGCCACCCGCTGCCCACGATCCAGATCAAGCCCAGCACGAATAACAGATGGTCGGCTCCCAGCAGGATGTGGTCGATCCCGTAATTCACATAGGTTCTGGCCAGTTCGATCCAGGTCTGCAGCGTCGGGGCGCCGGTGCCTAGCAGCGAAACGACCGGGTTCGCGGTCGAGATGGTGTAGCTGCGCGGTTCATCCGCGATCGGAATGATCTTGATCAGCACCGCCGACATATCGGCACCGAGATTGGTGATTGTGATCGGACCGACCAATCCCTTCTCGCCGCAATTCATCTCCGGCAGCCGCAGGAAACAGTGCGGCGGCACCCGCAGGTCGACGCGCGCTGCTCCGATCGAAGGCTCCATGGTCCAGCGGCCAACGAACGCACCGGGCCGAACCTCGCGGAATTCGAGCACGCCCAGCGTGGCTTCATGCGCGCTAAGTTCACGCGGAAGGATCGTCGCAATGAGCAGCAGCAGGGCTGCTCGCACCAATCGGAGCGTCATCATTTCTCGTACCGTACCGTATAGGACGCCTTCAGGCGGCTCACCGCTTCCCAGGCCCGTTTGCGGGTCTCGTCGGTCAGCCAGATTCGAACGGCCTCGTCTCGGACATTATCGAGACTGGCGAGCACGCCCGCATGCCGGGAATCGAGCCGAACGACATGCCAGCCATCCTTGGACTGAAGTATCTTCCATTCTCCCAGAGGCAGCGTCAGCAGCGCATCGCGGAATTTTTCGCCAAAGGATGCGGCCAGGCTGGCGACCGGACGTCCGAGGATGGCGCGCGTCTGCTTCTGGAGATCCTCGGACTCGTGCTGCGCCTGAATTTCCTCGAGTTGCCGCTGCGCCGTCATCTCGTCGGTCGGCGGCGTCAGGTAGAACCCGACACGCTCTTGCTCGTCGAACCGCTCGTGATTGTCCGCAAACCACGCGCGAAGTTGATCTTCCGTCGGCCGCGGTACGCGGATCTGGTCGAAAATCAGCAACTGCAGTTTAAAGGCGACGCGGTCGCGGATCATGTCGTCACCCCGATCGACACCGAGTGCCTTGCCCTCGCGATAAAGAATCTCGCTCGCGACCCAGCTCTCGATCATTTTCTCCAGTTCGGCGTCGGAGGGTACGCGCGATTTGTCTTCGTCAAAATTTTCGATGAAGGATTGGCGCATCGCCTTGGTAACGGTGATAATTTTATCATCTTTCGGCGGTGGATGCAGAGCTGCATCGACGCCAAAGATCAGCGCCCCGAGCAGAACGAAATGCAGCAGGGGTTCACGCCGCAGAAAGCGCGCGGCGGCAGACACGATCGACCCGGAGGAACGCACCGGGCGATCAGCTGAATCGGCCGCGATCTGGTCGGAGCCGCCGATGGGTGAAATCCGAGGGGCCTGTATTTCGTTAGGCATCGCTGGCGTTGACATATCTTATTCACAACCTTCTCACGGCATGAAGTGCCGGCAGGCTTATGCAACGCCGCAGTCAGTCTGTCACTTGCCAATCGAGCAGCTGATAAAAAAGTTCGATACGCAAAAAAATCCGGGTGTCCGATCGCTTTTTTCGATGGCTTGTCGTCTCCGAAATAAAACATTCACTAAACTGTCTCCGAATTCTGATTTTGTCGAATTATCCAAAAGTGCGTGCATCGCGCATTGGGTGAGTAGTTTTGTTTTTGTTTGGTACGCATCGGAATCCTTGAAGGGGGCGACTACATGTTTCCATCTACTAAAGCACTTTTGCTGACTGCGGCTTCGGTCTCGTTGGCTTTGACGCACGCCGCCACGGCCGACGATCGGGGAGGAGAGAAGCCCAGGGGCAACCCCTATGTCGCCGGCGATATGCACAACCACAATACCTGCACCGACGGTTCTGTTTCGGCTGGCTACGCGATCGAT
>Ga0208991_1000044_pt1 | contig 19020 bp, 19 predicted proteins | sample MedBloCAOM3_M2_FD_187855 | JGI IMG/M metagenome (GOLD analysis project Ga0208991, IMG submission 187855) | Forest soil microbial communities from El Dorado National Forest, California, USA - Mediterranean Blodgett CA OM3_M2 (SPAdes) (version 2) | ecosystem: Environmental > Terrestrial > Soil >...
GAGCCGGGAAAAGCGACTTTCGCAACTCTATGATGGCCAGATCGATTCCAGATTCGGCTGCGAGCAAGCTCTCTTGCCAGGTGGCAGTTTGAAGGGCGTGCTCATATTTAATAGAAACGAGGCGCAAGACTTCTGCGCCTAGAAGCGAAAGAACGGCGATCGTTATGACCGTCCAAATCAAAACGCTACCTTGAGCTTTTGAACCGTACGTCCTCATCAGTAAATGCCAATTTGATTATCGGTGCGTTTATTGCGGAGAAGCGTTGTGTTGTAAAAGGCCGTGGCAGCACTGGGATCACCGGCCGCGCGCCCGGACGACCTAAACGTCGGATTGAAAGTGATCTTCGTGGAGACAACTTTTCCAGCATCCGTTACGTCAAAAATGAAATCCTGGACGTTGGTCGCAAGCGCGGTCGGGGTAGCATTATCCTTTTGGCGATAGATCGTCCCAGCGGATAGGTAGTAGCGAACCTTAACCGAGCTCCCCAACGCCCCATAGTAGACTCCGCCGTTTTGATCCAGCACCGGCGTTTGGGGATTGCCGTTCGCGTCGTAATAATTTGGGATATAGATGGACGTGTCATTCCTGGCTGCTTGCACCGAGAGCGCGCGACGTAAATCCAGCGCCAAATAATCCGAGATTCGCATTTGATCCGCATGATTGAGCGCGAAATCCGAAGTGGCGGCATAATTGTGTTCCAGAGCTGTAAAGGCCATGAGCAGGCCCATGGCGATGGCGGAGAAGATCAAAGAGGAAATCATCACCTCCGAAAGAGAAAACCCTCCCGCGTCGCGCTTGGTGCGACCACGTGCGGCACGGGTGCAAAATCGACTGTTCACTTTGCCACACCGCCTTTTGCCAGGATCGCAACCGTCTGACGGGTTGAATTGCGACTGTTTGGAGCCCCAGTAAAGTTGACCGTCCAAATCACTTTTATCGCGCTTTCAGTCAGCAGCGACTGATTCTGTGCGACGATAGTGGTCGAGCCGTTTGCACGCATAAGCTGAGTCGTGCTTGTAGCGCCGCTGCCGTATGGAATCAGGGTAAGGGTCTCGGAGAGATTCTTAAGTCCGTCGCTTCCCGGCGCATCGGTGTTGAGAAAATTTGCGCGGATCCAATTGGCGTCGGTCACTTGATGCCAATTGGCAATGCGCATGCCCTCAACTCGCTGTTGCAGGATCTGACTCGCCCAGGCTACCTCTCGAGCCATTTTGATCGTCTGCATAGATGACGTGTTCATTGTAAAAAGAGAACCGAGGAAGAGGGCGGAAATGCTCGCAGCGATGACCGTTTCGAGAAGGGTGAAAGCACGGTCACGTGCCTGGCCAAGGGAAAGCATGCTGACTGCCTAGGGGAAGCAGAGGGCGTGCCGGAAGTTATAATTTCCATAACTACCGGACTGCCCCAACCAGCTGGCCTGTAGAGGTTTAGGAGCCTATCGCCGTCAAGGGTCCTTCGTCCCTCACCATACGCAGATAGTCGCGATATTCGCCCTTGGGTGCGCGATCGATAATCGTGGCGAGCTCTGTTTGGTTGATAAATCCCATGCGCAACGCGACTTCCTCCAAACATGCGACCTTCAATCCCTGGCGATGCTCGATCGTCGCGATGTAATTGCCCGCTTCGAGCAAACTGGTTTGCGTTCCGGTGTCGAGCCAAGCCATGCCGCGGCTGAGCAGCTTCACGTGCAACTCGTTCTGCTTCAGGTAAAGCAGGTTTAAATCCGTGATCTCGAGTTCGCCGCGCGCCGATGGTTTTAATGTCCGGCAAAAATCGACAACTTGTTTGTCGTAAACGTAAAGACCGGGCACAGCGAAATGGCTTTTCGGTTTGGCCGGTTTTTCTTCCAGACTGATCGCCTTGCCCTTCGCATCGAACTCAACCACACCGTAACGCTGCGGATCGCGCACTTGATAACCAAAAACGCACGCGCCCTTTTCAATCGCAAGCGCTTCACGATAAAAGTCCAGCTTCCCGTAGAAAATGTTGTCCCCAAGAATGAGGGAAGCGCCGGACTGGCCAAGGAACTTTGCGCCGATCAGAAAAGCCTGCGCGATTCCTTCTGGCTTCGGTTGTTCGGCGTATTCGATGCGAAGGCCGAGCTGTGCGCCATCGCCCAAAAAGTCGCGGAGCATCGGCAAATCCTTTGGCGTCGAGATAATCAGGATTTCGCGCAAGCCGCCGAGCATGAGGGTGGCGAGCGGATAACAGATCATTGGTTTGTCGTAAACTGGCAGGAGCTGTTTACAGACAATCTTGGTGATCGGAAAGAGACGCGTGCCGGCGCCGCCTGCGAGGAGAATGGCCTTTTTCTTCATGATTGATTGTCGATCTTAGCCGGTTCGCCGCGTTCCCGGCTCCAGCGCACGAGCAGTTCCGACCATTCCTGCCAGAAACGTCCATGCCCGGTCAAATTGATCCCGATTTTTTCTTGCCATCGCTGCGCAAAAGAAACCGATGCGGCCTTGTCGTAAAGGAAGGAACTGGCCCGGCGCCGTAACAATCTGCGGTCGCTGAGACGACCTCCACGACACTCACGGAGGGCGACCTTGATCCATTCTGGTGAGACCGGGGGGCGCGGTTCGATCGTCGCGCTGACCGTAAGACCGATAAGGTGCTTTAGCATAAGGGCGCAAACAAGCGCGCGTGAGCTCGTGGCGTGTACGTGGGAGACATTTTTTTCCGCAAGAAACTTGCGCAGGCTCACGGCGAAGCGCGCTTCCCGCAAGATCAGTGCGCCGGGGACCCGTTCTTCGGCGCTCGCGTGATCGTCTTCCAATCTGTGGGCGATAGCGCGGTTCGTCTGCCACTCTGCCTCGATCACCATCGCGTCGGGAAGAAATTCCAAGGCAGGTGCGAGCCGTTCCTGCTCCGGAGTAAGACCCATTTCGGAATCGAACTGGCAGACGATGGGCAGGATCGCGATGTTAAGACGTTTCATCTCTTTCAATTCCCGCTCCAAGAATGGCAAAGCGACGTCCGGCCAGCGATCGATCAAATAGACGATCTGCTTGACCTTGGGACGCGCGGGCGGTTTCGATCGACTGACCGTAGACATCCGGAGCAGTTCTACCAATGGCGCGATCGTCTTGTTGATCGTGAAATATTCCTCGACACGTGCGCGCCCGGCATTCCCAAACTTTTCTCGCAACGCCGGACCGACAATCAACTGCGCCAGCGCTTCGGCCAGCGCGTTCGCGTCGCTTGGCGGGACAAGCAAACCGGTTTCGCTGTGCATCACCGATTCGGGAATACCAGCAACCTGGGTTGAGACCACGGGCCGTGCCGCGCTCATGGCTTCGAGAATAACAGTCGGGAAAACATCGCTCGCGCCGTTTCGCTCGACGATCGAAGCGAGTGCAAAAATGTCGCAAGCGCGCATTTTTTCAAAAACGGATTCGCGCGGAATGGAGCCGCGCAAGACGACTTGCGATTTCAATTGCTGCTTGTCGATCTTGTCCTGGAGGCGCTCGCGCTCGGGGCCGTCGCCAACGATCTCGCAGGCGAAATCGAGATTACGTCGGGCAAGTTCGGCGCAGGCGTCGATCAGTTGATCGAATCCTTTGAAGGGGACGAGCCGCCCGGCGCTTAGAATACGCGCGGGTCCATTCGAGGAATGGGGCAAAGGCGGCGGAAAGTTTTCCAGATCGATTCCATTGAATACGTGATAAATTTTTGACGCGGAATCCGGACATCGTTTGGCCAGCAACTGACCGCTGTAGTTTGTTTCCACGGCGACGAACGTGGCCGCCGCGCAGATCTCGGCGAGAAGCTCATCGTTCCCGAGATCGACCATGAAATCCTGTCCATGGGCGGTGACGCTAAAGGGGATTCCCGAAATCTCTTTCAGAAACAACGCGGTGTGGGCGGCGCGATTGGCGAAGTGCACGTGAAAATGATCGACGCCCGCTTGCGTAAAGAGCTCCGCGAAATAGAGGGCGTTGCGTGCGCGCTGGGCCGATTTGTAGCGCCAGCCGTATTTTTCTTCGTGACGATCGACAAGTGCGCCCGGCCATTTCCCATGCGCCTTTGCGTTTTTCTCCCAAACTCGAAGCACCGGCTGTGGTGGGGCGTAGCGGATTGGCGCGCCCAGCCGCGAAGCGTAGGCGTGTCGCAGAGTCGAAAGTGGCGCGTAAATCGAACCGATTTCGAGGGAGAAACCCAGCTTCTCCAGAGCCAGCATTTCCGTGTCGCAAAATGTTTGCGAGATGACCGGATAGCGGGAGTAGAGATAACCGAGCCGCAAGAGAGTTGAGTGGTTGAGGTTGAGAGGTTGAGCGGAAAAGAAAGAAACGTCGAGCCAGAGTCTTCTTAACCCCTCAACTGCTCAACCTCTCAAATGCGCTTCTCAGGAGAAGCGCACGTCCTTGCCCGGATCCATTTCGAAATCGAGGCTGAGCGAGTCCGAGGTGTTGGGCTTGATCACCTCCTCAGTGAATTTCACGAAAACCGGGTCCTCGCGGAAGATGGCGAACTTATCCATCGACTCGAAATCGATGGCGATGAAGAACGGCCACGGCAGCTCTGGATCAATCCGCTTCCCGCACTTGATGCTCAGCACTTCGGGGATTTTGAGGAGCTGCATCCGGGCATTCATCATCATCTCCTCGGTGCGAGCCGGCGTCACCTCCGGTTTGAGTTTGTAAAGGACGACATGATGAATCATGGGAGCTAAACGTATTAGGCGGTTCCAGCGAAGCGTGCAAGCGTGAATCGCCCGGTTATGGACGATCTCGAATCTTGCGTTATTTTTTCCAATCGAGTGCGCCCTTTTTGAGCGCGTAAACGTAGCCGACCATCAAGATCGAGATGAAACTGAGCATGCTCCAGAGAATAAGCGTGCCGTGTTTAATCGTCTCTTTGTAAACGACCGCCCACGGATACATGAACACGATCTCGAGGTCGAACAAGATGAAGAGCATGGCTACGAGATAAAACTTCACGCTAAAGCGCGGTTGCGTTTCGCCCTGCGGCACCATGCCGCATTCGTAGGCCGTATCTTTGACTCGCGTGCGCCGTCCTGATTTCCCCACGGCGACGCTGACAACTAACACCGCCACCGCGAAACCGACCGCCACTACGACCTGCAGCAGAACAGGGAGATATTCTTGCAGCATTGGTTGGACTCCCGGAAAGTCAGTCCACCCCTAAATGGGCAGTTACTTACTTAACTCCCGCCAGCCTGTTCGCGGGAATGTGACCGTTCTGCGGAGCGATCGCCGCCGCTAAAGCAGAAGGCAATCCTTTGTACTTCTTGCCATTCTTCTTGACCGCGCCGCGCGCCACCAGGTTCTGCAGCTTTTCGTAAGCCCGCAGGCGCAACATTTCTTCGCCCCCGCTGGCGGCATTCCGTGCCCGGAGGTTCTCGTGCACGATGTCAAAGAGCTGTTTGAATTCGAACGATGCACGCCGGGAAAGCACCGCAACCAGTTCCTCGGTAACCAGATCGGGAACTCGACGGGAAAATGCGTTTTTCTTGAGAATAGCCATAGGGGCGAAATCATAACACATTTTCGCTAAGCCGCAGCAGTTTTCTCACTTGCGCCGTTTCTCCTAGCTAACCGCGCCGAATTGGCGCAGATCGAAGACTCGTGATGTGGCTGCAACTAGGGCGCGCCGCTCGGAGAAGGCGATGGCAAGGTTCGATGCCGTGGAGCTGTCGGAGCAGCCGCGGGCGGCGCCAAAGTATTCATGCTCGGAGCCATCGCTCGCTGGTAATACGTTGCGCCGAAGGCGGCCAGGGTGACGAGACCGATTCCCGATTGATTGAGCGTGATCGATCCCATCGATTCGGCGAGGTAACCATCGCCGTCGTATCGTTGCGAGGAAACGATCGGGCTAATGTGCTTGGTGATAATTTCGGATGGCGGCAGCTTGGCAAGATCGACATAGTCCGACAGCCAGGGCAGGAAAGCGGCGCTCACGAACAACATCGGCCGTAAGGCAGCATCCAATCGCGAGTAAAGAAGCGGCACGTCGACATATGCAAAAAAGTTTGTTGGCGCTGGAATAGAGCGTGCCGCCTTGTCGTAGTCGGCTGAATTCGACAATTCCGAGCGGCCGGCGTCATTGCGTTTGACCGCTGTTTCAACCGAAATTGGATCGAGACCGGCAATCATGATTTTGTTCGAAAGGGCAATCGTTGGACTGATCGCAAGCAGACTGGCCGGCGAGACCATGGAGAAATAGCGCACATCGTCCTTCTCGGTTTGGTTCCAGATTGAATCTTCGTCTACGCGCGTGAGGGCCTCCACAATCTTGCCCGCCTTCTCCGCGTCTTGAACCGGAAACGTTGCGAAAAACCACGGCCAGCGGGCGCTGGCCGGCCACTCGGCGAGCGCTCCCAACTCAACTCCGAACGCGGCCTTCCAATCCTCCGCTGTCACACCCGTGCGCGCGAACGCTTGTAAAGTTTTTCGCCAGCCGTCTGTCATCGGCGCCGTGCCGGTCGCTTGATTAAGCGCGTCGAACTTCTGCCCGATATTCAGCAGCATGGCCAGATAGAGAAACGTGTCTTTCGTGCCGAGCGTCAGCGACGACCGAGCGAGCTTTGCGTCCGCGAGCTTCGGCATGCCGACGAAGAAAAGATCGTGAATTTTTCCTTGGTCGAAGCGGCTCGAGCCACAGATGCTGCGCATCTGCTCGAGCATGGTTTGCTGCTCGGCTGAAACATTCCTGCCGTTGGCCGCGCGCAGCGCCGCGAGCTTCTCGGCAAATATCTTGGGCTGCACGTAGAAGGAAAGCGCGTAATTCGCGGGCAGATGGGCCATGGCCGCGCGAAAGTTTTTGTCGGACTCGAGGGTTGATTTTCGATCTTGCCCGCGATGATCGGCGCGATAGAGGATTGCTTTCAACTCGCCGAGATCATTTGCGGCGAAGAACCATTCGCCGTCGAACGCAGTCGCCAAAGTAAATGGCGCCACTGTAAACAGATCGATCTGATGCCGCTCGTGCTGCACCTTCTCGCGTTTCGCCGCCGGATTTTTCGCGAACAGGCTCAACCGCCATTTCTCGACGACCTTCTCGGCGTCAGCCTGACTGCCGCGGAATCGAAAACCGCCGACCAGCGTCGGATTGTTATCGTCGATCCTGGCAATGGCGATGAACGCGTCTTTCGGATCGAGCTGTTCGATTTCGTGCAACGCTTGCGTGGCCGAGTCCTTTTTCGGCAACCTAGCCAGAGGCTTGCGCAAAAATTCCTGCACACTTGGCTCGAAGTAGAGTTGGCAGATATCCGATTGGTGCCACTGCCCACGGGCTCGATTGAGATCGGGGAGGTGCGCAAACGCGATTGTCTCGCGCGAGAGAAGCGCGCTCACTGCCGTGCTCGGGGATTTTATGGCCAGACGCACGGCGTACAAGATCGCCAGCGCGACAACTACGCCGACGATCCCGAGCAGAATTGGTCGTTTCATGAGGAACGGGAACTAATCAGAAAAAACGATCTCGCACAACGGCCACAACGGACGCAGTTGGATGAGAAGTAAAGATTATCTTTGTGCTCTTGGTGGACTTTGTGCGAGCTGGCCTTGGCTTCACGCTCTTGGATGAAATTGTCGATGGACGGCCTTGAGCCGTTGTTGATCGACGTGCGTGTAAACTTGCGTGGTCGAAATATCGGCGTGGCCGAGCATTTCTTGAATGATGCGGAGGTCGGCGCCGTTGCCAAGCAGATGTGTCGCGAAACTGTGCCGAAGCAGATGTGGATAAATGTTGGCCTCCAGCCCGGAATGCTTCGCGTGCTTTTTCACAATCTGCCAGATGCGCGCGGTCGTTAGCTTGGCGCCGCGCTCCGACAAAAAAATTTCGCTGTCGGTGCGGCGCTTGACCAGTTTCGGCCGTTCCATCGACAAGTAGGACGCGAGCGCTTCGCACGCTTTACGCCCGACCGGGACGAGCCGCGTTTTGTTGCCTTTGCCGGTGACGCGCAGAATTCGATCTTCCACGGAGAAACTCTCCAGACGCGCGTTGGCTAGCTCGGAAATGCGCAGGCCGCTCGCGTAAAGAAGTTCGATCATGGCGCGATCGCGCAGTCCGAGAGAAACGTTCGTGTCGATGCTGTCGATCAACTGCTCGACCTGCATCTCGTTCAACGTTTCCGGCAAATATCGTTCGATCCGTGGCAGTGTTAACGCTTCCGTCGGATCGCGCGTAACTGCGCCTTTGCTCGCGAGATAACGAAAAAAGATCTTCAGCGCCACCACGATCAGTTTGATGGAAGAAGCAGCCAGGCCGGCGCGCTTTTTTTCTGCCAGGTACTCACTAATCATCTGCAAACTCACTACTTGCCACGCCGTAGTCCCGCGACCGCGGGACGAAGGCGGGTGTTTCTTCGCGCTCCAATGCGCGAACTCGGTCAGCGAGCGTTGCGTGGAGAGCTGGTAATTTTCGGACAGACCGCGCTCGACCGCGAGAAAACGGATGAACGAGTCGATGGATTGCTCCACAGGAGACTTAAGAGTGACAAGTGACGGCTGACAAGTGACAGATCGCGAGCAGTTGTAGCCACCACCAACCACCAAGCAACGGCGGTCTCCCATGGCGCGAATTGGAGGGCGCCTCACTGTCGGCGCCAAAATATTTGGGACACGACGGCGCGTGTCCCTCTATTATTCGGCGGCTGGGAGGCCGCCGCTCCTTGATCCACGCTAATGCGAGCCAACCGAGCCGACCGAAGGACCGATTGATTTGCCGCGAATCAGAATGCCGTAGCCGGCGGAGATTACACGCCGCGCCGCTTCACCAGTCTTGGGGTCAGCAGACAGCGCATCGTCGTGCACGCTTTGTATAACCTCGAAGGATCGGATTGGTTTCTTGGTATCAGTGGTTTCGTAAATGTAAGTCGGCACGCCTCACTGTACTCCGGAAAGAGGTTCTCCGCATGTTGTTTCGGCTTCGGCCACGCCTAACAAGGAGCGACGGTCTCCACGACTGACGTCCACTATGGTGACCCAACGAGCGGTCGGGAAACCGCCGCTCCTTGCCTGTGCGTCTGAGAAGGACGCTAAATACGAAAGAATGGGTGAACGGGTGAACCCCGGGAACCGTCCAATAGGCAGTGAGCAGCCTAGCGGAGTTATTGACAAGCGAACTGTAAATATTGGAATATTCTCTTCTGCGATGAGCTTGGACCTAAACACGATTCTGAAGGACTGGCCGCACGAGGGTGGCACGATCAAGGTGCGCAAGATTTTGGGACTCGATGGGCGGGAGAAATTGCAATTACGGATCGACCTCGGCGTTTTGCAAATGGAGATGACCGGCCGGCCCGATGGAAACCGGCCGCACGGTTGCGAATCGCTCCTTGTTTATCATCAGCTGCGCGCCGCGCGCGCGGAAGAAAAGGGCGAGAATTACCGGCTGACCACGGAACAATGCGCCGAGATGCAGCAGGAAGGGATCCAATATTATCATCGTTACCTGAGCTTGTTTCAGCTCAACGATTTCGCCGGCGTGGTGCGCGACACGCAGCGCAACCTCGATCTTTTCACGTTCGTGACCGAGCACACCGACCGCGAGGAAGTGGCCTGGAGCCTGCAACAGTTCCGGCCCTACGTGCTCATGATGAACACGCGCGCCAAGTCGTCGATTCTGCTGGCGCAAGGCAAGTTCGTCGACGCCATGGCCCAGATCCAGCACGGGCGCGACCTCATCATGGATTTCTTCCAGAAATCGAATTTCCCCGAGCTCGCCGCCAAGAGTTCCGAGATCGCGTTCCTCGATGAATGGATGGAGGAAGTGCGCGCGAAACGGCCGTTGTCGAAACTGGAGATCATGCAGCGCGAGATGGAAACCGCGGTGCAGAAAGAGCTCTACGAACGCGCCGCCGAGCTGCGCGACGCGATCAGGCAACTGAAAGCGACCGAACAACGGGTCTGAGCAATTGCTGGTCTGTAGCGGCGGTCTATGACCGTCGGACTTTTCGAATCTGGAAGCCAGGAAACCAGGAACGCGGAAAGATTCGAACAGAAGGAAACAAAGATAACGAAGGCTTTCTTTCTCCTGCAGCCATAACTTTGTTTCCTTAGTTATCTTCTGTGGATTTGAAATGGTTCCGATCTCGTTAATCCTGTGCGGCGGTGGTTAAGAACGGCACGATCGATAAATAGCTCGCGACGCTTCAAAACACCTGATAACTAATAACAGAGAAGTCATAACCTCCCTTATCTTCTCCCGGAATCATGCGCCTTCTAATCGAGATTTTCATTGTCGCTCCGCTCATCTCGCTCGCCTGGGAAAAACCGTTGCGCGATCGACTGCCCGCCTTTTTGACGGGAACCAAACCGGAAACGACGAAAGCAGCACTGCGTTTGCAAACTAGCGCGAGCGCAACACCATCCGGGCGTGTGGATGCGAGATCCGAATCGACGCGCTTTGTTGGACACGCCGCCGCCGTCAGGATCGGCAACTATACGCATGCAGCATTCTCACCCGGGTCATAGATGTGGGATCTTAATCATCGATCACCACTTGATCCCCGCCGCGGAAGAGTCCGAGCCCGCAAAACGAATCTGCTATTCGTAAACAGCCTCAAGCTGTTGATCGATCACCTGGCCGGTGAATCGATCGATCGCGATATGTAACCAGTATCGCTTCTCACCTTGGACGACGAACTGTGCAAGATTGCTCGCATTGGGCGGATAACGACCTGACTGCGCAATTACGTCAATCATCAGATTCCATGTTCGCGTCTGCGTCAATTCTGCGAGGGTGCGAACGACAGTTTTTCGGGCTTCGTCGCTCGATCCGAAAAAAGTTCCGGCCGCCGCGGCTAGACGTGCCACGTCTGCTCTACCGATGGCGTTCTGCCGGTTGCTTTCATTGACGATATTTTGCGCCGCGTGGTACGCATTGGTTCGACTCGCGATTGTTGAGGGCTCGGTAGTTGTCGCACCCGTAAGCAGCGCCGTAATAACAGCAATGTTCCCGGTATTGAGATTAATTGTTCCGGCACGAATTGATGCTGTATTAAACGTGAATAAATCTAAAAGCGGGGCGTCCGTACTTGTCGACGTAAGGAAATCCAGTGTGGCTGCTGCATTTCTATATGCATAGCCCAGCTCCCCGACATTTCTGAAGGCGCGGTTAAGAACAACGATACTGGCCGGGCGTGGCGCGGGTGAGGGACTTGGAGAAGGATCGACTACTGGATTGACATCGACACCGTACGCTTTTTGGGCAGGACCCGGTCCTCCGAATTCGATCCAAGTTGTGTTACTATTTGTATCCCGTTGATCAATTAACGACGCAACGATGGACAAAATTTCACCTGTCGATGCACCGCTGGGTAAAACATTCCGTAAAAGAGTTGGTAAATCTGAGTTAACAGTTGCACCGGAAGCGGGAGGAATTGCCGACTGCCGCGTGCTGCCAGAAGTCCCAACGTATTCCCAATGTTCGCCAACAGCTGGCGGACCAGACACGGCGGCGATGTAACTGAGACCGAAATATGTTTGGATTGCTGCGGCGTTAGCTGCAGACGGTGGTGTTGTCGCAAAATAATCAAATCGGCTTAGCGGCCATCTCGCCGTAAGTGCTCACGAAGTCGGACGATTTATTTCCCGCGAGAATGTGCCCAGATATTGCAGAACATTTTGGCTAAATCCACTCGAGCTTCTTAGTTTAATCAGTTCTCCTCGGTTGATCAGCGCTTGGTCGGTGCGGTTTGAAGTAGTAGCAGTTGATACCGTTAGAAAACTGCTGTTCGTACTCAAGAACAAGTTTAGGAAGCGAGTTCCAGTACCGGTTGGTGCGGCAGCGGAATCGAAAGTGAAATTCCCGAACGAACCATTTGGTTGTACGCTTGCGAAGTTTCGCCAGCCAACAATATCGTTGGTAGCGGTCGCGCTGTGCCAGCTACTGGGCGTTGACGTGGATGTGGTAATGACCGTCGGGGACGTTGGTAATCCCGTTAAATCGGCAAGGGCAACGCCTCCTTTTCTACCTACATCAGTGCTTGGAATGCCCGGTGTTGCCGCGCTGGCTGGACTCGCCGGAGAGAACGGGAATCCGGCTACATTCAAATCAAATAGGTCTCCTTCGTTAAAGACAGCAAACCCGTATCTTCCGATTACAGTCGGTGCTGGTCTCGCGAGAATTTGTGGCCCATCCGGGGTCACTAAGACCCAATCCGGTGCTGTAAAGCTGGAGATCGGTGTCGAGTCGACCATTGTACTCGTGCTCGCTCGTGGAACCAGATAATGACTGTTCCAACGAGGGAGACTAATCGATCGACCATTTAAAGAAGCGGCAGTTGAGTTTACATTCGAAGTGCGTCCTGTCGGATCCCCTGAAACGCTCCGCCTGATCAAATTTGGGATCGCCGTAAGTCCTGGTGCTGGCGTACCATAAGACCGGGGCTGAATGTTGCTCGCGCTGACGGCGGTTGAATCGGCAATTTCCTGTCTAAGGTCGCTCACTATAATATCCAGACTGCTTCGCGCTAAAAGTTCCGCGGCCGTGTCCTCGAAACTTGACTTTGCCAATTGTCGATCTGTGATCGTGCGACTCAGATAGACAATTACCAATCCGGTGAGGAGCACGACGAAGGCAAGAATGATTACGAGAGCGGCACCTTCTTGCCGGAAATTTCGCGAAGGGTCCGAGCGCTGCTTCATTTTAGCAGGCAGAAGTAACGTTCATAACACCGAATTCCCTGGAGCGCGGGGCGTGGGAGTCCGGTGGTGCTATCGATTACCGATTGCCATTGGACAACTAAATCGCCGGGATTCATCGATGGCGCGAAATCAGGCATGTTGCCCAAAAGAGTATTCAATTGCGAATCCGAGATGAGAGTTCTACTTTTCGAGTCAATCAAGGCGATCGAAACTATGATCGATGTTACGTCTTGCATTCCATTGACGTTGAAGTGTCCTGCACTCGTTGCCCATGGCGTCTCTGAGAGAGTGCCATCATTGAGTAAATAGGCATACTCAAACCGAAAAATTTGCGGCCCAACTAATTCGTAATCGATGTCAGGGGTTGTGGTAGTCGCGGCTGGCCAAGTAGAGGAAATTGTAAGCGGCAAGAAGACGATTGGCGAATTAGCTGCCGAAACTCCATTCCACACGAGTCCTTTGCTCATGCGTTCGAGTTTGTTTTGTGCGCTGATACGGTACGCGACAAGAGAAACTGAACTTTGTGAACCGGTGGCTGGATAGTAGCCCGGGACCGAGCTGTAAAAGGCGATTTGATCATTACCAGATTGAATGTTCGAGGATGACTTCAGGTAATAATCGATATCCGATCTTCTTACCATCTGCGCGAAATCCACTATCATCCGATCAAGCAGTTGCCTCGCTTGTGAATCGGCATCAATTTTTTTATGCCCGAGAGTTGTGATTGCCGCGGCGCTGTCGGCAAGGCGGGAAACGAAAAGGACCAACAACGCGAGTACCGAAATTGCCACCAACAACTCCGCAAGCGTGAATCCGTTATTTAAGTTTCGCGTGGTCACAAACTTGTCTAGTGCCGATCGAAAGCTGCGAACATTTCGACCGAACCAGTGGCGTTGGCCGGATCAGCCGTCGCTGGCCAAGTTACCTTGAGAGTTGCGTACGTGGCGGCGTAAGGCAGTCCCGTACTCGGAGGAAAGGTTACATTTAGTTGATACCGTGAGTTCGGACCTATTAACGTGGCAAATTGCCCGGATTCGTCGAAGTACACCGTTTGTGACGCGCCAAACGCGACATGGTACTTTCCGGATGTTATTGCAGCGTTTGGCGTCGCACGCATGTCCGCGATCACTGCGGCGAGGATATTGGCTCCTCCCGTTTGTGATGTCGCGTTGCGACTTGTTTGCACACCGACAGGTAGCAAGCCGAAAACTGCGATTAAACAAAATGCGGCGATCCCAATGGCCATCGTTACCTCGATAAGCGAAAAGGCCGCAACAAAACGAGACTTTCTAATCATCGTTTATAAATTCTAACGTTACCCGCAATTCCCCCAATCTGAATTGCGATTACATTGCCAGCATATATCGCTGTAGAAGTTCCGGCTCCGCTAATCGGAGTTGGAACCTTGCTCCCATGTGTTTGAATCAGTCCCAGTTCAACAACTCGTCGAATTTCGTAGCTGTCACCGTTGACCCTGCTCTCCCCGCGCGGATTAAACTGCAAAAGCTTTCTAAAAACATATTGGGCAGTGGGAGCTGGATTTCCGACTGGATATTGAAAATTGTACGGAGTCGAATAGGGCGCGGTATTAGGAGGTCCGGCATTGAGTTCTCCAAACCGGCCATAGTTGTATCCTGCGGTCGGATCGGATTGAAGCGCGGGACGAGTCTCGAATGTGTCACCCGTTCCAGAGCCAACCGCGAAAAGCGGCAGATGAACGTTGTCAATTCGAATCAATTTTCCAACTTGGATAACCTGCGTTGGATCAATAACACCGGTACCTGAGCCATACACATTGCTACCGTTTACGGAAGCAACGATCGATATTACAAGTCTTCCACTGCCGGCCGTTGCGGGATTGGCGCTAGGAGTCGAACCATTCTCTTCGAAAAATCCTACCCATGTGTAGGTATTGTTCGCTTTCGCATAAGTTCTTCCCGTTTCGAGCGCTCCTTTGATTTCGTAGGCTGCGCTGGTCAGATCATTAGCGCTTTTTCTGCTCGTGATAGCTGGCGCAATAAGCACGAGCAGGAACGCAATAATCGCCACGACGACGAGCAGCTCGATGAGAGTAAAGGCGCGCGGTTCGCTTCGGCGAACCAAGTGACGAGTGACCCGCCTTCGCTCGGCTTCGGCACGGCAAGCGAGTGACAAGTGACGAGACCGAACGGAAAGCACGAGCAAAGGATAAATTAGAAATGAGAAAGTAGAAAAGTCGAAAGGGAACAGCCGCTTTTGTAAAAAGAAGTGACGAGTGGCGAGTGACCCGCCTTCGCCAAGGCTACCGCGTGGCAGGCGGGAGAGCGATAGTTGAGAGTTGATCGTTGATCGCTAAATCAATCGAAGATTCATGGTTTCATGGCTTCCAGATTCATAATCCACGGCCGCTGATGGAGTTACCGGACACGCCACAGAGCGCGGCGGCCAGAAAGTTGAGGAATTTGCAGGGTTGGAGAAGCGTTCGCCAGGGCTCCCCTTGCGTAGAGGCATGCTTCTAGCTTTTACCCGCGACGTGCTGGAACACACCCTGTCGGACGACGAAAATAGTCAGATTCTCCAAACCATCGAGATGTTTGAGGCCATTACTCAAACACAACCCGATGATTACCAGTCTCTGGAGATCCTGAAGGAAGCCTATCAGAAGGTCGGGCGGGAGCAGGATTTTCTACGAGCTACGCGCAAACTGGCGGAAGCTTATTTCAGCGCCGGTTCCTACGCGCTGGCCATGCAGGAGTGCGAGGTCATTCTGGTCAAAGAACCGAACGCTCCGGAAATTCTCGCCATGCTCGGTGAGATCGAGACCCGGCTCCAGGCTTCCGGTAAAGCGCTCGTGAACAAAGGCGCGCAAGCTGGATTGACCGTCAATCCAGCCGAGGTGGCCAAGGGAGAAGGTTTGTTAATCGACACATCCAGCGCGCATGGCGCCGACGGGGGGAAGATGGCGGACCTGTCCGAGCGCGGGGACGATCATCTCGCGAAATTTTTGATTGTGCAGCAACTCTTCCCCGAAGACGAAGTGCTCGCCGCGCTCGAATCGGTGAAGCAACTGAACAAGGATTTGACCGGGCAGGCGCTGGCCGTGTCGCTGCTCGACCACCTTTGCAAAGACAAGACGAACCATCTCGATGCCGTGCTCTCGGCCTTGATCGACCGGACGAAGTTCGCCTACGTCCCGCTCGAATATTACGACACCGACCGCCAGATCGCACCGATGTTGCCCGAGTATCTTACGCTCAATCGATTGTTTGTGCCGTTCGATCTGGTCAGCCGCACCATGATGGTGGCGTGCTGCAATCCTTTTGACGCGACCGGCCGGGAAGCCGTGCAGCAATCGCTCGATTATACGGTGGCCTGGTATCTGGCCCGGCCTTCATCCATCGTAAAAAGTTTGCAGTCGATCTACCGGCTGGAGTCACGTGCCTAAGCGAAAGATCGACATGAGCAGAAGCAAATCTTTCGGAGAGAGAATCGCCGACGTTCTGATTGAGGACGGCCTGCTCCTGCCCAACCAGCTCGAGGAGGCGGTCGGCATTCAAAAAACCGAAGGCGGTCGTCTGCTCAAAATTCTGATGGACAAACGGTTCGTCACGGAACAGGACATGGCCTTCAGCATGGGGCGCTGCCTGAACACGCCGCCGATCAATCTTTCCAAATTGCGCGTGCCCGAAGAGATCATGTCGATCGTGCCGCGCGACATGGCCAAGGCGAACAAGCTCGTGCCGATCGCGCGCCTGGACGGAAAGCTTTTCGTCGCGATGTCCGATCCCACCAACGTGCTCGCGCTCGACGATCTGAAACGTCGCGTTCAGCTCGAAATCGTTCCGATGATTACGACCGAACGCGCGGTCACCGAGGCGCTGACCGGCGCACATGGCGCCGGCAACATGAGCCAGGTGCTCCGGAAAGTTGCGGAAGAAGCCGCCCAATCGGCCGACACCGTGGAAGTGCAGGCGGCCAAGCGCGAAGAGATCGATCTCGATCGTCTCGCTTCCGACAGCGAAGACGCGCCTGTCATCAAAATCGTCAATCTGATCCTGGCGCAGGCGGTGAAGGAGAAGGCGTCAGACATTCACGTCGAGCCGTTTCAAAACACGCTCAAGCTGCGCTACCGCATCGATGGCGAGTTGGCCCCGGCGGAATCGCCGCCCAAAGCGCTGCAACTGGCCATCACGTCGCGCATCAAGATTCTGGCCGGCCTTAACATCGCGGAGCGACGCGTTCCGCAAGACGGACGGTTCCGCATTCGGGTCCTCGGCAAGGAAATCGACTTGCGTATCTCGGTCCTGCCCACGGCGCACGGCGAAAAAGTCGTCATTCGTATTCTCGATAAGGCGCAGCTCACTGGCACCATCGACCAGATGGGCATGGACCAGGACACGCTCAACAAATTCAAACACGCGATCGATGCGCCCCACGGCATGATCCTCGTAACCGGACCGACCGGTTCGGGAAAAACGACCACGCTTTACTCCGTCCTCCAGGAACTAAACAATCCGCAATACAACATCGTGACGGTGGAAGACCCGATCGAGTACGAGCTCGGCGGCGTTAATCAGGTGGCGGTGCGCGCGGACATCGGGCTCGATTTCGCTTCCGCGCTCCGATCCATTCTGCGTCAGGATCCGGACATCGTTATGGTGGGTGAAATTCGCGATAACGAAACGGCCGATATCGCGGTGAAGGCCGCGCTCACCGGTCACCAGGTCTTGAGCACGTTGCACACGAATGACGCGGCCGGGGCCATCACCCGGCTTGACGACATGGGCATCGAGCCGTTTTTGATTTCCAGCTCCATCCTGATGACCTGCGCGCAGCGGCTGGTACGCCGCGTTTGCACCAATTGCCGTGATCAATTCGTGCCCGAGCCAGAAATGGTTAAGAAGTTAGGACTCAAGGAAGCGAAGGATGCGGTCTTTTATCACGGCTCCGGCTGCGACCGCTGCAAAGGGCGCGGCTATCTTGGCCGGGTCGCGATTATTGAAGCGTTGCCGGTAAGCGAATCCATCCGGCGTTTAATCATTAAGCGCGCGTCTTCGTCAGTCATTAAGAACCAGGCGATGACCGAAGGGATGAAAACCTTGCGCATGGTGGGTGTAGAAAAAGCGCTCGAGGGAATTACGACGCTGGAGGAAATCTGGCGCGTCACGGCAGAGGACCGTTAAAGGCGACGTGATCAATCCACTTGTCGATCTTGTGAACAAAGTGCGCTCGCGATTTTCCGCGTCCGGCAACGTCGCGCCCGCCAAGGAGAGATCAGAGGTTGTCCCAGCCGGGAAACCGGCTGGTGAACGGCTAAGCAAAACCGTCATGCCGAACGTCACGCGCACGATCGCGCCGCAAGACCCTCTCAATGCTGCCGCGGAAAATACGATCGCGCCGAGCGCAGCGACTACCGCGAAAACAGGGCCGCGTATGATTTCGCTGGGAGCGACACAACCCTCACGACAAAGCAAAGATTTGCCACCGGCCATCGCCCTTGCGCTCGAGCCGAAAGTCGAACGCGCCATCTCTCTCCAGCTTTCCGACATTATTGAGCAAGTCCCGGTTGGCTATATCAAGTCCGAAGAGAGCTTCGATCCGACACGCCGCATCCTGTTGAAAGCGGTGGAGATCGAGAAGGGAATGGCCGCGCGTAATCCGAGCGTGGCACTGGCTAGCGTCTACGAACAAATCCCGGAAATTTTCCTGCGCAGCGTTGAAATCACGGATCAGACGCGCATCGCGCTGCCATTCGAGAAAGTGCTCGAGCAATTCAACCGCGTGCAGGTCCGGCGCGATCAACTTCGGGACAACATCGTCCCCCAAGTCGATACGCCGTTCCTCGTCGTCGCGCTGGAAGAGTGCGAAAAATTCGGCACGACGATTGAGCCGTTGCAAAGTTCCGCACTGCCATCGGTGAAAGTGGAAGCGGCCTCAGCCGAATCCTTCGCCGCCGCCGAACCCGAAGCGGCGGAGAGCGAAACCGTCACGGCTCCGTCTGCGCATAGATCGGCCATCTCTTTTGTGGATTCTGACGCAAGCGAAGAGCTGCCACATCATCTTGTTCCGGCGCCTGCCAGAATTCCTTTTCATCTTCCACCGAAGGGAACGGGTGCGCCCGCCTCTGAGAGAGTTCCAGCCTCAAGCGGGCCGCCCGTTCTGCCTTCGGTTCCTCCTTCTCCGCGAAAGCGGACACTGCGGAATCCTTACGAGACGGTGCCGTTCGACCAGGTTAAGTTTTCTGATATCGAGAAAGGATCGACCTCGGAACGGCCGGCGGAACTCGAACGACCGCGCAGACGGAAACCGACTGAATCGGACAATCTTGACCTGATCACGGCGCCGGTTCCCGACACCCCGCCGGTTCCCGACACCCCGCCGGTTCTCGATACCCCGCCGGTTCTCGACACCCCGCCGGTTCTC
>Ga0208991_1000045_pt1 | contig 19003 bp, 15 predicted proteins | sample MedBloCAOM3_M2_FD_187855 | JGI IMG/M metagenome (GOLD analysis project Ga0208991, IMG submission 187855) | Forest soil microbial communities from El Dorado National Forest, California, USA - Mediterranean Blodgett CA OM3_M2 (SPAdes) (version 2) | ecosystem: Environmental > Terrestrial > Soil >...
GTCTTTCGTACTCGCGACGCACTCTCCGCTCTCGGCTTTAAGGCGCAACACCGAGTGGATGACATATGTGAACATCTGCCCCCTCTCCACCGAAAAACGGCATGGCAGTGGCGCGGAAATGCCTATGATCCGGAAATGCCACTAGCGATCGAGTTGCACCGTTCCTTGTGGGACTATGCGACCGCACGATGTGGTCCGGAAGGCCTGGATGATTTCTGGCAGAGACGCGTTGAAAGGAGTCTGGAAGGGATAAGCTTTTCAGCTCTGTGTCCGATTGACAACTTGGGCTACCTGGCGCTCAATCTTCTTCGTGACCTTTTGCGAGGCACCGGTCTCGTGACCTCCCAAGTGTACGAACTGGCTTGGTTCCTGCACCGGAACTCGCACAACAAGGAATTTTGGAATAGCTGGACTGAGATGCACGACGGCGAACTGAGACGCCTCGAATCAGTGTCTTTTTTGTTGGCCAGAACTTGGTTCCATTGTGATCTGCCCCAAGCGGTCGAGGTCGGAATCGAGCGTCTTCCGCTTGGAACGCGGCGCTGGTTCGAATCCCCTGCTACTTGTCCTTCTCCCATGGGATGGTTACGCCCGAACAAGGATCGTATTTGGCTGCATAGTAGTTTGCTGGAAAACATTGCGGAGAAGCGGAGGGTTGTTTTTGGTCGGCTGCTTCCGAGAGTTCTCCCGGTTGATGCTGCAATCGCCAGCAAAATGCCCGACAGCTCTCCCACCGAGGAGTCCGCTCCATACAGGTACAGTCGGTACGTTGTCTATTTATTTACCCGAGTGACATATCACTTGTGGATTCTCCCGACCACGCTCTGGCATGGGCTCTGCTGGTGGTGGTCGGCAAGAAGCTAACTCGGTTGCCCTATCTTTAGCGCGGCGAGCGAATGCCGCGTCGCGGTGTGAACTCTGTGCCGCGAGGCTCACTCTACCGATTTGTCAGGCCCGTCTAGTGGCCTTCTTTTTTGTCATGGTCTTTCCCCTCTCCACCACCTGCCGAAGCAACGTTAAAGGTATCCTTCCAGTATTTCTGCACAGCGGGTGGGAGGTTATCCACGCGGGAGAGAAACGAAGTCACCTTCCACATATCCTGTTCGGCGAGGACACCGCCCCAGGCGGGCATAGCGGTGTAACGGACGCCGGTACGGATCGTAAAGAAGATGTGCCACTCGGGATGATCCGACGGATCGGAAATCAGGTTGGGAGCCGGCGGATAGAAGTTCTTGGCCAACGGGGCGGGCTTGCGGTCGAGGCTGCCATGGCAGAGCGAGCAGTTCTCGTAGTAGACATTCATGCCGTCGATTAAGTTCTGGTCACTCGGCGCTAGCGGATTGGTCACGCGGGGAGCGTGACGCTGCATGGAGGCGTGGAGCGCCTGGTTGGCCACCCGGCCCTCCAGTGTGGGTGGGGCCGCATTTGCTTGGGTGGGAAAGAACCCCATCGCGGTGAAGCCGAGCGTGGCTAATCCTAAAACAGTAAGACCGATAATTGCGCCTAAAATGAACTTGCCCATGGGACCTCCGTAATGATGATTGTGCGTAGATCGTATGCAGCTCGGACAACGGAAAAAGCATATTCGGCTGTTCCTGCCCTGGGGGAACAGTCCGATTTCGATGGCATCGCTCCACTTTTCCTCATTTCTAGAACAGCTGCCGCGTCAAATCGAAGCCGACGAACAACCCGCCCGGTTTATCCGCGGTTGAATTCTGCAAGAAAGTCGCGCGCGTGCCTCCGCGCTGCGAGACTACCGATCCCGGCCCGTTGGAAAATCCGAAGGTGAAAGCGTGTCGCCAGATCTTTTTCTGGATGCCGAAGGCATATTCGGGACGGTGAATAGCCAAGTCCCTGCCGTTCACCAGCGTGGGCGTGACTTCGGCAATAAGCGCGACGGTAGGCCGGATATCAACTGCGATCGCGGCGGCCAGAGAGAACGTATTGGCGCAGGGACGCGCGTTGAAAGAAGCGGCAATCCCCACCGCCCGCGGCGCGCTGCAAGGCTCATTGGGCATGGAGTCGGCGATCGCGGCCCCGGGATTGGAAATCAGGGGCCGCTGGTGAATCGTGTAGGTGGGCACAGCATACAATTGCGCGCGGCGAGTCACACTTCGCGAGAGAATCAGCTCGAAGTTCTCGGCGAAATTGTTGGAAAAATCATTCTGCCCGTCCACGGAGAATCTTACGGCGGCGTTCAAAGGCTTGCCGTCGTTTTCATCGAGAAAGTTGTAGGCCGCCATCAGTTCGATGGGTCGCCCGATGATGCTGGGAGAGCGGTAGGCGAAGACGGACAGTTTCGATGTCACCCCGTAACGGAAACCAAGCGAGGGAATCGCGAAGTCATCGAGGCCCAGCAGCGTAGCTCCACGTCCTGGCCCGGTGAATGCCGCTTCGTACGGAAAGCGGTGAGTGAAATTGACGGTGAGGCTGTGGCGGTCGACCCGCCGGCCGCTGGGGACATTGAACAGAAGGTCGTCGCCGGCTTTATAGACCTTGCTCTTGCTCTTCGTGGACTTTTCGGGGGGCGACTGCCCGGTTGCCGCCTGAGCAGGTTCTGCAACGGTTTGCGTTGACGACGCGGAAACAAGTTGGACTGTGGCGTCGGCAGGACGGATCTCGTGCGACGCAAGGTCCACAACATATTTCTTCCCATCGCGTTCCACGATGACTTGGGACGAAGAACCTTCCACAAAGGAAATACCTAGATCTGGCGCGGATAGGGCATTCGCGCTGGGGGAAGCTTGACCAGATGCAAGCTCACCGCAGGCGATGGCGCATCCGAAAACGGCGTATCTAAAGCGGCGCACGGCATCATTACGGGACATTAGTTTTTCCTCAGCGGTTAAATGTTAGATCGCTAAAATGATAGATGTGGCCGATGGAAGTGTTGATCGTCTGGACATGTAAACAGTTTGTCACTTTCTTAAAAATTAAAGAGGGCTCCGGCAGCAGTTACAAAGTGTTGACATCGGTATGACAATCCGACATCGCAGGTTGGTTAAGCTACTTGAGTGCGGCCGTTCTACGGCCGCAGAGACTTCAAAGGAGACTTAAAGAATAATGAAAAAATACTCAGGCATCATTCTCACGCTTTGTTTGGGACTGCTTCTCGCCACGCCATTCTGGGGCGCACCGCCAAAGGCGGCCAACTCTCAGGCATACTCCGGCGAGATCATGGATTCGCTGTGCGCCAAAAACGGCAGCCACGAAAAAATGATGGACGAAATGAAGAGCATGGGACGCGACAAGAAAACATGCACCAACAAGTGCATACAGCTCGGCGCTAAATATGTCCTGTACGACGAGAGCACGAAGACGACCTACGCTTTGGACGATCAGGACAAAGCCGAGGCATTTGCGGGGCAAACGGTCCACGTGCTGGGATCGCTGGGAAAAAATAAGATCAAGGTTGCGACCATCGAGCCGGCGGGTGGGCAAACTCAGGGACAACCTTAAAGCCAGCACGAGGGAAAGCAAGGGCTGGAGCGGAATGGGTGGGTATCAATACTCGTCAGTGGGGCCTCGCCTGGCCTGGTGCCGCGCCTAATCCGCTCCTTCGCCTGGCAAACCCCGCACCTGATCAAAGAGATCAAAGCGCTACGGCTTACATTCGCCAGCAAAGCAATCCCGGTGAATCATTCAGCCCGCCTCCCGCTTCGTAAAGAGTCGCGGACGTGTACGGCATAGTTCTTTCGTCTTCCTTGCCACTCATTTATGCGTGAGCGGTAGTTCAGTCGGTGTCCGTCTGGCGCGAACCAAGGCTTCGAGGCAACTTACAGCCGAGTCCAAATCGCTGTAGCGCAACTCCAGGACATCCGTGCGAAGGAGATCGCGCAACGAGAATTCCTGTGCATCACGAACGTGCTGCTCCCCATAGCAAATGACCTGCTCCAAGATCGCCGATGCCCGCTCTTTCGAGAAAGTCTGCAGACTCGCGGGACCCGACGTTTGCCGGTTAAGAAAGACGAGGAAAGCGATTGGCGACTGAAGAGCGGTTGACATATGCGGCATATTCGCCGTTGTCAGCTCAATCGCAATTTCTCCATTAATGCGGGGGGCGAGGCGATGAGACTTCAAGTCGGCAAACAACTCGGTCGCGGATTCACGAAAATGCAGGTGAGCAGGGTCGCCTACTACGACGTTATGTTTGCCTCCACGGATGAGGAAGGTCGCGTCATCCGATACAAAAGTCCATCCGCGGCGCGCACAAGCAAAGGAGAGTGAGGACTTTCCTGCTCCAGAATCACCGCACAACAGCAGACCGCTGCCCTGGAAGGCGACACAAGCTGCATGGATCGGAGTCAAATACAACGCTTCGATTAGAAGCAATGCCATGGCATCCAGAAAGTGATATCGCAGGTATGCACCGTTCTCTACTGTACTGGCTGACAGCCAGCAGGAAGCGAACCCGGTCGTCAGGTCACACACAGCGAAATCATGAGGGCTGGCGACGAACATCACCAGGTTGCGTTGTCCCCGGCAAGTGGGAGGAGGCGGGCATTCACTTGCGGGGCCATCGAGCACTGCGATCCGGAGTTCGACTGGTGTCGCGTTAAAGACCGGGTCAAATGATTTCCAGTTCTCTTTCGCGGCCTCAAGCACAGCGACGGAATTTGTTGCAATTTCAACAGCGAAGCCAAGCGGATGGAAAGCAGCCTTTAATGGCAGATTGAAATCGCATCCGATAGGATCAGGACGAGAGCTTTGCCCTTCCCGCATGCTATCCAGGCCCGAACAACCGCGCGGATCGAGTGCAACATTCTCTGCCGTTGGATCAGCCATTGAGTTCTTCCCCGCTCTGGGCCAGTCGAGCAGCCTTGACAGTTGGACGGGCGTCGAGTGTTCCAGGGTCCGGAATATACAGAGAACACACACATCGCCGGCAGATCGGATCATTGGCGATATCCAGATTCCTGCGGAACTGTAGAGCTTGGGCACTGTTCAGGATTTCGTGCAATGCCCCGTCGCGAGTATTACCCAGTGGGCGATGAAAAAAACAAGGCCGGACGGCTCCTCCAGCTTCGATCACGGCCGAAACCCAGGGTGCATTGCAGCGTGGAGCGACCGGTTCCACCTGTCCAAGAGAGGCGCGGAAGTGTAGCACTATGCGCTCAAGCTTCGCTGGGCTCTCTGCGATAAAACCGGAAGTGAGATCGTCGACATGCTCGTGGATCAATCGTTGAATCTCTTGATCCAGCGCTTCGACCTCGACGGCGTCGAGAGCAACGTGTTGCTGGCGCTCGACTGACGAGAGGGAGTCGCGATTGAAAGCAGAAGAGCTCACATCAGCGGCAAGAAATGAAATGGAGTTCAAACCAATATCCCGGGCCGCAGCTGCGGTGGCACGCAGAGAGCAATGATTGAGCTTTTGGACCGTACATCTGGCACTTATGGGAAAGTCCGGGCGGAGGCGCCGCAATTCTTGCACCCCGGCTGCGAGCCGCTCAAACGCTTTTGGAACACGACGGATGCGGTTGTGCAAAACCGACGGCCCGTCCAGAGAGACGATAACGTCATCCACGGTGGCAGCAATCGCTTCGGCTTGCGCACCGAGGAGGAGTCCAGCAGTGAGCAGCGTGACGCGGATGCCTTCGTCGCGAAGCATTTTGGCCAATATGGGAAGACGGCTGTTCTTCTGAGGTTCTCCGCCTGTCAACACCACCCAACGCACACTCAGCTGACGAAATGACGCGATCTGCCGCTCAAGATCCGCAACAGAAAACTCTTTCGCATCGCGAATCTTCCAGATGTCGCACATCACGCAGTGACAGTCGCACTGGTTATGAGGAGAAATCACGACGACAGGCACGGTATGAACCCGATGGACGTCCAGGTCGGCAATGTCGATTCCAGGATCCAAGGTCGAGATGGATACAAGCGTACTCATCCGCGAACACCACTGTGAAGAATCGCCTGCGCGCTGTGGCAGCTCCAGGCATAGTTACCGCCGGCGACCAACATGAAATCAGTTCTCCGACCTGGCATGCAGCAGATAAAACTTCGACGGTTCCCTGCGTCGCAGCAAACTCGCTTTTATAGGACGAAGGGCCCAGCTAACTCCGTACCAAGGCTTATAAACGCTCCATTTGACAGCCAGGTGCGCCGCAAGATGGTTCAGCGTATCGGTCGTGAGGTATTCGCGGCTTTGAATGCTGTCAGAACTGAACCCGAACTGCTGATTGAAGGCAGCCCGTTTTTCTTTCAACATTTCTTGTCCACTCTCCTCCCTCCAATAGAATGGCGAGTCCGCTACGATCAAATGCCCACCCCTTCGCAGACATCGCAGCGCTTCCTCGAGAGTGCTCCGGTAGTCTATCGAGTAGTGGAGCGATGCGTTGAAAATCACCACATCGAACTGTGCAGACAGAAACGGAAGGCGATCCATTTCGGCCTTGAAGCGCAAGAATGGAGGTACAAGGTGGAAATAATGCCGAGCTGCGCCGAGGCCATCAGTGTCATTAACCAGCAAGTCGACAGCCACCGAACGATGCCCACGTTGTGCCAGCCGATAAGACAGCCATCCATTGCCCGCGCCGACGTCAAGGACGTCGCAACCCCTCGGATAAGTAGTTTCGATTTTAGGTAGAAGATGCTTCTCCATGAAACGATACGTACGAGCTCGAATATGCCACTGCCACTCATTGCGACCACTGAGATCCTTGAAGGGAAGTGCCAAATAATAGTCGGCGCGACTAGAACCCCGGCCCTCTTTGGCACGCACAGATTCGTAATCGTGGACAAACTGCCGAAAAGTCGACTCTCGATCCGGCGGCAGCGCGTTGTAGATTCCCTCACATTCGGCAAACACATATCCACAAGCAAGGCAGCTTGGCTCAGTAAGCGAAGATGACCTGCATGGCCCCCGATGGCAGGCAGGGCACCGCAGCTGGACTACTGAAGCGGTCGCATGATCCACCGGGGCAATCGGGAGAGAAGTTGGCGTGGATGAAGTCACAAAGTCTCTCATGCCTTCGTTCGCTCGAACCGCAACAACACGTGATCCGCGAACACACGGATTCCGGGACAACGTCCCAGAAACATATCGGCATTCGCCCCCAGCCTCACAATACCCGGAAATCGCTTTGCCCAGGCTTCAAGATAACTGGGAGGCACCGCAACTCCGATACCTTGAATGGTTTTGAGACGGAATCCAGGAGCGAACACATGCCGGATTGAACTCACAGACGGGTAATGAACGTGGAAGATGGCACCGTCGCCAACCCGCGCTGCTATGCCGGCACGATGAAAACGCCGAAACGCTTTAGCGAACTCTCCGTGAAGGAAATACCACACCGTTTCCCATAGACACACCGGGCCCATCAGGCACAACAGTAGATTTGCGCCGGGTTTGAGAAGCCGCGCCAGGTCGCTCGCCAGTTTAGCCATGTCTCTTACACAGTTCACAGCACCGAAATTTGAAAACGCGCCATCAAAGGGTCCACCGTTTCCCAAGCTCGAAATTTCTTCTGCTGGCAGCAGTCGCAATTGGATCGTGCCCGTCGATTGAGGAATGCTGGCGATTCTCATCTGGGCAACGCTCAACATGCGCGACGAACTGTCACAGGCAACGACATCGATGCCATTCTCGGCCAGAAAGCGCGCATCCACTCCGGTGCCGCAGCCGATATCGAGAATTCGATCTCCCGAATGAAAACTTTTCTTGAATTCACCCCAAACCGAATCACGTTGAATTCGGCCGATTGCCGACGATGTAAACGTGGCGTCGTATTGTTCGGCGATGCTGTCGAACGGTGACGAATATGCAGGTTCTTGGGTTAAGGATATCCGCGCTGTGGTCACGCCTCCACCTCGGCAGAGGAAGCGTGCAAACCAGTACGCAAGTCTGCCACTTTATTCTGCAAATCTGCGATCACTGCGGCTTCGATGCCCGACTTTCTTCGCGTGTGCTCGAGTTCAACCTCGCTCCGCAGCAGCTGATCGGCGAAACCGTAAAAGCGGCGTGAGTGGCGCCCTCGGATGCGCACATCCCGGTCCGAGCCGACGCTCCATGCTTTCAGACGTTCCACACGCCCGGCTACCTGTAAGGAATAGTCGGTGCCTTGGATCGGATACGCTACGGTGGTGAAGAAAATGTCCGGATCAGTCTTCTTTACGTGTTGGATGGTGGCCTCGACGTCGCCCAGCTCCTCACCTTCATATCCCCACATCAAGAACATTCCGGTTTGAATCCCATTTGATCGACATAGACTGACCGCCGCCTGAACCTCGTCGACAGTGACGCCACGTTCCATCGCATCCAGAATTCGCTGAGAGCCACTTTCCGAACCGATCCACACGCGAAAGCAACCCATCTCCGCCAGCGCCTGGACGACCTGAGGATTCAATCGGTCGGCGCGAGAGATGCATTCGAATGGCAGGTGGAGGCCACGCTGCTTCAGTTCTGCAGCGTACTGGAAAAGCCAGCCGTGATGAATCGTAAAAACATCGTCCGCCATCCAGGCCAGGTCGGGATGGTATCTCCTGACGAGCCAAGCGAGTTCATCGGCTACCGATGCCGGCGTCCTGCGCCGGTGGGTTTTGCCAAAGACCTGATGGCTGCACCACCGGCAGTGATAGGGACAGCCTCGGGCCGTGATCAACGATACGGCCCCAGTACCATGATGTTCGCGCCAGACAGAAACGTAGCGGTCCATGTCGATGGCTTCGCGTGCCGGCCAAGGCTGTGCATTGATGTCGCGAATTTGCTCCCGTGGCCGTGTCTGGACGATGTTGCCGCTCGGCGAGCGGAAGGCGATTCCCGCGATCTCTTCCAGAGACTGATGCGACTCTCCATGCAGCACAGGGAGCAGCGCTTCCAACGTAATCTCACCTTCTCCAATGACCACAAAATCTGCTCCAGCGTCGAGATACTGCTCGATGTATGCGGCTGGCTCTGGGCCGCCAACGATTGTTTGCCAACCGGAATCTTTAGCGCAGCGCAGAATTTCAACCACGTTGGGACGCGTCATCAAGTTTGCATATATGCCGAGCACCGATGGAGGCCCCTTCTGAATGACCTCGAACAGTTGCTGGCGCGATGAAAACGTGGAATCGAAAACTTGAACCTGCACACCCTTGCGGCGCAAGTGCGCGCAAATGTAGAGAATGCCTAAGGGAGGGTACGGCTTCATGATCTGAAGCTCCTTCGGATCCTCGTACAAGAAATAGCCGTGAGTGAGCAATATATCCATATCGAGGTTTTGGTTAGTCGCTACTGACATCATTCGCTGAACAGCTGTGCGCAAAGCCGGTAGCGGGTTGCAATTGCACAAGTGAGTCTGCCGAGAATGCTTCTAGCATTGTGGGATCAGAGTTCCGGCAGGTCTTCTCCAGTTGCCTCACCTGCGCCCACATTTCACCGACTCTGGAGCCACCATACTCGTGATCTTGGTTGGTCGGGCTTCCATCGTTATCGCCAGAGTGCCAGAGATCGACCTGCGCGTGCAGGGCATCATGTAACGCGCGATAGAACTCGTCGGTATACCCACCCCGGAACATCATGGACAGGTCTCCGCTGTCTGCCCAGTTTGTTTTCTTGCCCAACTGGGCGCGCACTCGATCAAAGAATCTGGTTCCCGGCAACGGATAAGACACGGAAACCCCTATGTCGTCCGGACGGGTCTCATGAACCAACGCAATGGTTTTCTGAATGTCCTGCCAGTTCTCGCCTGGATATCCGAATTGCAGAAAGTAGCAAGCCCGGATGCCTTCCGCTCTCAGGTTTTCACGAGCGACCGCGATCTGATCGACACGCGTGCCCTTGTCCATTGCCGATAGGATCTTCTGGGATCCCGACTCTGCGCCCATCCACACCTCCGTGCAGCCGGCTCTCTGCAGTGCGCGGACAGCTTCCGGCGTCATCAAATCGACACGAGATTGCATCTTGAAAGGGATCGCGGCATCCAAGCGTTCTACTTCAGAAGCGAGTTCGCAAACCCACTTTGGCTTGAGTCCGAAGATGTCATCGGCAAACCATAGATGTTCCGCTCTGTAATCGTGCTTTAGCTTTCGCATCTCCTCGGCAACACTCAGCGGTGATCGAAGGGAGAAGTGATCACCATAGATGGGTTTCGCGCACCAGTTGCATTGGTAGGGGCAACCGCGGCTGGAAACGATGTTCAACGAAAACAATCCGTGCGCCGACTTCCAGGCAGTCGCATATTTTTCAATATCAATCAGATCCCGGGCCGGCATTGGCAACAGATTTAGATCGCGCATCAAGGAGCGGCGCGGCGTCCGCACCGGTTCTCGGGTTGTGGGATGCAGGTAGGAAAGTCCGGCAATATGTGAAAGATCAGAATCGCCATTGCGTAGAAGATGTTGAACCAATTCCAGCAGAGTCCATTCCGCCTCTCCCAGGAGTACACAACGAAAACCCTTTTCCAGGTAGTCGGAAGCATGGTCGGAAGCGTCGGAACCATTGACGAGTACGGTGGCTCCTACTCGCAGGGAGGCTTCGAGCATGCCATACGCTACGTCCCGCATGCGAGTGAGGCACATCTTAGAAAGGAAGTTGAAGTTATCCTCGTAAACGACAACGATCTTGGGATTATTCTGCTCAAGTGCTGCTTGGAAGCTGTCCTCGGGGTTGGTCAGCATGGTGTCAAACAATGCGACCGAAATCCCTGCGCTGCGCAAGAGAGCTGCCGCGTAGAGCGTACCCAGAGGCGGGTACGGCTGCATCTTCCGCGTTTGTTTGCGGTCGAAGTACAGGTGATACGAATGGGTCAATAGGACGTCCGCCACGCTAATCGCGCCTCGCTAATTTGATCTCTGAACTCAACACACTTCCTGGATGCGGTCACTCAATTTTTTTCCTGTCAAGAGAGACCGCCGCGTTACCACCTTTTCAACTGCACGCGAAACCCAAAGCTCCCAGGGAAACGAGTACCGGTTGCTGCCGATTCGCCAACGGATAGGCAACCCCAGAGCACGGCGGAAACCACGCCTCATCCAGGCATGCTTCCGGGTAGCCTTGCGAATCTGATTGTTGAGAAGGAAGTATTCCAGGCTCCGTCGAAGCCGGTTTAGCTCCTCGCCTTGGAGCCAGGGAAGGACGTTGCGACCCAGCGCCAGGCTCTCCCACTCCTCCAAGGTCTGCGGTTCCCGGACACCGAGATCCTTCAGTTGAGGCCAGATCGGAATTCCCGGATACGGCGTAAAAACGTTTGGAGAGAAGCTTACATTCCAATACTCTCGCGCAATGTCGCTCATGATGCTGAAGGTTTGCTGACGATCCGATTCCGTCTCGCCGGGATAGCCGAGAATAATGTTGAAGGTCACATGAATTCCGGCCAATTCCGCTTTCCGTGCGGTTTCAACCATCTGTTCGACGCGCTGATGGTGCTTATTCATTAGCTTGAGCACGTCCTGTGAGGCCGACTCCGTGCCAAAACCCATGTGACTTACACCGCTCTCGCCAAGAAGCCGGACATCGTCGTCGCTCATCTTCCATATGAAATCCGTGGACGCCTGGAAGTCCCAGCGGAAACGAACGCCGCTGGAGACAATTCCCCGGGCGATGGCCAAAGCGCGTTTCATATCCACCAGAAAGTTGGAATCGAGGAGCGCCACTTGTTCAATTCTGTAGCGGCTCACAAGCTCTGCAAGTTCATCCACAACGCGCTCCGCGTGATAGGCGTTGAAGCGGCGCTTATAAAAAATCATGTCGGTGCAGTAGTTGCACGCATAAGGACAACCCAGGCTACTGGCGTAGCCTAGCTGGCGGGTCCCCGCAGCCGCGGCGTAAGCTTCAAAGTTGCCCAGGTGATAAGCGGGCGCCGGCAGATCATTGATGTTAGCCACCGGACGATCGGGCTCGTGATGGATCCCGCTGCCATCCTTATATGAGAGTCCCCTTACGCCATGCCAGTCTTGCCCCTCGGCGACTCGTTGCGCAAACTCAAGCAAGGTTAGCTCTCCCTGCGCTCGCACGATCGCGTCGACAAAGTCGGGTCTCAACGTTTGCTCAGGAACAAGGCTGGGATGCCAGCCTCCAAAAATGATAGGCAAGCCGGGCCGAAGCTTTTTCACCTTCTTTGCAATTCGGACCGCCGACCCGATCATAGGACCCGTGAGAACAGAAATACCGAGGCACAGTGCGTCCTGGACCTCTCGGAGAATTTCATTTTCGAAATCGGGCGACGTCAGGTTGTCCACTAATTTGACTTCAAATCCAGCTTGGAGAAGTGGAGAAGCTAGAGCAAGCAAGCAAAGAGGCGCGCTTAGAGGGGGACCATCGTACGGTGGATAAAAGAGGACGACCTTTTTTTTCACGTACCCTCGCGTTTCAACCTTCTCGCTTGCCTGCTGCCCAACGTCCGGGGCCGCGTCTTCTCAGTGCGCCCATAGACACCACGTGTCACGGACAATAACTGAAATCTATGCCTCGCACGAACTCGCGATTGTCGCCACCTTGTCAACTTTTTGTCACTTTCGGGATAGTTAACCAAAGGCTAGGCGATGAGCCTGGGCCGTTTACAAGAAGTTGACAACGTGGCGACAATCGCGACGTTCTGCGCTGATAGGCTTTTACTTTACGGCGCGTATTTTGACCGGCTCTTGTTCAAGTGCCGTGAACGATCGCTCGACAGAATTGCCAATGAAGAGACCAAATGGCCGAGAGGTAATCGCGTGAAGTCTTCTAAGAAGATCGTTTTTTTTGTTCCCTCATTTTCCAGCATCGAAGCGACAGCGCCGTTGGGAATCTTAGCGATTTCAACGCCCCTGATAAATGCTGGATACGAAGTTAAGATCATCGACTCTACCATCACGCCAAATTACAAGAAGCGGATTCTGGAGGAAGTGCAGGACGCACTGTGTCTGGGTATTTCGGTCGTAACCGGCCCGATGATTCGCGACACCGTAGAGGTTGCCAAGGCCGTAAAGAAATGGGATCCGGATTTTCCTGTCATTCTGGGGGGCTGGCACCCCTCGCTATTGCCGGGCCAGACGCTGGAAGCTCCCTACGTTGACATCATCGTCCGGGCTCAGGGCGAGGACAGCATGCTCGAAGTCGTCCAATGTCTTCAGGACGGCGGTGAGCTAGACAAAGTGCTTGGGGTCGGATTCAAGCGCGACGGCAAACTCCACCTTACTCCAGAACGTCCGTTAAAAACTCTCGACAAGATGCCGGCCAAAGCCTACCAACTGGCTGATTTCGATGCATACGAGCGCGTCTGCGGCCGGCGCTGGACCATGTACGTTTCAAGTTTGGCCTGTCCATACAACTGTTCGTACTGCACCAATGCGGGTGTCTACGGCCGGAAGTGGAACGCGCTGCCGGTTGAGCAGGTAGTAGAGGAGACCATCGACCTCAGTCGGCGTTACCGGCTCGAATTGCTATGGATAGCGGATGATAACTTTCTGGTTGACCTTAAGCGTGCGCTCCAAATCGCAGAGGAGCTGATTCGGAAAGGAGGAAGTTTCAAATGGAGCGTGCAGGCGACGACGAACCTGACCGCACGTCTCAGCGTATCAGAACTGACCTTGCTTCGCCGTTCCGGCTTGCATCAGATCTGCCAGGGTATTGAAACCGCTTCCCCCACCGTGATGAAGCTCATGAACAAGGATTTTCAGGTGTTGGGAGACATCTACGAATCGACTGAACGCTGCGTCAAGTCCGGCGTCATTCCATCCTTCAATATCATTTTCGGTTATCCGGGAGAGGGGGATAAGGAACGGCGTGAGACTGTCAATTTCATGATGGATATCTGTCAAAAGTTCCCCGGAGCCGAGTTCTGGACGAACATTTTTACACCTTATCCGGGTTCCCCCATCTTCCATCAGGCTGCGGCGCTGGGTATCGATGTGCCTAAGACGCTCGAAGACTGGGTGAAGTATTTCCCACGATACACCGTGCTGCCTTGGCTTAACGGCAGAGACCATCAGCGCGTGCAGACCATGCGCGACTATCTGCGGATCGCGTTTGATCGCTCCCCGATCGCAGCCAATGGCCCCGGCCGCTTCGCCAGAGCGGTTCAACATCTCACTGCCTATCCGGCGCGCATGCGGCTAAATCACGATTTCTATAGTTTCCCGATCGAACTTTGGCTGAACCGTCAGCTAAAAAACATCGTGAAGCTGCCCAAGCCCAGTGTCGACGCAAAGACCATGGGCCCAGAGACGGCTTCCAGTTGCACCTAAAAGTCAGCGGGCTCAGTTGTTCGATTGCGGCTGAATAGCTCCAGGCAAAAAAACATCGTCCATGATCGTTCTCTACAACCCGAAAGCAACCAAGCCTCGTAACCGGCGCTTTCCTTTGTCGATCCTGGCCATTGCTGCTGTTCTTGAAGGACGCGAGGAAGTCGCGATTGTGGACGGCAACCTCGATCCTCACCCTACTGAGACATTGCTCGCACTCCTGCGCGAGCAGCCAGTGGAACTTCTCGCCGTCACCGTGATGCCTGGTCCGCAGACAGTGGGAGCCGTTGCAAGCTGCCGGGAGGTTCGTCGCCGCTTTCCCACCGTGCCTATTGTTTGGGGTGGATATTTTGCGTCGAACTACACGCAGGCGGCTCTGAATGCTACGTACGTAGATTTTGCGGTGCGCGGCCAGGGAGAGCAAACATTCCTGGAGTTACTCGAAGCGATAAGGGGAAAGCGGGACCTCAAAAGCATTCTGGGCCTGTCCTACAAAGATTCAGACGGCGTTCAAAAAAGCAATCCGGAACGCCCGATAAGGAAGCTCGATGACTTTCCCTGGTACCCCTATCACCGCATCCCTGCTGAGAAATACGTGCTGCCCACATTTCTAGGCCGCAGGACCGCCGTGCACCAAGCGAGCATTGGCTGCCCGTTTCGCTGCAATTTCTGCGGCGTTGTGACTTTTTCTGGCAGTCGCGAAAAGCTAGAGGGGCCTGCCCGGACAGAACAAATTCTTCGTCACCTGGCGCGCACCTACGGAGTCGATGCGGTCCAGTTCTATGACAATAATTTCTTCCTCCGGGAGGATCATGCGCGAGAACTGGCCGATCGAATCGCCCCCCTTAACATGCGCTGGTGGTGCGAAGCCAGAACCGACGTCATGATGGGATACTCGGACGCAACCTTCGAAGCCATCCGGCGCGCCGGCTGCGCCATGATCTTCTTTGGCGCCGAGTCAGGCTCCAACAAGGTTCTGAAGGAGATGAATAAAGATCTCCGCGCAGAAGACACCTTGGCTCTCGCCTCCCGCATCCGCCGTTTTGGCATTATCCCGGAATTTTCCATTATCTTCGGAAATCCGCAGGATCCCGAGGGGGACACGCGGGATTGCATCAAGTTTATCCGTCAATTGAAGCGGCTCAATCCGGATTCCGAAATTGTCGTCGAGCACTACACCCCTGTGCCCCAGCGCGCTCAAATGTATGGCGGGGTGGAAGGCCAATTCAAGTTTCCCGAAACCCCCGACGAGTGGGCGACGGAACCTTGGCAGCGTTTCGCAACCCAGAAGGATCCGAGAACTCCATGGCTGAGACCCAGGACAAAACAGTTGATCGACAACTTTGAACTGGTGGTGTCTTCTCGCTGGCCGACCGCACAGGATATTCGACTCCCCGCGTGGGGACGGTTAGCGCTCAAAACGCTCAGCAGTTGGAGATACCGGCTGGGAATTTATTCTGCTCCGATGGAATTGAAGTGGACTCAGCGCATGATCGCGTTGCGGAAACCAAAGGCGGAGAGCTTGTGAGCAGCCTGGCAACCCAATCGCACGCGCTCAACGATGAAGCGACGGTATTCTTTCCTCCCTCCACCGAGGCCGCATCCGTTTCAGTCCAAGAGGGCTATGAGCGCTGGGCAGAGACCTATGACAAAACTCCTAATCCACTCTTGGCCTTGGAGGAGCGTCATCTAACGAGCGTTCTTCCAAACCTGGTTGGGAGCAATGTTCTTGATTTGGGATGTGGCACGGGAAGGTGGCTCGACCGGCTTTTGTCACGGGGAGCTAGCAAGGTGGTTGGAATCGATCTCTCGGCGGCCATGCTCGGCGTTGCTCAACGAAGTGCCAGAATCCGTGACCGCCTCGTGCTAGGCGACGGTTTGCACCTTCCCTTTCAATCCTCGGTATTTGATTTTGTTCTGTCTTCATTTGCCCTCAATCACATTGCGGACCTGAAAGCGATCGCACAGGCACTGGCGCGAGCGATGAGATTGGACGGCCGGCTCCTGATAAGTGAAATGCACCCAGAAGCCTATGCCCGGGGTTGGCGGCCAGGTTTCCGTGATATGCGGAGCGCGGTGCGGATCAAAACTGTGAGCCACCCCGCCGAAAGTGTCATATCGTCCTTCCAGTCGAATAGATTCGTTTTCCTTAGGTCGCACGACCTCTTTTTTGCAGAGCCGGAGCGTCCGATCTTTCTGGCCTCAGGAAGGGGAGGCAAGTTTGAGAGTGCCTGCAATGTTCCGGCGATTCAGGTTTACGAATTCCGGAAGGTCGAACCGCGGTCGAGTTTTGAGGTGCAACAAAGCGAGCGCTAGAGGTGTTGTGGGATTACCTAGATGAATTATTCCAGCACTCGAACGCCACCCACGGTTTCTGCTCTGCCAAACTTTTTCATCGTGGGAGCGCCCAAGGCCGGCACTACGTCGCTCTACTACTATCTAGGCCAGCATCCGGACGTGTACATGAGCCCGGTTAAAGAGCCTAATTATTTCGCGGAAGAAATTAGGCTCAGCAACATCGGTGCGCAGTGGCAGGATTGGGCGCAGCGGGAAAATGCTTCGCTACAGCGGTACCTCCTTGGTCCGATGCGAGAGAAGAAGTTCGGCGGAATCGTGTCGAACTGGAGCGACTACTTGAAGCTATTTCAGAACGTGAATGGCGAGAAAGCCATCGGCGAAGCCAGCGTCTGCTACCTCTGGTCAAGAACCGCCGCCAGAAATATTGCGTCGACTACGCCCAACGCCAAAATCATAATGGTGCTGAGAAACCCCATTGACCGCGCATTTTCGCAATACAAACAAGCGGTGGCAAACGGGCTCATTCGAAACTCATTTCGAGAACAGATTCGGAAAAGTCTCAACAACGAATCCGACCAATTCGAGTTGCTGAATCCATTTCTTGAATTTGGTCTCTACTATGAACATGTAAAGCGGTATACCGAACGGTTCTCAGCGGAAAATCTGCGAATTTATCTGTACGAGGAATACAAGCAGGCGCCCGCAGGAACCTTGACGGACATCTTCCGGTTTCTTACGGTCGACCCACAATTCTCTCCTGATGCAACGGAGAAGCATCTGCAGACATCCTTACCTAGGTCTACATGGGTCAGCTTCATGCTCAAGAAATACGGCGTTTGGTCTCGGGTGAAAAATGCTATCCCGGGGAATCTCATACCGGTTGTTCGGAAATTGGCTTTTAAGAGGCGCCAAACTCTGGAACTAGATTCTGTTGATCGGGTTCAGTTGAGTAATTACTACCGTGAAGATGTCAGTCGGCTGTCGGATCTTATAAAACGAGATCTTCATGCGTGGTTAGAGTAGAGGCTCTTCTACCTCGAGCTTTGTTTTGAAGTATTGCCTTAATGCGAGCGACATTGAAACTACGATCTACTGCTTCGTTTTTGATACGAAAGCATCGCTGGCTTCCGGCGACGTCAACCGTTGCTTGTGCAGCCACACTACTCATTGTGATAGTGGAAGGCGCTTCTCCGCTTTGGGTGCTAGGAGCTTGCTTAGCCCTTATATTCGCAGCATATGCATGGGGATACGCGGTACGCGCCTTCAGAGTCATTAACTATCCCTCGCTGCTGAACCTGCCGCGTCGGCAGTATAGCGAAGTTTGGGACGCCCTGGCCGCCTCACCGTCTCTGGCCAGGACTGCGGCCTGCGGGCACGAGGAGGAGCGCAGGCTGCGCAGTTCGGCAGAAATCCCGGTGAAGAACCTGATCGAGTTAGCTGACGTGAGGCCGCAAGACGATGTTTTGGAGTTCGGTTGTGGCGTAGCGCGAATCGGGTTGGAATTGGCGCATCGGTGCCGCACTTGGACCGGAGCCGACATCTCGGCAAACATGCTGGCCACTGCGGCGGAACGCTTACAAGGAATGAACAACACCCGACTCGTAAGATTGCAGCAGATTGGATTGGATCAATTGGAAAGCAACTCTTTCGATCTGACTTATTCAACCAACATGCTGGCCCATTTAGATGAAATGGACCGGTGGCGTTACGTAAAGGATGCGTTCCGTGTGCTTCGTCCCGGAGGACGCCTGTACATTGACAATGTTGATATCGAGTCGGAGGAAGGGTGGGAAGCGTTTTCGCGCGGAGCCGAATCGTCGCAGGAATCAGAGCGTCCTCCGTATTTCCCAACGCCGTCAACTGCTGCGGAACTGACCGCGTACGCGTTGCGCGCGGGTTTCGGGCAAATGCAGGCGCACAAAAGAACACCACTAGTTATCCTGACTGCCGTCAAGCCAACCTTGGAACGAGACCATTCCTACACTTCCCCCTGATTCTGAATCCATGATGCAAAAGTCACTGCTTGCGTTGTTCATCGTTTCTTCTGTTGCGGTATGTCTTTCGCAATCCCTCAGTGATCTTTCGTCTCAAGGAATCCCGTCTCAGGGCGCAGCTGCGGATTGTTCCGATCCGTCGCAGGCCGCAAGCGTCGCTTGTAGAGCCGCACAAGCGCAAAGATCCGGCGGCAGCCAAGGACAAAACTCTCTGTCCCCGGTTCTGCTCCCGCCGGAGTTGAAATCTTCCGGAGCTTCCTCTACAGACCAGAACATTTTCGGTCCTCCTCCGCTCAACCCCTCGCAGATCGCGCCACCGAAGATCCCGCTCCGGCCGGAGACCGAGTTCCAGCAGATGGTGGCCGATTCGGCTGGCCGGATATTGCCATTGTTCGGACAGTCGTTGTTTGTACAGCCACCAAGCACTTTTTCTCCAATCGACCGGTTGCAAGTGCCCAACGACTACATCATCGGCCCAGGCGATGAGCTACAGATCAGGCTTTGGGGCCAAGTTGGTGCCGACCTCCGGGTAATCGTTGACCGTTCTGGCCAGATCTACGTCCCGC
>Ga0208991_1000047_pt1 | contig 18705 bp, 15 predicted proteins | sample MedBloCAOM3_M2_FD_187855 | JGI IMG/M metagenome (GOLD analysis project Ga0208991, IMG submission 187855) | Forest soil microbial communities from El Dorado National Forest, California, USA - Mediterranean Blodgett CA OM3_M2 (SPAdes) (version 2) | ecosystem: Environmental > Terrestrial > Soil >...
CGACACGCCCCCGACTCCCCCCGTTCAACTCTCGGACATTCCAAATCCAGCGTCCTGTTACGTTTTGACAATCGTGATGGGAACAAGTGGCAATGTGGCCGTGGGGACACACTCGGCCGTCGCATCGCATCCACCGCCCAGTCCATTACTGCGGTGCATCAATGCGTCCAGTGAAGGATGGGGTGCTATGAGTCCGCGGCGACAAGCTGAACGGCGAGGCGGATCAGCTCGGGCAGGTTCTTGGCGTTGAGCTTCTGCTTGAGCTGCGAGCAGGCGTTGACCACCGTCTTGTAGCTGACATTGAGCTCCTCGGCGATGCGGCCATAAGGTTTGCCTTCCGCCAAGAGCGACAGCGTCTGCAGTTCGCGCGGCGTGAGGTCGGCGAGCGGATTCGGCCGCACGCCCGTGCGCACCAAGGCCACCTGCATGGCGAGATCGTTGCTGAGATAGGGCGTACCGACGCGCACCTGATCGAAAGCCTTCATCAGCTCGTCCGAGGACGTGTCCTTGAGCACGTAGCCGGTGGCGCCGGCCTCGAGCGCGCGCGCGGCAATGATCGGGTCGCTATGCATGCTGAACACCAGAATCCGCGTGCGCGGATCATGCGACCGCATGCGGCGGATCACGTCGAGGCCGCCGAGGCCGCTGCCCTGCATGGCAAGATCGACGATCACCACGTCGGGATGGTGGCGGCGGTAGAGGCGATACCCGGAGGTCGCGTCGCGCGCCTCGAGCACGCGCTGGACGCCGGCGTCTTCCAGCATGCGGCGGCATCCCTGCAGCACGATCGGATGATCGTCGATGATCAGAACGCTGGTCATGGGCCCCCGTCGCGTAGCGGGATCACGATCCGTATGCACGTGCCGCGACCGCTCGCCGTCTCCACCTTATAGCTGCCGCCCAGCCCTTGCACGCGTTCCTGCATACCGCGCAGGCCGAAACCCGGCGGCGCGGTGGGATCGATACCACGCCCGTCGTCACCCACGGTGAGCGCAAGCTCCCGTTCGCCGCTCCCGTCTCCCTCGCTTCCAGCTTCGCCGAGATCGACGACGACATGCCTTGCCTGCGCGTGCCGGATGACATTGGTCAGGCTTTCCTGCACGCAACGATAGATCGTGAGATCGACCGAGTCGCCGTAGCCGCGCATGAGCTTGTGGGCGGAAAACACGAACTCGATTTCCGGAAGCTGACGCGCGCGCTCCTTCACCAGCTCGGAGAGAATATCGTGCAACGGCACGTGTCCAAGGGCCATCGGGCGCAGCCGGTTGAGCATGCTGCGATTGATGCTCTGCAGGTGCTCGATGATCGCCAGCATATCGCGCACGCGCGCCGTCATCTTGCGCGCCACCTGCTCCGGCAGCTCGGCCGCCGCCGTCGCGATCGAGCCAGCATTGGCCTTGAGGCCGAACAGGCTCGGGCCGACTTCGTCGTGCAGCTCGAGCGCGGTGTGGCGCCGTTCGTCATCCTGCGCCGTGATCAGCCGATGGTTGAGCTTTTCATTCTCGCTGCGGGCGGCGTCGAGCGCTTGCGCGAGCGCATTGAAGCGGTCGGTGATGGCGGCCAGTTCCTGCGCCGGCGGCCGCGGCAGCCGTACCCGATAGTTGCGCTGCTCGAGGTCGGCGAGGCCACGGGCGACCCCGGTGAGCGGATCAAGCACCCGTCCGAACAAAAAATAGAGAATGGCGATGACGGCGATATTCACGATCAGCGCCACCGCGCCGAGCGCGACGGTGTTGCCCCAGACCTCCGCGATCTCGTCGCGCGGCTCAGCCACGATCTCGACCGAGCCGATGCGCGCGCCGTTGACGACGACCGGCACGTCGCGGCTTGCGATCGGCGCGGCGATCAGCGCTGCAAACCAGCCCGGCGCGCGCTCGCCCCGCCCCGCGTCGGCGCCGCCGACGGATGGAGGTACCGCGAGCGCAGAGCCATTGGCGTCCTTCACCCCGATCCGCACGTGACGCACCAGCCGCAAGCGCGACGTGAGGTCGAACAGGAATTTCTCCGCCGGTACCTCCTGCTGCATCAATCCCACCGCTTCGCTGACAAGCAGCTCGGCAAGCTCCATCGAGGCGGCAATCTCGACCCGGGTGGACGTGCGCGCCTGCAGGATCGTCACCGCGCCCGCGATCACCCCCGCGATCACGTCGATCAGGATGAAAACGATGAGCAGCTGCGCACGGACCGAACGGTGATACCACAGCGCATGCGAAACCGCGCGCGCCGACGGCCACGCCAGCGGCCGAAGCAAAGGCGTCCGGCTTTCGGTCTGGGCGCTGATGAACGTCCTCCCGGTGGTACCTGCTCTGCATCATAAGCTCTGGGACGGAGCCTGGAGCAATGGTACTTTATCCGCCGTCAATGGTACTTTAGCCATGCACTCCGCGCCACAGTGGGCCGGAGAGGGAAGCTACCCTTGTCTACACAAGCCGATCCCCCGCGAAACAGGGGAACGGGCTGTCGCATGACGGGGCACAACGCCGACGCGGGACAACCGACGCGGCCAAAGGGAGGTAACCATGGGTGGAAGGGCTGCATTTGCAGGCCTTGCGGTCTCGCTTGTTCTCGGCGCCTTCGGGCAGGCGCAGGCTGAGACTTTCGTTGAGCACAATGCCGAGTTCAGGATGCAGCTTGATTTCGTGGTGCCGGACGCGGCGTTGCGAAAATTCCTGCCGTCAGGCTGGGAACCGAACATCGCCACCCAGGGTCCCGCCAAGGACTGCAATCTGCGCATGATCTTCATCGACCGCGCCGACATCACCGGCGCGGATGGCGCGCCGGCCGGATCGAGCCGGCTCGTCTATCTGGCCATCCCGGTGAAGCAGAGCGGCAGCACCACTGTCGGCCAAATGATCATTGCCGGGCTCACCTCCGATCCGAAAGACGCGCCGGGCCCGTTCGGCAATTACGAACTCGCCACCACCAACCGCATGGATCGCTCGGTCACCGCAGCCGGCAAGGACACGCTAGTGAACGAAGACTGGGAATTCGTGGCGGCCTCCGGCGAGCGCATGGAGGTGCACCTCACCTACGAGCGCGCGCCCGCGCGCAAAGGCGGGAGCGAGGTCAAGTTCTTCTCGCCCACCAATCCAAGCTCCTATCAGGTCTTCAAGATCGAGCAGGGCATCGACATCATGCGCAACGCCACCGTTCCCGTGCGAGATCGCGTGAAGGACTTTTCGTACAAAGCCGCGGGTGGCCGCCTTGCGCCGCTGTTCGATGGAACCGAGCGCGTCGTCAGCATCGACTCTTTCCATTGGTACAATCGCGGCGTCTATCTGCCGTAGCTTGCCGGGGCGACATCCGGCCAAGATCGGTCAACGGATTTTGGAGGCAGGAGAGACGCACCACCGAGCCATGCTGCTCGACCTCTATCGCTCTATCGAACTCATGCTTCGAGACGATCCGCCGCGCGCTCTCTTCAGGATGAGGGCGGAGCGGACCAATCCGCGCAGCGAGCTGCTCAACGAAAAACCAATCGAGGAGGAAGACCCATGAAGCACAGTATCCGTAAGCTTCTGCTCGCCGGCGCCGCCGCGTTCGCGACAGGCCCGGCCCTTGCCGGCGACGTGACCCCGGATCGGCTCGTCAATGCCGACAAGGAGCCGCAGAACTGGTTGATGAACCATCGCACCTATGACGCGCAGCGCTACTCGCCGCTCGACAAGGTCAACAAGGACAACATCAAAGGCCTGAAGCTCGCCTATGCCCTCGCGATCGGAGGGACGGCGGCCAACGAAAACCTGCAATCGACGCCGCTGGCCGAGGACGGCTTCCTCTACATCGTCGATCAATGGGGCGTGGTCTACAAGATCGACGTGCGCTCGGGCGACATGGGCCGCATCGTGTGGCGCATGGACCCTGGCCAGGAGAAGCTGCCGCTGTCGAACCGCGGCGCCGCACTGCTGGGGAATTTGGTCATCTCCACCGCCAATTATCCCGCCCGCGTGATCGCCACCAACAAGGACAATGGCAAGGTGGCGTGGGAAACCAACCTCCACGACCAGCCGGACGTGCAGATCACCGCCGCCCCGCTTGCAGTGAAGGACAAGATCATCGTGGGCGCGGCCGGCGGCGATCGCGGCGTGCGCGATTGGATCGCGGCGCTCGACGGCGCCACCGGCAAGCTGATCTGGCGCAAATACGTCATCCCGGCGCCCGGCGAACCCGGCAGCGAGACCTGGAAGGACAAGAACAACGCCTGGCAGATCGGCGGCGGCGCCATGTGGATCACGGGCTCCTACGATCCCGCGACCAATCAGGTGATCTGGGGCACCGGCAACCCGGTGCCGATGTTCGATCCGACCTACCGTCCCGGCGACAACCTCTATACCAACAGCATGATTTCGTGGAATCCCGACAGCGGGAACATGAACTGGTACTTCCAATACGTACCCGGCGACATGTGGGACTACGACGAGGCGCACTCGCACATCCTCATCGACGGCCAGGTCGGCGACCAGCCGCGCAAGCTGATCACCCATTCCGCCCGCAACGGCTTTCTCTACACCTTCGAGCGCAGCAACGGGCAGACTCTACTGGCCAAGCCCTATGTAGAGAACATCAACTGGACGAAAGGCATCGACCAGAAGACCGGCAGGCCGGTGGATTACGATCCCAGCAAGGATCTCCAGGTTTATTCCGGCATGCAGAATCAAACGCTGGCGGATCCCACCAAGACGCTGTGTCCGTCCATGTCGGGTGGAAACAACTACTGGCCCGCCGCCTACAGCCAAAAGACCAAACTGCTCTACATTCCGTCGATGTCGTCCTGCAACGAATTGACGCTCGATCCCAAACTCTCCAACAAAGCCGGTGACTGGAAGGGCGCCACGTTCAAGAACATCGAGCGCAACGAAACCGATCTTATTGTCGCCGACCCGTTCACCGGGGAGGTGAAGACCAAGGTGCGCGTTCCCTATCCGAACAACAGCGGCGCGCTCGCCACCGCCGGCGGCCTCGTCTTCACCGGCTTCACCGACGGAACCTTCGCGGCCTATGACGACACGACGATGCAGCAGCTCTGGAAGATCAATGTCGGGACCGGCTTCAACGCGCCGCCGATGACGTTCGAAGTCAATGGCAAGCAGTATGTCGCGATCCTGTCGGGCTTGAGCCCGATCTCCAAGCGCCGGCATTCGCATACGCCGGAGCTGCGCGAGCAGCGCAACCAGACCATGCTGTTCGTGTTCGGGTTGTGACGAAGACTTGCAGGACCGCAAAGGCGCGCGACCGACCTGGCCGCGCGTCGAATTCATCCACGCCATGCTCGCGATGTTCCGGCTAGCCGTTCACAGCCGCGAAGCACCAACAAGATCATTCGAGGAGGAAAACCCATGAACAGGAGCATCCGCACATTTCTGCTCGCCGGCGCGGCCGCCATCATTGCCTCGCCCGGCGTTGCCGCCGACGTGACCACCGAACGGCTCACCAATGCCGACAAGGAGCCGCACAACTGGCTGATGAACCACCGCACCTACGATGCGCAGCGTTATTCTCCGCTCGAGAAGATCAACAAAGGCAACATCAAGAATCTCAAGCTCGCCTATGCCGTCGCCATCGGCGGCACCTCGGCCAACGAGAACCTGCAGGCGACTCCGCTCGCAGAAGACGGTTATCTCTACGTCGTCGACCAATGGGGCGTGGTCTACAAGATCGATGCCCGCTCCGGCGACATGGGACGCATCGTGTGGCGCATGGACCCCGGCCAGGAGAAACTGCCGCTCTCGAACCGCGGCGCCGCGCTCTGGGGCAATCTGGTGATTTCCAGCGCCAACTACCCGCCGCGCATCATCGCCACCAACAAGGACAACGGAAAGGTCGTTTGGGAAACGAACCTGTCCGATGGTCAGGCCGATTTGCAGCTCACCGCCGCGCCGCTCGCGGTCAAGGACAAGATCATCGTCGGTGCCGCCGGAGGCGACCGCGGCGTGCGCGACTTCATCGCGGCGCTCGATGGCGCCACCGGCAAGATGGTCTGGCGCAAATACGTGGTCCCGGCGCCCGGTGAGCCCGGCAGCGAGACCTGGAAGGACAAGAACCAGGTCGCCTGGCAGACCGGCGGCGGCGCGATGTGGGTGACGGGAACCTATGACATCGCCACCAACCAGGTGATCTGGGGCACCGGCAATCCGGTTCCCATGTTCGATGCCACCTATCGCCCCGGCGACAACCTCTACACCAACAGCGTGATCTCCTGGGATCCCGACGCCGGCAAGATGAACTGGTATTTCCAGTACACGCCAGGTGACCACTGGGATTACGACGAAGCCGGCACGCACATTCTCGTCGATGGCGTCGTCGACGGGCAGTCGCGCACGCTGATCACGCATTCCGCCCGCAACGGCTACCTCTACACCATGGAGCGCAACAACGGGCAGACCTTGCTGGCCAAGCCCTATCTCGAGAACATCAACTGGACGAAGGGCATCGACCCGAAGACCGGCAAGCCGCTGGACTACGATCCGAGCAAGGACATTCAGACCTATGCCGGCGTCGCCACGCCCATGCCGGATAATCCGACCAAAAAGATGTGCCCGGGTCCGTCGGGCGGCAACAATTTCTGGCCCGCTTCCTACAGCCAGAAGACCAAGCTGATCTACATTCCAACCGCGACGCCCTGCGTCGACCTCACGCGGCGGCCGGATCTGAGCAACAAGGCCGGCGATTGGAAGGGCGGCGCCTACAAGCAGACCGAGCGCTTCGAATCCAACCTCACGGTCGCCGACCCGCTCACCGGCGAGATCAAGAACAACGTCCACATCCCCTACCCGAACTACAGCGGTGTGTTGTCTACCGCCGGCGGCGTCGTTTTCACGGGCTTCACCGATGGCACATTCGCCGCCTACGACGACACCACGATGGAGCAGCTGTGGAAGATCAATGTCGGCACCGGCTTCAACGCGCCGCCGATGACGTTCGAGGTCAACGGCAAGCAATACGTCGCGATCCTCGCCGGCCTGAGCCCGATCGCGCGCGGCAAGCATCAGCTCATTCCCGAGCTCAAGGAACAGCGCAATCAGACCATGCTGTTCGTGTTTGGATTGTAGAGCCGGCGCACTATCGGGCAGGCAAAGGCGCACGCGTAGACGAGCTGCGTCCCTGACGTAGCGCCCCGCGCGTGCGCCGTGCCCACGCCGGGCTAACTCCGCGAACAAAAAGACGACAATCTCCTTCGGCACCAGTGGCGCGCCGCGCCGATAGTGCGTCGGCATGGCACCTGCAACAACGGCCATTCGCACGGAGATTTCCATGATCGATCACATCGGCTTTCCCGTTTCCGACTATCCGCATTCCAAGGCATTCTACGAAAGCGCGCTGGCGCCGCTCGGCTACACACTGATCATGGAGGTGGAGGCCGACCACACCGACAGCGGAAGCCCGGCGGCCGGCTTCGGGAAGCAGGGCAAGCCGGATTTCTGGATCGGCGGCGAGGGCGGGCTCAAGGGCACGCTGCACGTCGCAATTGCCGCCGATGATCGCGGCACCGTCGACGCCTTTTACCGCGCGGCACTCGCCGCCGGCGGCCGGGACAATGGCGCGCCGGGCCTGCGTCCACAATATCATCCGAACTATTACGGCGCCTTCGTGCTCGATCCCGATGGCCACAACGTCGAGGCGGTGTGCCACGCACCGGCATAACGGGGGAGAGCCGGCGGCGGCACCGGAACTACGGAGGTATCCGGAGGTTAGTTTGACATGAGCCGTAAAGACAGCACGAGCGTCGACCGCGTCTGGGACATCATCGAGAAGGTCGGCATCGCCATGCTGACCACTTGCTTCCCCGGCGGCCTGCGGGCGCGACCCGTCGAAGCCCGGCCGGAGCGCGACGCCGGCCTCATCTGGTTCGTCACCGATCTGCGCAGCGGCAAGGAGCACGAGATCGAGGTCGAGCACGACGTTGGGCTCGTATTCATCGATGCGAAGGATAAGGCCTACCTGTCGATCACCGCACGCGCCGAGGTGACGCGCGATCACGCCAAGGCCGCGGAGATTTGGAAGCGCACCGACAACATGTGGTGGAGCGGACCGGACGATCCGAACGCGTGCGTATTGCGCGTGCGCCCTCTCACCGCTGAACTATGGGATGGTCCGGCGAGCGCCGCCGTCGCCGCGTTCGAATTCGCCAAGGCACGAATCACCGGCAAGAAACCGAACCTCGGCGAGAACCGGAAGGTGACGGTACGGATGGCGAGAGCTACCGCCCCACGCAAATCCGATGAAGGCCCGCGCAAACGGCCGAGCGCGATCTACCGGATCATCTGGAAAGCGATCCGCGCCCGCAAGCGGATCGCTTTCAGCTACAATGATCGTCCCCGCGAGGTTTGCCCGCACATCCTGGGTTACAAAGCATCCGGACACGAGGCCCTCTTTGTGTTTCAGGTCGGGGGCGAGAGCTCACAGCCGCTGCGGCCCAGAGGCGACTGGCGCTGCTTCGAGCTCGATCGTATCAGCGACATTGAGCTTCGCGACGGAGATTGGCGGGGCGGAACGCGGCACAACAAACCGCAAAGCTGCGTCCAGTTCGTCGACATCGACATCAACATCCCGGAGACATTGACGCGCGGGCAGCCGCTGCCGTTCGGCTCGCCTATGTTGCGCCCGCCGCGCCAGCCCGGCGGATAGCACACATAACGGTCAGGCGCCGAATATCCCCCGACGGAATCTACTTCTCCAGCTTTTTCCTGCGCTGCGCGAGCGTGCGCAGCCGGAGCGCATTCAGCCGGATGAACCCGGCGGCGTCACGCTGATCGTAGGCGACCTTGCCCTCCTCGAAGGTGACGAGGTCCTGATCGTAGAGCGAATAGGGCGAGGACCGTCCCACCACTGCGACGTTACCCTTGTAGAGCTTCAGCCGCACGGATCCCCCCACGAACGCTTGCGATTTGTCGATGGCGGCCTGCAGCATCTCACGCTCGGGTGTGAACCAGAGACCGTTGTAGATAAGCTCGGCGTATTTCGGCATGAGCTCGTCCTTGAGATGGGCTGCCCCGCGGTCGAGCGTAATGGATTCGATCCCGCGATGGGCGGCTAGCAGGATGGTACCCCCGGGGGTTTCGTACATGCCCCTCGACTTCATGCCGACGAACCGGTTCTCGACGAGATCGAGCCGGCCGATGCCGTGAGCGCGTCCGAGCGCGTTGAGCTCGGCCAGCAGGTTCGCAGGCGAGAGCCGTCGGCCGTCGAGCGCGACCGCATCGCCGCGCTCGAATTCGATGGCGAGATAGGCAGCTTTGTCGGGCGCATCCTCCGGGTCGAGGGTGCGGGAATACACGTAGTCCGGGACCTCCTGCGACGGGTCCTCCAGTACCTTGCCCTCGGACGAGGCGTGCAGCAGGTTGGCGTCGACCGAGAATGGCGCCTCGCCCCGTTTGTCCTTGGCAATCGGGATCTGATGCTGCTCGGCAAAGCTGATGAGCGCCTCGCGCGAGCGCAGGTCCCATTCCCGCCACGGGGCGATCACGGTGACGTCAGGCTTGAGGGCGTAATAGGCGAGCTCGAAGCGGACCTGGTCGTTGCCTTTGCCGGTCGCGCCGTGCGCCACCGCGTCGGCGCCGACGTTCTCCGCGATCTCGATCTGTTTTTTGGCGATCAGCGGCCGCGCGATCGCGGTGCCGAGCAGATACTGGCCCTCGTAAAGCGCGTTCGCGCGGAACATGGGAAAGACATAGTCGCGCACGAATTCTTCGCGCAGGTCCTCGATGAAGATGTTCTGCGGCTTGATTCCGAGAAGCAGCGCCTTCTCGCGCGCGGGCGTGAGCTCCTCGCCTTGGCCGAGGTCGGCGGTGAAGGTGACGACCTCGCAGCGATAGGTGGTCTGCAGCCACTTCAGGATGATTGACGTGTCGAGCCCGCCGGAGTAGGCGAGCACGACTTTCTTGACATCGCGCGTGTTGGCGTCGCCTTGGGGCATTGTCGACTACGGCCGGCGGCGCCGACCCTCCCGTCCGTCCCGCCGGCAGCGCCGGCATCCCAACGTGTCCTCCCAATGCAAGGGCGCGCGAGCGCAGCGCTAGCGTCGGAAGCCCCGGCCATGACGCCGATGGAAGGCGGCGGACTATAGGGGGAAGTGCGGGTCGCGCAAGCGGCCGTCCGCGAGAGATATTCATGCTCCTCGCTCTACCGGCATCGGACGTCCGTCGCCCGAGATCGAGGCCTCTTTGCACCCTGCTAGCGCTTTCCACCTTGACATGACGCGGGAGACGCGTCCATATTACATCTACAAGTTGTTTCGCGTCTACAGACCCAGCACGCGGGAATGCGTCGATGTCGAACGTCGCCGGAAAAGCCTATGGGATGAACGTCATCACGCCCATGACGCCAGCGGCGACATGGGTCAACCGCCTTCTCTTTATGGCATCGCGTGCCATTCCCTCGACCCTGCAGGGGCTGCTCGGGCTGTCGCTGATCCATTTCGCGCGCTGGGTCATTATTCGGCGCGATCAGTGGCCAACGCGCGGCAAGGCTACGCGGCAGACAGTCGCTAACGACTACATGCTGTTCTGCAGCAACTTCAATGGCACCTGGGACCAGTACATCGACGCGTTCTCCGACGGCATCCCGAACGGTCTCGACCTGTTCTGGTATTCGAGCCGAAAATATCCGCAATCGATCCCTGCCACGCCGTTCAAGAACTACATCCGCTTCAACCAGATCGACACCAACTATTATTACAACGCCACCCCCGGCGCGGCTCAACGCGATATCAAGGCGGCGTTGCGCGTATATGTGGCTTTGCGCGATCTCGCCGCCGTGCACTCCAGGGCAAATGCCGAAGAGTTTTCCGCAGCGTATCGCAAGGCACTGACCAACGTTCAGAACGATCTCGGCTCCCAGGGCTACGCGCCCGTTGCCAGCATGGATACCGACCTCGCCGATAAGCTTCGCAACCGTGTCATTCGGCAGCGGCGGTCCGGAAACACTTGATCGGGCCGAGCCTCGATGCTCCGCCTCACGGAGTTCGTGCATGCCAAATTTCGACGGCGGACACTACTTCCTGACCGCCCTGATTCCGATCAAGAACGCGGAATACATCGAGCGGGACGGCCGAAAGAATTCCCCGGTTCACATGGTGCGCGACGCACTGGCGGTCCTGCCCAAGGCGCAGCAGTCGCAGGCAACCAAAGACACCACCTTTAACAGCCCGTTCGCGTGCAACACGCGAACTCACTTCGCCAGATTGGTCGTGATCGACGATGTGATCAACAATGGACACAACCCGATCAACGCGTTGAAGGTTGCAATCGGAAGCCGGCTTGGCGACGCACAGGCGGCCCGGCTCAACCCGACGCGGCATCAGCCCTACGATCAGCTGTCCCATCCATATCTGTTCTTCGCTGCCGATTTCGATGCGTCCAGCGGCGACGACGGAGAGCTCGGATCCTATCTCCGCGAGCTGTGGCAAACCATGGAAAAGGAATTGCGGTCCATCCTGGAGCACTGCGAAGGATTCGACTGCAAGCGCAGCAGCCCGGAGACCTTCTACGAGTACGTCAAAAGCTGCCAGCTCGAAACGACGATGTCGTTCAATGATTACGACTATCGGCTCGACACGCCGGGTTTGAGGTCGATATCAATTCCTCTTCTGCTGTTCTGGGCCGGCGCGGCCGCGCTCGCTACGCTGGCGGGACTTCTGGGTGCGCTCGTTACCATGATCCGGTCGTGGCCCGACTTCGACGCGCCAACCATCCTATGGATCGCGACCGGGGGTCTTGGCCTGGCGCTGTTCTACTCCCTCTATCGCTACGTCCTGCGCCAGGGCGCGAGGTCTTTCGCGACGGTGCCGAACACGGACCTGCCGTGCATTCTCAAGGCGCTTTATCTTCAGCAACGGTTTACGCAGTTCGCGATCGATGCCCAGGGTTTCGACGATCGCTCGCTCCATAGCAGTTTTGGCAAATTTCTCGCCGAGCACCAACCGAACGACCTTGCAACCTGCACGCAGGCGCCGGGCGTGATTCCGGTGACAGCCGAGGTGAGGCGATGACCAGGAAACTCGACCTCGCCGATATTCAAGGCAACATTCTGTGCGACTATGGAAGCAGCTTTCCAAAGGGCCGCTATTTATTCTTGAATATTCCAAACGCGGCGGCGGGGCGCGCGTTCGTCGATGCTGTTCGCGGGAAAGTGACCACGTCTATCAGTTGGGACGATACCGAAGGTTATCCCAGCGAGCAGATGACGACCAAGCCCAAGGTCGCCATCAATATCGCTTTCACCTTCGCCGGTCTGCTTGCGATCGATCTGCCCACGGCGACACTGGCCGGCATGCCGTCAGAATTCATCGACGGAATGGCTGCGCGTGCGCCGATCCTGGGAGACATCGAGGGCAGCGATCCGCAGCGTTGGGATCCGATCTGGCAGAATCGCGACAAGGATCCCCGCCGCGCGGTTCATGTCATGATCGCCCTGAGCGCGCAGATGAACGGCGCCGATGGCGCCCCTGTGCGGGAGCTTCAGGACGAAACCGATTGGCTGATCGCGCTCTGCAAGAAATATGGGATCGTGATCTGCCAGGGGCATAGGCCCCAGAACGGCGCATATCAGGACGCTTCCCTCCTGCTCGCGCCCTGCGCAAATGGCGTCCGTTCGCTGCCGAGCGAGCATTTCGGCTTCGCCGACGGCTTCGGGAAAGCTACCTTCGAGCCGATGGACCCGAACGAACAGGCGACCGGAGGCGGCAAGCTCAGCGCAAGCGGAAAATGGGAGCCGTTGGCGACCGGCGAGTTCCTGCTCGGCCACACCGACGAAGCGCAGGAGATCCCCGCCGCTGCTTCGCCGCGAGCATTCACCCGCAACAGCACCTTCATGGTCTATCGCAAGCTGCATCAGAATGTGGGCAGCTTCAACCGCTACATCGCGGAGACCGCCGAGGCCCACGCCAAGATCATGGGCTGCACGGAGGAAGAGAGTCGCGAGACCATCAAGGCGAAGATGATCGGCCGCTGGTCCAACGGGGTTCCGCTGATGGTGGCACCTACCTATCGGGAATGGAAGGCGTTCAACGCCCGGCCGGATTCTGCGGAGAAGAAACAGGCCTACGTCGATTTCAAGTACCGCGACGATCCCAACGGTGAGAAATGTCCTCTCACCGCGCATATCCGCCGTACCAACACGCGGGACATGCTGGATCCCGAGAAATCCTCGGTGCTCAACAACCGGCGCCGCCTGCTGCGACGCGGGTTACCCTACGGCCTCTCGACGCCGGACGACGATGCCGGTGAGCACGGCATCATCTTCATGGCGATCTGCGCAAGTCTGTTCCGTCAGTTCGAATTCGTTCAACAGCAATGGCTGCAATACGGGTTGGACGCTCACGCCGGCAACGACACTTGCCCGATCGTGGGCCATCACGATACGAACGCCAAATTCGTCATCCCGGCGGCGAAGGAGAGCGGCAAGCCGCCATTCATCTGCAGCAAGCTTCCGCAATTCGTCGAGACCCGGGGCGGGGATTACTTCTTTCTTCCCAGTATGACCGCGTTGCGCATGATCGCCATGGGCACCATTGACCCGACGTGATCCGCAAGCGCTCTACCTCGCCAGCTTTTCCTTCAGCCACGCCACGATCATGTTGCGGATCTCGTCCTCGGGCATGCCGGGAGTGCGACCCATGTGGTGGCCCTGGGGATAGATGCGGGCCTCCTTCGGATTGCCATGCTCCATCAGGAGATAGATGTCCTCGACCGGTGCCTGGTCGTCGAGCTTGCCGTTGACGCCGAGAAGCGGGGCCGACGGCCGGTCGATCAGCCCCATTTCCTTGAGCGAGAGCTTGGGCGCCGCTTTGAGAAAATCCTCCATCGTCTTCGTCCCCATCGCCTGCCCGCGCGCTTCGAGCAGGCTCGCCGGGCCAAACAGATAGGTCGCCCCGCCGGTGGTGAAAGCCGGCACCAGCCATTTCTCCTGGAAGCCGTAGTGCACGTTGCCCCCGTGGAACACCGCGCCCTTGATGCGCTTCGCCTCGACGAAGGCGAGCCGCGCCGCCCAATAGGCGCCGAAGCTTCCGCCCCACACGCCGATGCGGCTGCCGTCAATGTCGCCGCGTTGGGAGAGATGATCGATCCAGGCGGAGTAGCTGCGCTCGGCCGCCGGATCGCCGTAAGGCACCAAGTTCTCGCCTGTCCCCGGCATATCCACCGTCAAGGTGGCGATCCCGGCGCGATGGAAGAAGCTCGAGGCGCGCTGGCGGTTCTCCTTCCAGCCGTCGACCCCGCCCCAATGCATCACCACCGGCGGCTTGGCGATGCCGGCAGGGATCTGCAGATAGCCGACGAGCGTCTTGCCCTCAAACGGGACCTCGATGATCGCGAGCGGCGGCTCGTAGTGCTTTGCCGCCTTGCGGAACAGGCGCAGCGAATGCTGATAGGCCTCCTTCTTGCCCGGCGTGCCGGCGACGGGGTAACGGCCGATATGGCAATATTCGAACGCAAGTGTGTAGAGCTCGGCCAGCTCCTTTGCGGATGCGCCTGCTTCGGCGCGCGCGTCGGCCTTCGCCTCGTAAGCCAGACCGACCTTGCACCACGCCGCCGCCCAATGATCGCGATCGAGGCTGGCGAGCGCGTTGACCACCTGCTCGGCATCGTCGCGGCGGATGCCCTCGAACGGATTGATGTGCCCGGCCCGGCGCATCACCTCTGTCTTGATCTCGTCGAGCGAACGCTCCTGCGCGGGCGCATTTGGCACTGTCGCGAGCGACATCGTTGCAGCAATGCCGCCGGCAACCAAGCCCTGCGTTTTCACGTTGGCTTCCTCCCCTGCTGTTTTCGACCGCCTCGCTGCAATGGAGCCAGAAGCGCGCGGGCAATTCGCCGCGCTGCCTATCCCACCGGACGGGACGCCGAGCGCAGCGAATTGAAGCGCGCCTTCTGCTCGTCGCTGAGCCCGTCATAGAACTTCGTGAGCACCGGCTGCACGGTCCGTACCGCGCCGAGCGTGGTTTGGAGCCGCTTCTCCATGGCCTCGACCCGACCCGTAGGCGTGAGCGCCTGGTAGTTGGGGCAATTGGCCTTGAGCGCATCCGCCGCTTTGGTGGACGCATCCCTTAATTCGTCCAGGGCGGTGCGCTGCACCTGCGTCGGTTGCACCGCCTGGGCAATGCGATCGATCGGCAGATCGGTCACCCCCGGCGTGCGATCGCCGCAGAATTTGCTGAGGTCCCGCTGGTCGTCGCCCGTCGAATCGCCCCCCGGCGACACGGCGTTGAAGCGCGCCTTCTGTTCGTCGTTGAGCGACTGATAGAAGCGATCGAGCGCCGGACGCACGGTCTGCACCGCCTGCAGCATGACCTGCAACCGGCTTTCCATCGCCGTCAGCCGCCCGGTCGGAGTGCTCGGCAGGTCCTTCGGACACCCAGCCTTGAGAATGTCGACCGCCTTGGCGTTTGCCGCCCGCAATTCATCGAGTGCCGGGCGCTGGGCATCGATGGGCTGCACGACCTCCGAAATGCGCTCGATCGGCCAGTCTGTCAGATCCGAGGCGTTGTCGCTGCAAACCTCAGCGGGGCGCCGCTCCGAGCCGCCGCTCGCCTTCGCGGTACGGCGAGGTGCCGCACTCGCGTTGCGGCCGGGAGCGTACGCGCCGCCGCCGGCATACGCGTAACTGCCATAGATGCCGTAATAGACGTCGTCGTAGGCATACGGCCAGAAGTCGTCATAGGCATAGGGCCAATACACGTAATCGAAGAAGTCGTAGTAGGCGTAGGGCCAGAACACCGGTCCAATCCAGCCGACGACGAGACCGCCGCGCCACCACGGCCAGCGCGAACCAAAAAATCGGCCGTGGAATCGGGCCGATGCGAATTGGGATCGCAAAGCCACGTTGCCGATGGCGCGATTGCCGAAGACCCCGCGACCCAGGCCCGCGGCGCGCACCGACCCTGCCGCTCCAAGCGTACGGCCGACGCCGCCGGCAAATCGATTGCCGGTTCCGTTGAGCCGCGGCGCCGAGACTCCCGTGCGGCTACCTGCAAGCGAACGCGCTCCGCTCCCCACGGAGCCGATACGCGACCCGCCGAAGGAACGGGCTCCGAGTCCAGCCCCCACGCCGCGGCCGGAAATGCCCAGTCCGCCGATGTGACCGCCGGAACCTCGGATGTGACCACCAAAGCCCCCGACGCGACCGCCCGCACCAAGACTACCGATGTGACCGCCGCTAAGGCCCCCAACGCGACCGCCGAAGCCACCGATGTGACCGCCGCCAAAGCCTCCGCCATGCCCGCCGAAACCCCCGCCGCCTCTTCCGCCGCCACCGCCACCGCCGCCGCCACCACGGGCATCGGCAGCGACGGAGAGAAGGGGAACGGCGAGGAGCAGCATCGCGGCAATACCGATGCCGGTCTTCAACACCGATCTCGGATTTCCGCGTCCGGCCAGTTTCGATCCTGCCACCGACGGCTGAACCGCGAACGAATGAGCGGGTTCCCGCAAACCGAAAGCTTTTAACGCTGACATGAGCGTTGTCCCTGGACGTTGTCTTTAATGCGCGCCGCCCGCCGATTGCGTCATCATCTCCGATTGATGATGGTTTTCTGATGATGGCGGCGGCGATCCGTCGTCGCGGCTTCCGTCATGGGCATGGCCGCGGACACTGCGATCGTATCAGGAAAAATGGCTGGCCGGCACCCCACTGCGTGCACCGAGCCGCACCAGGCGCGGCAGCACCTCACCGCAGAAATAGGGTAATTCGTCGAGATAATTGACGAACGAGAGCGCGATCCCACGCACGCCGGCTTTGCTGATGCTTTCGAGCTCGTCCGCCACCCGGTCGGGCGTTCCAACGAATGGATAGCCGCCGATTGCATTGGCTGCGAAGTACTGCCGCTTCTTGGCGTACTCGCCGGGCGGAATCGTCAGAGGCGTGATGCTTTTGTTGGCGAGCATGCCGTCGATCGCACCCCAGTCCGCGTTCTCGATGATGGCGTGGTGGTAGTAGTCCTCCGCCTCCTTCTGGCTCGGCCGGCAGATCACCTGGCCGACGGTGTAGACCTCGATCTCGCGACCGACGTTTTGCGCCGCGCGCTTGATCTCGGTGACCTTCTTCGCGTTACCGTCCAGCGAGGTTCGCGACCCCGCGGTCGCCACAAAGAACGCATCGCAATTGCGCAAGGCGAAAGCCTGACCGACGTCCGACGAACCCGCGTTCATGATGATCGGCCGCGTCTCGCCATAGGGCTTGGGATAGGCGCGCACACCCTTGAGCTTGAGGAACTGTCCGTCGAAATCGAACTCGCCGTGCTCGGACCAAGCCCGCTTGACGGCATCGAGCCATTCCTGGGCAAAGTCATAGCGCGCGGCGTGCTCGCGCTGGGTCACGCCGAACATGTCGAACTCGCCCTCGTTCCAGCCGACCACAAGATTGAGCCCAAGGCGGCCTTCGCCGACATGATCTGCCGTCACGAGTTCCTTGGCCGCGATCAACGGGTGGAACAAGGGCGCATGCACCGTGCCGAACACAGTCATGCGCTGCGTCGCCGACAGGAGACCGACGGCCCAGGTGATGGTCTCCAGCGTACTGCCGTGGAAATCGGTCTCGCCGCCGTAGCCCTTCCAGCGGGCGATGGGCAGCATGAAATCGATGCCCGCATCGTCCGCCATGCGGGCAAGCCGCAGGCAGTCCGGCCAGCTTGCCGACCAGCGTTCCGGCACCTTGGTTGCGGACCGGCCCGACGAGCAATTGGCACCGAAGACGCCGATCTTCAGGGCATTGGCGTTGTACATCGCGATCCGATCGCGCATCGATGCAGGGCGGCCCAACACGACGTTCTCCATCAGGTTCCAGTTCGATCCGCCAAGACGTAGCGCGGATGAGCGTAGTGTAATCCGCCACTCCATCCATCCACTTGGCACTTGACCCGTACCACCGCTACCGCCGATAGGGCCCGAGCTCCTTGACCGCTGCCTCGACGAATGAACCATCGACCGCATCGTCGAGATTCATCGCGCCCTTGATCAGCGCCTGCTCGGTATAGAACGCGAGATCATAGGCGAGGCTTTCCTTGTTCACTCGCCCATCCGGGTTCATGCCCGTCGGCGTGATCAATTTGTAAATGTCGCGGCTTTTGATCGGCGTCGCCTCCGAGAGAATGGCAATGACCTCGTCCGCGTTCGCTCCGTCGAGTCTGCCGTTCTGGAGCGCGCCGTTGTAAAAGCGCACCGCGCGGATGTAGGCGCGCATGAACTGCTTGGCCGCATTGGGGCGCTTGAGTGCAAAGTCCTCCGAATAAAGCAAGACTGCGATCTGATGGTTCGGCAGCACCTCGTCGTCGGATTTGATCAGAACCGCATCGCCGCCGCGAACGGCGAGCGCTGGCGCCGGCTCCACCGAGGCCGAAGCATCGACCGATCTGTTCTTGAGTGCCGCGACATGGTCGGGCAATGGCATGTCCACGGTCTCGACATCGGAATATTTCAGCCCGACCGACTTCAACAAAGTGTTCAGCGTCGACGTATTACTGACCCCGGGCGCGTTCATGGCGAACTTCATGCCCTTGAGATCGGTGAGCGACTTGTAGCGCCCGCTGTCGACATGATCCTTGCGCACCAAGATCTTGGTACCGCCGTAGCCGGGCGGAGACGACGCCTTGTCCGCCACGATCTTGATCCTGATGCCGCGTGCAACCGCGTTGTAGAGGCCCGCCGAGGCGGAGCCAGCACCGGCTTCGATCTGGCCGGCGCCAAGCGGCGCCACCATGTCCGCCGCCGAGCGGAA
>Ga0208991_1000048_pt1 | contig 18443 bp, 15 predicted proteins | sample MedBloCAOM3_M2_FD_187855 | JGI IMG/M metagenome (GOLD analysis project Ga0208991, IMG submission 187855) | Forest soil microbial communities from El Dorado National Forest, California, USA - Mediterranean Blodgett CA OM3_M2 (SPAdes) (version 2) | ecosystem: Environmental > Terrestrial > Soil >...
TTTCGAATGAACGAAGTGCCTCATGCTGACGAGGGCGCGTTCGCCGCGTCTCGAAGGATGAGGCCTCATGGTTCGAGCCGGCGCAAGAGCGCCTCCTCACCATGAGGAGCAACGTTTGACCTATTCGGGAGGGCGTCAAAAAGAAGGCCCGCTTGAAGCGGGCCCTGAATTATCAGCTAATCAACTGATCCGGAATCGATCAGGCGGTCTTGGTGTAGACCTTGGAGAAGTTGTCCTGGGCGTTCTTGGCACCGTCGGCGACGAGCTTGCCGAGATATTCGGTGGTGGACTTCGCCCGCGAGATGAACACTTCGCCGCGCGCACGGACCATATCGGACTGGATCTGAACCGCCTCGTTGAGCGACTTGGCGGAAGCCAGCTTGTCGATGCCTGAGAAGAAGGCCTCGGCGTCCTGATAGAGCGCCTGCTGGATGTTGCGGCTGATCTTGGCGGCCTCGCTAACCGAATCCGCAACGGCGGTCTCGATCGCGGCGGTCACCTTCTCCGAACCGGCATGCAGGTCGGCAGTACGGTCCTTGGCGGTGTTGGCAGTCTTCTTCACGAACTCACGGGCAGCCTCGGGAACGTCCAGGTTCTGGAGGTTCTTGAGCGCGTCCGTGACGGGCGCGAAAGCTTCCTTGACGGTGTTCAGCACGGAATTGGTTTCAGTTTCGGTGGTCATTTTCGTCTCTCCATCCTCAGGTTTGAGCTATGGGCTCACCCCGTCCGATTGGCCCGGGGCGCGATCGTTATGCCATAGTTAATGGTGCGGTGCAATATCAATGTTGCGGTGCGATATCACGAATTAGTGATCGGCCTCTGGATTGGACGGCTAAGCCCAACAATCAGGCTTGGGGCTGGACCGCGTCCGGCAACCCATAGGCTTCCATTTGGGCCCGGACCTGCGTCACATTGTGCCCAAGCACGACGATATCGTGCTTCTTGCCGTCAACGTCCCGCACATGGTCACGCAACAGCGCTTCGGCCTTGAAACCGAGGCTTTCGAACAGCGCGATTGCCCCCCGCTGATCGATGGTCATCTGAACAGAAAATTTTTCAAGACCGGCGCCCAGCGCCAGCGCGAAGGTTTCCTGCGACAGTGCCCGGCCGACACCCTGGCCGCGAACATCGAGCGACACGACCATCCGGATTTCGCCGACATGCGGCGACCACGAATGCAGATCGCGGACCAGTGTGCCGCAACCGACCACCTTGCCATCGTTCACCGCGAGCAGGCTCGTGATCGCGCCGCGCTCGATCTCCTTGACCCATGCCGACAGCACCCTGGGCTCGCTGATGTTGCGCGGCAGGAACAAGAGATCGTGCGCCGGAAGCGCTTGCGCGAATGCGAGCACCGCCGCCTCGTCGGCCGGTCCCATCATCCGAAACTCGATATCGCCCGCCTCCGTGGCGACGTGGAGCGGATAGCTGCGTCTGTCGCTGGTGCTCATATCGATCTCTCACCTAACCAGGAGTCCAGTTTCGGCCACAGCCGCTTGATGGCGTTGGCGCCGGCGACAAGGCTGACGTGGCCGCCCTTGAGCATCACCTCTTCCTTATCCGTCGAGCCAATTTTCTGAATCAGCGGTTTCGCGGCGTCATAGGGAACGATGTGATCGTGCTCGGCGACGGCGTGCAGGATCGGCACCGTGATTTTGGAAATATCCGCAGGCCGCCCGCCGACCGACATCACGTCGTTGTAGAGCTTGTTATCCCACATCAGCTCCTTGGTGATTGTGCGGAAATACTCGCCGGCCAGCGGCAGCGTGTCGGTGGCCCAGCGGTCGAACATGCGGTACGACTTGACGTATTCGTCATTCCAGATGTTTTCCCATAATTGCACCTGGCTCGCGGCGCGCGACGCCGGCCGCAACATCTCAAATGACGACAGGATCATCTCGGGCGGAACGTTGCCGACGCTGTCGATCAGCTTATCCACGTCGAAATAGCGCTTATCCGAGAAATTCTGGAACAGCTTCATTTCGCGGAAATCGACCGGCGTCGTAAAGCAAATCAGATTCTTCATCGGGCCGTCGGCGAAGATCGAGCCGTAGAGCAGCGACAGCACGCCGCCGAAGCAATAGCCGATCACGGTGACGTCGGTCTCGCCGGAATCGCGTTGCACGCGACGGACGCAATCCGGAATGAAGTCGAGGACGTAATCCTCCATTCGCAGCGACTTCTCTTCGGGTTTGGGCGCGGTCCAGTCCAGCATGTAGACGTCGTAGCCGCGCTTCAGGAGAAACTCGATAAAACTCTGGCCGGGCACCAAGTCGAGAATGTAGCCGCGGTTGGTGGTCGCCATCACGATCAGGATCGGCACGCGGTAGATCTCGTCTGACATCGGCCGGTAGTGATAGAGATTCATCGTGCCGCGGACGCTCAAAATATCCTTCGGCGTCGACCCGAGCGACGGGCCGGACGACGAAATATATTCGACGCCCTTGATGCTGCGCTGGATCGCGCGCTGCACCTCGGACTGGATCCGCTCCGGGATCGACGCCGGGTCGAGGCCCGCAGGCGCGTTCATTTTTACTCTCCGCCTGCCGACGGCGGACGCTTGGTCCGCGGAGGCTTCGGCGCAGCCGGGTACCGGCCTTCCGGCGTGCCGGAATTGCTATGAACCTGATGAAGTAGCGCCTTGATCTCGTTCAGCTGTCCTTCGATCGACTGCAGCCGCTCGGCCATGCTGACCATCTGCGCCCGGCTCGGCAGATTCATGCTGACGAGATATTTCTCCATGAGATCGCCGAGCTGCTTTTGCGCGCCCGCTGTGGCCCCGCCGACCTGATTGACGGCCTTGCTGAATTCCGGCGACGCCATCGCCTGATTGGCGAAGGAATTGAATCCCTTCTCCATCTCGCCGATCATGTTTTGCCACATCGCGACCGGATCGTTGCTCTTGTCTGCCATTGGCGTCCTCCGGATTGACGACGAGTGCCTCGCCTTTTTTTTATCATACCACACTGTTGCGCCGAGGCGGTCAACGTCGCGGCGTCGATTTGACGGTTTCGATGCCGTTTCGAGTGCTTCTGCGGCGCGAAAAACCGTGTCATAGAGTTCCCATCGCAATACCATTCTTTAGGGAACAGCCAAGGTGAATGTATCAGCCCATCAGCCGCCGCAGATCGCCCGCGCCAACGGCATCGACCTTTGCTACGAGATCTTCGGCGACGCCAGCGCCGAGCCGATGCTGCTGATCATGGGGCTGGGCGCCCAGATGATCCATTGGGACGACGATTTCTGCCGGCAGCTAGCCGCTCGCGGATTTCGCGTCATCCGGTTCGACAATCGCGACATCGGCAAGTCCAGCAAGCTGACCGGCGGCAAGCGCCTGACCCCGCTCGAACTGCTCAAGCTGCGATTCCTGAAGATCCCGGTCGCCGCGCCCTACACATTGCTGGACATGGCCAAGGACACCACTGCCCTGATGGACGTGCTCGGCATCAAGTCGGCGCATCTGGTCGGCGCCTCGATGGGCGGCATGATCGCCCAGGAAATCGCGATCTCGTTTCCGCAGCGGGTGCGTTCGCTGACCTCGATCATGTCGACGACCGGCAATCCAAAAGTGCCGCCGCCGACCCCTGAGGCCACCGCGTTGCTGATGGCGCCACCGCCGGCCACCAGGGAAGAATATTTCGCGCGGTTCGCGCAGACCTGGAAGATCCTGCGCGTCGGCAGCTTCCCGCAAGACGAAGCGCTCGACCGCTCGCGCGCCGAACGCACTTTTGAGCGCGGCCTCAATCCGGCCGGCGTCGGACGGCAGCTCCGCGCAATCCTCGCATCAGGCAGCCGCAAGCAGCGGCTGGCATCGGTCAAGGCGCCGACGCTGGTGATACACGGCACCGTCGACCCGCTGGTGCGCCCGGAGGGCGGCAAGGACACCGCGGCCTCAATCCCCGGCGCAAAACTTCTGATGATCGAACGCATGGGTCACGCGCTGCCAATTCCGCTGTGGCCTCAGATCATCGACGCGATCGACAAGCATGCCCATGGCGCGGCGGCCAAGGCGGCGTAGACGGTCGGTATCGTCGTCCTGAGGTGCGAGCCGCCATCGGGCGAGCTCGCAGGACAACGGCAACGGTGCACGCGGCCATCCTTCGAGCCGCGCGAAGACGCGCTCCTCAGGATGAGGTCTGAGATGCATTCACGGGCTATCGGGATGAGGAACCCATCTACTTTTCACGGAGCGTTCCTCAGAGCTTTCCGGAATACTGACCTCATCCTGAGGAGCTTGCGAAGCAAGCGTCTCGAAGGATGGACGCAACGCATGGACTCGCGGCCATCCTTCGAGACGCGGCCAAGTGGCCGCTCCTCAGTATGAGGTCGGGATACCTTCACAGGCTCTCTCGGGATGACGGCAGTATTCGCGGAGGCAGGCTTATCCCCCTGCCCAGACATCGAGCACGTAGCGATTTTTCGTGCCGAGATCGTCGATCCAGCGCAGCGCCGCATCCGCATCGACGCCTTTGCGTTCGCGATAGATCGCAACAAGCGCGGCCTTGACGTCCGGCTCCATCTTGCCGCCGTCGCCGCAGACGTAAATGATCGCGCCCTTTTCGATCAGGCTCCAAACGCGTTCCTTCTCGGCCGCGACCAGATTCTGCACATAGGTCTTCGGACCCTCCGTGCGCGAGAACGCGGTATGCAGTTCGGCGATGCCGTCGGCGGCGAACGCTTTCAACTCGTCAGCGTAGAGATAATCCTGGTCGGGATGACGGCAACCGAAAAACAGCATCGCCGGGCCGAGGCTGGCGCCCTTGGCTTTCAGCGCGGCGCGCTCCTGCAGGAAGCCGCGGAAGGGCGCGAGACCCGTTCCGGGGCCGACCATGATGATCGGCACGGAAGCGTCGTCGGGCAGCCGGAAGCCTGCCTTGGTTTCGCGCACCGTCGCCAGGATCGTCTCGCCTGCGCGGCGCCCCGCGAGATAATTCGAGCAGATTCCTTTGTAGACGCCGCGTCCTGAACTCGCCGCACTCTCGACCACGCCGACGGTGACGCTGCAGCGCGAGGGATCGCCCGACGGCGACGACGAGATCGAATAATAGCGCGGCGCCAGCAACGACAGCATTTCCAGATAGGCATGGAACGGCAATTCGCAGGCCGGATGTTCCTCCAGCAGGTCGAACACCGATTTGCGCTTGCCGAGAATGTCCGAGCGATAATGTTCTGACGAGGCAGCATCGTCGCCGACATAGGCTGAAAGTTTCGGCTTGGTCATGGGACAACGCGTGTGTTCCGACATGATCTGGATCTGCTTGCGGGTCGCGACCTGTTGCAGCTCGACAAAATCGGTCAATAGTCGCCCGACCGATACCGCGTCGCCGACCGGCAGTTGCGCGCGACGGCCTTCCGCGACCTGCAACCGGATCTGGTCAGCGGGGAGAAATCCGAACCGGCGCGCGACGGAATCCACCAGCGCCGGATCATTGCGCGGCACCACGCTGAGATGATCGCCGACCCGGTAGGTGATGTCAGGAGGCAGTTGCACCTCGATGTGTCGGGTCGATCTGTCGGAGGCGTTGGTACCCAGCTTGTTTTGTAGCTCGGAGTTGACCAGCACCTTCATCGGCGCGACGCCGCCCAGCGCAACGATCGCATTGACCGCTGATGGAGCGACCGGCTCGATCTTGTACAGCGGCTCGTCCTCGGCACTGCGGCTGAAATTCGAATCGATGCCGAATTCCTTCGTCGCCAGCGGCGCGAGTCTGGCGAACCAGCTCTCGAATTCTCCATCAAGATCGCTGCGGGCATCGCCCTCCCCGCGTGTATACACGCTGCGGCCGCCGTGCGCGGCCAACCGCCCGTCGATCAGCCGCGGTATCGACTGGTAGGTCGCGGCCCAGTCGCTGTTGCCGCAGCCGAACACCGCGTAGCGCACCTTGGCGAACGCATCCTTCGGCAAGTCGCTGCCGAGCCATTTGACGAACTGAGTGGCGTTATCGGGCGGCGCGCCATTGTACGACGCGCAGAAAATCAGCACTCCGCCCTGCTCCGGCAGCTTGCCGGCGAAATCGTCGAGCGGCGCGAGTCTGGTGGCGAAGCCATTGACCTCGGCGAGATCGGCGATGCGGGTTGCGAGCTCTTCGGCCGTTCCAAGGTTCGATCCGTAAAGCACCAGCAGCGGCGTATTGTGCCCCGGACGCGTCCGTGCGAGCGGCGTTGGCGCGGCGGTCGATGCAATAGCTGTCGTCGTAGTCCGGCCAGTGTAAGCGCCGCGATCCTTGTCTGTGCGCGGACGCACCTTGATCTTGAATCCATCAGGCTTGATCGTCAGCGTCTCCTTCAGCACCATCTGGTAACGGTTGACGTCGATCAGCTTGAAGCGCTGCAGGATCATGCCGATCGCAAGCGCGGCTTCATGCATCGCAAAGCCGCGGCCGATGCAGGCGCGCTGGCCGTTGCCGAACGGCTTCCAGGCGTTGACGGGACGCGCCGCCTCGGCCTCGCGGCTGAAATTTTCCGGATCGAACGCGTCCGGATTCGGTCCCCAGACGCTTGCGTCGCGATGCAGCGCCAGCACCAGCACGGTAATGAAGGTGTTTTTCTTGAGCTTGTATTTGCCGCCGATGGTTTCATCCTTGAGCGGCGAGATGCCATAGGCCGGCGCGGGCGGCCAAAGCCGCAACGCCTCCTTAAGAATCTGCGTGATGTAGGTGAGTTGCGTAACCTGCTGATAGGTCGGCTTGGCATTGATATCGGGCCCGAGCACCCGGTCGACTTCCTCATAGGCCTTTTTGAGAACGTCGGGATGCTTCAGCAGCGCATAAAGCGTGCACGACAACAGTCCGCTGGTGGTTTCGTGCCCCGCGATCAGGAACGTGTTGATCTGGTAGCGGATGTTGACGTCGTCGAGCTGCTCGCCGGTGGCGCGGTCGACGCCGGTCATCATGGCGCCGAGCATGTCCTTCTTGTCCTCGGCGGCTTCCGCGTTCTTGCGGCGCTCGGCCACGATCTCGTCGACCATCTTGTTCATGAAGGCGACATCGCCGGCGAGATCGCGCCGGCGTTTCTGCATCCACAGATTTTCCAAGGGAAGACCGCGGATCATCATGATGGTCTCGAGCGAGCGCACCAGCGACTCGACGAACGGATGATAATCGCGCCGATAGAACGAATTGAAACGGTAGTCGAAACCGCACAGCCCGATGGTGTCGAGCGTCAGCGCAGTCATGTCGTGAACGACGTCGATCTCTTCGTCGCCGTTCAGCCGCTCCCACTTCTTCACGAGCTGGTCGGCGATATCGACCATGCTCGGGTGGTAGGACTGCATGGCGCGGTTGCCGAACGGCTGCAGCAGGATGTTGTGCGCCTTGCTCCAGTTTGGCTCGGTCGTGTCGGCGGTAAAGAGTCCGTCGCCGGCGACCGCGCGCACGCGGCGCAGCGGTCCGCGCACCGCCTTGTCGAAACGTTTTTCGTCGCTGAGCTCTTCGACGAGATCGTGGCCAGAGACGATAACAAGCGGCGCACCCATCATGTCGAGCCAGAAGATCGGCCCGAGTTCCTTGGCCAGCCGGGCCAGATTTTGCACCGGCGCGCTCGAGTCCAGCGACAGCATGTTGCCGACCACCGGCTTGGTCGGCGGTTGCGGGATCGGGCTCAGTCTGTTGGTAGACGCCATCGCTTGATTGTCCCCTGCCCAGATCGAAGGCTCAGCCGAACCGCTTTCCACGCCATTCAATCAGCTTGGCGCTGACCTCGTCCGGCTTTTCCTGCTGCGTCCAATGGCCGCTGCCCCGAACCAGGTACTTCTCGAGGTCGGGGATGATTTTCTCCATGCCATCGGCCGAAGACGGCGGCAGCACGTGATCGTTTTCGGCCATGATCATCAGCGACGGCACCCGCACGGTGTGGTCGATCCCGGCTGAGCGCTGCCAGTTGCGCGACATGTTGCGATACCAATTGATACCGCCGGTAAAGCCGGATTCAGTGAATGTATCGACGAACACCTTCTTTTCCTCCGCCGACAGGATCGGCGTCCGCGGGTCATGTTTGGCGTCGTAGCCGGCAATCATTTGCGGAAATGCCAAATTGAGTCTCGGTGATGCGCCGACGCCGGCGACCGGCGTCTCCGCCGGTGCGGTATCACTGCGTGGAACCGGCTTGCGCATGAAGGCGTCAAAGGTCTGTTCGACCCGCCCGTTGAATATCTTGTCGGGACCATGCGCGGGGTCCTGAAACTGCACGATATACATCTGCTCGCCGAAGCGCTTGCGTAAGAGTTCGATCGGGTCCGCCGGCGCACGGTTGGTGTGCGGGGTGTTGATGCCGACGACGCCGGCCACGCGATCGATATGCCGCAGCGGCATTTGCCAGACGATAAAACCGCCCCAGTCGTGGCCGACGAAAATTGCCTTGTCGATTTCGAGATGGTCGAGCAGGCCGACGAGATCGCCGGTCAGATGCTCGATGTCATAGGACTCGACAGGTTCGGGCCGGTCGGTCGCGCCGTAGCCGCGCTGATCCGGCGCAATTACCCGAATTCCGGCAGCAGCCAGCGCCTTGATCTGGTGACGCCACGAAAACGCGATCTCCGGCCAGCCGTGGCAGAGAATAACCGGCGGCGTGTCGGTTTTCGGGCCTGCTTCGTAATAGCCCATGCGAATTCCGTTCGTCTGGGCGAACTGCAGCGGCGGCATCTCTATCATCGTCGACTCATTTTAATTTAATTCGCTGATCATGCTCTTCAGTTTTCGAGCATGATCTTATCGGAAAACCGGTTCCCACTTTTTCCGGATCATGCTCTAGCTTGCCACGCTCTTGAGATCGGCCGGAGACGCGAAGGCCGCTTCCAGTGCTGCGAATTCTCCCGGCAGCATGTCGCAGAGGACCTGAACATGAGGAATGATGTTGGCGCCGGCGATGAAGCCGAAATCCAGCTGATCGCGATAGCTCTGCACGGTGATGTTGAGCGCGAGCCCGTGGGTCGAAATTGACACCGGGAAGATGTGCAACAATTCCGCACCCGCTGCATACAGCGTCTGGCGCGGCCCGGGCACGTTGGAAACCGTGATGTTCGCCGCCGGCGGCAGCACGTCCGACAGGCTCGAGCGGCTGTACAATAGCGCCAGAATCTGGACCAGGATCGGCGCGCCAAGCATCGAGATGTTGGACATCTGCGGCATCAAGGCCCGCAGCGGATGCGACATTTCCTTCGACTTGGTGGATTGCGCGATGATCGCCTCCAGCCGCGCCTTGGGATCTTCGATGTTGGTGGCAATCGAACAGATCATGCCGAACACCTGATTGTTGGCGTCGGTGTTGCCCTCTTCGCGCAACGAAATCGGCACCGCAGCCGTCATCGATTTCGCCGGCAGCGCGCCGCGCTCCAGCAGATAGCGCCTGACCACGCCGCTCGAAATCGCCAGCACCACGTCGTTCAGCTTGCCACCGGCCTGCTTGGCCAGCGCCTTCGCCCGGCTCAGCGGGATCGATACGCCGGCAAAGCTGCGCTCCGACGAAATCGATTTGTTCAAAATCGTCGACGGCGATACCATGCTGGCGATACTGTCGCGCGATTTCGGATCGGAAATCCTTCCAACCACATCGGAGACGCTTTTCAGCATCGTCGGAATGCTGCCGGCAAACTTCACTGCGGATTCGATCTGGAACATCGCGTTGTCGAACAGGATCGATCCGAGATCGCTTTTGCCGGAGCGCGGCAGATCGATGCCCTTGGCGGCCGTTTTGGCATCGAAGGGCTGAGTCCAAAGCTGCTGATACGAGTCGATGAAATTGGCGGCGACGTCGCGCGGCTCCTGCGCGACCTTCGCCCGCGCCGCCGGCTTCTCGACTTGCCTCGGAACCGGCGTCACATCGTAGATCATGCTGGTGAGGGCTGCGCCCGCGCCGCCGTCGATGCAAGCGTGATGCATCTTGGAATAGAGCCCGATCTCGTTGTCCTTCATGCCTTCGAAGACATAGAACTCCCAAAGCGGACGGGCGCGATTGAGAAGCTTGGCATGCATCCAGCCGACGATGCGCTCCAGTGTCGCGCGGTCGTGGGGAGCAGGAAGGCTGCCCCTGAAAATGTGGCGGTCGATATCGAACTGGTCGTCCTCGACCCAGGAGGGGTGATCGATGTCGAGCGGCGCCTTTTCCAGGCGCGCCTTAAGGATCGGCGCAATGTGCAGCCGCGAGGCGATCATCGCCTTGAAGTCCTCGAAGAAGTCACCTTTGAAATCGTCGGGCAGACGGAAGATCGCCATGCTCCCGACATGCATCGGCATTTCAGGCGTTTCCAGGTACAGAAACGACGCGTCCATTGAGGACAGCTTTTTGGCGTCACTCATATGTTCCTCCCGCGAACGGATCACGCGGCGCCTTGGTGGCGCTTCTTGCGTTCAGACGGTCCTGGGGTCAGGGCCTCAGTGGCGATTGTGCATTTTCCGGAGGCGCATATGCAATGACAAACGGACCCGACCGGTCAAATTGCCTGAATTGGCCCTCGGGTTGGGCCAGACGATCCGCCACCGCCCACAAGGCGGCCGGGTTCACGCCCAGTCCGACGTGACTGGCAAGGTGCACCTCAATGTTTTCAGCGGTGTCGGAGGGACGCAGCAGGCAAGTTCGCCAGTTCACGATGCCATCGGAGCGCGAGTAGATCGACGTGGTCGGAACCGGCAGATCGCCTGCGATCGCGTTTCGAAGCTCGGAATTGTCCTCAACCGTCTCGCCTGACAGCGCCTCGTAGAGCCGCGTGGCGTTGGTCGCTCTGATGTCGTTCGCAAACGGGCTTCCCAGCGTCATGACATACCGCACCATGTCCGGCGCCTGCAGCGCCAGATCGCGCGCATAGACGCCGCCCAGGCTCCACCCGACGACACTGACCTTGCGGCCGGTCGAGCTGTGAATCTCGGCAAGCCGATCCCGCAGCGCGGCCCGCATGCGCGAGACGCCGCCAATGTTGCGGCCCATCTTCCACGCGTAGGTGTCGTATCCGAGCTCCTTTAGATATCGCCGCATCGGCGCCATCGACAGATCGCTGGCGAGGAACCCCGGTAACGTCAGCACCGGATGACCATCGCCCTTCGGGGCGCGCATCAGGAGCGGCGAAAGCCACAGGCTGGCGTTGAATTCGAATATCCCTCTGGCTTCGGCCAGCAGTAGCCCAAGGCCCGGCGGACGAAGCCGGCCGTTGGTTTGCGGCTCGCTTCGGTCAATCGGCATCATTTCTTCTTGTCATTGGCGCGCGCACCGCCCAGGCCCGCCATGGTTGCGAACATGTCCTGAAACCGCTCGGCGATCCTCGGGTCGAACGTGAACCAGCTTTGCATCAGCGCTTCCGGCGAAACCTTTTCGATGTTGGCCATCATCTGGTGCTGGAGTTTGTCCATGACAGCCGTTTGCATCGGTTGCAGATCCGGAAGTCCGAAGAACTGCCGGGCTTCGAGGGGCGTGCAATCTATTTCGACGTTTACCTTCATGTCCCGCTCCTGATTGCATTTGTGACAGCTTGTCACAGTATCGCCGCGAGAGGCTGCGCGACGCAAGCGACCTGAGCGGACAAGGCGGCGTCTTGAGCCTTCATTTGGCAGAAATGGCTAGCCAAAACGCTCGACCGCAAAGGGCTTGGGATCGGCGAACGGCGTCTCGCCGGTCATCATCTCCGCCAGCAAACGGCCCGTCGCGGGGCCCAGCGTCAGACCGTGGTGCTGGTGCCCGAAATCGAACCACAGCCCGGCATGGCGGGGCGCCTTGCCGATCACCGGCAGCATATCGGGCAAGCACGGCCGTGCACCCATCCAGGGTTTTGTGTCGACCGCTTCTCCCAACGGAAACAGTGCGCGCGCCCGCGGCAGCGCCCGCCGAAGCTGGATCGGCGTGGGCGGTGCATCACGGCGGGCAAACTCCACGCCGGTGGCGAGACGAATGCCGCGGTTCATCGGCGCCAGCACGTAGCCTAGATCGGAATCGAGCACCGGATGATTGAGGATGGCATTGCCGCGCGGCGCCAGGTGCAGATGGTAACCGCGCTTGACGTTGAGCGGGACGGAATATCCGAGCGGACGAAACACCAGGTCGGACCATGGGCCGAGCGCCACCACGGCCTCGCGTCCACTGACCTTGCCGTCTGGTGTAGCGACCTGCCATCGCCCGCCTGCGTCCTGTTCGAGGGTCTGCGCATCTGCGACCACAAAGCGTCCCCCCTTGCGCTGGAACAGAGCACCATAGGCTTTGGCCAGCCCGCCCGGATCGAGGACGAATCCGGGCTCGGTGAAATGGATCGCGCCGGCGAATTCGCCGCTGAGGTGAGGCTCGCGTTGCATAATCGCCTTGTTGTCGAGTATTTCGCCTTGAACCCCGTATTGCCTCGCCCGCTCGAAATCCCGCATTGCATTGGCGAGCGTTGCATCCCACCGGTACATTTTGATCCAGCCGGTCCGCCGCAACAGCTCCGGCACTCCGGCTTCAGCCATCAGCGCCTCATGCTCGATCAGGCTGCGGCGGATCAGCGGCATCACCGCCATCGCACCGCGATGCGCCCGGTCCGGTGCGGAGGCCAGGAAGTAGCGCACCAGCCATGGCAGGAAGGAAGGCAGATCGGAGAATTGGTAGCGCACTTGCGGTGCGCGATTCATCGCGTATCGGAGGATCTCTCCGAGATCCCGCGGAAACATGTAAGGGAAGACCGAGGCGCATTCGATCATTCCGGCGTTGCCATAACTGGTCTCTTCGCCGGCAAGTTCGTGCTTGTCGACCAGGATCACGTCGCGCCCCCGCTGTTGCAGGTGGAGAGCGGCGCCGACGCCGACCATGCCGGCGCCCAACACAAGAACATCGGCCTTCAGTTCCGCCATCCGGCACTCCGTTGAATGTTACGTGCTTGCGCCCGCTGCCTACCGTGAAGCTAGTTATTGCACCATCGTCGCGCAAACCGGCTTGGCTTTTGCGGAAATCGCGCTTGCGCGGCGGCCAAACTCTGGCAACATGGATCGGCCAAACTCTCGATATTGCAGAAATGAACAGCGCGCCACAGCGGAGAACGTGAACAAATGTCGGTACGTCAAACCTTGCTTGCAGCGACCACCTTCTCAATCGTCGCTTTTGCGACCACCGCGGTATCGGCCCAAACCTTGCGCTACGCCAACCAGGGCGACCTCAAATCGTTGGATCCCTACACGCTCAAGGAAACCACGACCATCGCCCATCACGCGCATGTCTATGAAGGTCTGGTGACCCGCGACAAGGACCTGAAGACCGTTCCGGCGCTCGCCGAAAGCTGGGAAACGCTGGAGCCGACCCGGTGGCGTTTCCACCTGCGCAAAGGTGTCAAATTCCACAATGGCGACCCCTTTACGGCTGACGATGTCATCTTTTCCGCGGAGCGCGTTCGCGCCAAGGGCTCAAACTTCCTGACCAACGTTGCGGCCGACGCAAAGTTTGTCAAAGTTGACGACTACACGGTCGATGTGATGTTAGACTCGCCGAATCCCCTTCTCATTTCGCAATGGGACGGCTGGTACATCATGGACAAGAAGTGGTGCGAGGAGCACAACGCCGCGGCGCCGACGCCGGCCGCGGCGACTTCGCCGAGTTACGCCTCGCTCAACGCCAACGGCACCGGTCCTTTCCTGATCGAGAGCCATCAGCCCGGCGTGAAGACCGTGTTCAAGGCAAACCCGAACTGGTGGCGCAAGCCCGAGCACAATCTGAAAGAGATCATTTTCACGCCAATCGGTTCCGACGCCACGCGAGTTGCCGCTCTGCTTTCGGGCGAAGTTGACATCATCGAGCCGGTTCCGATTCAGGACATTTCGCGCGTCGATTCGAGTCCTAACGCGCAGGTGCTGAAGGGGCCGGAATTGCGTACCATCTTCCTCGGCATGGACCAGACCCGCGACGAATTGCTGTATTCGAACGTCAAGGGCAAAAATCCCTTCAAGGATATCCGCGTCCGCGAGGCCTTCTATAAGGCTGTCGATATCGAATTGATCAAGAACCGCGTCATGCGCGGTCTTTCGACGCCGTCGGCGCTGATGATCGCGCCGCAGCTTTTTAAGCTTTCGGGAGACTTCACGCGGCCGAAATTCGATCCTGAAGGCGCCAAGAAATTGCTCACCGAGGCGGGATATCCCGACGGTTTCGAAGTTACGATGGATTGCCCCAACGATCGCTACGTCAATGACGCTGCGATCTGCCAGGCGGTGGTCGGCATGCTCGCCCGCGTCGGCATAAAGATCAACCTTTTGGCGCAGCCCAAGGCGCAGTACTTCGCCAAGGTCCTGAAGCCCGGCGGTTACCAGACGTCCTTTTATATGCTGGGCTGGACGCCGGCGACATCCGATTCTCAAAACGTACTCTACGACATCATGGGCTGCCGCGACGAACCGAAGTCCAACCGCGGCGAAGCCAATCTCGGTGGCTACTGCAACAAGAAGATGGACGCAATTGCCGACAAGGTCCTGCTCGAGACCGATGCCGCCAAGCGCGACCTGCTGATCAAGGAAGCGTTTGAGATCGCGGCGAAGGACTACGGGTATATCCCGCTGCATCAACAGGCCCTGGCATGGGGCGTGTCGAAGAAGGTGAAACTGACGCAGCGTGCCGACAACCAGGTTCTGCTGTACTGGGCGACTGCACAGGAATAAGGCAGCTTCGCAAGTCCCGGTGGCTTCGTGCCCCCGGGACTTTTTCGTTTTTCAGGTTCGCGATGATGCGCGCCAGATCAAAAAAGACGTGAAAGGATCACATGCTCGCTTTCACTCTTCGCCGGGCGATCCAGGCCATCGGCGTCATGATCGCGGTCGGGATCATCTCGTTCTCGATGTTCCGTTTCGCCGGCGATCCGGTCAACCAGATCGTCTCGCTCGATACATCGGCCGCGGAGCGCGCCGCGGTCCGCAAATCGCTCGGCCTTGACGATCCCGTGCCGGTGCAGTTCGCGCGGTATTTCGCCAACGCGGCGCAATTCAAATTCGGCGTCTCGTACCAGTTTCGCCAGCCGGTCGCGAATTTGCTGATGGAGCGGATGCCGGCCACGCTGGAACTTGCCACCTGTGCCACGATTCTGGCGATGGTGTTCGGCATCCTGATGGGGGTCTATTCGGCGCTGAAACGCGACACGCTGCTTGCAAAAATATTCCAGGCGGTGTCGCTGATCGGAATCTCGCTGCCGACGTTCCTGATTGGCATTTTGTTGATCTATCTGTTCGCCGTGGTGCTGGGATGGCTGCCGTCGTTCGGCCGCGGCGAAGTCGTTCGGATCGGCTGGTGGACTACCGGGCTGCTCACGGTTTCCGGCCTCAAGGCCCTGATCATGCCGTCGATCACCCTCGGTCTGTTCCAGATGACATTGATCATGCGGCTGGTGCGGGCGGAGATGCTTGAGGTCCTGCGCACCGACTATATCCGCTTTGCACGGGCGCGCGGGCTGACGACACGCGCAATTCATTTCGGTCACGCACTCAAGAATACCCTGGTTCCCGTCATCACCGTCGCCGGGCTGCAGTTTGGCTCGGTAATTGCATTCGCGATCATTACGGAAACCGTATTCCAATGGCCGGGGATGGGATTGCTATTCGTGCAAGCTGTGCAAAACGTCGATATTCCGATCATGGCGGCCTATTTGCTGATGGTGTCCCTGATCTTCGTCACTATCAATCTCGTGGTCGATATTCTCTACACGGTTGTCGACCCACGCCTGCGCTCAACCATCAGCCGCCCAGCCTGAACGCGAGATTTTGCATGTCCGAAGCCGTCGTCCCGCACAAAGCCGATCCGAGCGCGCCGCGCACGGCTTTCCTGCCGGGGCGATGGTTCGGGCGTGCCGTCGAGAGCGACGTGTTCTATTCGTTTCGGCGCTCCAAGCTTACGATGGTTGCCGCGGCTATTGCTGTATTGTTCTTTCTGCTCGCGATATCAGCATCGGTTCTTGCCGTGCAGAACCCGTTCGACCCGGCACAGCTTCAACTGATGAATTCGCGCATCGCGCCAATCTGGACCGCTGACGGTCAGATCCCGTTCCTGCTTGGCACCGACGAACAAGGCCGCGATGTGTTTTCAGCCATTCTCTACGGCTTGCGCATTTCTCTCACCGTTGGCGTTCTCGGCGTATTGTTCTCCGGCACGCTGGGCATCATCCTTGGACTGATCGCCGGTTATTTCGGTGGCGCCGTCGATAGCCTGATCATGCGCGTCGCCGATGTGCAGCTTACTTTCCCCGCCATTCTGATCGCGCTGCTCATCAATGGCGTCGTCAAGTCGGTGTTCGGTAATCGCCTCGACGCCATGAGTACGCTGACGGTGTTGGTATTTGCGATCGGATTGAGTTTTTGGGTGCAATACGCCCGCACCGTGCGCGGCTCGGTCATGGTGGAGAAGAACAAGGATTACGTGGCGGCGGCGCAGTTGATCGGCCTTCCCGCCCCCGTGATCATGCTGCGGCACGTACTGCCAAACGCGATGGGGCCGATCCTGGTGATCGCGACCATCAATCTCGCGCTTGCAATTATCACCGAGGCAACGTTGTCGTTTCTTGGCTCCGGCATGCCCGACACCATGCCCTCGCTCGGCACCCTGATCCGGATCGGCAACAATTATCTGTTTTCCGGCGAATGGTGGATCGTCGCCTTCCCGGGCTTTGCGCTTGCGGCGCTCATCCTCTCCATCAACCTGCTCGGCGACTGGCTGCGCGATGCGCTCAATCCAAAACTCCGATGAGACGCGCCGCAATTCCCAAATATCTGATCCCATGACCGTACCCGTTCTCTCAGTGCGTAATCTTCAGGTGGAATTCGTCACCCGCCGCAGTACGCTGCGCGCCATCGACGGGATTTCCTTCGACATCGCCAAGGGAGAAGTGCTGGGCGTGGTCGGCGAATCCGGCGCGGGAAAATCAGTCACGGGTCTGGCGATAATCGGCCTGATAGATCCGCCTGGCCGCATTGCCGGCGGCGAGATTTATCTGTCGGGCATGCGGATCGACAATCTGCCGCCGGAAGAGCTGCGCCGGATCCGGGGAAAGCGGATCGGAATGATTTTCCAGGACCCGCTCACCAGCCTGAACCCGCTATACCGGATCGGCGACCAGCTCGTCGAAACCATCAAAACCCATCTCAATCTCACGGAATCGGCTGCACGAAAGCGCGCTATAGATCTGCTGGCCGAGGTCGGCATTCCCGCACCCGACAAACGCATCGATGCCTATCCGCACGAATTCTCCGGCGGCATGCGCCAGCGCGTCGTGATCGCGCTTGCGATTTGCGCCGAACCGGAACTGATCATCGCCGACGAGCCGACCACGGCGCTCGACGTCTCCGTGCAGGCGCAGATCATCTCGCTGATCAAACGCCTCGGGCGCGATCACGGCACTGCCGTGATGCTCGTGACCCACGACATGGGCGTTATCGCCGAAACCTCGGACCGGGTCGCGGTGATGTATTCCGGTCGTATCGCCGAAATCGGCCCGGTGCTGGACGTCGTGCAGAACCCGCTGCATCCCTATGCCAAGGGTTTGATGGGCGCGATCCCGACGCTCGCCGGCGACGCCGCGCGCCTTGTCCAGATCCCCGGCTCGATGCCGCGGCTTTCCGCAATCCCGCCGGGCTGCTCGTTCAACCCGCGCTGTGCGTTCGCGTTCGATCGCTGCCGGATTGAACGGCCCGAGCCGATCAGGCGTGGCGCCCAGGCGGTGGCCTGCCATCTTTATGACGCTGCCGCAAAGGACAACGCGGCATGACGACGGCGCCTTTTATTGAAGTCAAAAATCTGCGTCGCGTATTCGACGTTTCAAAGCCGTGGCTCAACCGCATGCTTGAAGGCGGCCACCTGGAATTCCTAAAAGCGGTCGACGGCGTGACCTTCGACATCGTCAAGGGTGAGACCTTCGCGCTGGTCGGCGAATCCGGCTCGGGAAAAACCACCGTCGCCCGAATGGTGGTCGGGCTGCTGCCGCCGACCTCGGGCGAGGTGATCATCGACGGAGTTTCGATGAGCGACGCCGGACAGTTGCAGGCGCGTCAGCGTCTGCGCCGCCGCATTCAGATGATTTTCCAGGACCCCTATGCGAGCCTCAACCCGCGCTTTCGGGTCGATACCATCGTCGCCGAGCCGATCCGCGCCTTCGATCTGATCCAGGGTGAGCGCAATATTCAGGCGCGAGTCGGCGAGTTGTTGAATCTGGTCGGCCTGCACGCCGACGACGGCTGGAAATATCCGCATGAATTTTCCGGCGGGCAGCGGCAAAGGATCGCGATTGCCCGGGCGCTGGCGTCCGAGGCCGAGTTCATCGTCTGCGACGAACCGACCTCCGCGCTTGATGTCTCCGTGCAGGCGCAGATCCTGAATCTGATGCGCGACCTGCAGGACAAATTCGGCCTCACCTACCTCTTCATCAGCCACAACCTTGCCGTGGTCCGGCACATGGCGAACCGCATCGGCGTCATGTATCTCGGCCGCATCGTCGAGATCGCCGAGGGCCGCGAACTGTTCAGCCGCCCGCG
>Ga0208991_1000050_pt1 | contig 18304 bp, 18 predicted proteins | sample MedBloCAOM3_M2_FD_187855 | JGI IMG/M metagenome (GOLD analysis project Ga0208991, IMG submission 187855) | Forest soil microbial communities from El Dorado National Forest, California, USA - Mediterranean Blodgett CA OM3_M2 (SPAdes) (version 2) | ecosystem: Environmental > Terrestrial > Soil >...
CAAGGAATGGAAGGCGGACCTGGAGCGTCATTTCTGGACCGAGATGTATCTCGATGGGGCAGAGTTGCAGCAATATCTCAAGCGCGAACTGACCGACATGAGGGCCGTTCTCAGCGAGCTCGGCCTTCTCGCTGGCGGTGGCTGAGCAAGATGGCTATGGATGGATTTGCGATCGGAGCCGCAGGAGACAGGTCATGATCGGACGGCTCAACCATGTGGCAATCGCGGTCCGCGATATCGCCAAGGCCGCGAACGTCTATCGCCAGACACTGGGCGCGCAGGTCTCCGAACCGATGCCGCAGCCCGACCACGGCGTAACAACGGTTTTCATCACGCTGCCCAATACCAAGATCGAGTTGCTCGAGCCGCTTGGAAAGGACTCTCCGATCGCGAAGTTTCTCGACCGCAATCCGGATGGCGGCATTCACCACGTCTGTTACGAGGTCGACGACATCCTTGCCGCGCGCGACAAGCTCAAGGCGCAGGGCGCCCGCGTGCTCGGCGACGGGAATGCGAAGATGGGCGCACACGGCAAGCCGGTGCTGTTCCTGCACCCCAAAGATTTTTGCGGCACGCTGGTCGAGATCGAGCAGGCGTGAATTGCTACGCGACAGGCCCCGCGGTATCGCGCGGCGAGCGGCGCGCCCGTACCGTCGCCAGCGCTAGTGCGGTGGATTTGAAGTTCCTAATCAGTCTTGCGGCGAGCTCGTGTAGGAACTTCAAATCCAAAGACCGCACTAGAATCATAAATCTGCTAGTGTCCCTTTGATTCCGAAGTTCGCGTCAGAACGCGCCGAGAGTACGGGCGAACTTCGGAATCGGGACACCAGTCACTGATGTCGCTGCCGACCTCGATCGCGATCTATTTCATCATCTGGTGGACGGTCCTGTTCGCCGTTCTGCCGTGGGGCATTCGCAGCCAACAGGAAGACGGTGCGATCGCGCCGGGCAGCGATCCCGGCGCGCCCGCGATCCCAAACCTCAAACGCAAACTCGTCTGGACCACAATCATCGCGGGTTTCGTGTTTGCGCTGTGGTACGTCGTTTACACCTACCGGCTGATCGCGCTCGACGATCTCGCCGCCATGCTCGGCGTCGTGCCGCATTAGGTCAGGCAAGATCCTAATACTGCCGGGGCCGTCGCCGAGGATCGCGGCCGTAGTTTTGGGGCACGCCCGTGTAGTTCAGATTGGGGACGCAAGATCCCCCGATCCCCGCGATGTCCGCCCGGCACTGCGCGTAGGTGTAAAACCCGCAATTCGTGCCACCGAGGACGTCGCGCGCGCACCAGGCGCCGTCGGCGCGCGCCTGGGCGCTGGTCAAGGACACTGCGGCCAGCGCGGTCGCGGCGAGAATGATCGTTCGCATCAAAGTCTCCTGGGCAAGTGAACCATGCACCAAGCGTATTGTAACTGCCTTGCGTCCGATGTGATGGCGGACACATGTGCGCGGTCCATCCGGGGTGAATGGGCGGGAATCGTGGGGATCGTCAGGCTCAAAAAAATCGAGCAGGGCCGAGGCCCTGCTCCCAAGACGCGCATGGATATAGGCGAAATTTTTGTGTTTTCGAGCGAGACGGCAGCGGCTTTGCGCCGACTTATCCTCCCAAGACTTGGACCGCGTGGCCGGCGGCGCCGGAGATTGCTTAGCGCTTCGACCTCACGCATTTCAACAATATCCGATCCGGTTTGACTTGTCACGAGAAGTAATAGCGTCAGCGAACTCTGAAAATCTATGTTATTTAGTTTGCAGTGCACCATAAAGCCGGGCGATACTCATCAAAGCAGACGTAATAGCTAGCAGAAGACCTTGATAGCTCTTGTGTTTTCGGGAGCGATCCGGCTTCACTCCGTGGTCTTCAAAGGAACCCGATTCTCAAATCACCATGCGCCTATCCCGCTACTTCCTGCCGATCCTGCGCGAGATCCCGAAAGAGGCGGAGATCGTCTCCCACCGCCTCATGCTGCGGGCAGGACTCATCCGCCAGGAGGCCGCCGGCATCTACGCCTGGCTCCCGCTTGGCCTTCGCGTGCTCAAGAAGATCGAGCAGATCGTGCGGGAGGAGCAGGACCGAGCCGGTGCCGTCGAACTCCTGATGCCGACGCTGCAGCTTGCCGATCTTTGGCGCGAGAGTGGCCGCTACGACGCGTATGGCCCCGAAATGCTGCGCATCAAGGATCGGCATGAACGGGAGATGCTGTATGGCCCGACCAACGAGGAGATGATCACGGAAATCTTCCGGGCCTATGTTCGCTCGTACCGCGATCTGCCGAAGATTCTCTATCACGTTCAGTGGAAATTCCGCGACGAGCAGCGCCCGCGCTTCGGCGTCATGCGCGGGCGCGAATTCCTGATGAAGGATGCCTATTCCTTCGATATCGACGAGGCCGCCGCCCGCATCTCCTACAACAAGATGTTCGTCGCCTACCTGCGCACTTTTGCGCGCATCGGGCTGAAAGCCATTCCGATGGCGGCCGAGACCGGGCCGATCGGCGGAGATCTCTCCCATGAGTTCATTATTCTGGCGGAGACCGGCGAATCCGGCGTTTTTTGTAACAGGGACGTGCTCGACCTTCCGGTTCCCGGCGAGGGCATCGACTACAACACTGATCTGATGCCACACATCCGTCCATGGACCGGGCTTTATGCCGCGACCGAGGACGTACACGATCCCATACGCTTTGAGCGCGAAGTTCCGGCGGACAAGCGCCTGCACACCCGCGGTATCGAGGTCGGGCAGATTTTCTACTTCGGGACCAAGTATTCCGAGCCGATGAAGGCGGTGGTGACTGGAGCCGACGGGGTGGAGCGGCCGATCCACGCCGGCTCCTATGGGGTCGGCGTTTCCCGTCTGGTCGCCGCCATCATCGAGGCGTTTCACGACGATGCGGGCATCAAGTGGCCGGAGGCGGTGGCGCCCTTCCGCGTGGCGATCCTCAACCTCAAGCAGGGCGCCGGCGACACCGATGCGGCCTGCGAACAGCTTTACCGCGACCTCACCGCCAAAGGTGTCGAGGTGCTATACGACGATCTCGACCAGCGCCCGGGAGCGAAATTCGCTACCGCCGACCTCATCGGCATTCCCTGGCAGGTTCTGATCGGGCCGAAAGGGCTTGCAGAAGGTAAGGTCGAGGTCAAGAAGCGGGCTGACGGCAGCCGCGAGCTGATGAGCGCGGCCGATGCGGTCGAACGACTGGCGTCATGAAACAGGGCGCTGTCCCGGCCTGGGGCGGGCAGGGCCTGAAACGGCCAGAATCGTGTGAAATCCGGGGGGCGGGGAACAAATCCTATGCGCGAGACCAGCAGCACCCACCCTTTCGCTCCGTTCGAATGGATGCTGTCGCTCCGATATTTGCGGGCGCGGCGGCAGGAGGGATTCATCTCGGTCAATGCCGCGTTTTCCTTCCTCGGCATCATGCTGGGCGTCGCCACACTGATCATTGTGATGGCGGTGATGAACGGCTTCCGCAAGGAACTGCTCGACAAGATTTTGGGCCTGAACGGACACCTGCTGATCCAGCCGCTGGAACAGCCGTTGACCGACTGGGAGGCGGTCGCCGAGCGCATTTCCAGGGTCCCCGGGGTCATCCTGGCCGCGCCGATCGTCGAGGGTCAGGCGCTGGCATCTTCGCCGTTCAATGCATCCGGTGTGCTGGTGCGCGGCGTGCGCGCCGCCGATCTCGCGAAGCTGCCCTCCGTCGCCAACAACATCCGGCAGGGCACGCTCGAAGGCTTCGACGCGGGGCAGGGGGTGGCGATCGGAAGAAGACTGGCCGATCAATTGTCGTTGCGCGTGGGTGACAGCGTGACGCTGGTTGCTCCGCGCGGCGCGGTCACGCCGATGGGCACGACGCCACGCATCAAGCCCTACAAGGTCGCGGCCGTGTTCGAAGTCGGCATGTCGGAATACGACTCCGCCTTCGTGTTCATGCCGCTGCCCGAGGCGCAGGCCTATTTCAATCGCGCCGGGGACGTCACCGCCATTGAGGTGTATGTCGACAAGCCGGACCAGATCGACCGCTACCGCAGGCTCATCACCGAAGCGTCCGGCCGCCCGATCTTCATGATCGACTGGCGCCAGCGCAACTCCACCTTCTTCAACGCGCTGCAGGTGGAGCGCAATGTGATGTTCCTGATCCTGACAATCATCGTGATCGTGGCGGCGTTCAACATCACGTCGGGTCTGATCATGCTGGTGAAGGACAAGGGCCGCGACATCGGCATCCTGCGCACCATGGGCGTGACCCAGGGCGCCATCATGCGGGTGTTCATGATGACCGGCGCCTCGGTCGGCGTGGTCGGCACGCTCGTGGGTTTCCTGTTGGCGCTCCTGGTGTGCCTCAACATCGAATCGATCCGCCGCTTCATCTCCTGGCTCACCAACACCGAGTTGTTCTCGCCTGAGCTCTATTTCCTCTCCAAGCTGCCGGCCGATCTCGATGTCGGCGAGACCACGGCGGTGGTCATCATGGCGCTCGCGCTGTCGCTGCTGGCGACGCTCTATCCGGCCTGGCGCGCGGCGCGCCTCGATCCGGTCGAGGCGCTGCGATATGAGTGATGCGACGATCAACGACCAGGCGGCGTCGCAGCCAGGCCTCGAAACCGGCGCGGAAGCACCGCCCGTCCTGTTCCTGCACGGGATCGACCGGCACTATAGCCAGGGCGACGTCGTGCTGGACATCCTCAAGGGAGCCGAGTTCGCGATCTGGCCGGGGCAATCGGTGGCGCTGGTGGCGCCCTCCGGCGCCGGCAAGTCGACGCTTTTGCACGTTGCGGGCCTGCTGGAACATCCGGACGCCGGCGAGGTCTATATCGACCAGATTCCGACATCGCGCCTCCCGGACGCCGAGCGCACACGCATCCGGCGTGTCGAGATCGGCTTCGTCTATCAATTCCACCATCTGCTGATGGAGTTTTCCGCGCTGGAGAACGTGGTCATGCCGCAGATGATCCGCGGGTTGTCGCGTCCGGAAGCCATTCGGCGCGCGACGGATCTGCTCGGCTATCTCGGCCTCAAGGAGCGTCTCACGCACCGCCCGGCGGAGCTTTCAGGCGGCGAGCAGCAGCGGGTCGCGATCGCACGCGCGGTCGCCAATGCGCCGCGCATTCTGCTCGCCGACGAGCCGACCGGAAATCTGGACCCGCGCACCTCCGACCACGTGTTCTCCGCGCTCACCCAGTTGGTGCAGGCCTCGGGGCTCGCAGTCGTGGTCGCCACCCACAACATGGACATCGCCGGGCGCATGGACCGCCGCGTCACCCTTAGGGATGGGCTGGTCATCGAGTTGGAGTAGGCGGAACCTCCGCAAGTGCTTTCGCGCACGATCAGCGCCTGACTATTTCGGAACTTGAACCAGTGTAGCCAGCTGCTCCTGGGTGAGCGGCGCGGGGATATATTTGAATTTCACCGCATCGCCCATCATGTCCTCAAGCCCGACGATGCGAATGGGATCGATGCTGTCCTTGGTGATGAAATCGGGCGCCTGGCGGGCAAGACGGTCACCGAGCCCCGACCAGGCTGCATAGGCCTTGATGGCGTCCGGGCTCGCATAGAGCCAATCGAGCGTCTCGCGGTAGGCTCTCACATATCGCGTCAATGCATCCCTGCGTCGCTCGAGTGTATTCGCGTGCGCGATCCAGGCGCGAATCGTTTGATTCTGCACTTCCGGAATGTCGGCCCCCTTTGCTATCAGGCGAATGCGTCCATCTTCCACCGCGTCGAGCGCGAACGGCGCCTGCGCGAACCCGATATCGACCTGTTTAGTCATCACCTGGGTGAAGGTGGAGGAGTAATTCCCAGTCGCTTGCGGGACGAGGCTGACGCCGAAATGTTTTGCGAGCGCCAAGGCGAGCATGTGCGAACTCGACCCGCTGGTCGAGATGCCGATGGTCTTGCCCTCGGCATCCTTCATGCCGCGAATGGCTGAGTCGGCGCGCACGTAATAAAGCTGGTCGCGGGCTCCGGTGAACGACGCGCCGATCATTCGGATCGGAGCGCCTTTGGTAAAAGCGCCGAAGACCGCGTGCGTTCCGGGGCCGATGCCGATGTCGACGCTGCCGGAGAGCACGATCTGGATGGTCTCACCGCTTCCTTGAGTGTAGAGCACTTCGAGCGCGAGGCCGTGCTTCTTGAAGATTCCGGCGTTCTGGCCGAGTTCCGACACGCACTGCTCCCAGCCGCCGCGCTGTCCGACTGCGATCTTGAGCGCATCCTCCGCGGCAGCGGCGGCGTGCAACAGCATCAGCGACAGGGTGGCGGCCAAGCCTCGGCGCAGCAAAAATCGCGACATTTGCGTCCTCCGGCGTAGATGCACATGTTTATCACAATGCAGCACGGCGGTTGAGGCGGCCGGGTTGTCGCCGCGGCGTCGGAGGGGGACCTGGAACAACGGTCCCGATCGGGTGTTCAATCGGGCGGGTGGGTTTACGAGGACAGCGATGATGATGACCCGCGTCGCGCTCGCGCTGCTTGCGTCGGCAACGCTCGCGACCGATGTCCAACCGGCCGCTGCGGAAATCTACCGGCCTTGGTGCGTCCAGTACGGCGGCAGCAACGGCGACAACGGCATCACCTGCGCCTTCACCTCGTTCGAGCAATGCAACACCGGCCAAGGCAACCGGTCCAGGCGGCGCTGATCAAGCGTCTGCGAAGCCGCGTTGACTGTCGGAAGGCCGCCCGTTCGCGCAGTTCGATCTCGTCCAGACCCTCAACCGCATTCCCGCTTGACTTTGGAACAGAGCATGAACTATGTTCATGTCTTGTTCTGTTGTGCAGGAGTTGGAAAAATGGTTAGGGCCGTCGTTGAAGAAGCCGCCACGCTCGCCTCACTGGCGCTGTTTCTGGGCATGGTTGCGATCTGGGCGCAGGTTATTGCGACCCTCTGAGGCGCTGCTGGTCGGGCATCGCCCGATGAGATCTCGGTCGAGGAACCCGATCCAAGAGCCTGATCCAAGAGCCTGATCCAAGAGCCTGATCCAAGACCGGATCCAAGACCGGATCCAAGAACTCAGGACTAAAGAGGCCGGGCTCCCAGCAAGAGTCCATTGATCAAGAGTCTGGGGATAAGCCGCATCCGGTCGTCCCAGACGGCGCTCGTGGTGGACAGCGCCCGCACCCCGCCTCCACATTCGCCCTGCGCGAGAATCGTGAGGGTCGAATGCCGGGCTTCGTCCACCTGCATGTGCACTCGTCTTACTCCTTGCTCGAGGGCGCTTTAACGATTGCGCGGCTGTCCGAGCTCGCCAAGGCCGACCGGCAGCCCGCGCTCGCGCTCACCGACACCGACAATATGTTCGGGGCGCTTGAATTCTCCGACAAGATGGCGGGGGCGGGCATTCAGCCGATCATCGGCTGCGCGCTGGCGATCGATTTCTCCGATCAAGACAGCGGTCCACGCGCCGGCACGGGGCCGATGCTGGAGCGCCCGCGCATCGTTCTGCTGGCAGCGCGCGAGAGCGGCTACCGCAGCATGATGCGCCTCAACTCTCGCGCGTTTCTCGAGACCGAGCCAAACGAGCAGCCCCACCTCAAGCTGGCCTGGCTCGACGGCGAGAGCGACGGTTTGATCGCATTGACCGGAGGCCCCGGCGGGCCGCTCGATGCTGCCGTGCTCGGCGGTCAGGATCAGCTGGCGAACGGGCGCTGCGAGGCGCTGCTGCGGCTCTTCGGCGATCGCCTCTACGTCGAATTGCAGCGGCACGGCACGACCGCGGAACGCACCGCGGAGCCGGCGCTCGTCGAGCTCGCCTATGCACGCGGGATCCCGCTTGTCGCCAGCAACGAACCGTTGTTTGCCCGCCGGGAAGATTACGAGGCCCATGATGCGCTGATCTGCATCGCCGAAGGGCGGCTCATGGTCGAGACCGACCGGCGCCAACTCACGCCCGAGCACCGGTTCAAGACCCGGGCGGAAATGGCCGAGTTGTTCGCTGACCTTCCCGAGACGATCGCCTCGACGGTCGAGATCGCGCAGCGTTGCGCGTTCCGGCCGCGCGTGCAGGCGCCGATCCTGCCACGGTTCTCGGTCGGCAGCGAGGGCGCGGCGGTCGATGAGGCGGCGGAGTTGCGCAAGCGCGCCGAGGCCGGGCTCGAACACCGGATCAACAGCCATGGCGTCGCGCCCAGCCGAACGGTCGAGGACTACCGCGAGCGACTGGCCTTCGAGCTCAACGTGATCGCAGGCATGAAATATCCCGGTTACTTCCTCATTGTCTCCGACTTCATCCAATGGGCGAAGGCGCAGGGCATCCCGGTCGGGCCGGGACGCGGCTCGGGCGCAGGCTCGCTTGTCTCCTACGCGCTCACCATCACCGACCTCGACCCCATGCGTTTCGGGCTCCTGTTCGAGCGCTTCCTCAATCCCGAGCGCGTGTCGATGCCCGATTTCGACATCGATTTCTGTCAGGACCGCCGCGACGAGGTCATCGGCTACGTGCAGGAGCGCTACGGCCGCGATCGCGTGGCGCAGATCATCACCTTCGGCACGCTGCAGGCGCGCGGCGTGCTGCGCGACGTCGGCCGCGTGCTGCAGATGCCGTATGGCCAGGTCGACAAGTTCTGCAAGCTCGTGCCGCAGAATCCGCTCAATCCGGTCACGCTCGGCCGCGCCATCGACGACGAGCCGCGGCTGCAGGCGGCGCGCGAGAGCGATCCGGTGGTCGCGCGCGCCTTCGACATCGCGCAACGGCTCGAAGGCCTGCACCGCCACGCCTCGACCCACGCCGCCGGCATCGTGATCGGGGAGCGGCCCCTCACCGAGATGGTGCCGCTCTACCGCGACCCGAAGTCCAACATGCCGGTAACCCAGTTCAACATGAAATGGGTCGAGCAGGCGGGCCTCGTGAAGTTCGATTTTCTCGGGCTCAAGACGCTCACGGTGCTGCAGACCGCGGTCGCGCTGCTGCGCAAGCGGGATATCGACATCGATCTCGCGGCCATCCCACTCGATGACGAAAAAACCTATGCCATGCTCGCACGCGCCGAAGCGGTTGGTGTCTTCCAACTGGAAAGTCAGGGCATGCGGCGCGCCTTGCTCGACATGCGCCCGGACCGCTTCGAAGACATCATCGCGCTGGTAGCGCTCTATCGGCCGGGTCCGATGGCCAACATCCCAACCTACTGCGCGCGCAAGCATCGCATGGAGGAGCCCGACTACATCCATCCCAAGCTGGAGCCGATCCTGCGCGAGACCTTCGGCGTGATCGTCTACCAGGAACAGGTGATGCAGGCGGCGCAAATTCTCGCGGGCTATTCGCTCGGCGAGGCCGACCTCCTGCGTCGCGCGATGGGCAAGAAAATCCGCAGCGAGATGCAGAAGCAGCGCAGCCGATTCGTGTCCGGATGCGTCGAGCGCGACATCGATCGCGGCCAGGCCGAAACGATCTTCGAATTGCTCGAGCGTTTCGCCGACTACGGCTTCAACAAGAGCCACGCCGCCGCCTACGCGCTCGTCGCCTATCAGACCGCCTATATGAAGACGAACTATCCGGTCGAGTTTCTCGCGGCCTCCATGACCCTCGACATGGGAAATACCGACAAGCTCTCGGAATTTCGTGCCGAGGCCGTGCGCCTCGGCGTCAAGGTCGAGCCGCCGTCGATCAACCGCTCGGGTGTGGCGTTCGAGGTGGAGGGCAAGACCATGCACTACGCGCTCGCCGCCCTCAAAGGCGTCGGACGCCAGGCCGTCGAGGCGATCGTCGCGGCGCGTGGCGAGCGTCCCTTTACCGGGCTTGCCGATTTTGCCGGACGGGTCGACCCGCATGCCGTCAACAAGCGCGTGCTGGAGAGCTTGGCCGCCGCCGGCGCGTTCGACGCACTGGAGGGAAATCGCGCCCGCGTGTTCGCGGCCGTCGACACCATGCTCGCGACCGCGCAACGCGCCCACGAAGATGTCGCGGTGGGACAGTCGGAACTGTTCGGCGGCGGGCCCGCCCACATGCCGCTCGCACTCGGCGACATCGAGCCCTGGCTTCCAGCGGAGCGGCTGCAGAAGGAATTCGATGCTATCGGCTTCTTTCTCACCGGCCATCCGCTCGACGATTACGCCGCCACGCTCAAGCGCATGCGGGTGCAGTCGTGGGCCGAGTTCGCGCGTGCCGTGCGCACCGGCGCGAATGTCGGACGCGTCGCTGGCACCGTGGTCGCGCGCACGGAGCGGCGCACGCGCACCGGGAGCAAGATGGGCATCATCGGGCTGTCGGACCCGACCGGGCATTACGAGGCCGTCATCTTCTCCGAAGGACTGGCGCAATTCCGCGACCTGCTCGAGCCGGGCGCGGCCGTGCTGCTGATGCTGTCGGCCGAACTGCAGGGCGACGATGTGCGCGCGCGCATCCAGATGGTGGAGGCGCTCGACCAGGCGGCGGCGAAGCTCTCCAAGGGGCTGCGCGTTTTTCTGCGCGCCGAGGCGCCGATCGAGAGCGTGGCCAAACGGCTCGAAGCCCCCACAGCGGGCCGCATGGCGCAGGATCAGGGGGAAGTCGCCCTGGTGCTGATGCTGGGGGAGGGGACCGAGGTCGAGGTGAAGCTGCCGGGACGTTTCAAGGTCTCCCCACAGATCGCCGGCGCCATCAAGGCGGTGCCCGGGGTGGTGGCGGTCGAGGCGGTGTAATCCATCCGCAGCCGCGCTAGTCTCGGACCCACGGCGGCGTGTGGCCATCCGTTGTCGGATGCAACGGATACCGCCTTCCGCTCGCCCGGGAGGACGCACATGAAAATGATGAGCGCGTGGCTTGGCGCAGGGTGGCTTGGCGCCGCGATGGCGCTCGCCGCCGTTTCCGCGCCGGCCCAGAACGCCGCCACGGTACCGCAGTTTCAAGTCGATCCGTTCTGGCCCAAGCCGTTGCCGAACAACTGGCTGCTGGGGCAGGTCTCCGGCATCGCCACCGACAAATATGATCGCATCTGGGTCGTGCATCGACCGGCTTCGCTCACGCCGCGCGAACGCGCGGCCGAGCAGAATCCACCGGAAGCCGGATGCTGTGTCGCCGCTCCGCCGGTGCTGGTGTTCGATCAGTCCGGGAACCTGATCCGCCACTGGGGTGGACCGGGACAGGGCTATCAATGGCCCGAGAGCGAGCATGGCATCTTCGTCGACAGCAACGATTTCGTCTGGCTGGCCGGCAACGGCAAGAAGGACGGCCAGCTCCTCAAGTTCACCATGGACGGCAAGTTCGCCTTGCAGATCGGCAAGGCGGGGCAAGGCAACGACAGCAATTCGACCGAGCGGCTGGGATCTCCGGCCGACGTCGCGGTGGACGTCGCAGCGAAGGAAGTCTTCGCGGCCGACGGCTACGGCAACCGGCGTGTGGTCGTGTTTGATTCCGAGACCGGCGCCTACAAGCGCCACTGGGGCGCCTACGGCAAACCGCCGAGCGACGAGAAGACGCCGCCGTATGACCCCGCCAAGCCTGCCTCGCAGCAATTCGGCAACCCGGTGCACTGCATCCGCATCGACAAGGACGGGCTTGTCTATGCCTGCGACCGCACCAACAATCGCCTGCAGATTTTCCGCAAGGACGGGACCTTCGTTTCCGAACACATCTTCGAGAAGGCGACGCGCGGCACCGGCTCAGTCTACGATCTCGTGTTCTCGCCCGATAAGGAGCAGAAATTCATTTACATGATCGACGGAATGAACGGCGAGGCTCGCATCGTCGACCGCGCTTCGAAGGAGACACTGGGTCGCTTCGGCCGACCCGGGCGGCAGGTCGGACAGTTCACGGCGCTGCACAACATCGCCGCCGACGGCCAGGGAAACATCTACACGGCAGAGGTCAATACCGGGCAGCGGATCCAAAAGTTCCGACGACTCGATCTGCAGAATTAACGAGCCGGGGTCGCCGGAGCGAAGCTCCAGGGCGACCCGCAGCCGGGACACGGTCGGCCGCATTTGGAGGGTGCCATGGGGTTGCTCGTGCGATTTCTTGCCGTGCTGTTCGCGCTCGGACCGGCAGCAACGTCCTCCCTCGCGGCTGACTTCGATTGTCCGCGTGTCACGGTGATCGTCCCCTATCCCGCCGGCGGTGCAGCCGACGTTGCGGCCCGCTTGGTGGCCGATCGCCTCGAACTCGGTCTGAAAAAGAGCTTCGTGATCGAGAACCGGCCGGGCGCAACCGGAAATATCGGGACGGCTGTGGTGGTCAATGCCAGGCCCGACGGCTGCACCCTGCTGGTCAATGCCGCTGTCATCGCCACCTTTCCCTGGAGCTTCACCAAGCTCGGATTCGACCCGGTCAAGGATTTGGCGCCGGTCGGCGGGATCGGCGTGACCCCGACCCTGCTGGTGGCGCCGAAATCGCTGCCGGCCGGCGACCTCAAGGGCCTCGTGCAATTGAGCAAGCAGCGCCCCGACGGCCTGAGCGTCAGCACCGCCGGCTACGGGCTCTTGCAGCACCTGGCGGTCGAGGAGATGGCGCAGCGTACCGGCGCCAAGTTCGTGCACGTGGTCTACAAGGGCGGCGCGCAGGCCGCGACCGATCTCATCGCTGCGCGCCTCGATTTCGGCAGTTTTGCCGCCGGTTCGGTGATCCAGTTCGTGAAAGAAGGCCAGATCAAGCCCCTGGCCGTCGTCCAGGAGACCCGCTCGGACCTGGTGCCTGACGTGGCGACCACCGCCGAGCAGGGGCTGCCCGGTCTCGATGCCGGCGTTCATTTCATGCTGTACGCACCGGCGGCAACGCCCAAGCACGTCGTTTCCGTCCTCAACGGCGAACTCAACAAGATCGTCGGCGATCCGGCCTTGAAGCAGCGTTTTGGCAATATCGGTTACGACCCGACCGCGCTCACCCCGGACGCCGCGGCGGCGATCATGCGCAAGACCGGCGAGGTGTGGGCGCCCGTCATCAAGCGCCTGAACATCAAGCTGGATTGACCGCGGCCAGATCGCCCGGGCGATCCCGTTGGCGATCCTTGCGTCGGCCGATTCATGCCTATATAAGCCCGGTCATCTCACACGCGGACCTTGGCCTTACAGCCGTCCGGTGGCTCATTCTGACCGCTAGGTCAGGGGGAGCTCACGGGTCCGCGGCGGCTCAACCGGAGAATACAAATGTCGCTTCCTGACTTCTCTATGCGCCAGCTCTTGGAAGCTGGCGTTCATTTCGGCCATCAGGCTCATCGCTGGAATCCGAAGATGGCGGAGTACATCTTCGGCGCCCGCAACAACATCCATATCATCGATCTCGCCCAATCCGTGCCGATGATGCACCGCGCCCTGCAGGCGGTGAGTGACACGGTGGCCAATGGCGGGCGCATCCTGTTCGTCGGCACCAAGCGTCAGGCGCAGGATGCCATCGCCGAGGCGGCCAAGAAGTCGGCGCAGTATTACGTCAATTCGCGCTGGCTCGGCGGCACGCTCACCAACTGGAAGACCATCTCCCAGTCGATCTCGCGCCTGCGCAAGCTCGACGAGATGCTCGCGTCCGGAGAGTCCCAAGGGTACACCAAGAAGGAGCGGCTCACGCTGCAACGCGAGCGCGACAAGCTCGATCGCGCCCTCGGCGGCATCAAGGACATGGGCGGCCTGCCTGATCTCCTGTTCGTGATCGACACCAACAAGGAGGATATCGCCATCAAGGAGGCGAGGCGCCTTGGCGTGCCGGTCGCGGCTGTCGTGGATACCAATTGCGACCCCAACGGCATCACTTATGTCGTGCCCGGCAATGACGATGCCAGCCGTGCCATCACGCTCTACTGCGATCTCGTGGCGAAAGCCGCCATCGATGGCATCTCGCGGGCCCAGGGCGAACTGGGCGTCGATACCGGCGCCGCGGCCGAACCGATCGCAGAAGAGGTACCGCCGGCGGCCGAGGGACCCGGCTATGAAGTGCTGTCGGGTCCGCGCGGCGTCGCCGACGACCTCAAGAAGCTGCATCATGTCTCGCCCGCGATCGAGAAGAAGTTCAACGATCTCGGCATCTTCCATTATTGGCAGATCGCAGGCCTGGGGCCCGACGCGGCCCACACGATCGGCGAAGAGGTCGGATTGCCCGCCCGCGTGGAAGGCTGGATCGCGCAGTCGAAAGAATTGACCGCGGAATAACGCTCTCGGCATGCCCGGGCTTGTCCCGGGCCTTCAACTTGCGGAATGAACGACGCGGATGGCCGCCGAGCTGCGGCCATCCGCATAGAGGATCACAGTCATGGCCAATATCACCGCGCAAATGGTGAAGGAGCTTCGCGAGCGCACCGGCGCCGGCATGATGGACTGCAAGGCGGCGCTCCAGGAAACCGATGGCGGCATCGAGCAGGCCGTCGATTTGCTGCGCAAGAAGGGGTTAGCCAAAGCCGCCAAGAAGGCCGGCCGCATTGCCGCCGAAGGTCTCATCGGTCTCGCGGTGGAGGGAACGAAGGGCGTTCTGGTCGAGGTCAATTCCGAAACCGATTTCGTTGCGCGCAACGATCTGTTTCAAGGCCTGGTCAAGATGATCGCCAACGTCGCGCTTACGGTCGGAACCGACGTCGAGAAGATCAAGGCGGCTAAGGTGGGCACTATCACAATCGCCGACGCGATTGCCGACACCATCGCCAAGATCGGTGAGAACATGACGCTGCGGCGGGCGTCGCCATTGTCGGTCGGGACCGGCGTCATCGCCAGCTATGTGCACAACTCGGTCGAGGAAGGTCTCGGCAAGATCGGGGTCCTGGTGGCACTTGAGTCCATCGGCAAGGCCGATGAACTCAAGCGCTTCGGCCGCATGGTCGCGATGCACGTCGCCGCCTCCAATCCGCAGGCGCTCGATGCCTCCGGCCTCGACGCAGATGTGGTCCGGCGCGAGAAGGAGGTGCTCGCGGACAAGTACAAGGCGCAGGGAAAGCCTGCGAATGTGGTCGACAAGATCGTCGAATCAGGGCTCAAGACCTTCTACAAGGAGGTCTGCCTGCTCGATCAGGCCTACATCCACGAGCCGGACAAAAGTGTTTCCCAGGCGATCAAGGAAGCCGAGGGCAAGGTCGGCGGCCCGATCAAGGTTACCGGGTTCGTGCGCTATGCGCTGGGCGAAGGCATCGACCGGCCGGAGAGTGATTTCGGCGGCGAGGTCGCTGCCTTGGTCAAATCGACCTGAGCGTTTTCTAAGCGGTGTTCCCACCCATGCGATCACCGTGTCGAGCCGCTTGCGCCGGCGGTAGACCGCAGGAGCTGCCATGACAGAACCCGTCTACCGGCGCGTCGTGGTGAAGGTCTCCGGCGAGGCGCTGATGGGTCCCGACGCTTTCGGCATCCATCAGCCGACGCTCGAAGGCATCGCGGCCGATCTCGTCGCCACCCAAGCGCTGGGCGTGGCCGTTGCGGTCGTGGCGGGCGGCGGCAACATCTTTCGTGGCGTCAAGGTGTCCGAACAAGGCATTCCGCGCGTCACCGGCGACATGATGGGCATCCTCGCAACCGTCATGAATGCCTTGGCGCTCGAGAGCGCGATCGAAAAGGCCGGAATTGCCGCCCGTACCATGTCGGCGCTGGCCATGCCCGAAGTCTGCGAGACATATGAGCGGCGGCAAGCCCTTCGCCATCTCGAGGAGGGGCGGATCGTCCTACTCGCCGCGGGCACTGGTAATCCATTCTTCACCACGGACACCACCGCCGTGCTGCGAGCGGCCGAAATCGGCGCGCAGGCGGTGCTCAAGGCCACCGATGTCGACGGCGTCTACAGCGCCGATCCGAAGAAGGACAAAAATGCCAAGCGCTACGACCGCTTGACCCATCAGGAGGCGATCGAGCGCAACCTGAAAGTCATGGATACCACTGCCTTCGCGCTTGCCCAGGAGAACCGTATGCCTATCATCGTGTTCTCGATCCGCGAAAAAGGAGCGATCGCGGCTGTGCTGCGCGGAAACGGGCGCGCCACTCTCGTCGGCAATTGAGACAGTCGCATCCCGCGGACACGGCGCCACACGAAAGCGGCACGCTCGCGGGATCGACCAACGTATTCGGAGGGTCGCCATGGCAAACCCGACGCACGACATGAACGAGCTCAAGCGCCGCATGCAGGGCGCAATCCAACTGTTGAAGCAAGAATTGGGCGGGCTGCGTACCGGGCGGGCGTCGCCGAGCCTGCTCGAGCCGGTGCAGGTCGAGGCCTACGGCACCCACATGCCGCTCAACCAGGTCGCCACCGTCAGCGTGCCCGAGCCGCGGCTCCTTTCGGTGCAAGTGTGGGACCGGTCGATGGTGCACGCGGTGGAAAAGGCAATTGCCGCTTCCAATCTCGGCCTTACGCCATCTACCGAAGGCCAGGTCTTACGGTTGCGAATTCCTGAACTCAACGAGGAGCGGCGCAGGGATCTGGTCAAGGTCGCGCACAAATATGCCGAAGCGGCACGGGTCGCGATCCGGCACGTGCGGCGCGACGGTCTTGATGTGCTGAAGAAGCTCGAAAAGGATCATAAGATCAGCGAAGACGACGGCAAGAGGTCCTCCGAGCAGATCCAGAAGGCGACCGACGAAGTGATCGCCGAGGTCGACAAGATGTTGGCGGCGAAGGAAAAGGAAATCCTCACGGTGTGAGGTCGAAGCCGATGTCGAAGACCGAGCCGCTGCGCACTGTCGAGATCGGCGATTTCGCCGTGCCGCGGCACGTCGCCATCATTATGGACGGCAACGGGCGTTGGGCAGCCGCGCGCGGACTGCCGCGCGGGGAAGGACATCGCCGCGGAGTGGAGGCGCTCCGCCGCACCGTCCGCGCCGCCGGCGATCTCGGCATCGGTTTTTTGACTATCTTCTCCTTCAGCGCCGAGAATTGGTCCCGACCGGCGGCTGAAATCCGTGAGCTGATGGGACTGTTGCGCCGGTTCATCCGCCACGATCTCGCGGATCTCCACCGCGAAGGCGTGCGGGTGCGCGTGATCGGCGAGCGTGAAGGTCTCGATCCCGAAATCCGACGGCTGCTCGATGAAGCCGAGGAGCTGACCAAGCATAACGAAAAGCTCGTTCTGGTGGTCGCGTTCAATTACGGCGCCCGCCAGGAAATCGCACGTGCGGCCCGACGGATGGCGGCGGCCGTGGCAGCCGGTGATTTGGCGGCCGGCGCCGTGACGGCCGACAAGCTCGCGAGCTACCTCGACGCGCCGGACTTGCCAGATCCTGACCTCATCATCCGCACCAGCGGCGAGCAGCGGCTCTCTAATTTCCTGTTGTGGCAGGCGGCCTACAGCGAGCTCGTCTTCGTGCCGACCTATTGGCCGGATTTCGACCGCACGGCCCTCGAAAACGCAATCATCGAGTATCGCCGCCGCGAACGCCGCTTCGGCGGCCTGATAGCGCGCACCGGGTCGTGATCGTGGCGGGCGCGGATCATCCATTGCGCGCGGTCGGGTCTCGCGGCGGAGAACTTGCGCTGCGGGTATGTTCGGCGCTGGTGCTGGTGCCGCTCGCGGTCGGCACCGCCTATCTTGGCGGCTGGCTGTTCGCCGTCTTTTGGGGCCTCGCGGCGATGGGCGTGCTTTGGGAGTGGACCTCGCTGGTGGCCAGATCCGACCAGCGAAGCGTGCTGATGACGGGGGGAGCTTCGCTTGCACTCGCGGTCACGCTGGTAGCGACCGGACACCTTCTGGCGGCCGTCATTGTGCTCGCCATCAGCACGCTTGGCGTAGCGTCGCTCGCGCCGGCCAAATGGCGTACTTGGATCGCGGCAGGTGTTCCCTATGCCGGTGCGCTCGGGGTTGCCCCGATCGTGCTGCGCTCCGACAGCGAGGATGGTTTCCTGGCGGTAATTTTTCTGTTCGCGATCGTGTGGACGACCGACGTCGTCGCCTATTTCACGGGGCGCGGAGTCGGTGGCCCCAAGCTGATGCCGCAAGTCAGCCCGAAAAAGACCTGGTCGGGCGCGATCGCTGGCACGCTTGCTGCACTCCTCGTGGCGTTCGCGCTCGCCAAGGTGGCGGCCCTTACCGGGTTGTTCGCCATCGCCATGTTGGCGATTATTTTGTCGATATGCGCTCAGGCAGGAGACCTGTTCGAATCGTTCCTCAAGCGCCGATTCGACGCCAAGGATTCGGGCCATCTCATCCCCGGCCATGGCGGACTAATGGATCGCCTCGACGGCTTCGTCACCGCCAGCGTTGTGGCTGCGCTGATTGGATTGCTGCGCGGCGGGTTCGAGGCGCCGGGCCGCGGTCTGCTGGTGTGGTGAGTTGATGACGTCGGACACGTCGCGGCTTGCGTTTGACCGGTCGGCACCCGCGCCGACCGAGCGCACGGTCACGATCGGTGCCTCCCGCCGCCGGCGCTCGCCGCCGTCGAGCAGGTTGCGCCTAAGCTTGCGGCGCAGATATCCGATGTACACGTCGAGCGAGTTCGAATCGGGA
>Ga0208991_1000051_pt1 | contig 18226 bp, 14 predicted proteins | sample MedBloCAOM3_M2_FD_187855 | JGI IMG/M metagenome (GOLD analysis project Ga0208991, IMG submission 187855) | Forest soil microbial communities from El Dorado National Forest, California, USA - Mediterranean Blodgett CA OM3_M2 (SPAdes) (version 2) | ecosystem: Environmental > Terrestrial > Soil >...
GCCGTACAGGCGCGCGAGCGTGTCCATGCCGGTGCCGGCGGCGAGCGGGACGATGATCGTGACCGGCCGGGAGGGATAACTCTGGGCCAAGGCCGGCGCGCCCGGCTGCATGACCGTGAGCGCGAGCAGAGCGAGCGCGCAACGCGCCGATAAGGCGAACATGCCGTTTCCTCGTGTTCTGATGTCCCGCATTCGCGGCGGTTGCCGTGCCTCATCGCAGCATGAGGCACGGTGGTATTTTGGGCCGCGGTGGCTCTAGCACGCAACGGGGCGGGATGCATGCGGCGGCTGGCCGCGGCGTGTCGGGAGCTAATTGATCCTGATGTCAGCCGCTTTGATGATCGGCGCCCAGCGGACGATCTCAGCGTTGATGTTCGCACGGAACTCGGCAGGCGAGTTGCCGATCGGCTCCATCACTTGGAGCGCGAGCTTTTCCCTTACCTCCGGGGTCTTGATCGCCTCCACCACCTCGTCGTGGATACGCGCGATGACCGCGTCGGGTGTCTTGGCGGGTGCGATCAGCCCCATCCAGGCATCGGCCTCGACGTCGATTCCGGATTCTTTCAGCGTCGGGATATCCGGCAGCAGCGCGGAGCGCCTGGCCGTGGAGACGGCCAGAATTTTTACCTTGTCCGATCCGGCGTGCGGGGTCACCGAGATTGCCGGCAGGCATGCCATCTGGACGTCGCCGCGCAGCACGGCGGTCATCGCCTGCGGCGAACCGGGATAGGGGATGTGCACTATCTGCGTCCCGCTTCGGAGCGCGATCGCTTCCATGGCGAGGTGCGACAGCGATCCGTTGCCGATCGAGCCGAAATTGTATTTCCCCGGCTCGCGTTTGAGCAGCGCCACCAGTTCCGGCACCGAATTGACGCCGAGGCTGGTATTGATCACCAGCGCGCTCGGCTGCGTGACCAGTTGCGTGATCGGCGCGATGTCCTTCGCCGGATCATAGGGCAGCTTGGAGAACAGCAAGGTGTTGATGGCGAGCGGCCCGCCGATCGAAATTCCGATGGTGGCGCCGTCGGGCTCGGCCTTGGCTACGGCGTCGGTGCCGAGATTGCCGCTCGCGCCCGGCTTGTTCTCGATCACGAAGGTCTGTCCAAGTTTCTGCTGCAGGCGGTCGGCGATCAGCCGCGCCACCATGTCCGGCGTGGAGCCCGGCCCGAACGGCACCACGATCTTGACGGTCTTCGTCGGCCAGTCTTGCGCCGCGGCCGGTGCCGAAGCGAACAGCGCTGCCGCGAATGCAATGGCCAAGGTTTTTTTCATCGAGTCTCTCGCGCGTTCCGGCGATGCGATCCGCGGGCAAATATCCAACGTCTTTGCTGCAAGCGCGGAGAGCACGGAATGCCCGCTTTCCGCGGACAAGACAACCCTCGGCCGCTGGCGGCTGCCTTGCCTCCGGACGTGCCATGGCCTCTACTGCGCCCGCTTAGACTGGTTCCAGAACACGGAGCCAGCACGCCGCGCGCCGTCGGAGGGGACAATGGGCGTACTGGTGACCGGACTGGTGTTGTTTCTCGGCGCGCATGTGTTCGTGACCCTGCGCGGGCCGCGCGCCGCCGTGATCGCCCGCATCGGGGAGTGGCCCTACAAAGGGCTGATGTCGGTCGTCGCGCTCGTCGGACTCGTTCTGATCGGCTACGGCTTCGGGCAATACCGGGCGACCGACTGGGTCGAGGTCTGGTCGCCGCCACGTTGGACGTATTACATCGCGCAGATTCTGATGTGGCCGGCCAGCATCTGCGTGGTCGCGGCCTACAGCCGGGGCAAGATCTGGCGCACGCTCAAGCATCCCATGTTGGTCGGGGTGAAGACGTGGGCCGTCGCGCATCTCATTTCGAACGGCGATCTCGGTTCGATCGTGCTGTTCGGTTCGTTTCTGGCCTGGGCGGTCTACGACCGCATCACGCTCAAGCGCCGAACCGATCCGGGCGCGCCACCGATCCCGGTCGGCGGACACCGCAACGACGTCATCGCGCTGGTGGTGGGGACGCTGCTTTATCTCGCGCTCGGCCTCATCTTCCATCCCATCGTGGTCGGGGTACCGGTTTTCGGGACGCCGGCGTATTAGAGTCTTCGACCATGTCGATCCAAAACGAAATCAGGCGGCTGACCGCGCCCGACATCCGGGCCCGCAAGGGCGGCGAGCCGATCGTCTCGCTCACGTCCTACCACGCGCATACCGCGCGCCTGCTCGATGCTCACTGCGATCTCATCCTCGTCGGCGATTCCCTCGGCATGGTGATGCACGGCCTCGAAACCACCGTGCCGGTCACGCTCGACATGATGATCCTGCAGGGACACGCCGTGATGCGCGGATCCAAGCGCGCACTCGTCGTCGTCGATATGCCGTTCGGCTCCTACGAGGCGTCCAGGGAGCAGGCGTTCATGTCCGCGGCGCGGGTGATGAAGGAGACCGGCTGCGGAGCGATCAAGCTCGAGGGTGGGCGCCGCATGGCCGAGACCATCGCTTTTCTGGTCGAGCGCGGCGTGCCGGTGATGGGTCATATCGGGCTCACGCCCCAGTCCATCAACACCATCGGCTCGTTCCGTGCCCAGGGTCGCGATGAGGCGGACTGGGGACCGATCGAGGATGATGCCCGCGCGGTGACGCAGGCCGGGGCGTTTTCCGTCGTGATCGAGGCGGTGGCCGAACCGCTTGCCCGCCGGATCACGGCTGCGGTCCCGATCCCCACTATCGGTATTGGGGGGAGCGTAGCCTGCGACGGTCAGATCCTCGTGCTGGAGGACATGCTCGGGCTCTCGCCGCGGGTGCCCAAGTTCGTCAAGCGCTATGGCGAACTCGGCCCCTCCATCGAGGCCGCAGTCGCCGCCTATGCGACAGATGTTCGCGCCCGCGCCTTTCCCGGCCCGGAGCATGTCTATCCGCTCCGCACCAAAGGAAAGTAAGCTGCCAGCTCAATGGCTTAAGGAAGGGCCTTGCTGGTAACTTTGCCTTGCCAATGCCACATCGATAGGTTAACCGGCGCTAGCTTGGGGCAAGCGCGCGTGACGCGTCAGTGGGCGGGAAAGTTCCGTGTCCGACATTTTCCGGGAAGTTGACGAGGAAGTTCGCCGGGAACAGCTCAGGAAGCTGTGGGACCGGTACGCCAACTATGTCGTCGCGGCGCTCATCCTCGTGGTCGTGGCGGTCGCCGCCTGGCGCGGCTATGCGTGGTGGGAGGCCAAGAAAGCCGCCGAGGCGGGCGCGGCCTTCGAGGCTGCGAGCACGCTCGCCGAAGCCGGCAAGCGCAGCGAGGCGGAGGCCGCGTTCGGCAAGATCGCCGCCGACGGCACTTCCGGTTATCGTCATCTCGCGCGCATGCGCGAAGCGGCCGAGGTGGCCCAGACCGACCCCAAGTCCGGCATCGCGGCCTATGACAAGATCGCCGCGGACGGCGCGGTCGGCCCGGTGCTGCAGGACCTTGCGGCGCTGCGCGCCGGCGCGCTGCTCATCGATGCGAATTCCTATGACGAGGCCCGTCGCCGGCTGGAGCCGCTGACCGCAAACGATCGGACCTTCCGCCACACCGCCCGCGAATTCTTGGTGCTGGCCTCGTCGCGCGCCGGCGATACGGCGGCGACAAAGCGCTGGTTCGATTTGATGATGACGGATGTGCAGACGCCCGCCGCCACCCGCATGCGGGTCGAGAAACTGATGGCGCTGGGCAGCAGTCCGAGCAATACCTAGGGGGCGCATCATGAACCGCTTTGCGCGCGTCGCTGTGACCGCATCGGTGCTTTCGGTGAGCACCCTGCTCGCGAGCTGTGGAAGCTTCGATCCGAACAGCTTCGATCCCACCGCCATTTTCGATATGGAAATTTTCAACACCAAGAAGAAGCTGCCGGGCGACCGCAAGGCGGTGTTCCCGGAGGGCACGCCGGGCGTGCCGCAGGGCGTGCCCCAGGAGTTGGTCAAGGGCTATCAGGAGCCCGCGCAGGCACAGGAAGCGCAGGCTGCGGCGCCGAAGCCGCCACCGGCCGAGGCCAAGCCGAAGCCCAAGCCCCAGCCAAAAGTCGTGGCCAAACCGAAAGAGGAATCGACCCCGACTGCTGTCACCGTTCGGCCGTCCCAGGCGCAACCACAAGCCCAGGCGCAATCACAGCCCCAATCCCAGACCCAGTGGCCTGATCCGCCGTCCACCCAACAGCAGCGGCCCGCAGCCGGCGGTGCGTGGCCCGGATCGCCGCAGCCGTCGGGCGGCGGGGTCGCCTGGCCCGATCCGCCGGCGACGCGCTGATTGCGCTCCTCGCGGCCGCTGCGCATAGCGGCATGCGCGACGCATGGCGGCGGTCATGAGCTTCACCGTCGCCATTGTCGGACGCCCCAACGTCGGCAAGTCGACGCTATTCAATCGCCTCGTCGGACGCCGCCTCGCACTGGTGGATGACCTTCCCGGGGTCACGCGCGATCGGCGCGAGGGGCGCGCGCAACTCGGCGATCTCGCATTCGGTGTCATCGATACCGCCGGCCTCGAAGAGGCCGCGCCCGAGAGCCTGAGCGGTCGCATGCAGGATCAGACCGAGGCCGCGATCGCGGGCGCGGATGCGATCCTGTTCCTCATCGACGCCCGCGCGGGGTCGCTGCCCGCCGACCGCTCGTTTGCCGATCTCGTGCGCCGATCGGGTAAGCCCGCGATCCTGGTCGCCAACAAGTGCGAGGGCAGGGCAGCAGGGGCCGGCGTGCTCGAAGCCTACGAACTTGGGCTCGGCGAGCCGATCGCGATCTCCGCCGAGCACGGCGAGGGCCTCGCCGATCTTTACGAGGCGCTGCGAGCGGCGCTTCCCGACGCTACCGTGCCCGTGGCCGACGCGGAGCCTGCCGATGCCGAAAGCGAAAGCGGCGGCGAGGAGGCCAGGGCGCCAAGCCCAATCCGCATAGCAGTGGTCGGCCGCCCCAATTCCGGGAAGTCGACGCTGATCAACCGGCTGCTCGGAGAGGAGCGGCTGCTCACGGGTCCGGAGGCCGGCATTACGCGGGATGCCATCGCGGTCGAATTGACCTGGCACGACCAACGATTCCGCGTTCACGATACCGCAGGGATGCGGCGCCGCGCCCGGATCGAGGAAAAGCTCGAAAAGCTGTCCGTTGCCGACGCGCTCAATGCCATTCGCTTCGCCGAAGTGGTGGTCCTGCTAATGGACTCGGAACGGCCGTTCGAGGAACAGGACCTCCGCATCGCCGACCTCGTCGAGCGTGAGGGGCGCGCGCTGGTTATCGGGCTGAGCAAGTCTGACCTCGTCGAACAGCGTTCCGGTGCGTTCAAGACACTGCGCGAACAGACCGACCACTGGCTGCCGCAGGTCAGGGGCGTTCCGGTGGTCGCGGTCTCAGGCCTTACCGGCGAGGGGCTCGACCGGCTGATGCAGGCGGTTCTCGATGCGCATGAGGTGTGGAATCGACGCGTGGGAACGAGCGGACTCAATCGCTGGCTCGCCGATGTTGTTGCCGCCCATCCGCCTCCGGCGGTTTCGGGCCGGCGCATCCGGCTCGACTACGTCACTCAGCCGAAGAGTCGACCGCCCACTTTCGTGCTGTTCATGAGCCGTGCCGACGCCGTGCCGGACGCCTACCGGCGCTATCTCGTCAATAATCTGCGCGAATCCTTCGCACTGCCCGGCACGCCCATCCGCCTCATGCTGCGGGAGAAGAAGAATCCGTATGGGAAAAAGAAGTCGCGGGGCTAGTCGCGAGGGTGATCTCAGCGCTTTAATCTCTTGGAGAGGACGATGCGTTGCAAACGAGTGCCCTCGCTGTCAGTCCTGGGTGTTGCATCAGTAATGTCGCTTTCGGCCGACGCGCTCGCCGCGGATCCGTGCACCGGGCACAAGCTGCTGCGCACGCCGCGGTCGGAGTCGAGCTGCAGCAATGTCAAACCGCGGATCTACCCGTCGCCCGATGGCACGTCGCGCGCACTGGTGTACCCCGTCGATATCAGCCTCAATGCCACGCCCGACATGGAGAGCCAGGTCGTGATCCGCAGCAACAAAGGCGAGACGCTGACGTCGAAGGATTATGCGTCGCCGCGCGGATTCAACGGTTATTATGTCGTCAGCGCAAAGTGGTCGCCCGACTCGAAGTTCTTCGTTTACAGCATGTCGTCTTCGGGCGGTCATTCGCCCTGGCAATTTCCGATCGCGGTATACAGCCGCACTAAGAATCGCTTCGGGCAATTCAGCGATATGATCAACGGCAATCCAACGCTGTCCGCCGATTTCAAATTCACCGGACCACATACGGTGGCCGCCACCACATGGAAGCAAACCGGATCGTTAGATGACAAGGTTCCCGTCACCGTGGATCTCGAAGACGCGTTCGGAAAACTGTCGCCGTCTTCGGACTAAGGACCGGCCTTCGGCCGGAAGCTGCGCGGCCGGGTTGGGCAATGTCGCGTTGCTGGAATTCATTTCTCGCTCACCTAGCCTAAGCGCTGCCGCTCTCCGGAGCAGCGCTGCTCTTCGGCGCGAACCTCCCGATTCCGGCGTCGCGGAACTTCTGGATGATTGCGTAGTGGAGGTCACTTCGAACCGACAAGCCCTTCTCGACCTCCGCCACGACGCACCGCAGTTCGAATTCCAGCGCCGTTTCTCCGAAGGCCACCAGATAAGCGGCCGGCGGCGGCGTCTGAACGATTTGCGGGTGAGCGTTGGCGATGGCGGTCAGGATGTCGCGGACCTTGTCCGGGTCGCTGTCGTAGCCGACCCCGACCTTGACCACGATCCGGCCTAACCTGTTTGCGCGCGTCCAGTTCTTGACGACGCCGGTGATGAACTCGGAATTTGGAATGATGACGCTGGCTCGATCGAACGTCTCGATCTCGGTTGCGCGTACGCGGACGCGCCGAACCCAACCCTCTTCGCCTTTCACGACGATCGAGTCGCCAACGCGGATCGGCCTTTCGGTGAGCAGGATCAGGCCGGACACGAAGTTCGAAACGATCGACTGCAGGCCGAATCCGATACCCACCGATAGGGCGCCGGCGATCAGTGCGATCTTTTGCAGATCGAACCCGAGCCCGCTGAGCGCGAGCGCTATCGCCGTGATCGCACCGACGTAGCCGAAGATGGTCACGATGGAGAGCTGCAGGCTTGGTTCGAGCCCGGTCCGCGGTAGCAGCTCCCGTTCGAGCCAACGCTGGATGATGCGCATGAGGACCAGAAGCAGCACCAGCACCAAGATGGCCGCCAGGATCGCCTGGAACGATACGCGGATCTCGCCGATCTTGAACCCGAACGGGATGTTGCGGACGGTGTCGAACAGATCGGCGGTCGACACCTCCCACGGGCCGATGATCAGCAGGAACGAGGTTGCGATCAGAAGTACGCGGATCAGTGCGGACAGCAGTGCGCCGCTCAGCCCGAGGGTGCGCGGGTCGATGCCGAGGCTTTCCGCCAGCATCTGCCCCTTTGGCGTCTGCTCGTTGATCGAAGCGAACAGGGTTTGAGTGATGACGAGCAGCAGGAACAAGGCGCCGAACACCGCGGCGGCGACGATCACGCGCAGTGAGATGAACGCTGCGACGCCGGCATAGCCCGCCACGAGGGCTATGGCGATCAACACCGCCATCAGCAGCCCCAGAGGGTGAGCCCAGGATGCGGCTACGAGGGCTTCGCCGCGGTTCTTCTTGATGGTGCCCAGGCGGAGGACGAGGTGCACCAGGAACGCTGCCGTCGTCGCGGCGAACAAGGCATTGGTGGCGACGGTGATGACGAGTGGTGCGAACAGGGTTTTGTGAATGACTTGCAGGACGATCAGCACGCCGAGCGCACGCGAGGCCCAGAGCAGGTGATTGTAGAAGCACAGCGCAGTCTCATCGTCCTCCTGCACCAGCCGGCGGTGCGGGTGTTCGGGCGCAAGAAGCCCGCGCGCAACGCCATGGCCAAAAGCGGCCGCGGCCATGCCCGCGACAACCCCCTGAGCAATCTGTTCGAGACGAACGGTCAGCAGCCCGAACGTGGTTAAGGCCAACAACGCGGCGAAGCCCGCGAGTGGCGTCCGGATCGCAAACCAGATGAAGACCCACAACGCGGCCCATGCCTTGGCCGAGCGGGTATTCGACGGTTCCCCGATCAGGCGTGGCAGCCACCATCGGGTCAATACGACCACGATTGCGATGATGACGACGATGATCAGGGCCGCTCCCGCCCAGCGGGGACGGGTATGATGCTCGCTCCAGGCGTCGACCAGCGCCTCTATGCTGCGCAGCTCGATCGGCAGCGCGCGATAAACTTCGGTCCAGAACGACGGATCGAGTATGCTGGCGCTTCGCGCGAATAGCTCGTTGGCATACAGCGCGTGGCGTTTCTGGGCGACACGATCACCCAACTGGTCGGTCTTGACCGTGAGCACGCGGGCCTGTTTCAGCTCACCATCGATGTCGTTGAATTCGTCCGTAAGCTCCTTGCGCTGGCTGGCAATCTCTGCGCTTTCGGCCGGCGCGTCCTTGGCCGGCGCGGGGCCGAGCTCTTTCAACCGATCCTCCGCTTCTTTGGCGCGCGGCTCGAGCCAGTCGATTTTTTTCCGCAGGATGTCGGTCGCCGAGTTGAGCTTGTCGCGAAAGCCGGCGAGGGTCTCGGCGGTGATGTCCTCGCTGTCGACCGCGGCCTCGACCTCGTCCAATGACTTCTTGAGCTCTTCAATCGAAGGCTCTTCGCCTGCCTCGGCCCAGGCCTTCCGCTCGAATCCGACGGTTGCGAGGAGGAGTGCGGCCGTCAATGTCCACAAGACAAACTGGCGCCAGAGCCCCGGCTGAATGCGTCCGATTGTCATGAGACTTCTCCTTTGGGGGAGTGCGGTGTCATGCAGGGGTGACGAAATCAAGATGCTCCGTGCTGCGTTGATTGCCTGGCTGAGCGGATCCGGCGGCCGTCCGGATTTAGAGAAGCCCAGCGAAAGCCGCGGGTCGTTGCCGCGAGACGCTGAACTTGCGCCGCGGCTCCTGTTTAGTGGAGCGACGCTCAGGATGGGGGACGGAACTCAAGGAATCTGCCGTCCTGATAGGCGTAGAGCTTACCGCTCTCCTGCATGTCCGGCAGGCACAATCCGACGATTCTATCCGCAACCTTGTCTGGAGTGTCCAGCGTCATCGGGTCCTCCCCCGGGAACGCCTGCGCGCGGATGCGGGTACGGATCGGGCCGGGCGTGAAAAGATTGATGCGGACATTCGTTGTTGCGGTTTCCGCCGCGTAGGTGCGCGCCAGCGTTTCGAGCGCCGCTTTGGAGACGGCATACGGCCCCCAATAAGCCAGCGCCAGGGCCGCCACGCCGGAAGAGACGAAGACGGCGCGGCCGGCATCGGAAAGCCTCAACAGCGGGTCCATGGCGCAGATCAGGCGCCAATTGGCGGTAACGTTGACCGCCATCACCTCGTCCCATGTCTTTGCGTCGACGTGGCCGAGGGGGGATAGCGGCCCGAGAATGCCCGCGTTGCCGATCAGCACATCGAGCCGCCCGAAGCGCTCGCGCAAGGCAAGGCCGAGCCGGTCGATGCCGGCGTAGTCCTTGAGGTCGAGCGGCACGAGGGTGGCGGAGCCGCCCGCGGCCTTGATCGCGTCGTCGAGCTCCTCGAGCCCGCCGACCGTGCGCGCGAGCGCGACGACATGCGCGCCCGCCTTGGCGAGCGCGAGCGCGGTCGCGTAGCCGATGCCGCGCGAGGCGCCGGTGACGAGCGCGATGCAATCGGCGAGGGGAGGGGACATTGGCGCGCTCTCCTCATTTGGGCCGGGCACGCAGTCGCGCTTTGCGCGGTCCGCGCATGCTTGACTGCACGCGAGAGCCGAAACTCATAGTCCGCGGAGTCGACAAATTCAAACGACGATGATCGTGGGTCGCGGACAGCGCGCTTCACGCACAGGCGGAAGAACGCCGCGCGTCAGCCCGCTTCGGCGAGCAGCGATAGTTGCCGTGGCGACGCTTCCCGCCCGGTCTGGTCGGTGAGCGGGGTCGGATAATCACCGGTAAAGCAATGGTCGGTGAATTGCGGTCGCAGCGGATCGCGCTGCTCGTAACCCATGGCGCGATAGATCCCCTCGACCGACAGGAACGCGAGGGAATCGGCGCCGATGAAGCTGCGCATGCCTTCGAGATCGTGGGTTGCCGCCAGGAGCTTGTCGCGTTCCGGCGTGTCGATGCCGTAATAGTCGGAATGGGTGATCGGCGGCGAGGCGATGCGGAAATGCACCTCTGTGGCGCCGGCGTCGCGCATCATTTGCACGATCTTCACCGAGGTCGTGCCGCGGACGATGGAGTCGTCGATGAGCACGATCCGCTTGCCGTTGACGACCGCGCGATTGGCGCTGTGCTTGAGCCTCACGCCAAGCTGCCGGATCTGCTGGCTGGGCTCGATGAACGTCCGCCCGATATAGTGGTTGCGGATGATGCCGAGTTCATAGGGAATGCCCGATTCCTGGGCATAGCCGATGGCCGCCGGAACGCCGGAGTCGGGGACCGGGATCACCACGTCGGCAGTGGCCGGTGCCTCGCGGGCAAGCTGCGCGCCCATGGTCTTGCGCACGTCGTAGACGTTGCGGCCGCCAACGACCGAATCCGGGCGCGCGAAGTAAATGTATTCGAAGATGCAGGGCCGCGCCGCCATCGGCGGGAACGGTTTGTGCGAGTGCATACCATCTTCGTCGAATACAACGACCTCGCCATTCTCCACGTCGCGGACGTATTTCGCGCCGATGATGTCGAGTGCGCAGGTCTCCGAGGCAAGGATCGGCTGGCCGTCGAGCTTGCCGATCACCAGCGGGCGGATGCCGAGCGGGTCACGCGCGCCGACAAGCTTCTTGTTGGTGAGGCCGACGAACGCGTAAGCGCCTTCGAGCTGACGCAGCCCCTCGATGAAACGGTCGATGAAGCGATTGCGCTTGGCGTTGGCGACGAGATGCAGGATGACCTCAGTGTCGGACGTGGACTGCATGATGGCGCCGTCGCGCACCAGCTGTCGCCGCAAGGTCAGGCCGTTGGTCAGATTGCCATTGTGGCCGATCGCAAAGCCGCCGCCATCGAGCTCGGCGAACAGCGGCTGCACGTTGCGCAGGATGGTCTCGCCGGTGGTCGAGTAGCGCACGTGGCCCATTGCCGACATGCCGGGCAGACGGTCGATCACCTCCCGGCGCGAGAAGTTGTCGCCCACCAGGCCCATGCGCCGTTCGGAATGGAACCTCTTGCCGTCGAACGAGACGATTCCCGCCGCCTCTTGCCCGCGGTGCTGGAGGGCATGCAGGCCGAGCGCGGTGATGGCAGCCGCATCCGGATGCCCGAAGATGCCGAAGACGCCGCATTCTTCCCGCAGCCGGTCGCCATCCAGCTCGGGTTCGCCCCAGTTCGACGCGTCACGATCGGCCGAAGTCGGAGACATCCGACCGCGGCCAAGATCGAGCCCGGCGTCGCTTGGAGAGTCGGTCATCTTGCCCATCTCCTGGTTGAATTCCCGGCTCGGTCACCGCGGCGGAGCCTTGCCGCGGAGCAATTGCTGCATGCCGGACCGGTCGTTCGCTCCGTAACCGGCCGCCTCGCTCGGGGCGTCAAGGCCCGACCGCTGGCCCGGCGTCGGCTCGTCCTCTTCCGGCTTGGGCTTCTTCAACCTTTTCAAGATGGTGCTTTCGGGGTCATCCGGCAACATCGACATCAGCCAATCGCCGGTTCCTTGCAGCACGACCCGCGACTTGGCGCTGCGGACCCACTCGGGCTGGCTCCGATCGGGCACTAGCCACGCGAAGAACAGGAAGGCCACGACCACGATGACCAACCCGCGCGCGAGCCCGAACAGAAAGCCCAGGGTGCGGTCGAGGGCGCCGATGCGGCTGTCCAGCACCATGTCGGAGAACCGCACGGTGATGATGGAAACGATCAGCAAGGTGCCCAGGAAGGTGCCGCCGACCACCACCGCCGCGGCAACAATGTCGTTGTTGAAGTACGTCTTCGCGAACGGCAGCAGCTTCGTATAGCTGTACAGCGTCACCACCGCTGCGATCACCCAGGCGGCGATCGACAGCACCTCGCGCATGAAACCGCGGATCATGGCGAGCAGCGCGGAGATCAGCATGACGCCGATCAGGATAATGTCGAGGAGAGTGATGGGCATGGTTGAGTTCGGATTCTCTGCCACTTCCAGGACGCTGCCGGCCGAATCGGCAAGTCGATTTATACCAACCTTTGCGCGCCTCGCCTTGCCGGCAAGCCCCTGCCGAGGAATCAGCCCAACTTATCAAGATTCCTGCCGTTATTGGCCCGCCGGCCCGTCCAGACGCCGGTGCCAAGCGGGGCTCGGCAGTTCGGCCGCTGTATAGCTGGACGGGGGCGGCCCGTCACCCATCTTGTTGATCGGCGCAACGACCCCGATGGGCGCACGGCGATGCTGAGGCTAGCCAGGCTGCCGGTGGCACCCTCGAAGCAGCCGGTGGATCGATTATTCGATGAGCGCCACGGAGGAATGCGTCCTCATCCGGCATCCGCCTTCCGGGCTCTGACGTCCGTCGTCGGTCCTCTGTCGTCGGCTTTCCGGCGTCGGTCGTCGCTCGGCTGCCGTCTGTCGTCCGTCTTCCCTTGTGCGGCGATGTCTGCGACCAGGCTCGCCAGGCTGCCGACAGGCTGCAGCGACAGCCCCGGCTCGCTCGTCCCTTCGGCGCGCGCGGCTTCGGGTAGAATGGCACGGGCAAAGCCGAGCTTCTGCGCTTCCTTGAGCCTCGAAGCCGCCTGCGCCACCGGTCGCACCGCGCCCGAGAGCGATATCTCTCCAAAATAGACCGCGTCGGCCGGCAACGACGCCCCGGCGAGCGAAGAAACGAGCGCTGCCGCGGCAGCAAGATCAGCCGCCGGCTCCTGGATACGAAGCCCGCCCGCGACATTAAGATAGACGTCATGGCTGGAGAGCCGCACGCCGCAGTGAGCCTCAAGGACGGCAAGCACCATCGACAAGCGGTTCTGGTCCCACCCGTTCACCGCGCGCCGCGGCGTGCCGAGCGAGGACGGGGCGACCAGCGCCTGGATTTCAACCAGCAAAGGGCGGCTCCCTTCGATACCGGCGAACACCGCGGTCCCGGGCGAACCGAGATCGCGCTCGGAAAGAAATAGCTCGGACGGGTTGGTAATTTCGCGCAATCCGCCGCCGGTCATCTCGAATACGCCGATCTCATCGGTCGGACCGAAACGGTTCTTGGCCGCGCGCAGGACGCGAAACTGGTGCGAGCCCTCGCCCTCGAAGGACAGCACCGCATCGACCATGTGCTCGACCACGCGCGGCCCGGCGATCTGGCCGTCCTTGGTGACGTGACCGACCAGGATCACAGCCGTGCCCGAGCGCTTGGCAAAGCGGATCAGCGCCTGCGCGCTAGCGCGCACCTGGGTGACGGTACCGGGGGCCGATTCGACCATGTCGGTCCACATGGTCTGGATGGAATCGATGATGACGAGGCGCGGGGTCTCGCCGTCGCCGAGCGTCGCCACGATGTCCTCGATCGAGGTCTCGGCGGCAAGCTCGACCTGCGCGCCCGCTAGGCCGAGCCGCTCGGCGCGCAGCCGCACCTGCGCCACCGCTTCCTCGCCGGAAATATAGACCGCACGCTGCTTGGCGCGGGCCAGGGTCGCCGCCACCTGGATCAGCAGCGTCGATTTGCCGATGCCGGGATCGCCGCCAAGGAGCAGCACGGAGCCGCGCACGAATCCGCCGCCGGTGACGCGGTCGAACTCGGCGAGCCCCGAGGCGAGCCGTGGTGCGTCGTGGGTCGCACCCGCGAGCGCCTCGAGTGCGAACACGCGCCCCTTGCGCGGCGCACGACCGGGCATTTGCGGGCGCTCGCTCGCTGCGTTTTCCTCGGCGATGGTGTTCCATTCACCGCAGGCGTCGCACTTGCCTTGCCAGCGGCCGTAGGTCGCGCCGCAGTTCTGGCAGATGAAGCTCGCTTCGCGACGCGCCATTGTTCGGATTACCGATTATTTCCTGCTCGTATTCCGGATGCGATGCATCGCGACGCGCATGCAGACCGAGCGTAGGCTGCGCCGGTCGGGCTTCGAGTCACGCGCCCTTATATACGCGATGATAGCGCCGTCCGAGATTGGTGAGTACCTCGTAGCCGACGGTGCCCATGGCAGCGGCGAGATCATCGATGCTCATGCCATCGCCGATCAGCGTGGCAAGATCGCCGCGACGCACGGCACCCTCGGGCAGTTGCGTGACGTCGATGGCGAACAGGTCCATCGACACGCGGCCGGCGATGGGACAACGCCTGCCGGCCACGATCACGTCGGCTGCGGACTTGCCCTTGGAGGCGCCGGCCGACCGCAGGAAGCCGTCCGCGTAGCCGACTGCCACCATCGCAATGCGGCTAGGCCGGGTAGCGGCAAAAGTAGCGCCGTAGCCGACGGTTTCGCCCTTGCCGACCGTGCGCACCTGGATGATCCGGCCCTTGAGCTCGACCACCGGGCGCATGGGGTTCTTCCGCCCCGGGGTCGGGTTGACACCGTAGAGCGCCACGCCCGGACGAACTAGATCGCAGTACACGGTGCCGCCAAGGAATACTCCGGAAGAATTCGCGAGCGAGGACGCAAGCCCGCGATAGAGAATGCGGATTTCGCGAAACAGCCGGATCTGCTGGTCGTTCATCGGGTGGTCGGGGATGTCAGCGCAGGCGAGTTGGCTCATCAGCAGCGTGAAGCCATGGCTTTCGGATTGGAGGCGGGGCGCGATGGCGACCGCTTCGTCCATGGTGAGCCCAAGCCGGTTCATGCCGGTGTCGACGTGGAGAGCGGCACCTCCGCGCCAATTGTTGATGGCGACGAACGCATCCCACTCGGCAAGCTCGGTCGCGCTATTGATGACCGGCTGCAAGTAGTCGTTGGCGAAGGCCTGTGCCGAACCCGGCATGACTCCGTTGAGAACGTAGATCGTCGCATCGGGCGCCAGCGCCCGCACCCGCCGCCCTTCGGCCACGTCGGCGACGAAGAAGGTCCTGCACCCGGCTTTCGACAATGTCCGCGTTACCGGTTCGAGCCCGCAGCCATAACCGTCGCCTTTGACTACGGCAGCGCATTCGACCGGCACGGTCGTGCTGGCGAGCATCCTCCAATTCGCCTCGATGGCGGCAAGGTCGATGGTCAGAAGACCACCCGCTTCCGTTGGGTCGGAAGCATCGGCTGCCGCGTCGACGAGGCGCAAGTCGGGATCGTGGATGGTCATGATTGAAACTTATGACGGGGCAGTGCCCGCCCGTCTAGTGTTGCGAGCGGCCGTGAGCGGGCCATGAGCGCCGATGGCGCGCCGCCGGCAGCGGAGCTGGCGGTTGGGGCGCATCAACCATGCCGGTTTTCATAAACCCTCTGCGCTGCGCGCGCCGCAGCTGCGTGACCTCGATTGCGCGTCTCTGACGATCAGACCGGTTCGGGCATCTGATCGTCGCGCGCAAGGTTGTCGAAGCGGGTGACGGCCGCGTCGAATTGGACGTTGACGGTGCCGGTCGGGCCGTGGCGCTGCTTGCCGATGATGATTTCGGCTTTGCCGTGCACGGCGGCCATCTCCACCTGCCACTTTGTATATTCGTCGGTGCCGGGCCGCGGCTCCTTGTTGCTGAGGTAATACTCCTCACGAAACACGAACATCACCACGTCGGCATCCTGCTCGATCGAGCCCGACTCGCGCAGATCGGAAAGTTGTGGCCGTTTGTCGTCCCGGTTCTCGACTTGTCGCGACAATTGCGAGAGCGCCATGACCGGAACGTTGAGTTCCTTGGCGAGCGCCTTGAGGTTGGTGGTGATCTCGGTCACCTCCTGCACGCGATTCTCCTGCGAACGCCGGCTCGAACCTTGCAGCAACTGGATATAGTCGATGACCACCAGATCGAGACCTTTTTGTCGCTTGAGACGCCGCGCGCGTGCGGCAAGCTGCGCCACCGTCAGTCCGCCGGTCTCGTCGATGAAGAAGGGCAAGTGCTGCAGCTCGATTGCCACGTCCTTGATCTTCTCGAAGTCGCGCTCGTTGATGCCGCCACGCCTGATCGTGCTGGACGGAATGCCGCTCTGCTCGGCGATGATGCGCGTGGCCAGCTGTTCGGCCGACATTTCGAGCGAGAAGAAGCCCACGATGCCCCCGTTCACCGTGTCGATGTGTCCATCGGCACGCACCTCGCCGCGCCAAGCGCGTGCGACGTTGTAGGCGATATTGGTCGCGAGCGCGGTCTTGCCCATGCCGGGGCGGCCGGCGACGATGATCAGGTCCGAGGACTGCAGACCGCCCATCTTGTTGTCGAGGTCCTTGAGACCGGTTGCCAGGCCGGAGAGCCGTCCCTCGCGCTGGTAGGCACGTGCCGCCATGTCGACGGCGGTGGTGAGGGCCGTTTCGAACCGTTGGAACCCCCCGCCGTAGCGCCCAATCTCCGCTAGCTCGTACAGGCGGCGCTCGGCGTCCTCGATCTGGTCGCGCGGGGCGAAATCGACCGGTGCGTCGAACGCGACATTGACCATATCCTCGCCGATAGTGATCAGCTCGCGCCGGGTCGCGAGGTCGTAGACCGTGCGCCCGTAGTCGACCGCATTGATGATGGTCGTCGCTTCGGCTGCGAGACGGGCGAGGTACTGGGCGAGCGTCAAGCCGGCGATGTCGATCTCGGCAGGCAGAAACGTCTTCAGGGTCACCGGCGAGGCCAGCTTGCCCGTCCGAATGAGGCTGCGTGCGATGTCGTAGATCTGCTGATGGATCGGCTCGAAGAAATGCGGCGGCTCGAGAAAATCACTGACGCGATAAAGCGCCTCGTTGTTGACGAGGATGGCACCCAGAAGCGCCTGCTCCGCTTCGATGTTGTGCGGTGCGGCACGATAGGGCGGGGCCGGCTCTCCCGGTTGCTTGCGCGCGGTCGAATCGAGGGGTGCCATGATGCGGAGCGAATCGCCTTCCAATCGGTCGAAAGAGTGGCGCACTTACACCCCCCACCAATTCAAGGCGACCGTTCATTGTTGCTGTCCCCGCTACTCACCGCGCGCAAATAACTGTCGAATGTGCTTGCGGCGCACTTGACCATCGAATGCGCTCGCGCGGCACTTGACCATCAACGGCTAGTAGAGCAGGGCACCGCTTATTCCCCAGCGAGCCGCAATGCCGGTCGGCCCCCGTGCTCAAGTGCGCGCAGCCGCGCCTCTTCGCGCGCGATATAATCGCGGGTCATCGGCACGATGCCCTGCTTTTTGGTCAACTGCAGCTGGAAAACCATCATGGCCCGCTCGCGGAACGCCATCTCCGACGCGGCAAGGTAGAATTCCCACATCCGCGTAAACCGCATGTCATAGAGCCGCTCGACCTGCTCGCGATGGGCGAGGAAGCGTGCGCGCCACGCCTTGAGGGTCTCGGCATAATGCAGGCGTAGGATTTCAATATCCGTGACCAGCAGGCCGGCGCGCTCGACCGCCGGCAGCACCTCGGACAGCGCCGGGATGTAGCCACCCGGAAAGATGTATTTCTCAAGCCAAGGATTGGTGACGTTGGGACCTTCGGACCGTCCGATCGAGTGCAACAACATCACGCCATTGTCATCGAGAAGGGCGCGGCACTTGCGAAAGAAGGCGTCATAAAAGCCCACGCCTACATGCTCGAACATGCCGACCGAAACGATGCGGTCGAATTTCTCTGATATGTCGCGGTAGTCCTGCAGACGGAACTCGATCTTCTCCGATAGTCCTTTTTCGGTCGCGCGCACGCGTGCGAGCGCAAGCTGCCGCTCGGAAAGCGTGATGCCGGTAACGCGCGCCCCGCAAAGCTCGGCAAGATAGAGCGCAAGCCCGCCCCAGCCGCAGCCGATGTCGAGTACGCGCCGGTCCTTCGCCATCAGAAGCTTCGCCGCGAGGTGCCGTTTCTTGGCGAGTTGGGCGTCGTCGAGCGATTGTTCCTCGGTTTCGAAATAGGCGCAGCTGTATTGCCGATCGGCGTCGAGGAACAACGCATAGAGTTGGCCGTCGAGATCATAATGATGCGCGACGTTGCGCCGGGCCCGCCCGCGTGGATTGAATTGTTTCAACCGCCGATGGAGATAGCGAGCCAGCCATCGCAACTGCGCCCACGACGGCCGGCTGTCGTGGTGGCGTTGCCCAAGCACGATCGCAAGCACATCGGCGATGGTGCCGTGCTCGACCAAGACGCTGCCATCCATGTAGGCTTCGCCGAATCTCAGCATGGGATCGGCGAGGACGGCGCGCTCGGCGGCTCGCGTGGTAAAGCGGATCGCCGCCGGCCTG